>MTLE01001192.1_pt1 | contig 34713 bp, 34 predicted proteins | sample 1982461 | NCBI WGS metagenome assembly MTLE01 (sample SAMN05712605, study PRJNA340218) | biofilm metagenome | isolation source: sample SPL anode biofilm adapted to -200 mV | place: USA | collected 2012-02-03
CAGGATTTGGGGTACACTTCATAATCGCATTTTTTTGTATGGAGTGCTTGAGAAGACTTGAACTTCCGGCCTCAACCTTCGGAGGGCTGCGCTCTTATCCAACTGAGCTACAAGCACATGAAGTAATTTTGGTGCAGCGAATGAGAGTTGAACTCATACGGGTTTCCCCACTAGCTTCTGAGACTAGCGCGTATACCATTCCGCCACCGCTGCGCTTTGATATTATATAACTTTTAAATCAGTTTATGAAACTTATAATGCGCTGTATCAAATCCTCATCTAATTCAGTCATCAAATCAAAATCTACTTTATAGCCATCTAAAATAGAACTGTGAAAAACGTTGTATTTTTTAATTAAAAAAGTTTGATACTCTTGAGCTCTTGCTGTTAGATAGCAGTTATGTTGTTTACCATCCATTATTTCAATTTTAACATTTGGATTTTTCTTTGATGCTTTCAAAAAGATGTCACCAGCATATTTTCTTTTGACAGTTTTATCCTCACTTCCACCAATATACAAAACTTTGGCTTTTGTATTTTTCAAGGCTTTTTTAGAACTATATAAGGCATATTTGCCATTATGAAAAAAGGCATGTAGAAAAGCAAAAGGCATCAAAATATAATCTCTTTTTTTCTTTAGACTAGAAACTACTGATGTCTGGGTATTAAAACCTGCCAAAGATACAACTTTATCAACTCTATGTTTCTTCAAATTTAAAGAATTAAGGGCTAAAAAACCACCCCAAGAATGCCCAACGACATAATGTGGCATTGTTTTTAAAAGTTCGTCATTTTCCACATATGTCAAAGCACAATTTAAATCGCTAATACCATGAACCATGTTTAGCATTGAGTTACCTTCACTCAAACCACATCCAGTGTAATCATAAGCCAAAACAAGATAACCGCCTCTAGCTAAGCGTGCAATCAATTTGATGTAAGCTAAATGACCAGATCCTATGCCGTGCAAAAAAATTATCAATCCTTTAGGTTTGATGTTATTATACGAATAAACAAACCCGTAAAGAGTCTTATTTTCTCTTGATTTAAATGAGATTGGTCTTGCTTGCAAACCTAAGAAATCTTCTGCAGAAAAATAATGGATATATGGATAGCCATCACAACGATGATCTAGTGTTTTATCAAGCGTAAAAACCACTCCAAAAAAAATGAAAAAGGAGGAAATTAAAGCAAGTACCATAATCGATAGACCAGTAATTGTAAGTATCAGTAACAAAATCATACAATTACTATATTACATTTGCAAAAAAGGATAAATAAAAAAACATCGCAAGCGATGTTATTTTTCAGTTTTGGTGGAGCTGACGGGGATCGAACCCGCTACCTCCTCCATGCCATGGAGGCGCTCTCCCAGATGAGCTACAGCCCCAAACTGTGATTTTTTGTCCGTTATTTATAATATTGATTTTAACCTGCTAAGTCAATGAAAAAATAAGAAGCGAATGAGTTTTAATTAAATAATGTATATAATTACAATGTATGAACAAAAAAATTAAAGTTGTTGAATTGCTTCCCTATCTTGGAGTTGGTGGCGCTGAAACGTTTGTTTTTGAGCTTTGCAAAGCCTTTGATAAAGAAAAAACAGATATTTATCTTGTTACAATGAGAGATTATGTGGATGAAAAATACGAAAGCATAAAATCAAACAATTCCGTACATTTTGTTTCACTTGGAAAAAAATCTGGTTTTAACTTAGGGTTTGGAAAAAAACTGAAAAAGTGTATTCAAGCAATTAACCCTGATATTATTCACGTTCATATCAATTGTGTGTTTTATGCCGCCAAGTATTTAAGACAATTAAAAAAACCAATTGTTTTCACATTGCACAGTTTGCCAAAAACTGATAATAGAACTCTTTTTAGATTATATATAAAACGATACATAAGAAACGGAACAATAACACCTGTTGGAATTTCAAAAAACATTTCCGAATTAACTTGCGAAGAATACAAGATAAACGATTGCACTACCATTAATAATGGCATTGAAATCATTAATTACAAATTATTAAACCAAAAAGAATTCGATTTTATAAGTGTGGGGCGTCTAGTATCTGCAAAAAATTATCCACTTCTTTTAGCATCTTTGGCTGAGGTTAAAAAAAGTTATCAGAATATTAAATTATGTTTGGTTGGTTATGGCGAATTAGAAACCAAAATAAGAGAAACCATATCAGAACTATCATTAAATGAAAACGTGTCATTAATAACTTCTTGCAAAAAACCATATGAGTACATGCTTAAAAGCAAATGTTTCGTTTCCAGTTCAATTTATGAAGGAAGCCCAATAACAATACTTGAGGCATATGAATGCGGCCTACCAATTATTGCAACTAAAGTTGGGGGAGTTCCAGATAGCGTTCAAAATGGAATTAATGGTATTCTTGTAAATAGCAATGATAAACAAGCTTTAGTAGACGCAATGCTCGATTCTTTAAAAAATGATGATAAATATCAAAAAATAGGCACATACAATAAAGAAAACGTTTTCAAATTTGACATAAAGAATACTGCAAAAGAATATCTCACTTTATTTGAGAAATTACTCAAATAAGCTATTGTTTTTTGGCATTACGAAACTTAATTTTTGCAATAAAAGTAATAGGAAACAACAAGCCGCATATAAATTTATCTGACATCGATTTTAAATATCCAAGTTTTTGGCGATCTTCTTTTGTCACAAATGCGCGTGAAACACAATAGCGTATTCTAGCAGAACGATTCATATACTGAAATTTAGTATATTTATTCTTATTATTCAGTCGGTAAATACTGTCAAAATATAGTACTTTCATCCACATGTAATCTTTTTTTGGTGACCCTAAAGAATTAGTTTCTTCGAACTGGTGATAGATTCTTACTGGAATATTAGTGTAATATTCCCTATACTTTGACAATACTTCGTTCCAGAGAATACTTTCAGTAACAGGTTTTACTCCTTCTGGGACAGGCATAATAAATTGTCTATATATATCAAGATTTTGAAGAGAAAATTTTTCACCAGGAGTTTTTTGAGCAATTTTAAGAGATTTTTTCCATGGCAATATGTTTATATCATTGGGGTACAAAGGCCCATTAATTTTGTTATCAGCACTTGATATAACTCGCCCGACGACCGCACAATAATCATCCTTATTAGGAAGAGAGGTAAAAATTGATAATAATTGACTAATAGAATTAGGTAGCAATTCGTCATCATCATCGATAATTACACCATAATGACCACGTGCAATTGAAAATAAAATATTCATCGCCTCATGTTTATAGCATTTTTTATAAATATAGGTTACCGGAAAAGCCACTTCTTTTTTAAATGCTTCTACAACATCTTTGGTGTTGTCCGAAGAACCACCATCTACAATGATGTATTCAATGTTTTTATGAGTTAACTTTTTAATAGACTCAAAAAGTCTAGGCAAACGATCAGCGCGATTAAAGGTTGAGGTCATTATAGAAACTAATATTTCGTCATTGTTCATAATTATTTCCTTAATACCACATTCATAAAAGTGTCAATTGCGGCTTGAGTTCCACTAATTGAAGAAACATCAGAACCGCCAAAAACCATGTGATCTAACACTACTTTAACACCAATCCCAATAAGAATAATACCACCAATAATATCAGCAACTTCGTATTTTCCATGCAAAAGTTTGTTTATACCGCCACCAAGTAAAATACCAACTAACGATATAGTAAACGTAATCACTGCAATAATTAAAACCTCGATAAAAATTGACCAATCAAAATTGTTGCTTCCGATTAGTCCAAACGAAATTGAATTAAGCGTTATTCCAACGATTAAAGCATCAATGCTTGTTGCAATGCCTTGCACTAGTACTTCTTTATATGAAAATGTTTTTGGTTCTGATTGTTCAGGTTTTACTAATGCTTTTATTCCGTCGAAAACCATTTTTCCACCAATGATTAAGAGCAATCCGAAAGCAATCCAGTGATCAAAATCCTTTATATATTGATAAAAAAGCGCACCGACAAAATAGCCAATTAATGGCATTAAACCTTGCATTATTCCAAACGTAGATGAAATAAAGACACGTTTTTTGTTGTTTAAATCCGTGATTGATAAACCATCGCAAATTGAAACAGCAAAAGCATCCATAGCTAGAGCTATTCCTATCAAGACAACTTGAATTAGCGCACTCCAAAATTCCATAACAAACGATTACTATTTTATAATATGCGTAACCAAATGCCAATTATTACTTTCCGTAGACTTTATTAATTCAATAATAAAGACTATAATCTTAAATGAGGAATTGATATGAAGCATCTATTATTTGCTGTATTTGAAAATGGTGATGTCACCAAGGAAGTCATAAATGCTTTATCAAGGAGTGGGATTAATGGAACGGCCATTGCCTCAACCTCGTTAAAGCATATTCTCCACACAATTCAAGAGGATAGACAGTTTATAACTTTAAGGCAACTTGAATCGGCAACGTTTGAAGACAATACAACATTTTATAGTGTTCTTGATGAAAAAGAAATTAAACAAGCTAAACAAATAATTATCGACCTTACAGATCATTTTAAAAAAATAAGAGGAGGAATGTTTATTGTTCCTCTAGAAGAATACGAAGGCAGTTTTTAACTAATTAATACATAAAGGTATTGAATATGAATCAAATATTATGCATTGCGCTAGCGCTTGTCGTTGGCTTATTATCTTCACGCTTAATGAAACTCATTAGACTACCAAATGTCACTGGTTATCTTATTAGTGGCATCATTTTTGGTCCATTTGTCCTGGGACCATATATTGCTGGTTGGGTGCCTAGTACACCAGCAAATATAGAGGCTGGATTGCCAACCGTCGATGCAATTTCTTGGATTAGTGATATCGCATTAGGGTTCATCGCTTTTAGCATTGGATCTTCTTTCAAACTATCATCATTAAAACAGGTTGGACCTCGAGTTATTATCATCACAATATGTGAAGCATTAGGTGGGGCTATATTTGTTATCGGAGCCATGCTTATTGCTTCGATTTGGATAGAGATTCCACTACCAATCATTCTCACTCTAGGAGCAATAGCTTGCGCAACAGCTCCAGCAGCCACTTTAATGGTTGTAAAACAATACAAAGCCAAGGGACCAGTTGTTAATACACTTCTTCCTGTAGTTGCTTTTGATGATGCTGTTGCCCTTATAGCTTTTGCTATATTATTTTCAATATCTAAAGGATTAGCTTCTGGAACAAGTTTAAACGTTATGGATTTATTGGTGTGGCCTCTTGTTGAAATTGCCGCCTCAATAATTATCGGTACCATTCTAGGAATACTTGTTACATTAGGATGTAAATTGTTCAAATCACGCGCAAATAGAATGATTATGTGCATCGCAGCCATTCTTATTGCTGTTGGAATATCTCAACTTCCGTACAAATCATGGTGGGGAATTGACTTTTCTCTTTCAAGTTTACTTACTGCAATGATGATCGGTGCTATTTTGGTTAATTTCCAAAATGATGCGGATAGAACATTTGAAAGAATGGAAATGTTTACTCCCCCAATCTTTATGTTGTTTTTTGTCATCAGTGGTGCTGAATTAGATTTAACAATGCTTTTCGGCTCCGAATCATTAATGATTCTAATTATCGCAGGCGTTTATATTGTTTCTAGATGCATAGGTAAATGGGCTGGCGCTTTCTTTTCAAGCAAAGCGACTAAGGCACCAGAAACAGTACAAAAATATCTAGGTTTTGCTCTCTTCCCTCAAGCTGGTGTTGCAATTGGTCTTGCTTCCACCGCCTCAAGTGTCCTTTCAGCTTCTAGCGAACCTGAAACACAAAAATTTGGATCTATAATATTGGCAGTAATTTTAGCTGCCACGATTGTCTATGAAATAGCCGGACCAATAATCACCAAAATCGTTCTCACCAAAGCTGGCGAAATTTCAAAGAACGAAAATAAAGTATCCATCGAACAAAAGTAAAATAAAATACCTCTTATCCAATTTTGAAGGATAGAGGTATTTTTTATTGCAAATTATTTGTCATCGTCATCATCAACAATATCGTCGATGTTCAATTTTGTTTTAATATTTGAATACTTCTTGATTCGTCTAATTTTGCGATTATAAGAGTCAATAGGACCAAAAATGATGTAATAGCAAGGAATGAGCAAAAACAAAACCCAACCTGGATGCCATAAATTAAATTGCATTCCAATGTAACAATAAGCAGCAACAACAAGAAGCGGAAAAACAAAAGCGCAAAATTCTTTTTTATATATAGCGGTATAAATGCTAGGAATAACTGGAACAAGAAGAAGGAATGGCCAATAGTTTAGCCATCCAATCCCATCAGGTAACAATACTCCTAAGAGTACGTATCCAACGATAAAAAGTAGCAATGATATTCCAAACAAAACAGAATTAATCATTCCATATCGAGAAACGCGTTTGATTTCTACGGTATAATCGTCATCTTCATCGCGAGTTGAACAATGGATGCCATCGGAAGATATTACAACCTTTTTACCTTTTATAGTCTTAACATGAATTCCTTCTTTTCCAATTTTAATTTCCGTTTCATCACCATCATCATTTTTTAAATTATCTTTTTCTTCAGACATATCACATGCCTCCTAATACAAATATTATAAATAATAATATCACGAACTCACGCAATAGATAATTGCGAATAAAAAAACGGCATTGCTGCCGATATTTATGGCGCCCATGAGAGGATTCGAACTTCCGACTTCCACCTTAGGAGGGTGGCGCTCTATCCAGCTGAGCTACATGGGCATTAATGGTCGGGATGGAGGGATTCGAACCCTTGACCTCTTGGTCCCGAACCAAGCGCACTACCAAGCTGTGCTACATCCCGAAGTAATCTATTTAATAATAGACATTTTAATTAAAAACTAAAATCAAATAATGACATTTGATTCGTTTCACCTAGTCCTTTCAATACTCCTAATTGATTTAAAATCTTTAGATTGGAGGAATTAAGTTTAGTTCTTGCTAACAAGTCCTCCTGCGAAATGAATGGTCCGTTTTTTCTCGCTTCAACAACAGAGTTTGCTGCAGCTTCTCCTAAACCATCAATTGTAGCAAATGGAGGGATTAGGGAATTTGTTTCATGATCAACAACAAATCTAGTCGCTTCAGATTTTTCAAGACTGATATTTGAAAATGAATAACCTCTTTCACACATTTCAAGTGCAAGTTGTAGAGTTTCAATTAAATCCTCATCCTTCTTTTTTGATTCTGTTGTCCCTTCTAAAGCACGATTTTTAATCGCTTCTATTTCATGAATAATAGAGTTTTGACCACCAACAAAAGCATTGATATCATAGGCTTTAGAGTGAATTGAAAAGAATGAAGCATAGAATTCTAATGGATAATAAACTTTAAAATAAGCTACGCGATCCGCCATCATAACATATGCCGTGGCGTGAGCTTTAGGGAAAAGGTATTTAATGCGATTACATGAATCGATGTAATATTGCCCAACATTGTTTGCTAGCATCACATCAACATACTCAGGTTTTAAAGCTTTGCCATGTCTAACATCTTCCATGATTTGGAAAGCAATATTGGAAGGGACACCTTTTGATATTAAGAATGTCATAATATCATCACGGCATCCAATAACATCTTTAAGAGTATATTTCTTTTCTTTAATTAACATTTCGGCATTGTTCTGCCAAACTTCTGTACCATGGGACAAACCAGAAATAATAAGCAAATCAGCAAAAGTTTTAGGATGAGTATCATCGACGATGCTTCTAACAAAACGAGTCCCAAACTCTGGCAAACCGAGAACGCCATTATCAATTTTTAAATAATTGCTTTTTTTGTTCAAAGCTTTATCAGTATTAAATAAAGACAATACCTTTGAATCGCTTAAAGGAATGTCATCAAGTTTTAGGCCTGTTAGGTTTAAAAGCATTTTCAAAACAACTGGATCATCATGACCTAATAAATCAAGTTTTAACAAAGTATCGTGAAGAGCATCAAATTCAAAATGGGTAGTTTTCCATGTTGAGGAAGCTTCATCAGCCGGATATTGAACAGGAGTAAAATCAAAAACATTCATATCGGCCGGGATAACAACGATGCCACCAGGGTGTTGTCCAGTGGTCTTTTTAACTCCTTCACAATGCGAAGCAATGCGAGCAATATTAGCTTCATCTATCGTTGAAGGATCAACATTTAAATACTCATAATACCCTTTGACATAACCAAAGGCGGTCTTTTCAGCAATTGTGCCTATTGTACCTGCTCTAAAAACATTGTCCTCACCAAGAAGCACTTTTGTATAATCATGGGCTTTAGATTGATAATCTGATGGTAAGTTTAAGTCGATATCAGGAACTTTTTCAGCTTCAAAACCAAGGAATGTTTCAAATGGAATATTTTGGCCATCGCCTATCATTAATTCACCGCAATTTGGACAATGTTTAGCAGGCAAATCAAATCCAGAATGACAATTTGAATCATTTGAGAGTTCAAAATGATGACATTTTGGACATAGATAATGAGGCGGCAAAGGATTGACTTCAGTAATACCGGCCATCGTTGCCACTAGAGAAGATCCAACCGATCCACGACTTCCAACGAAATACCCATCCTCATTTGCTTTTTTAACAATTAAGTGAGCAATAGTATATGTGACTGAATAACCGTTTGAAATAATACCATCTAATTCTCTTTTTAAACGATTTTCGATAATTGGTGGTAATACTTCACCATACATTTTATGTGCTGTTTTATAAACTATATCGGTCAATTGTTTATCAGAGTCTTTAATAAAAGGAGGATATAATCTATCTTTAACAGGTTTAATGTCACTGACCCAATCAACAATTTTATTTGGATTAGTCACTACGATTTCTTTGGCTTTGTCCTCGCTTAAAAATGAAAAGCAATCTAGCATTTCTCTTGTTGAGCGATAATGTTGATTTGGATTATCAAACATAGCGTGTTTTTTCCTTGAAAATGGATTCAATGGATGATTAACCCCGCCTAGTCCTTTTGCAAAAATATAAACATCTCGATATAACTTTTGATTAGGATTAGCATAATGGACATCACCAGTTGCACACACTAATTTGTGAGCTGCATCCGATGCAGCTATGATATCTTTTATTGTTCTTAAAACATCGCCGTTGGTCATTTCTCCCATGTTAACTAAATAAGAATAATTTTCTAAGGGTTGAACTTCAATGTAGTCATAGAATTCAATCGCTTTTAATAATTCATCGTAAGTCTTGGTTCGCGCAATTTCAAAAATTTCACCATTAAAACAAGCAGATCCAAACAAGAGATTTTTTCGTGATGCAATTAGTTCAGAACGAGGAATCTTTGGAACATCCGCTAAATAGTCAGTATGAGAAAGGGAAACTAAACGATATAAATCGCGTAGCCCATCTTGATTTTTAGCAAAAACAATAATGTGCTTTGCTTTTAAGTGTTTTAATAAATGATTGCTCGCTTGCAATTTTGTCAAATCACGGTGTGTCAAATGTCGATTATTTTTGGTTAAAATAGTTAAAATAGCAAGCCAAACATCGAGAAGTACTTTCGCATCAAAATCTGCTCTATGAGCTTCTTCTTCATTATATGTTGTAATGTCAAGATTCCTTGCAAGAGTGCCTAATCGATGAAACTTAGCTTCTGGAAAAAGATATCTAGATAATGACAAAGTATCAATTACAGGATTGGTGATTGGAGCTAGACCATTGTTTCTTCTTGCCTCATTTAAAAAACCAATATCAAATTCGGCGTTATGGGTGACTAAAATAGCGTCTTTTGTAAATTCTTCAATTATTTTTAAAGCCTCTTTAATTGGATGACCGTCTTTTACCATATCATCTGTAATGCCAGTTAAATTGGTAATTTTATCAGATATTTTAATTGTAGGTTTAACAAATAAATCAATTTGATTTCTAATCATGCCTTTTTCAAAACGTGTTGCGCCAAATTCAAGTATTTGATCGTATCTAAAAGAAAGACCAGTAGTTTCAAAGTCGAGAACAACATATGTAGCATTCGAAAGTTCGATATCGGATGGATTAATTGCACAGTTAAGCACATTATCTACCATGTACATTTCACAACCATATAAAACTTTCAAATTGCACTTTTTAGCAGCCTTTTGAGCGTTTGGGTGGGCATGAACAACACCATGATCGGTAATTGCAATAGCGCGATGACCCATATTCTTAGCTAGATCGCAATATTCTTCAATAGATGATAAACCATCCATGGTTGACATCTTGGTGTGAAGATGAAGTTCAACTCTTTTTTCCACTTCATCATCGCTTCTTAAGGCGGTTTTTGGCAAGAGCAAAATAGAATGCGCAAAAACACCAATTTTGTGGGTGAACTTATCCTCTTGAGGGCAACCTAAGATTCTAACATTCATTCCTTTTTTTAATTGTTTTAAACTCTTATCATCAACACCCGCTTTGTCTGAACCTTTTTTGTCACTAGAAAAAACGCGAACATAAACCCCTGAGGTATCATCTTCCAAACCAATCCTTAAGGAGACACCCATCCTCGTTGGACGAAGATCAACCATAAATATCGTTCCAGTGATATCGACGTTATCATCAGTTTTTTTGAACTCTGGGATGTCACAAAGATGTTCGACTGGGCGATAATCACCTTTTTTATAGACTCTTTTTCGTTTCCGTTCATCAACCATTCGTTGATAATTAGCTTTCATATCACGGATAAGGCTGTCTTCATAAGCATCTTGAATAGTTACAGGAGCCTGACTTTCACTAAGGTCATCTCGATAGTCTGTAATTTCTTCCACTTTTTCATTTTGACTTTCTTCAACTGCTTTAATTGCTTTTTCTTCAATTTTTGCCATTTTATTGGCAGAAAGTTTTATAACTTTTTCAACTGGTTTGATGACAAAGTCAACGGAAAAATCATAATTTAAAAATTTTAAAAAATCTTTAAAATCGGCAACCATTTGGATATTCTTTTCTTTTTCTTCTTCGCTTGAAACAACAAAGAAAATTGTTGCTGAATCTGGGTAAATTGTTAAAGAATTAACCATATGATAAATATAAAAATACCAACCTTCAAAAAGACTAATTGCATCATAAATAGATGGCTTGTTTCTATAGGAAAAAGTTAATTTATAAGGATAATGAAGTTCGTTAAGACCATCTTGGAATTCTCTTAATAAATCATATGTCCACGGAGTGTTTTTAACTATTGACATATCAACTTGGTTGCGATCGAAGATGTTTCTTGCGACTGCATCAAAATCGATATCAAAACTTTCAATATTTTTAATATCGATAGAATTTAAAAACCTAATCATTTTGTCAGTCATATTTAAAACAATGCGATGATATCCTTAACTGCAATCAAAATCGCTAAAATCAGTAATATACCTAATCCGATATAAGACATAATGGCTTTTGCTTTTGTTGATACTTTCTTTCTAAAGATAGCCTCGAAAGCCACGACAACCAAACTCCAACCATCAAGTCCAGGGAATGGAAATAAATTAAGAAGTGCTAAGTTAACAGACAAGAATCCGGCATAGTAAACATACATTCCAAAACCATAGTTAGCATTGACCATTGTTATTTGCCCAGCAATAGCAATTGGGCCGCCAACATTGCTCCATGATGAGCCGGTAAATAATCCACCAACCGCTTTTATAACTGCTGTATTAGCGTAAGCGAATTGATCCCAAGATAAAGAGAAATCTTCACCAATTCCATACCATCTGCTGATACGTTGAAACGAAATACCCATGTCATTCCAAATATATGTAGATTCGGTACCTTCTTTTAAAGATGACTGAACAGTAACGGCGTGAGGAGTGACAACATCATCGCTTAATTTATTTCCTTCGTCATCAACATCGCCGTAAACAATAGTAGAAATATTTGCAGAAAAAGTGCAATTTTCTGAAACTGAAAAACTGTCTTGGGAATAATCAGGAATAAAATATGAAATTTCAACATTATTAAGTTTATAAGTTTTAGTTTCGCCTTGGTGAAAGAAATATAAGCAATCGTTAAACACAGGATCTTTTGTGGTTATATAGGTAGGATTGCAAACCATGACATACTCGCTTGTTGTTCCATCAGATCTAACAATTGATGCTTTGTCATCGATAATATAGTAATAATTATTCCCGCTTTGCGTTCCAATTAAAAACATTTTGTCATCGCTTTTAATGCCGGAAGAAGCAGCGATAGAAGACTCTGAAATATTTAACGCGCTTGTTACTTGGGTATGCGGAAAACACGAATTTGAAACAAAAATAAGAACAAAACCTAAAATGAAGTTTAAGAATATACCAGCTGCGTAAATAATTGCCTGTTTCCATTTAGCAATGGCTTGGAGTCCCCTATTCTCAGGGATGACAAGTCCATCTTCTAATTCAGCACCTTCTCCATACATCGAAACATAGCCGCCTATTGGAATCCATCTTAAAGAAAACTTCGTTTCTTTTCCTTTTCCGCGATGGGAAAAAATCTTAGGACCGAAACCAACAGAAAACTCCATGCAATAAACATTAAACATTTTTGCAGTTGCTAAATGCCCAAGTTCATGGATAATGACCAATACGCCTAAAGCTAAAATGAATAGTAGAATTCCTAAAAACCAATCAAGAAATGACATATTTAACGTGCCTCCAGCAGAGTTTGAACATAATTACGAGCTTTGTTATCGGCATCGAGCAATTGCTCAATCGTAGGATTAAAAACGTTGCAAAAATGATGAAGCGTTTCTTTGATTATTTGCTCAATCATTAAAAAACTAATTCTCCCACCTAAAAAAGCATATACTGCTTCTTCGTTAGCAGCATTTAAAATACATGGCATAATGCCTTTTTGGGCAATAGCCCACATAGCATAACTAACGCAAGGATAACGATCTTTATTAAAGCTAGATAAATGAAAATTCCCAAAAGAATTTGGGTCTTTACTTCGATGTACTTCAAACGGCGTTTTGCTTTCAAATAATGCATAACGAATTGGTATGTGCATATCTGGTTGCCCTACGTCGGCAATATAAGTACCATCCTTAAGAAGGATCATCGAATGGATAAAAGATTCTTTGTGCATCATTATTTCAATACGACTAATATCAAAACCAAATAAATAATACGCTTCAATTACCTCAAAGCCTTTATTCATCATTGTAGCAGAGTCAATTGTAATTTTAGCTCCCATGTTCCACGTTGGATGTTTTAAAGCATCTTCCTTGCTAACGGAAGACAATTCATCGCGACTCAAATCACGAAACGCGCCACCAGATGCAGTCAATATAATTTTGTCCACATCTCCAGAGTTCACACGGCTAAGACATTTTGCAATTGCTACGTGCTCTGAGTCAATTGGATAAAGAGTCCCGTGACCTTCAGCAAGCATTTTATTTATTATTTCTCCACCAACAACAAGAGATTCTTTATTGGCTAGACAAACAATTCTATTCTTATTCAACGATTCAATAGTTGGCAAAAGACCAACAAACCCAACAAGAGCGTTGACAACCATATCGCATTCACAATTATCAATAAGCGATAACAAGCCATCGTTTCCGCAATAAAACTTAATACTGGGGTACCTTTTTTGAAGACGATCTAAATCTATATTTGAAATAACATAAATGTATTTTACATTTTTGTTTTCATTCAAAATGCTTTCAATTTTATTGATTTGATGGCCAACGCTAAAACCAACCAAATTAAAAGAATCTGGATATTCCTTGATTATATCAAGTGTTTGTCCACCTATACTTCCTGATGCCCCAAGCAAAATAATGTTTCTCATTTTGCGAACAAGTTCCACCCTTGACTAATAAAAATAATACAGACGCTTGTAATAACTGATGAAAATATAAGTGAGTCAAAACGATCTAAAACGCCACCATGGGCTTTAAATATCGTTCCATAATCCTTAATTTTGAAAAATCTCTTAATCGCACTAAATGAGAAATCGCCAAGATTCGATAAAAACGCAATAACAAGAGCCAGGAATACAATCCAATACCACTGATCTAAACAAATAAATGGCAAAATTGGCATTCCGAGTGCAGCCATAATTAAAGCAAAGGCAGATGAGAAAACTACGCTGAAAACCGCACCGCCAACGACACCTTCCCACGTTTTCTTTGGAGAAATACGTGGATTGACTTTGTTTCTTCCAAATAATATACCGGTAAAATAAGCACCAATATCATTAGCCATTGTACCAACAAGAACAAAAACTAATAAAAATGTCGAGTGCAAATATTTAAAAAGTGGTTTTGAGACATCGATTAACGAATTACCAGATTTATAAGCCTCTTCAAAATAATAAAAAGGAGAATATCGCAAATAATAGAAAGATTGGAATCCTAAACCGACTAAAACACTTAAAGTAAATAAATAGCAAACATCATTTAATGTGAATTCTTCACTTAGGAACGAAACAAAAAAGAAAGCACAAGCGGCAACAATAATTCCAATCGATGAAACGACGATGTCAGTAAAACCAATAGAAAAAAAACCATCAACTCCTAGCTTCTCAAAATAAGCTTTATAGTCATTTCCATTTCCACTATCAATGAATGCTTGAACATTGTTTTTAATAAAAATCCAATAAACAAACGAAAGAATTAGAATATAGGTAAAAACAAAAATAAAAATAGAATATTTTCTTTGTGGAGCACGTAATATTTCATGAATTGCCAAGCAAAGAATGGCTAAAACAAGAAAAAAGAAAAACCATCCACCGAGAATTAAACAAGGTATCATCACAATACACATAATCAAAGCAACAATAACACGTGATTTAAGTGAAACCTTTTGTTCATCAGTCAATTCGTTTGGCTGTATTTTCTTACTCATTTTTTAAACCTCCAAAACGACGATTACGATGATTGTACTCATCTAAACATTTTTCAAATTCGGCTGGAGTAAAATCTGGCCAATAGACTTTTGGAAATAAAAATTCAGCATATGCAATTTGCCATGGCAAATAATTGCTTGTTCTCAATTCTCCAGATGTTCTAATCATTAAATCAACATTTGGCAAATCATGAGTGTATAAATATGATTCAAATTTATTTTCATCAAGTTCTCCAGATTTGCATTTACCGGATTGAACATCTTTTGCATATAATTCACAAGCGCGAATGATTTCGGCTTTACCACCATAATTGAGACAAATATTCATAACAATGTTATTATTATTTTTTGTTCTTTCAATAGCGTTTAAAGTTACTTTTTGTGTAGAAGTAGGCAATTTAGAAATATCGCCAGAAATGATTATTCTAGCCCCATGTGACATTAAATGGTCTATCTCTCGCTTAAAGAATTGCTCTAAATAAGCAAAAAGATGCTTAATTTCTGTTTTTGGTCTCGACCAATTTTCTGTTGAAAACGCATAAAGCGACATTACATAAACGTGATGCTCTAAACAAGCATGAAAAATATCAATTATTCGTTCGCATGCTTCTTTATGACCTAAATAACGAGGAAGTCCTCTTTCTTTAGCCCAACGACCATTGCCATCCATAATAAAGGCAACATGTCTTAATGGTTTTGTTTCAACTTTCTCGTTCATATATATATAACCTTGTTAATTATTTAAATTATACATTATATGTATCTAGTATAAAAGCAATAATCACAAAATCTTTTTTTACAAAAAAGAAAGGAGCGATTGCTCCTAACTTATTAAATTGACATGATATCTTTTTCTTTGATTTGGAAGATTTCATCGACTTTTTTAGTTGATTCATCCACCACTTTTTGAACTTCCTGTTCAACACGTTTTTGCAAATCTTCGCTCATCGAATCATCTTCTTTTATGAGATCGATGTAATCGCGGCGCACATTCCGAATAGCAACTTTGCAATCTTCAGAAAATGCTTTCGCTTTTTTAACTAAGTCTCTTCTTGTCTCTTCAGTAAGCGCTGGAATCATAATACGAATGATATCAGATTCAACTTGAGGATTGAGTCCAAGATCAGCTTGAGAAATTGCAGAAGCAATCGCTTTCAAATCGCCCTTGTCATATGGTTTTACAACAATTTGACGGGGTTCTGGTGTGACTATTGAAGAAATTTGGCTAATTTGTATTTTGTCTCCATAGTACTCAGCATATACTTTATCAAGAATGGCAGCATTGGCTCTACCAGTCCTAAGAGTATTGAGATTTGATTTAAATGCATCAATAGTTTTATTTAATTTTTCTTGAGCTTCTAAAGTAATAGCGTCCATAATTTATTCTCCTTTTTTTACGATAGTACCAATTTTTTCGCCATGAATAACTTTCATGAAATTTGAACTATCGTTCATGTTAAATACTCTAACAACAATATTTTTGTCTTGAATCATAGCTACTGCGGTTTGATCCATGACTTGAAGATTTCTTGAAATAACTTCGCTAAATGTAATTTCAGGAATCAATTTTGCTTTTGGATTTTCTCTAGGATCAGAATCATACACACCATCGACACCATTTTTTGCCATTAATATGCAATCAGCATCGATGTCTAGAGCACGTAAAGTGGCAGTGGTATCTGTTGTGAAAAATGGGTTACCAGTTCCCCCCGCAAATATTACGACACGGCCTTTTTCTAGGTGTCTGATTGCTCTTTTGCGAATGTATGGTTCAGCAACCGAACGAACTTCAATTGCACTCATTACTCGACAATCAACGCCATTATTAACCAAGGCGCTTTGTAAGGCTAGTGCATTAATAATAGTTCCAAGCATTCCCATGTAATCGGCAGTGCTTCTTTCAATACCAATTTGTTCTGCAAATCTTCCTCTCCAAATATTGCCGGCACCAATAACAATTCCAACTTGAATTTTTTCGTTGTAAATTTCTTTAATTGTTTTTGCTACTATATCAAGATTATTTGCATCGAGAATGACCTTGGCTTTTTTATCAGCTAAGGCTTCTCCAGATAATTTGATTAGAATTCTTTTGTAAACGGCCATTTGATTTTCCTCCTCGTTAAAAAAACACTCAAAAGAGTGTTTTATTTGATTTGAGACATAACTTCGCTAGCGAAGTCTTCTTGCCTTTTTTCAATTCCTTCACCAACTAAATAGCGAACGAAATTTAGAACGTTAATTTTTTTCTTTTCCAAGAATTTTCCAACAGTTTCTTCAGGGCTGAGCAAATATGTTTGTTCAAGCAATGTTTGTTCGCTTAGAACTTTGTTGATTTTTCCTTCAATAATAGATTTGAGAGCAGCTTCAGGCTTTCCTTGCAATTTAGGATCATCTTTTGCAACTTCAAGAGCAATTTTGCGTTCATGTTCTTTAACATTTTCAGGGATACAACATTTGCAAATATAACTTGGGGAGTTAGCAGCAATGTGCATAGCTAAACCTTGAGCAAGTTCCTCATCGATTTTATCTAAAAGGACAATGACTCCGATTTTGCTTCCGTTGTGAATATAAGTTCCGAAACATTGATCAGAATTCTTTTCCACTACTTCAAAACGTCTAAAATCAAGTTTTTCTCCAAGAGCAATTGATGCATCAAGGAGGATTGATTTAGCAGCTTCACGAGCTTCTTCAATATTTGCAAAATTATTTTTTAAAACTAATTCAGATAAATTAGACACTAATTTGCCAAATATTTCACCTTTAGCAACAAAATCTGTTTCGCAGTTTACTTCAACAATAACAGCTTTGTTAGCTTTAACTTTAATATCGGTTTTACCTTCAGCAGCAATTCTAGATGCTTTTTTAGCAGCTTTAACAACGCCTTTTTCACGAAGGTAATCGACAGCCTTGTCAACATCCATGCCACATTCTTCGAGCGCTTTCTTGCAATCCATATTGCCAGCGCCAGTGCGTTCACGCAAGACTTTGATTAATTCGATCATGTTAGAGGCCATAGTTATTTTTCTTCCTTTACTTCAACTTTTTCTTCAGCCTTTGGGGATGCTGATTTAGCTTTTGGGGCTTTCTCAACTTTTTTGACCTCTTTGACTTCAGGTTTGACTTCTTCGACTTTTACTTCTTTAACAGTGGAAGCAACATCATTCTTTACTTCTTCAGGAGCTTTGGCACCCTTGATTTGGTAATGGTCTTCATCGCTGTTATCTTTTCTAAATTTAGAACGTTCGGCTTGCATTCTTTCAAAACGCTCTTGTTTTTCTTTTCTTTGAGCACGAATTGCAGCTAATTTTTCAGCATTTTCTTTGTCGGCTTGTTTAATGACATCCTTCATAGTGACTTCTTCTTGTTCATCTTTTGTATAAGCAACGATAGCGATTCCGCCTTTTGCTTCAACAATAGCGTCAGATATGATTCCGGTAATCAATTTTACTGATTTTGTTAAATCGTCATTGGCTGGAATTGGGAAGTCGATAACATCAGGATTGGCATTTGTATCAACAATTGCAAAGACAGGTATGCCCAATCTATGAGCTTCGCTAACAGCGTTATGATCCATTGTTGGGTCAATAACAAAAATGGCGTTTGGTATCTTTCTCATTTCCTTAATTCCTTCAAGGTTACGAGATAATTTGTCTTTTTCTTTTCTAAGTTGGGAAACTTCTTTCTTTGGCATTCTATCAAATGAACCGTCAGTTTCTTGCTCTTCAAGTTGTCTTAAAAATCTAATTCTACCTTGGATAGTCTTGAAGTTTGTCAAAGTACCACCAAGCCATCTATTATTAATATAAAAACTACCAGATCTTTCAGCTTCTTCTTTAACGATATCGCGGTACTTTTCATTTGTTCCAACAAAAAGAACCTTTCCACCATCTTCTACAATCTTTTTTAATTTAGCATATGACTCTTCAATCTTGGCAATAGTCTTAACTAAATCGATAATGTAAATACCATTGCGATCGCCATAGATGAATTTGGCCATTCTTGGATCCCATCTACGTGTTTGATGTCCATAGTGAACACCGCCTTCGAGCAGTTTTCTCATGGTTACGATTTTGGCATTAGGATCATGCATAACCGCTTCCATTGTTTCTACGTTTTCAGCAGAAACTGCTTCTTCTGCAACAACGTTTTCTTTCTTTTCGTCACTCATAAGTGAACCTCCATTTGTTTTGCCTCCATCGTTTCGAACAATTTCCCCAAACACATTCCTAAAGCGAAGTGCTGGACTAGGACCTTGAATCCACGATGTGCGTTAGTCTCTCTTTTGAGAGCCGTTGTAAAGTTTAACACAGGCACGCGTATAGTGCAAGAACGAATAAAAGTGCCTTATTTTATAAACCGTTAAAACATGATATATTGTAAACATGCTTGAAAAAATCAAATTGTCAATCAAAAAGAAAAATCAAAAAAATAGAATTAAAAAATGCCATGAAATTGCCATTTCTTTAAAGCAAACAGATTTTTCAATAATTGCTTCTAGTTGTCTCAGCGGTATTATATATCACGACTTAGAAAGACAATTTTTGACGCCAACTATAAACATAAATTTCCGTAATAATGACTTTTACTATTTTGCATCTCACCTTAAAGAATACATTGCCTCTAATATGGAGGAATTTGTAATTCAAGGGAGTACGTTTCCTCATGGTATATTAAAAGTGTCGGGTCTTCCAGATGTTGTTATTAATTTTCCTCATGATTCTTCTTTTATAGAAGCAAAAAAGTCTTGGGATAGACGAAAACAAAGAATCAATTATAACTATATCCGTGTAATGGCGGTCCAAAAAGACATCACCCAAGAAACCATTGATTTATTTTCAAATATTCCATACAAAAAAGTATTGTTTTACGGAATTAATCATGGCGGACGATTAACATGTGAGTGCGTTCACAACGATTTTTTAGAGAAAGAAACTCAAACAACGACTCGATCCATTGCTGGATTTAGTGGGTTGACATCAAAAAGAAATTTTGATTCCTTTAATTGGGCAAAATTCATAAAAGAAAACTAATTATTATTTATCGTTTTTTTCATGATCTCGAGGATGAAATGCTTTATGCTGATTTTGTAATCCTTCTTGAGTCACGTGAGTATAGACTTGAGTGGTATTAATATTCTCATGGCCAAGGAGTTCTTGTATGACTCGCAAATCAGCTCCTTCTTCTAAAAGATGGGTTGCAAAAGTGTGTCTAAATAGATGAGGGTGAAGCCCAAGATAAACACCTGTTTTTGTTTCAACTTCGCGTAGGATATATTCTAAACCTCGAGTTGTCAATTTATGCCCCTTAGCGCTTAAAAAGAATATCAGAACTTCATCAGATTCATTATTTTGTAAAAGCTCCGGGCGCAATTCTTTTAAATATTTTAACATAGCTTGTTTACATGTTTTTGAGAAAGGAACAACCCTCTCTTTATTCCCTTTACCAACAATGCGGATAGCTCTAGAAGAGAAATCGATATCTCCAAGTTGAATATTAACTAATTCATTAGCACGAATACCAGATGCATAGAGAAGTTCAAGAATTGCTTGATCCCTTTGCGCAAGAGTATCGCCTCGCTTCGAATTAGCTAAAAACAAATTATTTATTTGTTCTATAAACAAAGCAGAAGGATATTTTATATCGCGTTTTGGTGCTTTAAGAAAAATAAACGGATTCCTATCTACATACTTCTTTTCTTTTAGAAAAGAAAAATAATGCCTTAATGATGAGATTCTTCTAGCACATGATCTCTTTGATATCCCATTTGCCAGTTCTTCAGTTAAGAAATTTCGTATAACCGGTCTATCAACTTCGCTTTCGTTTAAACCTTCTTTTTTCAAAAATAAATAAAATTTATTTATATCGCGTTTGTATGAATCTATCGTGCATTTTGAAAAATTTCTTTCAAGCCCGATATAATCCAAAAATTCCTGAGTTTGTCTATTCATTTTTCATATACCATTTAGAAATTGCTTCAATTGATTCCTTAGCGATATCATCTTTTGATAAATGCTTTTTATTATAAAAAATAGAATAGTTTGCATTCATTGGTGAGAAGGTAATTGGATTGGAATTGACAACATAGTTCATAAGAGAACCTATCATAGTATTTAAAGGTGGCGCGCTTGTCTCGGAACCATTTAATCTTTTTAAGGCATTAATTGCAACAACGATTCCTGTAGCAGCGCTTTCGACATATCCTTCAACCCCGGAAAGCTGACCAGCAATAAAAATATTAGGATTATTTTTCAAAGAAAAATCATCATTCAATACTTTCGGCGATTTCAAAAAAACATTTTTATGCATTAGTCCGTAACGAATAATATCCAATTTGTCTAATCCGGGAATAAGAGAAAAAACTCGTTTTTGTTCTGAATATGTAAGATTTGTTTGAAAACCAACCATATTATAAATATCGCCTATTAAATCATCTTGCCTTAATTGGACAACAGCGAAAGGCTCTGGCGTAAAATTAAAACCTTTTGGACTAAGCGGACCAAATCTTAGTGTGTCCCTTCCCCTTTTTGCCATAACTTCGATCGGCATGCATCCTTCAAAATAGTTTTGATCAAATGAATGAACAATGCCTAATTTTGCATTGATAAGTTCATCAACAAAATGGTAATATTCTTCTTTACTAAGTGGGCAGTTTATATATCCTCCACCTTGATCATAACGCGACTCGATGAAAACCTTGTTCATATCAATCGAGGACTTATTTATGATTGGTGCGCTAGCATCAAAAAAAGAAAGAGAATTAATTCCAGTTAAGTTTGAAAGTTCATCAACTAGCGGTTTTGAAGTCAATGGACCAGTAGCCACTATAGTAATTCCATCCGGGATCTTGTCTATCTCTTTAACAATTAATGACAGTTCTTTATTGTTTTTTAAGCTTTTTGTGATATATGAAGAAAATTGATTACGATCCACACTCAACGCCCATCCTGATGGGACGCAAGATTGGGCTGCACTTTCCATCGTAATAGATGACATATGCCTCATCTCTTCCTTTAACAAACCACAAGCATTGTCTAAAGCATTATTTTTTAATGAATTTGAGCAAACTAGTTCCGCAAATAATTCAGTATGATGCGCCTCGCTCATTTTTGCTGGGCGCATTTCAAAAAGAGTAACATGAACACCATGCTTTAACAAAAAATTGCATGCTTCAGCACCAGCTAAACCAGCCCCAATCACATTGATGTTCTTCATGAATTTATTGTATCAAATAATAAAGAGTGGGGATTACTTTTTCTCTTCTTTTTTAGGCAATGATTCACAATAGCGGCATTTTGGAAAGTTGCTGCAACCCAAAAAGTCAGCCTTTTTGCCTTTTTTAATAACTAAATAGCCACCACATTTTGGGCATTTTTTAACAATTTGTGGAGATTGAGTTTTTTCTTCTTTGCCTTGTATATATTTGCAGTCAGGATAACCACTACAGCCAACAAACGTTTTGCCCTTCTTATCTTTTCTTACAACTAAGGGTTTCCCACATTTTGGGCATTTTTCGCCGGTGTAGACAATTTCTTTTATTGGTTTCTCAACGTAATCGCATGTTGGAAATGCACTGCAAGCAACAAATTCTCCATAACGACCTTTTTTAATAACTAAAGGGCTTCCACATTTTGGGCAGTTACGTCCAGCAGGAGTCTCTGGTTCTTTGTAAATAGCATCACCCATTTCACGAACTTTTTTTATAAATGGATAATAAAAGTCCTTAATAATTTCATTTTTAGATTCTGAACCATCTTGAATGTTATCGAGATCTTCTTCCATTCTTGCTGTATATTGAGCATCAACAAATTCTGGAAAATACTTTTCAAGAACATGAGAAGTTAACATACCTTGATCGGTTGGAATTAACTCGCCACGCTTATCAAAAACATAATTGTGGTTAGTAATTGTTTTAATGGTAGAGGCATATGTAGAAGGCCTGCCAATTCCCGATTCTTCCATTAATTTTACAATTTTTGCTTCTGAATAAACGGCTGGTGGTTTTGTAAAATGCTGTTCATCGTTGACTTTAACAACATCATATTCATCACCGACATCCATGTTCGGTAAAGCTTTTGAATCTTTTTCACCATAATTTCCATAAATAACTTCATATCCATCAAAGATTGTTTTTACACCTTCAGTTTTAAAAGACAAACCATTGATATCAAAATATGCAGTTGTAACTTCTTCAATTTTTTCAGGCATTAAAGATGCGAGTGCACGATTATAAATTAGTTTATATAGTTTATATTGTTCAATGTTCAAATAAGGTCTCACGCTTTCTGGAGTTCGATGATTTGATGTAGGGCGAATTGCTTCATGAGCATCTTGGCTCAAAATTGAAAGTTTCTCGTCTTTAACATTTCCAACATATTTAGAACCATATTTTTCATTAATAAATGCTCTTGCTCGTTGGACGAAGGTGTTTGAAAGACGCGTTGAGTCAGTACGCATATAGGTGATTAGACCAACATGTTCACCAGCAACATCAACTCCTTCGTATAAGCGCTGGGCTAATGAAGTAGTTTTTTGAGTGGTAAAATGATAAACATTAAACGCTTCCTGCTGCATTGTAGAAGTTGTAAATGGCATTTTAGATTCAATTTTTCTTTGCCTTTGTTCGATGTTAGATACAGAAATTTTATGAGGAATAGCAGCTACTATCTTTTTATCTACATCTGCACTAGGTATTTTTGCAATTTGATTGTTGATTTTGTCTAAAGACAAAGACAACTCATTAATACCTCTTTTTACATCGAGATTAATCGTCCAGTATTCTTCTGGAACAAAAGCGTTAATTTCCTTTTGATGATCACAAATTATTTTCAATGTTGCAGATTGAACGCGACCCGCGGATCGAGATTTCAATTTTTTCTGCATAAGTGAGGATAGTTTGAATCCAATGATTCGATCAATAATTCTTCTTGTTTCTTGAGAAGCAACAAGATTCATGTCAATTGTTGATGGATTATCAATTGCTTCTAGAATTGATTCGCGCGTAATTTCATGGAATCTTAAACGTTTAGTAGTTTTTGGATCTAAATCCAAAACTTGTGTAAGATGCCATGCAATAGCTTCGCCTTCTCTATCAGGGTCTGTCGCAAGAAGAACTTCATCAGCTTTTTTTGCCTCTGTTTTCAACTCTTCAACAGTTTTTTCTTTATTGTTTTCCTTAGATATTATATAAGTAGGTGCAAAGTTGTGCTCAACATCAACACCTAATCCACCTTTGCCACTAGTGGCAAGTTCACGTATATGACCTTTAGAAGCCATGACATGGTATTCGCTACCTAAGTAGCGAGCTATAGTATCACATTTCTTCGGAGACTCAACAATGACTAATTTCATGCTTCAGGTCCTTTCGCCTAAATAAATATAGAGATACAAACAATCATTGTCAAACCATTTACCGATAAATATTTTCCTTAAAGAAATAATTCTTTCTTTAAATTAATTTTAAGTTTTTAGGCATTTGTTAAAGGACAACGCAATTCTTGCAAAATATCTTCTGCATTTTCTACAAGAGAGGCCCCTTCTTTAATTAAACGGTTGCACATCGATGATGAATTTGCGGGAAATGGAACGCACATTACATCGCGACCCATCTCTAAGGCGTGCCTAACAGTAATAAGGGTCCCAGAACGCGCGTTTGGGGCCTCTCCGACAATTGTGACTTGTGACATTGCCGCTATTAATCTATTTCTTTCTGGAAATTGAGATTTCGCTGGTTCACAAGACCCTGGATATTCGCTTATAACAAGACAGTCCTTTTTCATTCGTTCAACTAATTGTTTATTTTCTTTTGGATAATAAGTATCTATCCCGCAACCCATAATGCCAATTGTCTTGCCACCATGATTAAGTGCCGTTTCGTGTGCGACTGTATCAATTCCACGCGCTAGGCCAGACACAATTGCTTTTTCTTTAGATAATTCAGAAACAATCTTTCTTGTCATTTCTTCTCCATAACCAGTCATTTGTCTTGTCCCAATGTAAGAAACACACTTTCTTATATCGGCTACTAATGACAAATCCCCATAATAATAAAGAACAAATGGCGGTTTATAGATGCATTTTAAATAAAGTGGATAGTCGTCATCAATCAATGTAGTAACATTAGATTTAATTTTGCTAATTTCAATTAGCATGTCATCTTCGTTGATTGGTTCTTTTCGCTTTATAGCATCATATATATCTTCCCAATTTCCTTCATACTTTAAAGACAAATACAATAAAATTTGACGAGCATTCATAAAATTTCTCCTTAATAATAAATAGAGTCGTTTGATGAATAAATGCCCTTTTTAAAATAAAGTTAATTGTTTCTTTGAACAATCGATTACAGGACGATAAGAAAAACGATGTATACCTTTTATTGGACCATTTAGTTTTAAGGATTCGATATGATCTTTAGTAGGATAACCTTTATTCTTTTTAAAATTAAATTGAGGGTATTTTTTGTCTAATTCAATCATAATGTCATCTCTTGTAACTTTTGCCAAAATTGAGGCAGCAGCAACACATAAAACTTGAGCATCAGCTTTGACAAGTGGAACAACGTTTGGAAAATTTGGCAATTTCATAGCATCAGAAATTATCAAATCAAACGAATGGTTAAGTTTTTTAATTGCTTCGGTCATAGCTAACCTGGAAGCTTCTAAAATATTAATCTCATCAATTTTTTCTGCAGATATTTCTACAATCGCATACGCGAGCGCGCGCTTCTTTATATCTATAAAGAGTTCTCTTCTTTTTTTATCACTTAATTTCTTCGAATCATCAATTTTATCATTGGAATAATCACATGGAAAAATTACTGCTGCAGCAACTACTGGACCAGCCAAAGGTCCACGCCCTGCTTCATCAGTACCTACTATAAAATGTATTTTTTTAGAATAAAGCTTCTTTTCGTAATCCAATGGCATAACTAAATCTTCTCAAGTGAGAATTTTCCCAATAAACCATTTTTAAATTCGTTAAGAAGAAGTAACTGTGCTTTATTTATATCAGCTTCGCCAGCAGTTAACAAACCTCTTCGAAGAGCAATTTTTTTGAATGTTTCATCATCGGAAACAATATCAGAAATGCCATATCTTTGTTCAAGAGCATGTGGATACGAGCTTCTAAATATGCTAAGCAAAAATCTAGATAAAGAATCAATAGGAATAATGTCATCACGTATAGATCCAATAAGAGCGATATTTTTTGAAATAAGATCATCTTTATAAGACATAGGCAAAACACCAGGAGTATCCAATAATTCAAAATCTTTATTTATTCGAATCCATTGCTCAGATCTAGTATGACCAGGCTTATTTTGGACAGAAGCGGATGAAGAATTCGTCATAGAATTGATGAGAGTTGACTTACCAACATTAGGAATACCTAATACCATAATTCTTATCGGTTGAGGTTTCATCCCTTTTCTAATTTCTTTTTCTCTTTTTGTTTTAGAAAGTTTTTCGCATTGAAAAACAACGCTGTTTAAAATAGATTTTTTAGTTATATTTCCTTCCAAAACTAAATATCCTTTATCTACATAATATTTTTTCCAGGCTTTTGTAATTTCATCATCGGCTAAATCAGATTTTGATAAAATCAAAAGCCGTGGTTTGTTGTTAATAACATTATCTAATAAAGGGTTGCGAGATGAAAAGGCTGCGCGCGCATCAACCAGCTCAATCACGATATCAACAAGTTTTACTTTGTTTTCAATTTCATGAAGAGCCTTTTTCATGTGCCCAGGAAACCAATGTATAGATTGATTCATATTAAACCATCCTAGGCCAATGATATGACTTATTATTACATTCAGAGTTTTGAGCGATTGTGCAAGTTCCTTCCATTGCAATTACTTTTCCTAATATATATGACTTTTTAATAGGACCAACTTGACGAGAATCTTTGCTATTGTTTCGATTGTCACCCATTACAAAATATTCATCAGATTCAAGTGTTCTAGGTGCATAATATTTATTTCCAGTCCAATCAACATTATCAATATTTAGGTTTTGAACAAACTGATCATTGACGAACAAATAGCCCTCTGTAGAGATATAAAAAGTTTCATTAGGAAGAGCCACTACTCTTTTAATTTTAGAAGAGGCTGTTGAATTTAAAACGCCATTAGAATAATCAGTTGAATAATAAGTAACAACAATATTGTTTCTTTTTATATCGTTTAGTGCATTTTCATGCGAATCCATAATGCCAAATTCAACACGATACCCAATTTGGGAGGCGCCATTAGATTCACCTTGAATATTACCATCGGCATCAGTCGCATCTTTATTTAAAGTTGGCCACATAGACTGACCATTGACAAAAAATGTCTTGTAATACAAATTGTGCCAAATTAAAACTCCACCTATTAAAAGAAAAACAACGCACAATGAACAAACAGAAATAAAAATAGCATTTTTCCAAACGTGATTCTTCTTTTCTTTTGGATCTTGAGGAGGATTGAGTTTGCTTTCTTCAGTGAATTCGCCTGCGTTCATACACGTATATTATATTACATGTGTAATTATTTTCAATAAAACCAAAATGGTTTTAAAAAATAAAAAAGGACCTACTAGAGGTCCAATTTTAATTTTGCAATTAAAGAACTTGTTTGATTCTAGCAGACTTGCCGGATCTATGACGTAAGTATGAAATTTTGTTTCTTCTTACACGGCCTTGTTTTACGACTTCGATTTTCGCAATAACAGGCGAGTGAATTGGGAACGACCTTTCGACACCAACACCCGAAGACATTTTTCTAACTGTAAATGTCTCGCTGACTCCGGAGCCACGGCGTTGCATTACGACACCTTGGAAGACCTGAATTCTTTCTTTAGCATTTTCGATAATACGAACGTAAACTTTAACCGTATCACCAGATTTGAATTCTGGAAGATTGCTTTTGATTTGACGTGCAGTAATATCGTTAACGATATTGTTATTCATTTCTTTACCTCCTTTTATAACATAATGTTCTCTTTGTGTTCATGTCGATGACTTGATAGCGGAACACACGTATCGTGTAAAACACGCCTTATTAGATTATCAAATTATAATTTGAATTACAACAGAACAATTAAAACAATTGAAAATATAATCTGTAAAGTAAAATTGCTTGACACAAGCTACGTCATATTTTAAAATGCCTAAGGAAGGATAAGGAGGACATTATTATGTCAGTAAAAATTAGACTTACTAGAAATGGACGTCACAATGATGCAAATTATAGAATCGTTGTTGCAGATTCCCGTTTTGCACGTGATGGAAGATATATCGAACAAGTCGGTTGGTATGACCCTGCTAAAGGACCAGAAAGCGCTATTGTTGATGAAGAAATTGCACTTAAATGGTTAGCTAAGGGTGCAAAACCATCCGATTCAATTAGAACAATCTTCCAAGAAAAAGGACTCATCAAAAAAAGTTTAGCCGTTAAACCAGTTAAAGGAGTTAAATAACTTTTATGGATTACGATAGTATTATTCATACCATCATTGATCCAATTGTTGAAAATAAAGATTCAATAATGATTCGCGAATTGCCAACAGAAAAAGAAAGTGATGTTCTTATTCTTATAGTTGCTAATAGCGAGGACACAGCAAGGCTCATCGGACGTAAAGGTACAATTGCCAACGCCCTAAGAGAAGTTATTAATATTGCTGGTAAAGCCGAAGATAAACACATTCATTTAAAATTTGAATCGTTTGATGAAAAGGAAGAGGACAAGAATTAATTCTTGTCTTTTTTGAACTTACAATGGAATACATCTCTCTAGGAAAAATAATTGGAACACGCGGTCTTCGTGGCGAAATGAAAATTTACTCCACGACAGACTTTGCAAAAAAAAGATATAAGATAAACAATTCTTTATATATTTTTAATCCAACAAATAATGAGAGGCGAAACGTCACAGTCAAGTCATTTCACAAAAAAGATAAATTTGATTACGTCTCGTTTTTTGAAATTATGACAATCGAAGATGCAGAAAAATTAAAAGGTTGGTTTGTTGAAGCTCAAAAAAAACAAGAAGATTTGCCACACGGATATTTCTTTTATGATGACTTAAAAATGTGCGAAGTCTATTCCGAAGAAAACACTTTCATTGGAAAGGTAAAAAATATTGAAGAATACGGCGCACAAAAAACACTTAGAATTGCACGTGAAAATAAAACAGATATTTTAGTTCCTTTTATTAATGCTTTTATTAAAGAGGTTAACATCAAAAAACACATCATAATAATTCACGTTATTGAGGGCCTATTATGATCATCAAAATATTGACTTTATTTCCAGAAATGTTTGATGGCTTTTTAACGAACTCCATCATCAAACGAACTATTGCAAAAAAAGCTGTCGAATTTAAAATAATAAACATCAGAGATTATACAAAAGATAAGTATGGTAGAGTTGATACTCCGCCTGTTGGTGGAGGGGCTGGTTTGATTATGAAATGTCAGCCACTTTTCGACGCTATTGAAATGAATAAAACCTGCAAATCTCGAGTAATTTTATTGGCGCCAAAAGGCCAGGTTTATTCGCAAGTTTGCGCCAAAAAGTACGCAAAACTCGAAGATTTAATTATAATTTGCGGACACTACGAAGGAATAGATGCAAGAATCGAAGAATATGTCGACGAAATAATTTCAATTGGAGACTATGTTTTAACAGGTGGAGAAATCGGTGCGATGGTGATTGCTGATTCCGTTACAAGGCTCCTCGATGGCGCCATAAGCGAAAGCTCGTTAAATGAAGAGAGTTTTGAAAATGGAATTCTAGAATATCCACAATATACTGAACCATATGAATTTAATGGAAAATATGTGCCAGACATACTATACTCTGGCAATCATACAGCGATAGCAAAATACCATAGGAAAAAAGCATTGGAAACAACCATGCAAAATAGACCTGATTTGCTTAATAAAATTACGTTGTCTAAAAATGATAAAAAATTAGTTGAAGAAATACAAAACAACGAAGTCGGAAAATGGGAAAGCAATGCAATAGAAAAAGGGAAAAAATTTATGCATAAAAAAAGCGAGAATAATTAGCTCGCTTTTTCTTTACATCAAACCATTCATTCCAGGCGGCATTTTACCGGATTTTTGATATTGAGCCATCAGTTTGCTCATTTCTTTCATCTTTTCATACTTTTTTAGGACTTTATTAATGTCTGCTGAAGTTTTTCCTGAACCTTTGGCAATTCTAATTTTGCGTGAATTCTTCAAAATAGCAGGATGTTTTCTTTCATCAGGCGTCATAGAATTAATTATCGTTTCGAAATCTTTCATTTCTTGTTCAGCTTTTTGTTTTTGTTCATCAGTAAGTTTGGGCATTCCAGGAATAAGTTTCATCAATCCACCCAAGGAACCTAATTTTTGGACTTGTTTCATTTGGGAAAGCATATCATCCAAAGTAAAATTGCCATCCATCATTTTGCTTACAGACTTTTTCATCTGCTTTTCGTCCATCTCGCTTTGTGCCTTTTCAACTAAAGTTAAAATATCACCCATCCCAAGAATTCGATCAGCCATTCTCTCTGGATAAAAAGGCTCCAGGTCAGAAATTTTTTCACCAACACCAGCAAATTTAATTGGAACACCAGTCATGTATCTAATGGATAATGCAGCACCACCACGAGCATCACCATCAAGTTTAGACATAATTGCACCAGTCAGTTTTAATTGCGAATTAAAGGCATTTGCCACGTTAACAGCATCTTGCCCACTCATTGCGTCAACAAGAAGCAAAGTTTCGTTAGGCAGTACTTCTTTTTGAATAGAGTTGAGTTCTTGCATTAATTTCTCATCAATTTGTAGACGACCAGCAGTATCTATTATTAAAACATCATAACCTTCAGTAGAAGCTTTTGCTTTTGCTTTTTTAGAAATGATAACAGGGTCAACTTTAGTACCATAAGAAATGACATCGACTCCAATTTGCTTACCAATAGTTTCTAATTGTTCAATAGCTGCTGGACGATAAATATCACAAGCGGCCAAAAGTACTTTTTTGTTATATTTTTTCTTAAGCAAAAGCGCTAATTTCCCCGCAGTAGTTGTTTTACCTGAACCCTGCAAACCAACTAACATAAATGTGGATAAACCGCTTTTAGAAAAAATCAATTCACTGTCAGTACTGCCTAGAAGCGTCACTAATTCATCATGAACTATTTTGACGACCATTTGCGATGGATTTAGTTTAGCAAAAACATCTTGTCCGATAGCTTTATCCTTTACATGATTAGTAAAATCCTTTACAACTTTAAAGTTAACATCAGCTTCTAATAAAGCGATGCGTACTTCTTTAAGCATCTCGTCCATGTTTTGTTCACTAAGACGAGATTGACCTTTAAGTTTTTTAATAATTTGCGAAAATTTATCGCTAAGAGATTCAAATGCCATTTTCTAGTAACTCCCGTAATTTCTCCATCAGAAGTGCCTTATTTTTACCTTCGGCACATTTTAACTGTTCCAACAAACTAATTGCGTTAATTGAATTGGAAACACAATGCAATTTGTCTTCAAATTCGCATAATTTTTTTTCACTAACTTTGATTGCATCGCCAACCGCGGCTCGCGAAATTTTTCGATTATCGCTTATCTCAGTTATAGATAAATTAAATTTGTAATAGTCGCTTAATATTGAATGCTGAGCTTCCGTTAACAATGCACCATACCGATCAAGAAGCACATTCATATGTTCAATTTTATCTAAGTTATTCATCGCTAGCACCCAAACACAATCCATACAAATATTTTTCGAGGTCGAATTCTTCGAGATCTTCCATTTTTTCTCCTAGACCAATGAACCTCACAGGAATTCCAAGTTCATCACGAATTGATAAAATTATTCCGCCTTTTGAAGTTCCATCCATTTTAGTCACAACAATGCCTGTAATTTTAGAAGCTTCAGTAAAAGCTTTTGCTTGCAAAACACCATTTTGTCCAGTCGTTGCATCGATAACTAAAAAAGATTCATGAGGTGCACCAGGAATTTCTTTGCTTAAAACACGAGAAATTTTTCCAAGTTCGAGCATTAAATTGTTTTTTGTTTGCAAGCGACCAGCAGTATCTACTATTAATAAATCGGCACCTTGAATTTTTGCCTCTTGTGCAGCTTTAAAAGCAATAGATGAGGGGTCTTCATTATCATTGCCATAAACAATTGGAATAGAAAGTCTAGTAGCCCAAATCTTTAATTGCTCAACGGCTCCTGCTCTAAATGTATCTGCAGCAGCCAACATGACTTTTTTGTTTCTATCAGAATAACGTTTTGCAAGTTTTGCAATCGTTGTGGTTTTTCCGACACCATTAACCCCAGATACTAATAAAACTGTAGGCCCGTCGTTTACAAATTCAATATCGTTATGAATATCTCCACCATTTGCATAATCAACAAACATTTCATCTACAAGTATTTCATTTATCTCATCTGGATTATTAATATGTTTTTGCTTACTCTCTAACAGAACTTTATCAATAGTTTTTAAAGTTAAAGAAACTCCAACATCGGCTTCGATAAGAATTTGTTCAAGTTCTTCAAAATACTCAGAATTAACTTCTTTGTATCTTTTTGATAGATTCTTCAGTTTATCAGCAAAGTTTTTTCGCGATTTTGAAAGTCCATCAACATATTTATTTGTTGATGTTTCTTTCTTTTTAGAAAATTTGTCTTTTAAAAATGCAAATAAGCCCATTATAGTTTTCCAGCTTTGTTTAAAGCTTCCTTTGCAGCATTTTGTTCAGCTTCTTTTTTGCTTAATCCTGAACCGTGACCCAGCAGTTGATCTTCGAAATAAACTGCGACCTCAAAAGTCTTTTTGTGAGAAGGTCCAACTGCAGATATCAATTTGTAATTTACAGACTTCCTTTTTTCGGATTGCATAGCTTCTTGAAGCATAGATTTATAGTCATGTGATTTTTCAGGAGTGTAATGTAAAATATCATTATAAAAAATCTTTTTTACAACTTGATGTGCAAATTTAAATCCTTGATCGAGATAACAAGCGCCAATAAAGGCTTCTAAAACATCTTCGAGAATATTATCTTGTTGATGTACATCATTCATGTATGAATTTCCGACGAGTATGTGGTCATCTATATCAAATTTGCGAGCATACATCGCTAAAGAAGAGGTTTTTACAAGGGAAGCTTTCAGTTTGCTCAGTCCGCCCTGATCAAGTTCTGGATGAACTAAAAACGCTAATTCGGCAACAACAAGTCCAATAACTGAATCGCCCAAAAATTCTAGTCTCTCATAATCATGATGTTTGCTTTTTGCATCGTAATTATAAGAACTGTGAGTAAAAGCCAAATCATAAAGTGTTTCATTTTTTGGCTTTATTGAAAATGTTTTATATATCTCACTTAAATCAATCATTGAATTAAACCTTCTTTAATTTTATCCGTAACGTGGTTAATGGACAATTTATATGCAACTTTTATAGCGCATTTAAAAGCAAATCCATCGCTAGAACCGTGGGCTTTAACTACTACGCCATTAATGCCAAGAAGCATGGCGCCACCGGTTGATTTATAATCCATCGTCGTTTTCATTTCATCAAATCCTTTTTTAGCAAAAAGATATCCAATTTTAGAAAATAAATTTCGTTTAAATGCATCTTTCATCATTCCGCTCATCATCTTTGCAACACCTTCGCATGTTTTTAGGAATATATTCCCAGTAAATCCATCGCAAACTATCACATCTGCTTTGCCACTTAATGCATCTCTTCCTTCAATATTGCCTTTGAAGTATGGATTGTTTTTTAAAAGTTCGTACGTTTCTTTTACGACAGGTGAACCTTTCCCTTCTTCAGTACCATTAGAAAGAAGATAAATGCTAGGTTCTTTTATTCCAAGTACGTTTTGAGAATACAATCTACCCATCAAAGCGAATTGAACAAGTTCTAGTGCAGAATTTTCATTGGAGGCGCCTATATCAAGAATCACGACTTGTTTCCCTTTGATTTTTGTTGGAAAAGGCGAGATTAGAGCTGGCCTAGATATGCCTTCAATCTTTTTTAATTTAATAGTCGTAGACGAAAGATATGCTCCTGTTCCACCAGCGGAAACGATTCCATCAGCATTTTGTTTTAAAAAAGTATCAATAGCAATGATCATCGATGAATCTTTCATTCTCAATGCTTCCATTGCACCGGCTTCCATCGGAATAATTGTCTTTGATGGAATTATATGCACTCTTGGATTATCTTTTAATGGTGACAATTCAATTTCGTCCCCAACACAAAATAATTCAACTTTTTCATTTTCTTTTAAAAATAACAAAACGCCATCGATGGCAATTTTGCTGCCGCCATCAGAACCCATCATATCAATTACTAACTTGACCATTGATTTTACCTTCCTAATAATTCTATCAAAGAATAGCAAATATACAAAGTGTGCAATTAAAATTGCAAATCTATTTTTGTCGGTAAGCATAATAAAAGGCATGAAGTTAATCATGCCTATTTAATTGTAATTTCCTTTAGTCTTCTTTTTTCTTCTTACAAGTTGTGAGAATAACGCCAGCAGTTAAAGCGAAGACGCCTATTCCACACACAATAGAAATGCTGAGAAGAGCGTTCCCATTATATCTTTCAGCATCATCTAAATTGCTGTTGATATAAGGAGCTTCGTAGATGTCACCACTTGAATTGACAATAAAGTGTGAATATGTGGTGTATTTGGTAATAATTACCATGTATCTTTGACAAGCACCATAAATCGCTGTTTCGGAAGTATTAAGTCTATTATTATAGACATAATCTTTCTCACCATCTGTTAAGATATTAAATAAATCAGCATAATAAGTCCAAGTACTGCTTGTGACATTTAGATTTGA
>MTLE01000246.1_pt1 | contig 34678 bp, 30 predicted proteins | sample 1982461 | NCBI WGS metagenome assembly MTLE01 (sample SAMN05712605, study PRJNA340218) | biofilm metagenome | isolation source: sample SPL anode biofilm adapted to -200 mV | place: USA | collected 2012-02-03
AACAGCGACGGGCCTGTTTTTTCGGTAGGCAATGTTCATGAAAACAAGCATGACCGGAGTCAAGGCAGCCAGCACGATAGCTGCGGTAGTAAGTCCCTTGCCTTTCATTGATCCTTGGTGCTCACGAATCTCCTTCCGAGCGATCAGCGCAAGCACGAAGGCGGGCACAAACAGCAACGGGACCCAGGCAATCACGAAAGCGAGGGCGGCGAGAATCGACACCTTCTTCGGAGACAGAGCTTCCGGCGCACTGGCACTATCTATCAACTCAATCTCTTCAGGCATCGAACTTCACCGCGATCAGTGTGCATTCGAGGTCTTTCCAGGATGTGAGTGTCACACCAATCTCCTTGACCTCTTTCAGGATCACGGCATCCGCGCCAAGCTTGATAGCAGCAGCTTTCGCCTCATCAAGAGCGGGTCCAATCGGTGGCGTCTTCATGGGCAGCAGGGGGTAATACTGCACCTTGGTTCCATTCCGTCCCTTCGTCTCGCCGAGGAACTTATATGTCCGTCCAGGGTTCGCAGCCTTCAGGGCAGCTTCATCTTGGTATACCTGTATGGTGGCGGTTCGCTTCATTTCATCAGGGGTTAGCTTGGGGGTCGCACAGGCAACGAGCAAGATGAGCGCCAGGGGTGCAAACTTCTTCACGGTCCCTCCAGGGGGAATTGGTGCGGTATGGATGAACCCGGGGAGTAACCTTCGCCTCGGGTCTGGTGAATTGCTAGGTTTCTAGAGTTGGTTGAGTTCGAACGCTGCGTATAGATTCGACTTCGCTTTCTTCCCTTTCCCAACCACATGGACGAACGCAATCCCTTTGAATCCGAGATTCCGCATCTCATTAATCCGACCTTGGTTCTTCAAATAGGAATCAACCACTTCAGGAGTCCATGGGTCCCCAAAGGAGAAGACAATAAGGACAGTTTCGAATTTGCCCTGGCTCAAAAATGCAATTGCCCTGTCCTCGCCTTTGGCAATTTGGGTTTCCTCTTCAGCGTATTTGACTCTTTCCTTTGCGCGGTCCTTGTCATAGGTGCTAGGCGGAGAAGCGTAGATTCCAAGAGCCACAAAGCAAGCAAGCAGAGCCTTCATCTCTGGTCCCCATGAAATTTATGTTTTTTGATAATCAGCCCCAGACCGCACAAGCCTGTCCAGGGCGAAAAGAGCTACTTCATGGCGTTAAGCTTCAATCGCACGATTCCGCCAAGGACCTTGGCACGCGAGATGCCCCGGATCCCGGCGAGGGAATCTTTGATAGATTCGATCTTTTGTAGGGTGCTCTTGAGAACCCTGCCATTGGCATTACAGATTGCCTCTGTGGGATTGCGCTCTCGCCGTGCCTTCATCAACTCCAACGAGGCTTCCACCAAGGCTTTCAGGTCACCGTCAAAGGACGCCACTGCTTCCTCGAAGAACTTGCTGATGCCGTAGCGTTGCAACCTTCGATAGATATGCTCCGGCACCGATATACTCACGAAGAATCGCGGTGGGGCGAGGAACGAGAGTTCCAGACCCCTGAGTTCATCCGGCAGGGGCGGCGGTGGTGGGTCAGGATCGATGTCCTGGATTTCATCCCAGAATGCATCCTTGGGGTTGCCTGGACAGTCCCCAGCCTTATTGCCAGGGTTCGGCTCCTCTGCACCTGGAAGGCAGGGAGGGGCATCGGAAGGGGGGTTGATACGGAGTTTTCTCATCGCACCACCCAGCGTAGATGCCACTTAACGCTATAGGATGCAAAAGATGACCCACAAATTCCAACACACAACATCCAACGTGTTATACCGTCCAACAATCCTTCCCACAGACTATCCAACAGTCCTCTGGTCTTTCTTCTATACCGACTTCTGCACCGCTGGTTATACCGTTCGTTATACCGGCTCCGCCCTGGTTCGCACCTCTGCACCTTGGTCGTCGTCATGGTTCACACCAGCCCAAGCTGCTTGGAGAGCGCGTCCTGTGCCTTGCGCCTAGCTTCCAGCGTCGTTTCTACGTAGATCATGGTAGTCTCGACGCTCTTGTGCCCAAGCATCCCCTGGATCTCTGAGATGGGGGTTCCCGCCGAGGCGTGGAGGGATGCGAAGGTTGCCCTCAGTCGGTGTTGAGTGATGTTTCCAAGTCCAAGGCGTTTGGATACGCGCTGGAGTGCTTTCTTGCAGAACTGGGGTCGGTGTGGCTTCCCGTCCTCTGCGGGGAATACCCACTCGCTCACGATCTTTGGCATAGCTTGGATCGCGCTCCAAAGCCAGTCGGGGACGGGCAGCACACGCGCCTCTTTCCCTTTTGCCTTGCCCACGACATAGGTTCTGCTCGCTGGATCGAACCACTCACCGCGCATCCCAAGCGCTTCGGATTCCCGAAGTCCCAATCCGACCATGACCTTCAGGATCACGGCTACATGCGGGTTTCGGGCGCAGTTGTCCACCGCACTTAGGAATTCGTGAATTCGGGGAGCGGAAACGGTTGGGCGGGGTTTGCGTTGGACTCGAAGGAATTGAGTTTGAAAGGGGAGATCCTTGAGCACGCCGAGTTTCACGGCAAACTTGCAAAGCAATTTCAGAATCTTCAGCGCATCGTTCACCGTGACCGGAGACCTTCCTGCTTCCAGCATCTTGGACCGCAGCATCGCAACATCCTCGCTACGGATGTGGTTCAGGCGCTTGGAACCGATGGCGGGGATGAGCCAGTTCCTTGAAACGCGCTCAACGTCCTCCCAGTGTTTCCTGCTATGAACAGTCTTGTGCGTCTTGAGCCACTTCTCGACCAAGGTAGAAAAGATTGGAACTTTGGGAGCACCGCATTGGGAATTGAGAGCATCTTTGCGGCGTTCCTCAAGCACGCGCTTGGCGGTGTTGAGGTCTTTCGCTTTCGTGGAGCCATGGAGCCGTTGTCCATTAACTCGCAGTTCGTAATACCAGTATTCCCCGTTCTTTCTCAGACCAGGATGCTGGGTCGTCATGGAACCTCCTCGTAAGAGGGGGGTTCCTTTAGGTTTTGGAGTGTAGGTGTCACCAGAACGCCACCACCAGAAAGCTGGGGTAGCGTAGAACCGCACCAGGTCCCGTAGCTCAGGGGATAGAGCGACCGCCTCCTAAGCGGTAGGTCGGCAGTTCAATTCTGCCCGGGACCACCAGCCGCTTTGGGGAAGTGGACGAGGAAAGCCGGCCGCATGGTTGGACACGGGGGCGTCTCCGGGAACGCTTGCTACTCTTCGATGAGCGCCTTGAGTTCTTTCATAAGGGCGTAGAGATGCAGCGGGTCCGAGTCGGACTGCCTGAAATCATACCTTTCGTAGAACTTCTTGGCGTTTTCGTCCTTCGCGTGGATGATGAGCGCCCGAATGCCAGCGATGTCGGCGGCTTGCAGGGTTCGGCGAACGGCATCCCGCAGGAGAAACCCACCGAGCCCTTGGCGCTGCCATTCTTCGTGGATGGCCAACCGCGCCAGGAGCATCACCGGGACGGGTTGTCGGGAGAGCCCCTTTTTTAGGCGGAGCGTCGATTCATCGTAGGCGACACCCCCCACGGCGAGGCTGTAGAACCCATTGACCGTGTCGCCATCCATGGCAACGTAGGTCCTGGTGGAGTTGGCAGCCTGGGATTGAAGGGCGAATTTCAGGAGCCAATGGTTCAGCGCGTCCCGCCCGCAGTCGAAGGGCTGCAGATCGTGTCCCGCATGGAGGCTTTCGATGCGTTTCCCGGTCATTTCCCGGTGGTTTCGAAAGGGCTGGGCCCGGACAGCAAGGCCTTCAATCGCGGCATGGGACGGGGCGGGGCATCCAGGGCCTTCTGGAAGGCTTCCCAGGTCTTGGCGTCCAGGTGGAACACGGTGCGATCCGCAAGGGCGTCCTCGGCCCGGGACAGGGCGCTGGCCAATATGAAATCGCTCACACTGCAATGGGTGATCGCGGCGGCCGCCTGCAACTTCGCTTTCGCGGATGGGGAGACCCTGAAATCCAGTTTCTCGGACCGGCGCTCGACGGTCGCCTGGGCAGCCATGGCTATACCTCCAAAGGATAAGGGTAGGATGCGTCAGGACAGTGTCAAGACATTGAATGCCGGTGGCAGGAAAAGGTACCCTTAACCGTGAATTGCATCCCGTGGCGTCTGTCCGTATGTCTCACTCATCACCGCTCCCCCGGGCTTGGTTTTTCCCGGCGTTTCGGGGCATGATGGGGCATCTCGAATCGCCATTCCAAATCAAGGAGCTCTACGTGGGCAGCTGCATCGGATCCCTTCCATGGGCAGGGACGCGGGGCCGGAGGGGGGTGCTGGCCCTGGGGGTCGCCCTGGGGGCGGCTACGCTGGGGGCGCAGTCGCCTTCGGGGTATGCGGAAGCGGGGATCGGGACCCGGCAGGGGGACTACGGCCTGGCCACCACGAACCGGCTGGACCTGGCGTACGGCGCGGCGGGGCTGGCCACGGCCACCTACGACGTGAGCGTGGCGGTGCCGGTGCTCCGCATGGAATACGGGGACGGCACCGGAACCCGGACCACCTCGGGGCTCGGGGACGTCCTCCTGCGGGGGCTGCGCCGGCTCCTGCCTGAGACCCGCGGGGGCTTCGCCCTGGACGGGGGGCTGGCCGTGAAGCTGCCCACCGCCAAGAGCGACCAGGGACTGGGCACGGGACTGACGGACGTGGGCGCCTCCCTGGCGGCCAATCAGCGCTGGGGGCGGATCCAGGCATCGGTCTCCGCCGGCTGGATCCAGAGTTCAGCCAGCAAGGACGCGGCGGACACCCCCATCCGCGCCGGCATCTACACGGCGGGCGCCGGGCTCTCCTACTACGGCACCCGCTCCAAGGTCTCCCTCACCTGGCTGGGGCAGGGCTCCCAGTACCCGGGCATGCCGGCCCCCCGGGAACTGGCGCTGGACGTGTACCGCACCCTCGGGTACCCCTTCGCCTTCGGGGCCTCCTTCAGCGCGGGCCTGAACGACGGGGCCCCCCGGACCCGCTTCGGGCTCTTCATCTCCTGCCGTCCCTGAGGATCCCGTGACCGCCCCTGGTGAGGAGGACCTGCCCTGAAACCGCTCTGGCCCGCGCTGGCCCTTGCCGCCACCCTCGGCCTTCGCCTGGCCGGGATCCTGGAGCCGGCTGAACGCCTGCTTCGGGATGCCATGCTGCGCGCCCTGCCGCACCGGCCCGCCGCCAAGGTGGCCGCCGTCCTCATCGACGAGGAGGCCCTGCGGACGGCCGGAAGCTGGCCCTGGGACCGGGCCACGCTGGCGCGGCTGGTGGACGGGGCCTTCGACGCGGGGGCGCGGGGGGTCGTGATCGACGTGCTGCTGCCGGAGGCGAAACCGGGCGACGCCGCCCTGGCGCGGGCCCTGGGGCGGGGCCCCTCCCTGCTCGCCGCCGGGCTGGACGATTCCGGCGCCTGGGTGCTCCCCGCGCGGTCCCTGGGGGACGCCCCGGTGGGCCACGTGAGCTACGACCTGGACCGGGACGGCGTGGTGCGCCGCCTCACCTCCACCAAGCAACGGGACGAACGTTCCATCCCCGCCCTGGCCGTGGCCGCTGCGCGCCTGGACGATCCGCGCCGGCCGGTGCCGGTGGCCGTGACCCTCCGGCCCGGCTACCGCACCTGGCCCGTCCCCGCGGTGGGCGCCGCCGCGGTGCTGGGGGGGCGCCCCGGCGACACCCTGCGCGGGCGCATCGCCTTCCTCGGCGTCAGCGCGGCGGGCGCGGGCGACCGGGTCGTCACGCCCCGTTCCCGGGGCGGCTCTCCGGATCCCGGGGTGCTGGTGGAAGCGGTGGCGGCGGAGGCCGTCCTTTCCGGGGACCTGCTGCGGGAGGCCCCGCCGGTGCTGGACGCCCTGGTGGCCTGCGGCCTGGCGCTGCCGTGGGCCTTCGGGTGGGCGGCCCGGTCCCGGGCCCGGCGCGCCCTGGCCTGGGGCGCCCTCCTGGCGCCGCTGCCGCTGGCCCTGGCGGCGCTGGCCTTCCTGGATCTGGAGCTGGCGCCCCTGGCGGTGGTCCTGCCCCTGGCGCTCCTGGCGGCGGTGGCGCGGGCCCGGTGGGCCGGCCTGGCCGTGGGCAGCGCCCGCACGCGCATCGCGGAGCTGGAACGGCTCCAGGCCAGCCAGGCCGCGTTGCGGACGCAGGATGCCGAGGCCCGCCGGAAGGTGGCCCATGAGCTCAAGACCCCCCTGACTTCCGTGAAGGGCCTGGCCCAGCTCCTGGCCCAGTTCAACCTCTCGGTGGAGGAACGGAACCGGGTGGCCGGCATGGTGGTGGCCGAGACCTCCCGCCTCGCCGGCATGGTGGACGACCTCCTGGACCTGGAACGGCTGGGGCTGCGGGAATTCCAGCGGGACGCCCAGCCCCTGGACCTCTCGGCCTTGTGGGGCAGGCGGGTGGAGATCCTCCGGGCTGGCGCCGGGCGGCCCATTGAACTGGACGCGACCCCCGGCCTCCGGGTGCGGGGGGATGCGGCCCTCCTGGAGCGGGTGCTGGAAAACCTCGTGGGCAACGCCCTGAAGTTCTCCCCGGCCGGGAGCCCGGTGCATGTCCGCCTTGGACCCGAGGACGACTGGGTGGTCCTGGACGTCCTGGACCAGGGGCCCGGCGTCCCCCCCGGGGAGCGGGAGCGCATCTTCGGGCGGTTCGCCCGGGGCAGCGCCCAGGGGCTCGCGCCGGGGCTGGGGCTGGGCCTGGCCGTGGTGGCGGAGGTGGTGGCCTGGCACCGGGGCGAGGTGCGGGTCCTGGAGGGCCCGGGGGGCGGCGCCCTGTTCCGTGTTAGACTCGCGCGGTTGCAGGGGGCGGAATGACGTGGGTTCTCGTGGTGGACGACGACCTGGCAATCCGCGAGATGGCGGCCATGGCCCTGGAAAAATCAGGCCACCGGGTCGTGCGGGCCGAGGGGCTGGAGGCGGCCCGGGCCGCCCTCCGGGAAGGACGGCCCGACCTGGTGCTCTGCGACATCTACCTGCCCGACGGAAGCGGGATGGACCTGCTCAAGGAGGTGCGGGACCTGCCCGACCCCCCGCCCGTGATCATCATGACGGCCCGGGGCACCCTGGAAACCGCCGCCCAGGCCCTGAAGGACGGGGTCGCGGAATACCTGGCCAAGCCCTTCGACGTCCCCTACCTCATCGCCTGCGTGAAGGACGCGCTCCGGCCCAGGCTGGCCGATCCGGCCGTGGCCGAGCGGGGCCCCGCCAGCGTCATCATCGGGTCGCATCCCTCCATCGTGGAGGTGTACAAGGCCACGGGCCGGGTGGCGCCCCTGAACGTGCCGGTGCTCATCTACGGCGAGACCGGAACGGGGAAGGAACTGGTGGCCCGGGCCCTCCATCGCTTCGGACGCCGGTCGGAGGGGCCCTTCATCCCCGTCCACTGCGGCGCGCTCCCGGACACCCTCATCGAAAGCGAGCTGTTCGGCTACCGGCGGGGGGCCTTCACGGACGCCCACCGGGACCGCCAGGGCGCCCTGGCCCAGGCCAACGGCGGCACGGTGCTCCTGGACGAGATCGGCGAGATCTCGCCGGTATTCCAGGTGAAGCTGCTGCGGTTCCTCGAGGACGGCGTCATCCAGCCCCTGGGGGCGGAGCGCTCCGAATCCGCGGACGTGCGGGTGGTGGCCGCCACCTACCGGGACCTGAAGGCCATGGTGGCCGCCGGCGCCTTCCGGGAGGACCTCTACTATCGCCTCGCCGGCTACGAGATCCGCATCCCGCCCCTGCGGGACCGCCTGTCGGACCTGCCCGCGCTGGTGGCGCACTTCCAGGAGCGGTTCCTGGGGGAACTTGGCCTGCCCGGGCCCGGCGCGCTCTCCCGGGACGTCCTGGCCCTGCTGGCCGCGCACCCCTGGCCCGGCAACGTGCGCGAACTGGGCCACGTGGTCCGGCGCCTGCTCATCGAAACCGGCTCCCTGGAGGACCCGGCCGTGGCGGCGCGGATCCTGGGGTCCCTGGACGGGCGGGCCCCCGGGGCGCCGCCCGCGCCGTTCCAGGCGCCCTTCGTGCCCCTGGAGGTCATGGAGCGGCGGTACCTCCTGGCGGTGCTGGGCCACGCGGGGGGGAACAAGACCGAGGCGGCCCGGATCCTGGGCATTGAACGGAAAACCCTCAGCCGCAAGCTCAAAGCGGTCGATGAATACGGCATGGAAGTGCCGGACGGAGACGACTCATGAATTGGCTGCTGGCCCCCCTTCTGCTGACCCTGCTCCAGGCACCGGCGCCGCAGCCCCAGGTCTTCCAGTACCAGTTCGAGGAGGTCAAGCCCTCCGTCCAACGCTGGCCCGGTGGAGACAAGGGCAAGGAGGTCAAGGCGGTCCAGGGGGAATCCGCCCCCTCGGGGGATGCCCTGCGGACCGGCTGGTGGGGGCGCATCGTGCTGGGCGTCCCCTCCCGCCAGGCCCGGTTCGAGGTGCTGGGCAGCAGCCAGGTGAAGCTCGCCGGGGGCGAGCCGGGGGTGCTCCTCACCGTGGAGCGGGGGCGGATCCGCTGCTTCTTCAAGGCCCTGGCCGGCGGCCAGGAGGAGCGCAAGATCGCGGTGCCCGGCGCCCTGCTGGCCGTTCGGGGGACCTCCTACGAGGTGGTGGTGGACAAAGCGGGCCGCACGACCCTCACCGTCTTCGAGGGGGTGGTGGAGGTCTTCGCCATGGGGCCCCATCCCACCCCCATCCAGGTGAGGGCCGGGGAGGTGTCCACCTTCAGCGCCGCCGACGTGGCCAAGGCCGAGCCCTCCCGCGGGCAGGGGTACCTGAACAAGGCCTGGAGCCAGGGTGGACGCCCGGACAACCTGCCGGCCCCGGGGTCCCGGGTGCCCGCGGTGGTGGGCCAGGGCAAGGCCCACCCCACGGGTGGGCCCAAGAAATAGGCCGCGGGTCGTTTCGACCCGTACCTCGCCTTTTTCCGGGACGGAATGACCCGGGTCGCGCGGATTCCTCCAGGGGGAAGCCGCGGGCGGACAGGGTTCTCCGCCGGAGGACGGTGGCACGGTTCTTGTTGAAAGGTTGAAGCCCGAAGGCCCAGCTTCGTGGCCATCGGCTTTCTTCTGGGGAACCTTGTCATCAAAATCGATTTTTTCAGGAGATCTCCCATGCGATCCGCCCTGGCCCTTCCCGTGGCCCTGGGTATCGCCGGCCTGATGGGATGTGGCGGCTCCGGCGCCGGCACCTCCCCTTCCGGCGGCCCCACGGCCGTCAACGTCACCCTCGTCGACGGGCCCACCTCGGCCTACACGTCGATCTTCCTCAACATCCAGTCCATTGAAATCGGCGGGGACGGCTCAGGGTGGACCACCCTGGGCACCTGGACCGGGGGTCCCATCGACCTCCTCACCCTCACCGGCGGCATCAGCCAGAGCCTCGTCAAGGGGGCCACCCTGGCCCCGGGCTCCTACGGCCAGATGCGGCTCATCCTGGGGGCCACCGGCAACACCATCGTCCTCCGGGACGGCACCACCCACGACCTCACGGTCCCCTCCGGCATGCACACCGGCATCAAGCTCACCGGGCCCTTCGTGGTCCAGGCGGGCACCACCGCCGACCTGTGGATCGATTTCGACGCCGCCCGCTCCATCCAGGTGGTGGCCGCCGGGGCCTCGGGCAAGTACATCCTGCGTCCCACCTGCAGGGCCTTCGAGAAGGCGGTGACGGGCTCCATCTCCGGAACCCTCACGGACCAGGCGGACGGTTCGGCCCTGGCCGGCGTCCCGGTCTTCGCCGAGGTCCTGGACGGAGCCGGCAAGCCCGCCATCGTGCGCAGCACCCTGACCAGCGCCACGGGCGCCTACACCCTCGACCTGCTGCCCGTGGGCTCCACCTACTTCGTGGTCAGCATGCCGGTCCCCGGCAAGGTGTATGCCCCCAAGGCCAGTGACGGGTTCAGCCTCGCCGCGGGCAGCCCGGTGTTCACCTTCAGCGCCGCCTTCACCGCGGTCCCGGCCACGGGCACCCTCGGCGGCACGGTGACGCCCCTGGCCGCCGCCAGCCAGTCCGACACGGTTTCCCTGCTCGCCACCTTCCCCTCCACCCCCGGCGGCGTGAGCCGCACCTTCGTGGTGGATACCGACCTGGCCGTCGTGGGGGCCTCCACCGAGACCTTCTCCTTCGGTCCGCTCCAGCCCGGCACCTACGGCCTCGCGGGGACCCGCGCGACCCTGAACCTCGACGGCACCACGACCCTGGCCGCCGCGCCGCCCGTGACCGCCACCGTGGCGGCCGGCGCCGACACCGCCGCCGTCGTGGCCTTCTGATGGGCTTCCACCCGTTCCCCACGTCCGGCCTGCGGGCCCGGCCCTCCAGGAGCTCGGGGTTCTCCCTGACCGAGCTCCTGGTGGTCCTGGCCATCGTTGCGACCCTGGCCCTGGCGATGGCGTACAGCTTCTCGCCCAGGACGCCCCGGGCGGTCCAGCACGGCCTCCAGGACGTGCGCGGCATGGTGCTCCAGGCCCGGAGCCTCGCGCTCTCCACGGGGCAGACCGTGGTCATGAAGCCGGACTTCGCCACGGGAACGGTGCAATTCATCGCCATCCGGAGCCTTGACCCCGCCGACGCCGGCTACCTCCAGCTGGAGACCACGCCCCGGCTCACCACGGCCCTGGATCCCGCCTGGAGGCGCTACGCCCAGGTGGGGCTGAGCCTCCCCCTCGCCCCGGGGGAGGTGACGCCCCCCGGGTCGGTGGCGGCCATGACCACCTTCATGGGCGGCAACGCCTTCTGGAACGCCCCGCTTGGTTCCTCCACGCGGCTGTTCGGGTTCAACGCCACCGGCAACCTGCAGTCGGTGGCCGCCGCGGGCGGTTCGGTCTCCACCCTGGTGGGCGGCGGCTGGATCGGCGTGGCGGGCAACAGCCCCAACCGGGTGGGGGTGCCCTATGGCGTGGTCCTGGTGAACGAGCAGGGAATGACGCTCGCGTTCTACAAACCCGACAGCCAACTCGACGCCCCTTCGGAGATGCGATGGAAACGCCTGGACTGACGCGGCCTTCCCGCCCCGAGGCCGGATTCAGCATGGTGGAGATGCTGATGGTGGCCTTCATCATGGCCATCGGCCTGCTGGGCCTGCTCACCCTCCAGGGGGCCTCGCTCTCCTCGGCCACGGCGGGCCGGGAGCGCGGGACCGCCATCCTCCTCGCGCACAATTTCATGGACGTGGTCACCGCCGAGGGCATCCTCAGCTCCGGCGAGCGCATGCAGAGCGCCACGGGAACCGTGACCACCGGCGGCTACCGCTACATCGACCCGGTGCTGTACTCGGCCCACGCCTCCACCGCGGCCGAGGCCCTCCATTTCGACATCACGGGCGCGGCGGTGACGGCCGCCAGCCCGAACCGGATCTTCACCCTCACCTGGCAGCGGGACGCGGGGGTGCTGGCCGGGCCCAAGAACGCCGTGGCCAACTTCGTGGTCAACGTCCAGTGGCAGGAACTCGTGCGAACCAACGGAGGTGCCACCGCCAACGCCTCCAAATACTTCTCGGTGGGGCGCAATGTCCGGATCTGATCTCCCTCCGCGCGCCGCCGGGCGCGGCTTCTCCCTGGTGGAGATGGCCGTGGCCATGGTGTTCATCGGCATCCTCATGGCCGGCATGGTCGGCCTTTTCGCCGGGTCCACCTCGGCGATGGTCAGCGGCATGGAGACCCTGAACGTCCAGCGCAAGTCCCGCCAGGGCCTGGTGCAGCTCCAGGAGGAGATCCTGGCCGCCGGCCACCTCTACTACAAGCGGGTGGTCTCCGAGATCGATCCCACCAGCCCCGCGGCCCAGCCGCCGATGCTCATGCAGACCACCGGGTACGTCCCGCCCGGGGGCACCGCGGCGGTGGACGAGCTCCAGATCGTCCTGGACCTGCCCCTGAACGCGCGGGGCACCCTGGCGTCGGCCTGCACCCCGGGCGAATCGGCCCTGCAGGTGAACATGTCATACGGTGGCAACATCATCCAGGCGGGGGACATCCTGTTCGTCCAGGATTCCAACTGGGAGGTGTTCCAGGTGGGCGCCGCCCCCGACCCGGGCGGCGCCACCGGGTTCTCGGTGAACATCGTGGCCTCCCAGGAGAGCCTGGTGGACGCCTACGGCAACGACACCAACCCCCTGGTGCACGCCCAGGTGCAGAAGCCGCACCTGGCCGGGGCGCAGATCAGCGTCTTCCGGCCCCTGCAGGTGGTGCGCTTCACGGTCGTGCCCCGCAACCTCAACCCCGCCGATCCCGAGGCCGTGGTGCCGTGCCTCGTGCGCCAGTCCCAGCCCCTCGCCGGGAACGCGGGGGTCATCTTCGCGCCGGGCACCGCCGCGGTGGTGGCGCCCGCCCAGGAGCAGATCCTCCTGGAGAACGTCGTGGGCTTCACCGTGGACTGGAGCCTGGACGCGGGCAGGAACTGGCTTCGGGCCGGCGGCGCCGGGGACAGCTGGACCACCATCCGCACCGCCCTCAACCAGGCCCTGGCCGCCAGCGCCAGTCCCCTGACGCGGCTGGCCCTGGGCGGGACCAGCCTGGCGGATCCCTTCTGGATGAACTACGCGCCCGTGCTCATCCAGCTCAATATCAGCACCCGTTCGGAGATCCAGCGCACCGAGTTCGCCCGGGCCGGATCGGCCACCCCCGTGGCGTACCGCACGCGGCGGGAGACCATCATGCTGTCCCCCCGGAATTTCGGGCTCGGCACACCTTGAGGAGATGCTGACCATGCGCGAGAACCCCAAGGAAGCCGGCGGCATCTCCATCGTCGTGGCCCTGATCCTGCTGAGCGTCGTCACGGTGGCCTCCATGGGCATGAGCCGCGCGTCCCTGCGGGAGATGCTCATCGTCGGCAACGAATCCACGAGCCGCAAGGCCTTCGAGACCGCCGACTCGGCCATGGACTGGACCCTCACCTGGGGGAGCCCCTATTCCAACACCACCGCCGACCCCGCCGCCGCGAGCCTCCAGGCCAGCATGACGGCGCTCCTGGCGGCCATCTATTCGGACACGAACCGCAGCGCCTACACCGACACCTCGGGAACCCTGCGCACGGTCCTGACCGGGGCCACCATCGGGGGCAACATGACGCCCTCGACCTCGTCCTACCTCCAGTCCACCGCCGTCCAGCCTTCCTTCGACGCGGAACTGCGCTACCTGGGCGCCTACCAGCTGAGCAACACGACCCAGAGCAGCCTCATCAAGAGCAGCCAGAGCCTCTGGCTCCTGCAGACCACGGGCCGGGCCAACATCGCCGGCACGAACCAGTCCTTCATTTCGCGCCGCGAATCCGTCGTTCAGTACATCAACTAGGCACCCCGGGGGTCCGTCATGCTCGCCAGGCACCGTTTCGCCAGCGCCGTCCTGCTTTCCCTGCTCTGCCTCGTCCTGCCCCTGCGCGCCCAGGTGGAGCCCCAGCTCCTCACGCGCACGGACCTGCTGGACGTGTACAAGACCGACGCGGGCCGCAGCCAGCTCATCACCATCCTGGACTTCATGACCAGCAGCCGCGCCATCTACGAGGTGGGCACCTACTCCACCTATTCCGGCCGCGACAAGTGGGTGGACGCGGTGCCGCTTTCCGGCCTCACGGTGAAGAGGACGGGGAAGGACTACGGTTTCATCTTCCTGCTGAAGGTGCCCGCCGCCGGCTCCCCCGTGGGAACCCCGGTGAACGTCTACCTGTACCAGTGGGCCCAGACCCAGACCTTCTATTCCGAAGGCGGCGTCCCCGTCGCGGGCGTGCCCTACAACTTCAACGGGACCTTCACGGGGACGGTGGTGACCTGGCAGGGTACGGCGGCGGCCACCATCGCCCAGATCACCCATGTGCGCTTCGCCCTCAGGACCGGCTCCACGACCCGCTCCATCGATCTGCCCTGCCCCTCGCAGGTGTGGGACAGCCCGTACGCGGCCTCGGGCACGGTGCCCTCGGCCCCCGCCAATACGGCCGTAACCAACTACCAGAAGCGCCTGGCGGGAAACACCACCATCCAGTACGACCCCTGGTCCGAAGCCCACAACACCGCCGTGAACCCCGTGAACGGCGCGATCCTGGCGAACATTCCGGCCGGGTACGCCGGCATGGGCAACTTCTACTATTCCCTGGACTATCTCTGCTGGATCTACGGCAGCAGGCTGGTCCGCGGGTTGAACGGGGTGGACTGGAACGCCGCCCCCACCAGCGGGAACTACGCGTCCCCCGGCGGCTACGCCATCCCCGCCACCACCGAGAACACCACGGTGCCCGGCGTGGCCGCGTCCGCCCCGGCCATGGGCTGGGCCAATGGCCTGCCCGTGCTCACCCGGTACCAGGCCCAGAAGATCGCATGCATCGACGTGCTCCTGCGCAAGGACGGCAAGTTCAACTGGATCTACCGCTACGTTGACGGGCGGGTGGACAACCCCGGGTTCTCGGAGGAGGGCGGCGCCCCCACCACCGCCATCACGGCCAATCCAAGCCAGAGCACGCTGTGGGCCGACACCAGCGTCGCCAACCGCCGGTTCCTGCGCAAGCTCGTCTCCGGCCTGGACGGCACCTCCGGGGGCCTCACCACCAACGGCACCAGCCTCCAGCTCATGGGCCCCTCCGGGTGGGTCCAGACATACGCCTCCGCCCCGGCCAGCTACGACGCCATGGACGCCGTGTCGGCCACGGGCAACAGCGCCCCCATCGGCCCCATGGATCCCCGCACCCCCCAGCCCTGGGCCTACGCCCTGGCCAACACCTACTACCGCGCCAGCATCGAGGTGAACTCCACGGTGTTCGAGGCGTCCAACGCCTCGTGCCCCGGCAAGACCTACGTGGTGATCTTCCCCACCCTGGGCCTCACGGATTCCACCGACACCGGCTCGCCCACGCGCATCTCCCAGGATGCGGCCGCGGCCTACCAGAACTACACCACCAACGGCAATTCCGGCCTCAACAAGGGCGGCACGGGCGCCTATGCCAAGGCCCCGGGGATCGGCACCCTCACGCCGGGCACCGACAACTTCCATCCCGGGGTCCTGTCGGACATCGCGGCCTTCGCCGACAGCTCCAACAACTCCGGCAGCTGGGGCGCCGCCTGGGAGGTGTCCCCCGGACGGGCGCGGTCCGCCGCCAACCCGGGCATCCAGACCATGGTCGTGAGCGTGGGTCTGCCGGGCAACCTGAACTACGACTCCGCGCACAACCAGCGTTCCTACGAGGGCGAGTTCTTCAAGATCGCCCAGTGGGCCGATCCGTCCCGCACGGACCTGGGCTACGGCGGCTGGCGCCCCACCAAGGGCAACAATCCCGACCAATCCAAGCTGGACGGGGGCCAGGTCTTCTACTACCCCTCCGGCAGCCCCTCGGCCCTGGAGGCCAACCTCAACGACGTGGCCAACTACATGGTTTCCGGCGCCGCGGCCCTCAGCGCCCCGGCCACGCCCACCACCGGCACCAAGACCACCACCCAGGCGTACTTCGGCATCTTCAAGACCAGCCGCAAGCCGGCGTGGACCGGGAACCTCTTCTCCGTGGGCATCAAGCGGACCCTCGACACCACCACCAACACCGAGGTCTTCTCCTTCTACGGCAACCAGGGCGAAAGCACCATCGGCTGCGTGATGATCCTGGACACCAACGGCGACCCGGTGCTGGACGCGCAGGGCCGGCCCACCTACCAGTGCGGCCTCAACAACTTCGACGACCACCACCTGTGGAGCGCCTTCGACATTTTCGGCAACTACGTTCCCGCGGACCTGCCCCTGGGCGCCACCGTGCACCCCGAGAACACCCTGACGGGCACCACCACGTCCTGGAGCAACCGCATCATCTGGACCCTGACGCCGGGCACCACCACCAAGGTGCGGTTCCAGTCCAGCAACAACTCCCTGGTGAGCACCCTGGTGACGCAGTTCGCCGCGGCGGGGCGGTTCCCCGCATCCATCGCCTCCAGCACCGCCCGCACGGCCTCCGTCCAGGCCTTCATCGACTACTACTGCGGCAAGGCCGCCACGGACCCCTCCAAGAACCGCGTGGGCATCTTCGGGGACATCATCAATTCCGCGCCCCTGGCCATCGAGCTGGGCCCCAGCAACCTGCCCACCGGCCTCACCTGGCCCGGCGGCACGGACCCCCACGCCCGGCTGCTCCTGGTGGGCACCAACCAGGGCTTCCTGCACTGCTTCATGGAGGCCGCCAACAGCACCGCCGGCGTCGTGACCGCCAAGGCCGCGGAGCTCTGGGCCTTCGTGCCGCCCGACATGCTGGGCACCATGTACGAGGTCTTCCTCAACCAGGACGTGGAGGACACCGTGCCCCACCGCTACCTGGTGGACGGCGACCCGGCCCTGTTCTGGGAGGACAAGCCCGTTTCCGGCCAGCTCATCGGCGACAGCCGCGTGTCCCTGGGGTACGAGAACGCCATCGTGGTGTTCGGCATGCGCAAGGGCGCCCGCAGCTACTACGCCCTGGGCCTGTCCTCGGCCACGGACGGCTCGGTGACCCCCGAGAACTTCAAGGTCCAGTGGGTCCTGGATCCCCAGTTGGCCTCCTCCAGCGCCGTGGTCAAGAAGATGGCCATGAGCACCTCGGTGCCCGTGTTCACCTACGTGACCACCGACGGGACCATCTCCACCCAGAAGGCCGTGGTCTTCCTCTCCGGGGGCTACGCCAACGCCCAGGTGGACGACGCCTACCGGGCCACGGGTGCCATCACCGCCGCCGAGGGCATGGGGCGTTCCATCCTGGCCCTGGATGTGTTCACGGGCGTCCCGCTCAAGACCTGGGACTGGTCCGCCAGCACCTCGGTGGGATCCATCCCCGCGGGCGTGACCGGCGTGAGCATCTTCAACACGTTCCCCATCATCCAGCGGGTGTACTTCACCGACATGAAGGGCAACGTGATGGCCCTGAATTCCAACCTGAAGGCCACCGAAGCCACGTTCCGGCTGGATTCGAGCAACGTGAGCAATTGGATCACCACGCCCCGGTTCATCTACAGCAACGCCAACCTGCGCTTCACCCAGAGGCCGGACGCCTTCCGGCTGGACGGCAACTACCCGGTGGTGGTGGCCGACAGCTCGGGCAGCAGCACCCGGACCCTCCGGCCGCTGACCGTCATGGTGAGCGCCGGCTCCGGCGATTCCAACAACCCTACGGACGCGCCCGAAACTTACGCCACCAACGGGTCGGTGACGCCGCCCGCCCTCAACCGCATGCTGGTCCTCGCCGACCGGCAGGACAGCCTCAACCTGGGCTACGACACCTCGGGCATCCCCGACACGAGCCTGCAGCCCATCACGTACGGGTCCTGGACGACCACCTACAGCGACCCCCGGGTCACCCCCGGTGATCCGCTCTACCTCTTCAAGAACAAGACGGGCTACTACTACACCCTCAAGGACGGGTCCCTGCCGTCCGCCGTGGGCGGCGTGACCCACGACAAGATCCTGGTGAGCCCGCTCACCAAGCTGGGCACGCTGTTCTTCTCGATCTTCAACATCAGCGGCAATTCGGGCTTCGGCTGCTCCTCCAATGCCTTCACCCGCACCTTCCGGGAATGCGACATCATGCGTCCCCTGGCGGTGGATACCCAGGTGCAGGCCAGCTCCACCGTCGGCGACATCACCACCCTCAACAAGGGCGCCGACGACTGTTCGGGCCTGGCCTTCTACTTCAACTCCCTGAGCAGCCAGCTCGCCGACGCCGGGGACCGGGTGGTGCAGGGCGGGGCCGTGAGCGCCAAGACCGGCTCCTTCAGCCAGCAGGTGGGCGCCAACACGCCCGACATCAAGTCGGTGAAGGACCAGGAAAGCAACCGCGGCTTCCGCATGCGCACCTGGCGCGTCATCCACTGATCCGGAACGGAAGAGGCCGGGTTCCTGCTAGACTCGATCCCCCGTCCCCCCCCGTGACAGTCGAGGAGATGCCATGGCCTTCTACAACCTCAGGGAGCGCCTCCGGCGCCTTTCCGGGAAGATCGTCCTGCTCAGCCTCCTTCCCGTGGTCTTCTTCGTTCTTCTCATCGCCGTGCACATCCTCCCGCGGCTTCGCACCTCGGTGATGGAGGCCCGGCGCTCCGAAGTGCGGAGCGTCGTCCACCTGGCCATGGGCATCCTGGAGAACCAGCAGGTGGAAGTCGCCGCGGGGCGGCGCACCCAGGAATTCGCCATGCAGCGGACGAAGGAACTCCTGGCGACCATGCACTTCGACGGGAAGAACTACCTCTGGATCCAGTCGCCCGGGCCCACCATCGTCTACCACCCCAACGCGGCCCTGGTCGGCAAGAAGACGGACACGCTGGAACCGGCCCTGGTCGCGCTGTTCCGGGACCTGGACCGCGCGGCCCAGAGCCCGGAGGGCGGGTTCCACGCATACACCTGGGCCAAGCCCGGCTTCCCCGGCCTCCATCCCAAGGTCTCCTTCGTCCAACGCTACGAGCCCTGGGGCTGGATCCTGGGGGCGGGGGTCTACGTGGATGACGTGGAGGCGGAGGTGGGCCGGGTGGTGCTGAGCACCGGTATCGCGACCCTGGTGGTGTCCATCCTGATCTTCGCGCTGTCGGTCAACCTGGCCCGGCGCCTGGTGAACCCCCTGGGGCAGCTGGTGGAAGGGCTCCGCACGAGCGACCTCTCCCGCCCGATCAGCATCCAGTCCCGGGACGAGATCGGCGAGGCTGCCGAGGCCTTCAACGCCTACAACGGCAGCCTGCGCACGACGATCCTGGAGGTGAACGCCCTCGCGGAACGGGTGGCCTCGGGAAGCGCGGAACTGGCCGCATCCTCGTCCCAGATGGCCAGCGCCGTGCAGGAGATCGCCCTGGTCAGCGAGGAGCTGAGGACTTCGGGCGAGGAGGTCTCCAGCGCCCTGGTGCGCCTGGGCACCAACGTGGAGGCCATGGCCGAGCGCAGCCGCCAGACCGGCGCCCAGAGCGGGGACGCGGTCCAGGACACCGCCAATGGCACCGAGGCCGGGCGCCGCGCCTCCGAAGGCATGCAGTCCATCCAGGAGGCCACTTCCCAGATCGTCCGGGCCATCCAGGTCATCCAGGAGATCGCGCGCCAGACCAACCTCCTTTCCCTCAACGCCGCCATCGAAGCCGCCAAGGCGGGCACCATGGGCAAGGGCTTCGCGGTGGTGGCCGAGGAGGTCCGCAAGCTGGCCGAGCGTTCCCGGGCCTCGGCCCAGGAGATCGAGCAGCTGATCCTGCGCACCCAGGAAGCCGTGGACGGGGGTGTGCAGGGCGTGGGCGTCACCTTGGAGAACCTGGACACCATCCGCACCCGGATCAATGCCATCGCCGGCAGCATCCAGGAGATCGGCCACCTGAGCCAGGCCCAGGCCGCCACCAACGCGGACGTGAGCCAGCGCATGGTCCGGACCAGCGAGCGCCTGGTGCAGAACGCCGCGGCGACGCAGCAGCTGGCGGCCACGGTTCACGAGGTTTCCCGCACGTCCGAGGATCTTTCCCGGGTGGCGGAGGGCCTCCGGAACGTGGTGCACAAGTTCAAGCTCTGAGGGGACCGCCGGCATCAATGGCGCCGCTCGCATTCCATGATGTCCACCGCGCAGGGGGTGAGCCATTCCAGCGGGAAGCTCGCCGCGCGTTCGCCCTCCACCAGGTCCCAGAATTCCATCTGGCCCGCGTCCAGGTCCAGGATGTAGGCGAATTCGCAGTCCATGCACAGTTCGAAGGCCCGGTTGTTCCGGGGGACGCGCTGGACTTCGCCCCGGGCGATGGCCTCCAGCAGGTCGCGTCCCTGGAGCCGGGTGGCCGTCCTGTCCCGGGGGTTGTCCACCCACTGCAGCGCCTGGATCCGGTGGCCGAAGGCCTCGATGGCGGTTTCGGAACCCAGGTGTTCCTGGGCGAAGGCGCAGACCCAGGCGCCCAGGCCCTTGGGGTAGCTGTCGGAGTGGTTGTAGGTGACGTAGTCCTGACCGTTGAAGCGGAAGGAAAGCAGGCCGCGGGTGCTCACGAGGGACTCCAAAGGGATTCTGAATGGCGGAACGGGCCCGGATCTAGGCGAACGGGGCCAAACGGGTGATGCGAAAAGGAGGGAAGCCCTCCTGGTCAAAGGCTAGGCGAAAAAAAATCGAATGCAAGGGGGTCTGTGAATTCCAGGGCCGGCGGGGCTCCGGGCGCCCGGACGCCTTGATTCCGGCGCGCCGGTGGGTCATTCTCCCTTCATGCACCTGGAACAACTGGAGATCGTGAACTTCTGCGGCATCGCCCGCCTTCGCCTGGCGGTGGAACCGGACGCGACGGTGCTCTTCGGGGAGAACGCCTGGGGCAAGACCAGCCTGGTGGAGGCGCTGCAGGCCACCCTGGGGAGCCGGGGCCTCTCCGAGGCGGATTTCCACCGCCTCGCCAACGACCGCACCACCATCGCCAAGCGCATGAGCATCACGCTGACCTTCGCGGGAGAGCCCCACCCGGATCTGGAGGCGGCGGGGTGGCGGGACCCGGCGGGCGCCTTCCGGCTGGTGGCGCAGTGGGCGGGGAGGCGCCTTTCCCGGAGCCGGTTCAAGGTCCGCCGGCTGTTCCTGGACGCCCGGGGCCGGGAGATCCCGCTGCCTCCGGAGGTGCTGGAGGCCCTGGCCGACCAGGTGCGCCGGGAGCATCCCCTCTACGTGTTCCGGGAGCTCCGCCTGGCGGATGGGATCCTGGCCCCGGCCCAGGGCGCGGAACCGGAGCTGCACGAGGAGCCCGAGAAGGCCGTGGAGCGCGTGTTCCAGCGGCTGCTCTCCGTGCCCCACCAGGTCCACCCCGGGGAGCTGGCCCGGGGGCTGGAGGCCCTGAAGCGGGTCGCGGTGAGCAGGCCCGAGCTGTTCCGGGCGCTCCAGGGCGGCGCCGACGGCCTGCGCCGCGCCACCGACATCGCGGACGCGCCCCTGGGGCTCCAGGACGGCAACTCCCTGGCGGACCTCGCCCGGCACGCCGGCGCCGGCATGCGCCAGGTGGCCCTACTGGCCTTGGTGGGCGCCATGCTGCAGGCGGAGGCCTCGGCCCCTTCGGAACGGGGGGCGCAGCCCCTCTTCGTGCTGGAGGACCCCGAGACGCACCTGCACCCCATCCAGCTCGCCACGGCCTGGAACCTGGTGTCCCAGCTTCCGCTGCAGAAGCTGGTCACCACGGCCAGCGGCGGCCTCATGGCGGGCTTTCCGCTGCGGGCCCTGCGGCGCCTGGTGCGCCGCGAAAGCGACACCGCGGTGTTCCCGGACCCGGAGGGGCCGGCCCTGGGTCTCCAGGACACCCGGCGCGTGGCCTTCCACGTGCGCACGCACCACGCGGACACGCTGTTCGCGCGGGTCTGGCTCCTGGTGGAAGGGGAGACGGAATCCTGGCTGCTTCCGGAGCTCGCCCGGGTCTGGGGCCTCGGCTTCCCCCTGGAGGGCATCCATTGCGTGCCCTTCGCCCAGGCGGGGCTGGGTCCCCTCCTGGCCTTCGCGGACCGCTTCGGCATCCCCTGGCACGTCATCGCCGACGGCGACGAGGCCGGGCGCCACTACGCGTCCAAGGCCCGCAGGTTCCTCCATGGCCGTTCCGAGGCCCGCCACGTCACGGTGCTGCCGGACACCGACCTGGAGCACTTCCTGTGGCGGGAGGGCTTCGAGGACGTCTTCCGCCGGGCCGCGGGCCCCGTGGCCGAAGGCGCGGGCGTCTCGGAGGTGATCCACCAGGCCCTGCGCGCATCCTCCAAGCCCGGCATGGCCCTGGACGTGGCGGAGGAGGCCGGAAGGCGCGGCGCCGCCCAGGTCCCGGCCCTCCTGGGCCGGCTCTTCGGGACGCTGCGCGACAAGGCCATGCCCGCCGGGACCGGGGAACCCCGGCTTTTACGACGCCGGGCCTGACCCCTTGGGCCCGATCCATTCCATGCGGTCCACCACCAGGTAGGCCTCGTTGCGCTGGTCCGCGGATTCGAGGGTGTCGTCCAGGTGGCCGATGATGAGGACGTGTCCTTCGCGGGCGGTGGCGTCGGGAAAGCCCGCCAGGGGAAGGCCCCTGATCTGGGCCATTTCGTCGGTAATCTCCGTGACGAGGAGTTCCCAGCGCCCCGAAGTCCGGGAGAGGATGCCCATGAAGGGCGTGGTCTTGCCCTTGGGCCAGGCGGCGAGGGCGAGGTGGTGCGCCAGGTCGGCCCAGGCGATCCGGCCCCGGCCCCGGTTCGACACGCAGCGCACGCGGCCGGAGCCGGCGGGGGCGGAAGGCTCCTGCAGGGTCGGCACGCCCCGCACGAGGCGGTAGGGGAAGGCATGGCCGGCGTAGCGCAGGATCCGGTACTCCCGGTCGGTGGTGAAGGCGGTCACGGCCGTGGGATCGACGCAGCGTGGCGCGGGTTTCGGGGGCGCGGCGAAGGCCACGCAGGCGGCAAGGGGAAGCATGCGGAGCAGGGTCATGGGGCCTCCTCGGGAATCCAAGGTACGTGGAAAGGGGGCGGGGCGCCACGGCCCCGCCCCCTCAGGCTTGCGGTTTGCTAGGGAATCACCACCGAGTAGAAGTCGCCGGTGGTGGGCATCTTGCAGTTGTAGAGCTGGTTGAGCAGGATGGTCTGCGGCGTGGCCGTGGCGTGGCTCTGGCTGCCCAGGAGAGCCGTGGCGTCCGGGGCGGCGAAGGTGCCGGGGGCCGTGGCCGCGGGGTAGAAGGTCGGCGAGACGTAGAGCGCGTATTCGCCGATGCTGGAGGCATTGAAGGGGGTCACGCTGAACTTGTAGGTCTGCGGCGTGAGGACCAGGCCGGCGTTGTCGAGGTTGCCCACGTCAACGGTGGCAATCTTGGATCCAGCCTGGTTCCACACGGTGATGATGTCGTCCTCGGCACCCGTGGAGCCGGCGTCCATGAAGGTCTGGATCCAGTAGACGGGCAGGGTGTAGGGGATGGTCTGGGCGGGGATGGAGGTATCGCCCGCCTTGACCTGGAAGACCGGCGTGGAGGCCGGGTTTCCGCCATAGCTGCTCCTGGCCACGTAATAGCCGGGCTTGAGGAGGTTGAAGAAGGCCACGCCGACTTCCTTGGTGACGCTGTCGGCCACGGTGATGCTGCTGGCCACGTAGTTGGTGATGGTGCCGGCCTCGTTGCAGTTGTAGAGGTAGACGGGCACGCCCGTGAAGGCTGTCGTTCCGCCCTGGAAGGTGTTGGAGACCGCCACCTTCAGGCGGGCGTTGACGTAGTTGGCCGAGGCCGTCTTGTTCGCGTTGACGTCGGCCACCACCGCGCCGATGGTCTTGAGCACGTTGACCCGGCCCCAGCCGTTGGTCTCGGTGAAGCCCGTGGCGCCCTCGATGAGGTCGGTGTTGCTCTCCAGGTAGGTCTTGATCTGGGCGGCGTTCAGGTCGGGGGCGAAGGTCAGCATGTAGGTGACCAGGCCCGTGACGAAAGGCGTGGACATGGACGTTCCGGACTCGGAGGCGTAGTCGTCCTCGGCGCCGTTGTAGGTGGAGATCACGTTGTAGCCCGGGGCCGTCACGGAGATGTTGCGGCCGGAGGTGGAGAAGTGCACCTTCTTGTCGGCGCCGGTGGTGGCGCCCACGGCGATGACGCCCTGGTAGCCGGCCGGGTACTGGGCCATGTTCTGGCCGGTGTTGCCCATGGAGGCGACGATGACGACGTTGTTCTCCACGCAGGCTTCCACCATGTCGATGGCGAACTGGGAGGCGGCGGCGCCGCCCAGGCTCATGTTCACGGCGATGGTGTGGTCGTAGTTGGCCTTCTTCCAATTGATGAGGTGGTACAGGGACCCGTAGATGGCCCAGGAGCCGCCGGAACCGGAATCGGCCAGGCCCTTGTAGCTCACCAGGTCGGTGTTCCAGCAGACGCCAGCCACGCCCTTGCCGTTGTTGCCCACGGCGGCGATGGTGCCGCCGGTGTGGCTGCCGTGACCGTTGCCGTCGGTGCTGAAGACGGTGGTGGAACCCACGTAGTCGATGGGCTGCACGGAGTGGTCCGCGGTGCCGTCGATGAGGGCGCCTCCGTTGGCCAGGTCGTACCAGGAGAAGGCGTGGGTCACGACCCCCTTGAGGTCCTCATGGGAGAAGTTGATGCCCGTGTCGATATCCGCGGTGGTGGGGCGGTGGGGGCCGAAGCCGTAGGTCTCCCAGGCCTCCTTGCACTTGGTGATGTAGACGGAGTATTCCTCGGACAGGGTCCGGGGATCCGGGTTGTCGTAGGCGAACCCGGCATTGTGGGTGAGCAGGAGGTCAGGTTCCACGAAGAGGACGCCGGAGGTGCGCTTCAGGTCCTCCATGGCCTCCAGGACGCCGGACTCGCGGTAGAGGTGGTAGTAGTTGAACCCCTTGTTGCTGATCTTGCCGATCACCTTGAGACCCTGGGCCGTGAAGAGGCCCTCCCGGAAGGTGGGGGAGGTCTTGGCGATGAGGTAGCCGTAGTTCGTGTCCGTCTTCAGGCTGTCCTCGGACGTCGGCGTGTAGAAGTCGTACTGGATGGCCGGCGCGGCCATGTTCGCCGTGGTGCCGGGGGCCGTCCCCGAAGGGGTCCTGGACGCGGGCGCGCCCACGTCGGACCGGGAACAGCCGGTGCCCAGGAGGCCGAGACCCAGGGCAAAGGTGAGGAGACAGGCGATTCGGGAAATTTTCATGGTCACCATCCTACTGGGCGCTGGGGTCGAGGGTGAGGGTGAAGAAGCCGTTGATGGCGCCGTAGCTCTTCTCATAGGTGCTGCCATAGGACTGGGCCCTGCCCAGCGTGCCGGTGTTAGGCGTGTAGCGCTGGAAGTAGCTGGCGTCGCTGGTGGAGTAGCTGGCGCTGCCCTTGGTGCCGAAGATGCTCCACTCGTAGGTGACGCCCGGCTGCAGGGTCGTGGCGTTGGGGAAGTTGATGCTCACCTTGGTGTGGTCTTCGGAGATGGCGCAATCGACGGACGTGGTCGCCCAGGCCCCGGAGACGACCTTCTGGAAGCTGCCGAGGATGAAGTTGTAGCGGTAGGCCTGGCCGAAGACGCTGGAGCCGGTCTTGTCCCGGATCCAGAGGTAGAAGTAGAAGTAGTCGGACACCGCCGCGTCCCAAAGGGCGGGGTTGGAGACCGTGAACTCGAACTTGGGCTGCCGGGTGGTGGTGATGGCGCTCATGGCCGGGGAGGACAGGCCCACCGTGAAGGGGGGCAGGAACTGGCTGGGCGTTGCCGCGGATTCAGGGGTGAAGCCGCTGTTGGCGGTGAGGTTGCTGTTGAATGCGCGGACCTTGTAGCTGTAGACGACGCCTTCCTTGAGGGTGGGGTCCAGGTCGTAGCAGGAGTAGATGCCGTTGCTGCCCTTGTTGAGGTAGCCGTACTGGTGGGTTTTCACCTTGGTGAAATTGGTACCGTCCGCCGAGCGGTAGAGTTCGAAGCCGCGGATGCCCGGGGCGGTGGCTCCCGAACCCACGTTGAACTGGACGAGGGGAATGTACGTGATGGCCTTGTCGTCCACCGGGGTGACGGCGTAGATGTCGCGGGTGAGGCCGTAGGTGTAGAGCACGTTGAAGACGTTGGTGGGCGTCACGGCCGAGATGTCGGGATCGGCGGCCACGGGCACGGCGTCGGTGACGGTGAAGTAGACCTTCTGCTCGGTGCGGTTGTTGGCCACGTCGTAGGCGACCACGTCGATGCTGTGGACGGTGCCGGCCACGGGGTTGGCGTAATAGTCCAGATAGAAGGTGGACGTGGTGCGGTAGAAGGGGAGGCCGTTCACCGTGACGGGAACGGAGTTCTCTTCGGTCGCCATGGGCGCGAAGTAGTCATAGCTCCAGGCGTTCCGGTCGTAGTTGACGCCGATGCCGAAGCCCGACCAGGCGGTGGGGCTCACGCCGGACCTGCCGAGGACGGTGACCTTGAGGTAGTTGATGTTGGCCAGGACATCGGAGAACTGGTTGGCCAGGATGGGCGTCCAGGTGGTCCCGTCGGCGGAGTAGGAGACCTCGGTGATCTGGGGCGCCGACGCGGGGAAGTTGGTCATCCCCAGGCTGTGGCAGTAGAGGTCCGCCCGCGCTTCGCGGGTGGGGTCGAAATTCACCCGGGCGTCCTGGGCCGTGCCGGTGCCCTTGGCGAGGATGGAATACTTGGCCTGGGGATCCAGGCTGAGCATCGCGTTTCCGCTGGCGTCCACCGGGATGGCGTCCTCCAGCACGTCGCCGGCGGGGTTCATCAGGGTCAGCAGGGCGCTCTTGACCGCGGTGCCGTTGGAGGAATCCAGCACGGTGACGGGGGTCGAGGGCGCAAGTTCCTTCACGGTGATGGTGTTGCTGGAGAGGGTGCCGTCCTCCGCGGTGACGTCCACGGTGATGGCCGTGCTGCCCACCGCCAGGGGGATGGGCTGGGAAGCGGTGCCCGGGGTCACGGTCACGCCGTTGACCTGGACGGTGGCCAGGGGGTGGGTGGGCGTCGGCGTCACGGTGAGGCTGGTCTGGCCGGAGTAGATGTCCATGGTGTAGGTATGGACGCTCGGACTGGCCGCGGGGGTGAGGATGCCTTTGGAGGTGGAGAGGCTGGCCAGGCTGGCGTCGCTGTTCTTCAGGCGGGTGACGGTGATGGTGGTGACGCGGCGGGCGCCGTTCTCGGCGATGACCTCCACGGGGATGATGTTGGTGCCGGTGTTGAGCGGGATGGCGGCGGAGGCCTGGCCGCTGACCACGACCGCGCCCATCACGGTGATGGTGGCGTTGGACTTGGCCGCGGTGGGGGTGACGGTCGTGGAAACCACCGCGTTGGCCACGGTGAGGCGGTAGGCGTCCGCGCTGTCGGAGAATGCGGGAGTGATGGCCCCGGCGGAAACGACCAGGGAGGTCAGCCTGTTATCCGAATCCTTGGACCGGCTGGACGAACAGCCTGTACCGACCATGCTGATGATGGCGAGGGCACCGAATGCGGCGACCCGGTTTGAAAAAGAAAAGGGCATTGGCAGGCCTCCTGAGGGGTAGGTTCGTGGGTTTGGGTTGATGATCGAGTATTTCAAAATTTCGACCTGACACCTAGCAAGGCCTGTCGAATCGATTGTTAATTTATGTTAAGGCGCCCCCGCCGGGGCTCCCAAGCCCCTGAATCATCATGGTTTGCCGGTTCCGCCTACGCGCCGCCCAGCCTTGGAAGGGCCTCCACCAGCGCCCGGGTGAAGGGATGTTCCGGGTGGTCGAAGACGGCCTGCGAAGGGCCCTCCTCCACGATGGCGCCGTCCCGCAGCACCAGGGTGCGCTCCGCCATGTGGCGCACCACGCCGATGTCGTGGGAGACGATCACCATGGCCATGCCCCGTTCCCGGCGAAGCTCCAGGAGCAAGTTGAGGATCTGGGCCTGCACGGAGGTGTCCAGGGCCGAGACCGGTTCGTCGGCGAACAGCAGATCGGGTTCCAGGGAGAGGGCGCGGGCGATGACCACCCGCTGCTTCTGCCCGCCGCTGAGTTCGCCGGGGCGGCGCGGGGCCAAGGCCCCGGGCAGGCCCACCTGGTCCAGGAGGGCGGGGATCCTGGCGCGGCGTTCGGCCCGGGGCATGCCGTGGACGCGGAAGGGTTCCTCCAGCACCTCCTGGACGGTCCACCCGGGGTTGAGCACGGCGGCGGGGTCCTGGTGGACGGCCTGGATCTTCCGGCGCAGGGCGCGCCAGGCCGCAGTCCGCGGCGGGGGCATGGGCGCGCCGCGGTAGAGGACCTCGCCGGCGTCGGGGCGTTCCAGGCCCATGAGGATGCGGCCGAAGGTGGTCTTGCCCGAGCCGCTTTCGCCCACCAGGCCCAGGGTGCGGCCCTCCTCCAGGGCCAGGGCGACGCCGGCCAGGACCGGGCGGCCCTGGTAGGCCTTGTGGACGCCCCTGGCTTCCAGGAGGATCATGGGGCCTCCCCGCAGGGGTGGAAACAGGCGTGGCCTTCGGGGAACCAGGTGTAGGGCCGGTCCAGGCAGTCCTCCCGGGCGAAGCGGCAGCGGTCGGCGAAGACGCAGGGGGGGATGGAGGGCGGCGTGACCAGGGGGACCTGGCCCGGGATGGCGGCCAGGGGCGTGCCGGGTTCCTCCGGGAAGCGGGCGCAGGCGATGAGCGCCTCGGTGTAGCGGTGGCGGGGGCTGCGCAGGACGCGGGCGGTGGGGCCGCTCTCCATGGGGCGCCCGGCATAGAGCACCAGCAGGTCGTCGCAGCGCTGGGCGGCCAGGGGCAGGTCGTGGGTGATGAAAAGCACCGCCAGACCCAGCTCCCGCTGCAGATCGCCCACCAGGTCCAGCACCTGGGCCTGGACGGTGGTGTCCAGGGCGGTGGTGGGCTCATCGGCCACGAGGATCCGGGGGCCCGCGGCCAGGGCCATGGCGATGCAGATGCGCTGGAGCATGCCGCCGGAAAACGTCGCGGGGCGGTCCGCGGCGCGCGCGGAAGCGATGCCGACCCGGTCCAGCCAGCGCGCCGCCTCCCGCCGGGCCTCCGTGCGCCCCATACCCCGGTGGAGCTCCAGCGCCTCGGCGATCTGCCGGCCCACCTCCATGCGCGGGTTGAGCGCCAGGCGTGGCTCCTGGAAGACCATGGCGATGACCTTGCCGCGAAGGCGCGCCCAGTCCCGGGGCGCCTCGCCCAGGATGCGCAGGCTGCCGGTCACCTCGAAGCGGTCCCCGGGAAGCAGGCCCAGGAGCGCCTGGGCCGTCAGGCTCTTGCCCGAGCCGCTCTCGCCCACCAGGCCCAGGGTGCGTCCCGCCGTGAGGTCGAAGGAGAGCCGCTCCACGAGCGGGTTCCCGCCGGCCAGCGCGATGCCCAGGTCCCGGGCTTCCAGGACGGCGGTCACGCCTCCTCCCCGGCCAGCAGGGCCTTGCCCAGGAGGGAGAAGCCCACCGCGATGAGCAGGAGCAGCCCCCACACCGGCAGGACGATGCGCCACTCGCCCAGGATCAGGTTGCGGTAGTTGCTTCCCACGTACGTGCCCAGGCTGGGCGTCGTGGGCGGCAGGCCGAAGCCCAGGAAGCTGATGGTGGATTCCATGAAGATCACCGCCGGCACCCGGAGCAGGAAGACCGCGAGGACGAAACCCTTCATCCGGGGCAGCAGGTGGCGCACGAGGATCCAGGTCTCGCCCGCGCCCAGGGCGCGGCTGGCGGCCACGAACTCGGCCTCGCCCAGGGCCTGGAGCCGGGCGCGGAACATCAGCGCGGGCACGGCCCAGCCGATCACCGACAGGGAGGTGCCCACCGCCAGGGTGGGGTCGGGGTCCATGAACCCCAGGTCCCGGGCGGTCTTGAGCAGGAAGGCCATGGTGATCAGCACCAGGATGTCGGGCAGGGCGAAGAAGAACTCCGAGAGCCGGGTGATGGCGAAGTCCACGGGACCTTTCGCCTGGGCCGCGGCCAGGGCCAGCAGGATGCCCAGGGCGGTGGTGAGGCCCGCCACCCCTCCGGCCAGGGCCATGGACCGGCCCAGGCCGCCCAGGGCGCGTTCGCAGACGGTGCGCGTGGGGAACTCCAGGTCCATTCCGAATGGACAGGCCTGGATCCAGCGCGGCAGGGCCGACAGCGCCAGCAGGAACAGGAGGAGGGAGAGGCCCGCGAGGCCCTTGGCGCGCGGAGTCATGGCCGGGGATCCAGCCAGGAGCGCACGGCCTGGGCGGCCATGGACACCAGGACCAGCAGGGCGGCGAACACGGTCGTTCCCACCACCACCAGGGCGGCCTGGCGCTGCTCGGCGGCGTAGACGTAGAGGTAGCCGAATCCGTGGATGTTGAAGACCCGTTCGGCGATGAAGCTGCCGGTGAGGAGCAGGGTCACCTTGGGCACCGCGCCGTCCAGGAGGACCAGGGTGGCGTTGGGCATGGCGTGGCGCCAGATGACCCGGTCGTCGGAGAGGCCCTTGGCCCGGGCGGTGAGGACATAGGGCCGGGCCATCTCGTGGGCCAGGGCATCGTGGAGCACCTGCCCGAAGAACGCCGCGGCCGGCAGCGCCGTGGCCAGGGCGGCGGCGGCCTCGAAGGGCAGCCGGGACCCGGCCAGGTGGGTGCCCAGGGGGATGGCCAGGACCAGCGCGAAGAAGAAGGGAGGCGTGGCGTAGATCAGGTCCGGCAGGAGCTCCAGGGTGCGCCGGTCCAGGGGGTTGCGGGTGCGCACCCGGAACCAGGCGTAGAGGTAGGCCCAGCCCAGGGAGAGCGCCAGCCCCATGATCCCGATGCGAAGACTGCTGCCCAGGGCCGCGGCCAGGTCGCGGATGTCGAACCCCTGCTGGTCGTTGCCCAGGGGCTCGCCGCGCGCGAGCTTGACCCAGGGCCGCAGGAACCCCAGGGCCCGGCCCTTGCCCAGGTCCCGCTCCATCTGTGCCTGGAGGGAGACCACCTGGGGGCGCTTGGCGTCGTCGCTGACCGGCACGGGAAGGCGCACCACCAGGGCCTGCACCAGGAACGCGACGATGGGGATGATCGCCAGGTCGCGCAGGAACCGGAACCTCACGGCTTCACCGGAAGGCTGCAGGTGAGCCGGGTGAAGTCGATGAAGTTGAACGGGTCGATGGTCAGCTCCCGCAGCCAGGGCCGGGTGCGGAAATAGCGGTCCGGGTAGAAGAGGGGCACCAGGACGGCCTCCTCGGCCAGGAGGATGCGCTGGGCCTCCCAGGCGCGGTCCGCCAGGGCCGAGGCGTCCACCTCGGCGGTGGCCTGGGCCTCGCGTTCGAAGCGGCGGTAGGCGGGGCCCGCGCCGCCGGTCTCGAAGCCGGTGTAGCTGGCGTTGTCCTGGGCGGGGTCCCCGCCGTAGGTGAAGGGCAGGAGGAATTCCTGGGGGTGCGGGAAGTCGGCGCCGGTGCGGCGGAAGTGCAGCGCGTGGCGGGCCCGTCGGTCATGGGTGAGCATCTCGGCGGTCATGGAGCGGGTGCCCAGGAGCCGCACCCGCAGGCCCACCTCCGCCAGCTGGACCCGCACGCCCTCGGCCAGGGCGGCCTCGGGCAGGAAGGTGCCGTTCTCGTGGTAGACCAGGGTGAGTTCCCGGCCGGTCCAGCCGGCCCGCGCCACCAGGCGCCGGGCCTCGTCCCGGTTCAAGGGGGGCAGGGCCTTCAGCCGCGGGTCCCCGTCCCGGAGCCTCCCGGGAAACCCTTCGGGCAGGAGCTGGGAGGCCGCACGGAACCGGGGCAGCACGTGGTCGCCCAGGGCGGTGCGGTCCAGGGCCATGGCGATGGCCCGGCGCACCTCCAGCGGCAGGAGCTCCGTGCTCATGCCCATCCAGAAGGTGCTCCAGAGCGCGGCCTGGCGGCGGTCGGCGGGGTGCTTGAAGGTGGAGGGGCCGTCGTCCAGGAAGTTGAAGTCCACCCGGCCCTGGTCGTACAGCAGGGTGGCCAGGTCCGAGGGGAACAGGACCACCCGGGGCACCCGGCCGGGAAGGGCGGGGTAGTGGGGGTTGGCCACCAGGTCGATGCTCTCGTCCAGGCGGTTCCATTCCCGGATTCGGTAGGGCCCCAGGGCCAGGGGGTCGCCGTTCCCGGTGCGCCGGTAGTACGCCCGGATCTGGTCCTCGGTGAGGCCCCGGAGCCGGTGGGAAGGGGCGGGGCAGAAGGCGTAGACGCCCGCCAGGTAGCCGGGGAAGTAGGTGCGGGGCGCCGCGAGGCGGACCTGGAAGATGCGGGCGTCCAGGGCGCGGAATCCCACCCGGGCCAGGGCGGCGGCGCGCGGGGGGCCCGGAGGAAGGGCCAGGTAGTCCCGGACGCCCACGATGTCGCTGAAGTACTTGCTCTCCTTCCCCTCCAGGGCGCGGCGCCAGCCCAGGACGAAGTCCTCGGCGCAAAGGGGGGCGCCGTCGGACCAGAAGACGTCGTCCCGCAGGCGGAAGGTGTATTCCACCGGGCGCTTCGGGTCGTCCAGGGCGCAGGAGGCGGCCACGTCCAGCACCAGGTCCTGGGAGGCGTTCCAGGTGTAGAGCCCCCGCATGGTGGCCCGGGCGACGGTGTAGTTGGGCGGGCTGAAGTCGCTGCTCAGGTTCCAGTCGAGGGTGTTGGGGGTGAGGTTGATGGCGATGCGCAGGACGGCGTCCTCCACCCGGGCCGGCTGGGTGTAGCGGGGGCGCGCGATGTGCCGGCCCGCGGCCAGGCCCAGCGCCAGGAGGCCGCAGAGGCCCAGGGTGAACCAGGGTGTGCGCGGTGGAGGGATCATGCGGCCTCCAGACTAACCGGAATGGCGGCCGCCATGGATGCGGCCCCGGGGGCGCGTGAGACGGCCCCCGACCTGTGCTAGGGTTCAGGCATGTTCCCGTCCCTGCTCCTCCCCGTCATGCTGGCCGCCGCGCCCTTCAAGGCCTCGCCCGTGCCCGGAGGGGTGGTCCGGGTCCCGGTTCCGGGGCCCCGGGCCGCCTACCATGGCGAGCGCGTGCTGGTGCGCAAGGGCGCCCGCGGGTGGGAGGCGGTGGTGGGCATCCCCCTCTCGGCCAAGCCCGGCCGCGACACCCTGGACGCGGAGGGCACCCCCGTGCCCTTCACCATCAAGGCCAAGCGCTACCCCGAACAGCGCGTCACCCTCAAGGACGAGCGCCGGGTGAACCCCTCGCCCGAGGACGAGGCCCGCATCGCCCGGGAGGGGGCCCTCGCCAAACCCGCCTGGGCGGCCTGGCCCGAGGGGTTCGAACCCACGCTGAAGTTCCTGCGCCCCACCCCCGGGGCCCTGACGGCCTCGTTCGGCATGCGCCGGATCTTCAACGGCGAGCCCCGGTCGCCCCACTCCGGCCTGGACATCAAGGCCCCGGCGGGCCAGGTGGTGCGGGCCCCGGCCGCGGGGGTGGTCGTGCTCACGGGGGACTTCTTCTTCAGCGGCAACGCGGTCTACCTCGCCCACGGCGAGGGCGTGGTGAGCCTGTTCGCGCACCTGTCCAAGGTGCTGGTGAAGGAAGGGCAGGTGCTCAAGGCCGGCGAGCCCCTGGGGCGGGTGGGCAGTACGGGGCGCGCCACGGGCCCGCACCTGCACTGGTCCCTGAGCCTGAACAACGCCCGGGTGGACCCGCGGCTCTTCCTCTAGTTGCCCTTGGTGTATTCCTTCAGGAGCTCCTGCTTCTGCCGGGTGTATTCGTCTTCCGTGATCAGGTCCTGCTCCCGGAAGCGCTTGAGGCCGCGCAGGCGCTCCTCGACGCTGGCGGGGACCGGGGCGGCGGCCTTGGGGGCGGGCGCCGCGGCTGCGAGCCGGGGTGCTGCATCCGCCAGGGACAGGACGAGCCAGTCCGCCCGGGGGGACTCGGCGCCGGGGGCCTTCAGGACGGCGGAGCCGGGCCGGGTCCGGGACCCGTAGTCGAAGGAGGGCAGCCGGTTGTCCAGGTTGTAGGCGTAGACGAAGTCCAGGCGGGTGTCGTGGACGATGAGGTTGAGCCTGCCGCCCGTGGCGAAGACCCGCGCCGTCACGCCGAGGTTTTCGGCGAAGAAGCCGCCATCGCGCCTGAGGGTGCTCAGGACCACGAGGTCCTCCCCGGGACCCGCCGCGGCCATGGCTTCCGACAGGGCCTTGGCCATGGCTTCGGCTTCCGCCGGGATGAACAGGGGGGCGTCCTTGCCGCCGTCGGCGTAGCGGACCCCGCCCAGGGCCTGGGCCAGGGCCGCGGGGTCCACCGTCATGGGATGGGTGTTGGCGGAGGCCCCCTTCTCGGCGGGGGTCCGCCTCACGTAGCTGAGGTTCCCGAAGTCCCAGGTGCGGCGCGGCGCGGCGTGGACGGCCGGAATCAGCATCAGGGCCAGGGCGGCGGGAAGATATCTCATGGGGGCAACCTCGGGATTTCTCGATCCTACCCCACAATGGCGGCCGCAGAATCCTGCCCGGTGCGCGAGAAAGGCTGGATCCCACCCGGTCAAATGCCATCTAATGGGGGCAGGCGGTACCTGTCGCCTCGACCTCCACCTGCCCTGCCTCCCCGGGGGTGCCCCCCTGAACCTGCCCATTCTCGTCCTTGCCTTCGCGCCCCCGGGAGGGGAAGGGCCGGGTCTGTCGGCGTGGTGGCTCACCTGGTTCCTGCTTTTGGCGGGGCTGGCCGGCCTGGGTCTCTCGGTCTTCTGGCTCCAGTGGCGGATCCGTCGGCTGTTCGATCGGAATAGCACCCTGGAGCGCCAGATCGAGGACAACGCCAAGGCCCTGGAGGCGACCAACCGGGCTCTCGAGGCGGCCAGCCTGGTGGACCCCCTCACCGGCCTGCACAACCGGCGGTTCCTGGACCATTCCCTGGCCATGGACGCCCAGCAGGCCCGGCGGGCATACCAGGAGATGCAGGCAGCCGGCAGGGACCCGTCCGAGGCCCGGGAGGACATCCTGCTGTACCTGATGGATCTGGACTACTTCAAGCAGGTCAACGATACCTGGGGCCAGGCCGCGGGGGACGCGGTGCTCTGCCAGCTGGGCCAGGCCCTCAAGGGCATCACCCGCAAGACCGATTTCCGGGTGCGCTGGGAGGGCGGGACCTTCCTGGTGGTGGCCCGGCGGGCGCGGCGCTCCGGCGCCCCCACCGTGGCCCGGAACCTCCTGGCCGCCGTGCGGGACCTGACCTTCCAGTTGCCCAGCGGGGACAAGATCCGCAAGCGCGTGTCCATCGGGTTCACGGCCCTGCCCATGCTGCCCCTGGGGCCGGACCTGGGCACCTGGGAACAGGGCATGGCCATCGCCGAGCAGTGCCTCGCCGCGGCCAAGCGAAGCGGGCGGGACCGGTACGTGGGGGCGGTCTTCAAGCCCGAGGCCGACCCGGAGCCGTTGCGGGGGATGGAATCGTTGGATCTGGCCTGGGCCCGGGCGCATGGGCTCGTGGACGTGCTGTGTTCGGAGCCGGGGTTTGTCTGGCCGCAGGCGGCAAATGGCTGAGGCCTTGGGGATTTTGGCTGAATCAAGTATGTGGGAATGTTTAGGTAAAAAACAATTACGCTGAG
>MTLE01001775.1_pt1 | contig 34669 bp, 22 predicted proteins | sample 1982461 | NCBI WGS metagenome assembly MTLE01 (sample SAMN05712605, study PRJNA340218) | biofilm metagenome | isolation source: sample SPL anode biofilm adapted to -200 mV | place: USA | collected 2012-02-03
CACGAACAGCCCCGCTTCCACGACGGCGGCTTCGACGCCCCCGCCTAATCCAGTGCTGGCGGCTCCGGCCGCGCCCGAAGAGGCTCCGCCCGCCGAGAAAGCAGCCCCGGCACCCGCCCAGGAGGCCGTGGCCGACTCCGGCACGAACAGCCCGGCGGCCAACATTTCAGCCACCAATAGCCCAGCCACCAAAGCGGAAAGCAGCGACACTAATGCCGTCGCGGCGGCCAAGGCGCCCATCGGGGTTGATCTGGTGGAAGCCGCGGAAAAAAAGCTCGAGAAGGAGCCTGCCGCCGACGAAGTCAGCCCGCTGGTGACTTACGACGAGGCCGAGTTGATCCCCGTCATCAAAGCGCTGGCGCGCCAAGCGCGCATCAATCTGGTGTTTGATCCGCGCATGACCTCTCCGGGGCCCGACGGCAAATCGCCGATGACCACTTTAGTTACCTTGCGTTTGGAAAACGTCACCGCTCGCAACGTGCTGGACACCGTATTGAAAAACTATGGCTACGTGTTGGTGGAAGATCCCAAGACGGGCATTGGCCGCGTCGCTCCCAAAGACGAGAAAGCGCCGGAACCGCTGGTCACTCGCGTCATGCCGTTGCAGTACACCAGCCCGACCAACGTGATGGAAGTGTTGCGCAAGGCGTTTCCCTCGACTCGCAATCAATTTGTGCCCGACGTTCGCACCAGCCAGCTGGTGGTGATGGCGATCGAAGACGATCTCAAGAAGATCGAAACCTTGATCGCGGATCTCGACAAGCCGACCCGCCAGATTTTGATCGAAGCCAAGTTGCTGGAAACCGCGCATAATCCCACCTCGGTCAAGGGCATCGATTGGTCGGGCACGCTGCAAGCGCAACGCGTCTCGTTTGGCAATGGGTTCTCGTCGGCTACGACGACGTACCAAAATCCAGGCACGCCAGCCACCACGACCACCCCGAGTGGCCGCACGGTTTCGACGCCCACGGAGTCTTCCCGGCAGACCTCCTATACGACGACGCGTTCGGGCGATTTGAGCACCACCCCCGGGCTGTCCCTTAATACCATCCAAGGATTTGCGCCGAGCATGGCGTTTTTAAGCGCGGATGGCGTCAGCGCCGTGCTTTCCTTCTTGAACCAAGATTCCGACACGCAAGTGATCGCCACGCCGCGTTCGGTGACTTTGGACAACGAAACCGCGACTCTTTCCGTGATGCGGGCTTATCCCGTGCGCACGACCTCGCCGGGTTCCGCCAACGTGGCGGCCAGCTCGCAAGTGGGTTACACGAACGTGGGCACCATGCTGATCGTGACTCCGCGCATTTCGGGCGGCACGAATGTGGCCATGAAAGTGCAGCCGGAAGTTTCCAACATCGATGGCACGCAATCCTCCGTGGTTGATGGCAAGGTGAATACCGACTTGGTTTTCGCCTTCCGCCGGGCTGAAGCCAACGTGGTGGTGCCGAGTGGCCACACCCTGGTGATGGGTGGGTTGATCAGCGACAAGAGCTCGAAGAGCTATATCAAAGTCCCCGTGCTGGGTGACTTGCCCGGCATCGGGCTGGCTTTCCGCAAAGAGGACAAACAAAAAACCAAGCAAAACCTGCTGATTTTTGTCACACCGACCATTTTGCAGTCACATGATTTCCAAAAGCTGCCGAGCACGGGCTTCCTGCAAACCAAAGACACCGTGGTGATTGACGCCAAGACATCCGCCTGGGATAGCGGCACTCCCTACGATTGGAATAGCAAGCCGAAGAAATAATTAACTCAGCGATTGAGCCATGTATTCCACGACTAACAACGCCTTTGCCGGGGGGCCGCACACTCGCCGTCTCCTGCGCCCCTTAGGCCTAGTAGCTGCCGGGCTGGTGGGTTTAGCCAGCAGCTTCGAAGCCCAAGCGGAAATCGAGGTCACCACCTTGGGCGGAGGACCGCTCGTGGGTGGGGGGCCTGCGTTCGGCTATGCGGATGGGAAAACCCTCGAACAAGTCCAATTCCACTCGCCCGTGGCGTGTGCGGCGGATTCTTTGGGCTATCTGTTTGTGGCCGACCGTGATAACGGCCGGGTGCGCTGCCTTGACTTGCAGGGAGACCGCACCAAAACCTATCTAGCCGGGCTTTCCTTGCCCGTGGATGTCGCGGTGGACGCCACCAATAATCTTTACGTTTTAAGCCAGGGCAGCGGAACCCTTGGTATCTATGATAGCTACGGCTACCCGGTTTCCACGCAAGCCCTTTTTACCGCACCTTCGGCGCTTGCGCTCGACGGCAAAGGCAACGTTTACGTGGCGGAACAAGGCGGTACGCTCAAAAAGACCGCCTACAGCGGTGGGCCGGCGACGGTGGTGTTGACAGGCTTAAATCAGCCGCAAGGCATGGCCTTTTTGCCTAACGGCACTCTGGCGGTCAGCGAAGCGGGCTCCTCGGCGGTGACGATTTGGGATCTGGCCACGAAAACCAAGGTGCAACAAGTGGGTGGCGGCGCGGGCTTCCAAGACGGCCCCGTGAGCGTGGCCAAATTCAATTCTCCCCAGCGCATGGTGTGCGCGGCTAGCGGGGCCTTGCTGATTGCCGACCAAGGCAACCATCGCGTGCGGGTATTATCCACAGCCGGCCGCGTGAGCACGCTTTACGGCCTGGATCCGGCGGATTGGGGTTACGATCATTTGGATGGTTTCATGGGTTGGTGGGACGGCAACAGCGAAGTGGCGGAAAGCCGCTCCCCTTCCGGCCTGGCTATCAGCGCCAGCGGCGTGGTGTATGCCACGGAAACCTATTATCATATTATTCGCTCGGTCACCGGCTCCGGTCTGGGCGGTTCTGGCGGTTCGGGTGGCGGCGGCGGCGGCACCAACGATGTCACTGTGCTGGCGCCCGAGATTTCTCCGGTTTCCGGATATTATCCCATGGGGCGGACGATCACGGTCCGCGATGAAAATTCCAGTGTCACCCTGGAGCGTGCGGTGTATTACACCACCGACGGCACGGAGCCGACCACGAATAGCGCCCGGATTTATTTGACGAATAATGTGGGCCAGATTCCCTGGCGCGAAAACGCGCGAACCTTGGAATCCCTGCGAGTGCGCACTTATTTGGGAACCGTGGCTAGCGAGGTGGTTTCCGGCGCCCGGCCCACCGTCAATCAACTTGGCGTGCATCGTGATATTGTGGCCGGCGTGGGGGCCACCGTGATCATCCCTGTCTCGGTGTCCTTGAACAGCTCCAGTTCGCTCAAGTCGCTGCAATTCCGCGTTGAAATCGCGCCAAAAACCGCGGCGACGCCAGCCTTCGGGACTAATTTCGCACCTCAAGAAGTTCTTTCGAGCCCTTATTTTACGACCGCGGGGGCGGCTTCCTCCAGCGATGGCTCTTCCTATAATTGGTCCGGCTATGATATCGGCTCAGCGCGTGGGATCGCGTTTGCCTATCTTACCACGAATGCGGATTTTACCGTCGGCAGCCATGCGGTGGTGGGGTTGTTTAAAGCGACCGTTCCTTTGGCGGCCTCCGAAGGGGATCGTTACCGGATTTCAGTGCTACAAGTGTCCGGCACTTCGGATGGTATAGAAAAAGAAGTCCAAATTACTCCTTTGGACCCGGTTGATCTGATCATCACTAACCTGGCCTATCGCGTCGGCGATACGGCCCCGGGCGCCTGGTATAACGCGGGGGATTTTGGTGATTCCGCGGGCGGCTCGCTGGCCAATAGTGATGTGAACAATGCCTATAACGCCGCCTTCGGAGTGCGCGTGCCGTTCCACTATACCGATTTATATGACGCGCTGGACGCGTTCCCGCTGGATTCGGCGGTGGCGGCCGGCGGGGATGGCCAGATTCGCTATCTCGATTGGCAAATTATTTGGAATCGCTCGCTGGGCTTGGATGATTCCAGTTGGAGCGCGCCGTGGCGCCGGTGGTCGCCCACGGGACGGGTTGCTTTGTTAAATGATGCCGGCTTGGGGGCTTCCCCGCAAAAGAACCGGCTGGCAATGGCTAGCCTCGATTGGCAGCGCCAAGTGCGAATTCAAGCTCAGCCGGTGGGCTACGCCAAGGCCGGAGCCACGGTCGACGTGCCCTTCTCGGTCGCGGTGCAACCGGGCAGCCGGGTGGCGGGCATGCAGTTTCGCGTGTCCGTTGCCAATTCCGCCGGGGCGCCGCCGGTGACCCAAGCTCCCGAATACATCCCTGTCTCTGGCTATCCGAGCCCGTCGCAAAATGCCATCGCGGGCAACGATCTGCTCTGCGCCTGGTCGTTGACCCCGTCACCGGCCTTTGCCACAGCGCTGCAAGGCACGAATTTAATTGGTCATATCCGGTTATCCATCCCCGCTTCGGCGAATAGTGGCAGCCGCTACACGTTGCGGTTCTCCTATGTGGATGCGTCGCCGGATCTTTCAACCCAGTACGAGTGTGAGTCCTGCCCGGGAACAGTGGCCGTGGGCGTGGCAGCCCCGGCAATGGAAGATGTATCCGACGAATGGAAGACATTCTATCTCGGCGGATATAGCGCCGCAATTGCGGCCGATGACGCTGATCCAGATGGGGATGGATTCACCAATCGGGAAGAATACTTGGCGGGGTTGCAGCCGTTGAGTGCCGATTGGCGTTGCCACTGGCAAGGCGATGGCATCCAGCTGCGCTGGTTTGGCGAGGTGGGCGCGGCCTACCAAGTCGAAAGCTCGGCGGACTTGAGACAATGGTCGGCCGTGGGAGCCAAGTGGCAAGGGACCGGAGCTCTGATGGAATACACCGGGGCAAGTGGTGGGGACCAAATCAGGTTCTATCGCATTCGGAGCGTTCCTTGAGCGAAGGAGCGTCGGGGCGGGAAAACTTAATGAGTAAACACAATTTTAGAGAAAGCAAAACGGAAAGGTCTGGCCTTATGAATAAATGTATAGCACTCGCTATGATCCTCCTGGGGGTTGGCGCCCAATCGACAACGGCGCAAACCGTCGGGAATGTGATCACCAACGGGTTATGGGAACCCGACGGCGTGGCCGTCGGCTGGAACGGCAATGTGTTCGTTTCCGACATGCAAAACGGAATCGTGAAATACAGCCAGGACACTGACGTCCTGACTAACTTCTACGATCAAGTTTATGCGCCCGCGGGCATGGTTTATGTCCCGAGCCGCAGCGGCTTGCTGGTGGGAGATATGTGGGCACGACAAGTTTTCCAATTGGCGGAAGACGGCACCCTCACGATGACTTGGGGCGCTTATGGCGAACCAGGAACCACGGATTCGGCGCAACCCGCCGCGGCGCGGTTCTCCAGCCCGGGGGCGTTGGCGGCGGATGCCGCGGGCAACGTCTACGTGGCCGATGTCGATAACGGCAGCGTGCGCAAAATTTCCACGGCGAACGCGGTGACCACGATTGGCACCGGTTTCAACAAGCCCTCGGGCTTGGCGGTGGACGATGCCGGCCGCATCTATGTGGCCGATACTTTGCGGCATACGATCAAGATGATCGACACCGATGGCAGCGTCAAAATCGTGGCGGGCACAGGCCAAAGCCAGGATGCCGGCTATAAAAACGGCGCCGCCACCACCACCGCCCGGTTTAACAAGCCGCGCGGCCTGCTGTGGGTCGGGGGCAAAGTGGGGCTGTTGATTTGCGACACGGACAATCATGCCGTGCGCCAGCTGAACAATGGCATTGTCAGCACCTACGCCTCCTTCAGTGCCAGTTCCTCGCCTTACAATATTGCCAAGGACGCCTATAACAATTACTTGGTCACCGATTTGACGGGCGACGCCCTGCGCTCCATCCTTGTGACGGCCGTGCAGCCCGCGGTCAGCGAGCCCAAAGTCGGCCAAGTCGTGTACACCACGAATATATTTGGCACGGTGGTCACCACTATCGCCGCGGTCACCAACGGCACCTTCTACAATGACATTGTCGTGGCCATCGCCAGTGAATCCGGCACGGAAACGTTCTATGTCAAAGGCAGCAATGCCGATGAGATGGCGGATCCTTCCCCGAGCAACGGCTACAATCCGGCGGCGTATGTCGAGGGGCAAGTGAACATGCCGAATTCGATCGTCATTCCGTCGGAAGACGGCCCGGACGTAGTGATCAAAGCCATCGGCACGGCCACGGCGCGCAAATCCAGCGCGGTGGTCACCTCGGTGTACCACTTCCAAGTGTCCACGCCGACGATCAACGGCACCAATCCCGGCGCCTTCTCGATTGACACCGGGGCGACGGAAGACGCGCAGTTCTGGTATACGGTGGACGGCACGGATCCCGTGCCCTATGCCGCGAATGCATACCAGTATGCGCCCGGCTCGGTTTTGAACATTGTCAATGGCACCAATAACATCGACTTCCGGATTCAAGGTTACAAGACCGGCTACAAGTCCAGCCGCATCGTCCAGCAGACCTTCTTGTTCACCAATCTGCAAACCGCGTCGATCGGTGTGTTGAAGGATTTTGAGGCGGGCATTGGCTCCACCATCGTGGTGCCGGTGAAAGTGAAGATGCCCACGGGCATCGACCTGCGCTCGCTGCAATTCCGGGTGGAAGTCACGCCGGATGGCGCCAATGACGCCATTCTCAACCAGTTCCGGCCGCTGGCGATCACGCCTTCGAACGACTTTATCGTGGTGCAAACCCCGGTGGCGGATGCGAAGGAAGCGGCGACGTTCAGCTACACCTTCTACTCCAATAACGTTGCCGGCCGGCCCGTGCGCGGCCTCGCCGTTTCGTTCATCGGCACCAACTCTAACTTCAAGGTCACCGATTTCGCCACCGTGGCGATGTTGGCCGTGCCCATTCCCGCCACTGCCAACGAAGGCGACAGTTATACGATTAGCGTGAAATATCCGTCCGGCACTTCGGATGGTATGCAAAATGAGGTGCCCATGGTTTCCTTGGAAGACCGCCGCATCACCATTAAGAACATTGCTTACTTGGTGGGCGATAGCGCGGTGGCCGAAGGTTACAACGCCGGCGAGTTTGGCTCGCTTAAAAACAATGGCAATAACATTGCCAACCTGGCCAATAACGACGTGAACAATGCGTTCTATGCCTCTCTGGGCATCCGGACGCCGTTCTCCTTCACCGACGCGTTCGACGCCATGGACGCGTTCCCGGTGGATAGCTCGGTGGCGGCGGGTGGCGATGGCCAAATCCGCTATCTGGACTGGCAAATCATCATGGATCGCGCCCTGCGCTTGGATACCAACAATTGGATGCGCGCCTGGTCGGTGGGCGGCCGCCGCTCGGTGGTGCTGACCAATCTGGCCACGGCGTTGAGCACGCCGGCGCAACGCCAATCGATCACCGCCACCAAGGCGTGGGTCCGTCAAGCGCTGGTTTCCGCCACCCCGGTGGAAAACGCCCAGCCCGGTTCGGTTGTCAAAGTTCCCGTAACCATCACCGGCTCAGCCCAGCCTTACGTGGCGGGCCTGCAATTCCGCGCGATCGTGGAACCCTTGGGTTCGGCTCCGGACATCACCACCAGTGTGGAATTCGTGAAGGACGGCTCGTTGCCTGAACCGGCCACCCTCAAAGGCGGCCAGGAAACTCTGGGCTTGAACGAAGCCGCGGCCGCCTGGTCGCTGGTGCAAAGCCCGCTGCCTCAGGCCAAGATGGGCAAATCCTCGCTGGGCTATGTGACGGTCACCATTCCGTCCAACGCCCAACCGGGCCAGCAATATCGCGTGCGGTTTGAATGCGCGGACGGCGCTCCGGACCTCGCCACGCAATATGACTTCGAGACCCTCTCGAGCCTCATCTGGGTGGGAACCCCGGCGCAAGCCAGCCAAGGCACCATCACCGATGAATGGAAGAAGAAATTCTTCGGCAACATCGACAATACTTGGGCGGCCGCCGATGCCGACCCGGATGGCGACGGCGTGACCAACGCCCAGGAATATCAAAACGGGAACAGCCCGGTGAAGCTGCGCCTGCAAAACGCCCAAGCCAATGGCCAGAAATTGCCGATTCGCTGGTTTGGCTTGCAAGGCAGCACCTATGTGGTGGAAACCAGTTCGGATCTCGAGAACTGGACCACGGCTCAAACCAAGACGGCTGCTAGCACCGATGTGCAAGAGTGCGAAGCCAGCTTGGGTGGAGAGCAGAACCTCTACTATCGGGTGCGTGTCAAATAACACCTGAACTTGCAAGGCGGCGCGAGGGCCAGAACTCGCGCCGCCGTCTTGCCGGCGCCTCGTTTCCACGGGAAGCCGGACGCCGGCAAGACGGCGCTCCTCATGGGAGCGGGGCCTGGGATGCGGAATCAAGGGTGCACGACCCAGCGTGGCCCAGAACTTTTTTTGCATGAAAACTTGGAGATCAGCTTTATGGTGGATGGCGATTTTTGCGGCCATCCAGGCGCGGGCGGATGTGCCCAGCATCATCAGCTTGGTGACCAACGGCTTGTTTGAGCCCTTTGGGGTGGCTGTGGATGCCGACAATAACTTTTATCTCTCCGACAACTCCCACCGGGTGTTCAAATATGTGTATGATAATGGCACCCTGACGGCTCTCGCCGGCCAGCAGGCCATTAGTGGCACGAACAATGGCCCCGGTTTTTTGGCGCAGATGTATTCTCCCAAAGGCGTGGCGCTCTATGGCGGCGGGCTGGTGGTGGCGGATTCCGGCAACCATTGGCTGCGTTTTGTGACTTTGACGGGCAATCGCATAGAGGTGGTGACGAATTTCGCCGGGATTCCCAATCTAAACCAGCCGGGGGTGGCAAGCGCCGTGCCCGTGCCGGCGCTGCAGGCACGGTTCAACAATCCCCTGGGGCTGGTCGTGTCGGACACGAATCTGTTTATCGCCGATTCCAAAAACAACGCCATCCGCCGGCTATATCCCAATCCCAGCGGGGATGGCTATTTGGTGGCGACTTTGCAGGTGTCGTTTGTGGATCCGGTGAGCGGATTTTTTGAGCCTTCCACGCTGGCCTTTGGCGATAATGGGGTGCTCTACGTGGCCGATACGCGCAATCATTTGGTCCGCCAATTGTTTCCGCAGGCTGACGGCAGCTATGCCGCCTACGGTTTGGCGGGCAGCGTGCATCAAGTGGCTGGCACCAACGACGCTTACTTTGCCCGTGAAGGCCAATTCAATATGCCTTCAGGCCTGTTATGGATGGGGGGCAACATCGGTTTGTTGGTAGCTGATAGTGGGAATCAAACCATCCGTGATGTATATCAGGATCAGGATTTGACGGACTTCTTTGGTTCGAATGTCTGGAGCTTGGCAAGCTACGCCGGCCAGCCCAAGAGCGCCGGGCTCAAGGATGGCTTTGTCAATGCAGCCCTGTTTAAGAATCCACAGCAAATGGCCAAAGACCAATCAGGTGGCATGCTGATCATTGATTCGGGCAACAACGCTTTGCGGCGCATACAAATTGAGGCTCAAAAACCGGCGATGTCCGACCCGGTCTTGGGCTATGTGACTTTTGTGACGAATAATTTGGGGTTGATCACCTCCAAATTAATTTCGTTTTCGGATCACACCTTCTATGACGACGCTATCTTGGCGGTTATCGGTGAAGAGCAATCCGTGCTCTATACCTATGGCAATACCCCCGGGCTGAATGAAACGGATACCATTCCGACGCCCAAGGCGGGCATCGGAGAATCGGCTCCGTTTTATGCGGACGGCATGTTCCCGGAAGAAGTTCCGCAATCATTGATCACGGCCAAGCCGGACGTCACGCTCAAAGCAATCAGTGTGCAAGAAGGGCGCCGTCCCAGTTCGGTGGTTAAAGCCCGGGTGCGGTTCAAAGTGGCCAGCCCGCAAATCGTGGGCGACAACCCGCTTTCCTTGACCTTGTTGAACCCTACGGCCGATGCTGATATCTGGTACACGCTGGACAATCTGGACGCCGATGGCAATGTGCCGCAAACCAACCGTTTCGGCCCCTACCGCAGCGGGGACGCGCTCCAATTGTTAATCAGTTCGAACGTAACTCTTAAAGTTCAGGCGGTGCGGCCGAATTATCTCAATAGCGAGGTGGTCACCAAATCCTTGTCGGCCACCAATTTTGCCGCCAATCGCATCAGTTTTGGCTTTGCCAGCGGCGAAGCTTCCAGCGAATTTGTCGCGGCCCCGGGCCAGAAATTCTATGCTCCCATCACTTTGAGTTTGCTCTCGGGACAGACAATTTACTCCATGCAGTTTAATACCCGCGTGGCCAGCATTGATGGGGCGCCCAAAGTTCCGGCTTCCTCCATCACTTTCACCTCGATGCTGTGGAAGCCTTTGGAAGGGGTTAACCCTCCGGTGTATGTCCGGATTGATCCTATGATGGTATTATATGGTATTATTACCAATGTATATACTGATAACTATATTGAAACAAATATCACGTGGGCGAGTAATGTTTATACAGTTCAAGTGACCAATTCCGTGGTGACAAATATTGCTGTTTTGACCAATATTGATTATGTGACCAACTACGTGGATTTGGGGTATATCACCAACTATATGACCCGGACCAACGATGTTGCCACTGGACAATACCAGATCATTACCAATAGCTCGATCGATGGCACGGTTATGTCCTATTATTACGTGTCATCAGCGACAAATATATATTATTTATCGATCACTAATAGCAGCACGGATTTGGGGTGGGCTACGAATTGGTACCAAGTTACAAATTTCAATGTTCAAACTTATAGTTATACCAATTACAGTTATGATATAACCGAAACCAACCTGGTGCTGGTGAATACCAACGTGGAGAATGGCGATTTGAATGGGTTGGATTGGGACCCCTCCTCCCAATTGCTCATGGCCGGCTGGTTTGAGCGCGCGACCATGACCAATTTGTACAACACACGCAAACAGGACTTGGTCACCTATTCCATGGCGCATAATCACATGTACAGCAGCTCGGCGGGCAAGGTGATTCTAGGTTCCTTCATCTTTGATGTGCCCGGAACCGCCACCAATGGCAGCGAATACTTGCTGCAAATCGGCCGCCCGTCTGCCACTTCCGACGGCATTGATACCGACGCGTACATCGATACCCCGACCAACGGCTCCCTGACGATCGGCGCCATCAATTCCATCAAGCATGTCTCCATTGGCCAGATTAAATATGTGGTGGGCGATTCCTCGCCGTTCCGCTGGTTTAACGCTGGTGACTTCGGCGATGGTTCCATCTTGAACAGCGATTTGATGGATCTATACCAGGCCGTGGCATATGATTTTAACGTGCCCATGACGGGCTCTGATTTCTTCGACGCCATGGATAGCGCTTCCAACATTCCGCTGGCCGACTCGTATAACGGCAGCGATTATCTCATCAATGACATGAAGTTGGGCGATGGAGTGCTGGGCGTGGACGACATCTACGTCAATTATCGCCGCGGTTTGGACCCGACGCTCAAATGGTACGTTCGCTATTGGTCCAACGGCGCGCGCGTGGCGGAGGAAACCGAAAACAAATTCCGGGGTTCGCGGACCTCTCTGCCCCCAACCTCCAATTCTAACACGGTGGCGAAAGCTCCAGCCAAGGCCGCCAAGATCAAGCTTTCCACCGCCAAACCCACCGTTTGTTTTGCGGCGGGCGAAATTCAAGGCGAGCCCGGCAAGATCGTGAGCGTGCCGATCGAAGCGCGCATCACCGGGCCGTATCCGATCCGGGTGCTGCTTTTGAACCTGAACGTGGTGCCCGTCAATGGGGCGCCCGCTTTGGAAGAAAATGTCACCTTTGAACCGGCCGAAGAACTGGGATCACCGCTAATCGCGGATTCCGCCACTCCGGGAAATTATTCCGCCACCTGGCTCAATTCCAAAGTTGCCGGATTGTGGGGTGATGCGGTGGTGGGACGCTTGAAATTTAAAGTTCCCGCCAGCGCTTCCAGCGCGGCGTGCTATCAAATCGTGTTCTCCAAAGCCTCCGCTTCGCCGAGTGGGGTGGGCACCTTCCCGCAAAGCCTGCAAAACGGCATTGTGAAGATGACCGCAGTGCCCTTGGTTACCTGGAATGACGGCATCTCGGATGTCTGGCGTTTGCGCTACTTCGGTTCGCTGACGGAATCCTCTTCCGCCGCGAATGCCGATCCGGATGGCGATGGCATTTCCAACTGGAACGAATACGTCGCGGGCACGCACCCGCTCGACGCGAACTCCGCATTACGGGTGCAAAGCCGTTTGGACAAATCCTCGCTTAATGCCGACGGCCAGCCTTCGGTCATATTGAACTGGTCCAGTGTGGAAGGGCGGAACTATTCGGTGGAAACCGTCAGCTCCCTCAATGACACGCAATGGACTCCGGTGGCTGATGTGGTTGGCACAGGCGAAGCCCTCGAATACAAGGATGCTTCGGGTTCCACCGCCGAAGGCAAATACTACCGCGTGCGAGTCACGCAATAACCATTCGAAGTTTTGTCCGGCATTTAGGCAGTGCGAAAAATACTTCGCGCTGCCTATGCCATTTTGGCGGCCCGAAACCAGGCCACCGCGTCGGCCAAAGCCTCGCGCGATGGGGTTTGAGGCAGGCCTAGTTCGCGAATAGCCTTGGCCGGGTTGAAAAACATCATGTGCTTGGCCATGCGCACCCCGCCCAGCGGAGCCTTGGGCGGCTGGCCGGAAATGCGGGACCAGGCTTCGTTGCAGTGGGCTGCGAGCAAGGCAACCGTGTAGGGCACGCGAAATCGAGGCGCTTTCAAACCCGTAATCTCCGCCAAAACCTCAAAGGCTTGTTTTAAGGTCCAATTTCCCTCGGCATTGCCCAATATATAACGTTCGCCGAATTTCCCTTTTTCCGCCGCCAAAATGTGGCCAATGGCGACGTCGCGCACATGCGCCCAATTGAGCCCGGTATCCAAATAAGCCGGCATTTTGCCGCGGAGAAAATCGACGATAATTTTTCCCGTGGGGGTGGGTTTTACATCGCGTGGGCCTATCGGTGTGCTGGGGTTGACGATGATCACGGGCCGCTTGGCCGCCGCCAATTCCAAGGCCACTTGCTCCGCCTGCCATTTGGAGCGCTTGTAATCGTTGGAAAGCAGGGTGGGGGAGAACGGCGTGGTTTCATCCCCGGCGCCGGAGCCGCCGGGAAAGGCATCCGGCAAACCGATGCAGCCCACGGTGCTCGTGTAAACGATGCGTGAACACCCCGCCTGGGCGGCGGCTTCAATCATGTTCCGTGTGCCATCCACATTGGCCGCGTACATGGGGCGGTAATCCGGGAGCCACAGAAAATAGCTGGCCGCCACGTGAAAACACCAATCACAGCCGCGCATCGCCTTTTCCAGCAGCAGGCGGTCACTGACATCTCCCGGGACGCGTTCGCAGGGCAGGTTTTCGAGGCCGCGCGTGTCGGAGTTGGGCCGCAGGAGCACTTTGACTTCATGGCCCCGGGCCACCAGTTCGTGCGCCAAGTTGGCGCCCACAAAGCCCGAGGCCCCGGTGACAAAACATTTCATATAAAACGTGATTCCCGGACGAGTTCCGCTTTCGTTACCGGCTTCCTTGGGTGCGCAGCAACCAGGGTTCGACTAAGAGCCAAATGACTGTTTCCACGGTTTCCATCGGCAAGGTGGCGTCCACCACTTTGACTCTCCGGGGCTCCCCCTTGGCTAGCCTGCGATAACCTAGGTCGACTTTCTCGAAAAAACTGTTTTCCGCTTCCTCGAAACGATCGCGAACGGGAATCCCCTTTTTGTTTTTCCGTGATTGCCGCCGTTCGAAGCTAGTATTCAAAGGCACTTGCAGGAGCAAAGTGAGATTCGGTTTTACCCCGTCGACGGCATAGGTGGAGAGGGTGGTAATCCACCGGCGGTTCAAGCCGCGGCCATAACCTTGGTACACGAGGGTGGAATCGTAAAAACGGTCGCACAACACGATTTGCCCTTGTTGCAGCGCGGGGCGAATGACTTCCCGGACCAGTTGGGCGCGGCTGGCGCTCATCAGCAACAGTTCGGTTTCCGGAGCCATGGCGTGGTTATGCGCGCTGTGCTTCAAGGTGTGCCGGATTTCCTCGCCAATCGCGGTGCCGCCCGGCTCGCGAGTGCAGACTACGGTCCGCCCCGCTTTGCGCAAACGCATCGCCAAGCGTTCGATCTGAGTGGATTTGCCGCTGCCTTCGTTGCCCTCAAACGTGATGAATAGGCCTTTCATGAAATGGGTACGCCTCAGTAAGGATAGGGTGGTGGGTTAAAGCTTGGGTTGGGGTGGATGGGCTGGCGGCGCGGCTTTGACGGGTTGGATCAAAAAGTCCACCAGAGATTGGATTTGGGCTTCGGATAAAGGCCCCCCTAGGGCGGCTTCAAATCCGGGCATCAAAGTGCCCTCTTTTCCCTTGGCGGTCCATTGATACCAGTAGGCCCGATATTTGGGAGAACGTTTGCCAGCAAGGCCGGGCACCATCGAGGCGCGGGGCTGGGCGTCATGGCAAATGCCGCACGCGGCATCGTATAAGTCCGAGCCCAGTTTGCCTTGCGTGGTGGTGACGTGGCAGGGAATGCAGGTTCCCTTGAAAACGGCTTGGCGATCCGCGAGGGCCAGCTTTTGATTCTGGACGCGAGCGTCGGCCTTGCTGCCGGGCACGGGAGGTATTTTCACTTGCAGTGTCAAGACTTGGAAACCCACGGCCGTATCGACCGCAATATGTTTATTCAAGGTCCCGCGCTTGCCGCGCAAATCGATTAACAATTGCATTTGGGAATCCCCTTTTGCCGGGATGACCCAGGGTATGGCGGGCAGTTTGGCCACCGTGCATCCGCAAGATGGCCGCACCATGCGGATGGTGATATTGGTTTCGGTTGTGTTCGTGACGCTGTAAGTCACCACCCCGTTCGTATCTCCCACTTTAGGCTCATAAACCTTGCTGGTGGCGTCCCAAATCAATGGTTGCGTGGGAGCGGTTGCTTGTCCCCAAGCCATGATTCCCCCGAAGCAGGCCCAGAAAAAAAACACGGCCAGGGTATACGCTGTCTTTATATTCGCGCAAATGTTCATGAGTAACCGTCGCTGTCAGCACCCTCATTCATAACGGCTTCAGCCATAGCTATCAATACGATCTTTAGCGTGAACATTTGTTTCGGCCGGTGTCCAATGAGTTAAAGCTAGGGTGAAGGGTCGCTGGAAAACCTCAACGGTAACCGGGATCAGATGGCAAGGATGGCAGGAATCGATGGTTGCGTAGTGAGGTGCATGGAAAATGCTATCCAATTTAGAGTGAATGCTTTATTATAATTAGCGTCACCTATGAGTCGTTTTGGCAATTTAGAGCTGGGGCCGGAGGAAGAAAGCCGGAACCAGAGCGGTTTTAGCGGGCGCATGGCGGCCAAGGATGAAACTTGGTACCTTACGGCCGCTCAAACGGCTTTGGAAGTGGGTGATTTTGAGCTGGCCTTGCGCCACTACGGCAAGGTGATTGAATGCCAGCCCGCGCATGTGGAGGGGTGGGCTGGCCAGGTCAAAATGTTGATTGAGCTGGGCCAGTATGGCGAAGCTAAACTTTGGGCTGACAAGGCTTTGGAACATTTTGCTAATGAGCCGGAATTGCTGGCCGCCAAAGGGGTTGCCCTGGGAAGGTTGGGAGATTTGGACGGGGCGCTCGCTTACTCGGATTCCGCCTTTGCCGAGCACGGCGAGAGCGCCTATTTGTGGCTGGCGCGCGGGGATGTTTTATTATCCCGCAAAGAGGCTCGAGCGGATTTCTGCTTTCAAAAAATGGGGGCAATCGATCCGCACCATTGGCTATGGCGCTGGCTGGCGGCTCGCGTGCATTATTTCCATCGCCAGTTCGCCTTGGGTTTAAAATGGGCCCAGGAGGCATTGGCTTTAGATGGCGGTAAAGCGGTCATTTGGTTCCAATTAGCACTTTGCCAGCAGGAACTCGGTTTGGCTACCGCGGCCAAAGCGTCCATTTCGCAAGCGCGGCAGTTGAATCCGCATAGCACTTCCATCGAGCACGCTTTGCAGGAATGGCAAAGTCCGAGCTTGTGGAAACGGCTAGGCGGCTGGCTGCGAAGATCCCCATGAATCATCCCGTACTAGATCGTTTGCTCTCTGCGGCGTCCGACCATCGAGCTTCGGACCTGCACCTCATTGCCGGGGTGCCTCCGGCGTTTCGCGTCAATGGCGAGATTCTCCTGCCCGATGAAGATTCGATGCCCGGCGAAATCCTGAATGAAATCGCCTATGGCCTGATGAGCGTCGAACAGCGCGAAAAATTCGACCACGACTGGGAATTATGCATTCCTCTATGGCATCAAGCCACGGGGCGGGTGCGCGCCACCTTTTACCGCCGGAACGGCCATCCCGAGGTATGCATCCGCTTTTGCGGCGAGCGCATCGGCTCTCGGGACGAGCTGGGCTTGCCCGCCAAGATCGACGAATTGGCCCGCCGGCCGCACGGCTTGGTGCTGATCACCGGCCCGACGGGTTCCGGCAAAACGACCACCCTCAATTACATGGTGGATTTGTTGAACCATGAGCGCCGCTGCAAAATCGTCACCATCGAAGATCCCATCGAGTACGTGCACCAAAACAGCCGCGCGATCATCGTGCAGCAGGAGGTGCTTACGGACACGCACTCGTTCAACCGCGCGCTGGTCCACGTATTGCGGCAAGATCCCGATGTGATTGTGGTGGGCGAAGTGCGCGATCACGAGGCAATTGCCACCATGCTCAAGGCTGCCGAAACCGGTCATTTGGTGCTGGCGACGCTGCACTCCCCGAGCGTGGCGCAAGCGTTGGAGCGCATTATCGGGGTGTTCGAAGGCAATGCGCAGCGGCAAATCCTGCTGCAATTAGCGAACACCTTGCAGGGCATTATCGCGCAAGATCTGGTGCCCTCGTCGGATCGCGCGCGGCGGGTGCTGGCCTATGAGTTGTTGATCGCCACCACCGCGGTGCGCAATCTGATTCGCGAAAATAACCTGCACCATTTGGATAATTGCCTGCAAACCGGGGTCAAAGACGGCATGGTGCTCAAGGACAACTGCCTCTACGACCTCTACTGCCGGTGCGCGGTAACTTACGAGACCGCCACGTCGCGCGCGCGCAATCCCGAGCGGTTTGTGCGGAAGTCGGGTTAAGTGGCCAACGGCAAGCGCTGGACTTGCCGCGACTGGACGACCAGTGACCAGGGTGGTTTTCCAACGTTAGTGGAAGAATTGTCATCGCATGCAATGGGCTAAAGAATATTTGCCGGGCCTGCTGGCGTTATGTGGCGTAGCCGCCTTTGCGATCTACCTATTTATTCGCGCCCTCAAGAAGAGCGATGACCCCATGCGTTTGATTTCGCGCTGGGTCATCACGTTGATATTACTTCCCGGATTGGTGATCGCCATGGGGGCGGGACCTTTTGCGCCCATTTTTCTTGCGGCGATCGCCATTGTCATCGCGATTGTATGGACCCCCAGTTGGGTCACGGGGTTGCTCAAACCTCTGACCAACGCCCTCGACGGCGGCTCCGAAGCCAATAACAAACCGCTATATTCCATCGCGGAGGCCAAGCGAAAATTGGGAAAGTATCCCGAAGCCATCGCCGCCATCCAAGATGAATTGACCCGATATCCTAATGACTTCCCAGGGCAAATGCTGATTGCCGATATCCAGGCTGCCAACCTCAAGGATATGACTGCCGCCACGCAAACGGTGATTGGCATTTTGGCGCAAGAAGGGCACTCCCCGTCCAATGTGACGTATGCCTTGAATCGCCTCGCCGACTGGCAGGCCGCGTCCGGTGATTTTGAGTCCGCCCGCCAATCGTTGGAAGAAATAGGGCAGCGTTTTCCCGATACGGAAGCAGCCTATCACGCCAGCCAGCGGCTGGCCCATCTGAATCCGGCTTTGCACGAAGCCAAAAAACAATCCCGCCGCATCATTGTTGCGCCAGCCGAGGGCGGCCTTTTGGCGCGCCGGGCCAGCGCGCAACCGGCCACCCCCGAAACGGAGGATTGGGATACGAAAGTGCGCGAACTGGTGGCCCAGCTGGAGTCTTTTCCTGCCGATAACGAGGCGCGCGAGCAATTGGCGGTCATTTACGCCCGCCAATATCATCAGCTCGGTTTGGCGCTGGATCAATTGGAACAGCTCATCAGCCAGCCAGGCGCGCCTGCCAAACGGGTGGTGCGGTGGCTCAATCTCATGGCCGATCTGCAAATCACCGAAGGGGAAAACCTCGAAGCCGCCCGCCAGGCGCTGCAACGGATCATTGATTTGAATCCGCAAGGGCCCGAGGCCGAAGTGGCGCGGCAGCGCATGATTTATCTGGCGCTAGACTTGAAAGGCCAGCAAGCGGGCACCAGTGTCAAAATGGTGGAGTCGGAGAAAACCCCCGCCATTCCCAAAAATCTTCCTCGGTTGGATCGCCGGATGTTGCCGGATTTTCTGCACGACAAGCCGAAAGAATAAGGCGGGTGCGTGGTGCCAGAAACTTATTTCCCCAGATAGGCTTTCTGGATTTGTTCCGAGCGCAATAAATCCGCCGCCGGGCCGTCCAGCACGATTCGCCCCGTTTGCATCACATAAGCGCGCTGGGCGATGCGCAGGGTGCCTTGCACGTTTTGCTCGGCCAGCAGAATGGAAATGCCCGCTTGCTGCAATTGGCGGATGCACTCGAAAATTTCCGCTACCAGCAAGGGAGCCAGACCGGTGGAGGGTTCGTCCAAGAGAAGAATTTCCGGCTCGCTAATCAAGGCGCGTGCAATGGCGAGCATTTGGCGCTGGCCGCCACTGAGTTCGCCCGCGCGCTGCCGCAGCTTTTCGCGGAGGGCGGGAAAACGCACGCACATGGCTTCGATACGGTCCGCCAGGTGGGCTCCTCCCAGATTTTTGGGATACCCGCCCATGCGCAAATTATCGAGCACTGTCATGCCGGGGAACAAGGCGCGCCCTTCGGGCACAAGCACCAAGCCGCGCCGGGCGAGTTTATGCGCGGGCCAGCCCGCCACCGGTTGATCGCGCAAGAGCACGCGGCCTTCGGTGGGGTGAATGACGCCCGCTAGCGTTTTCAGCAAAGTGCTTTTGCCCGCGCCATTGGCGCCGATGAGCGCCACGATTTCGCCCGGTTGCACGCGCAAGGACACACCGTTGACCACCTGCAAGGCGCCATAGCCCGAGCGAAGATTGACAGCTTTAAGCATGGGCCTCCGTGCCGAGGTAGGCTTCCCTGACGGCGGCGTTGGCGCGCACTTCAGCGGGCGAGCCGTCGGCGATTTTGCGGCCGCGATCCAGCACGATCACCCGTTGCGCGATGTTCATGACGAGATGCATGTCATGTTCCACCAGCAAAATGGAAATGCCCCGTTGATGAATGCGCTGAATGAGGGCCGCCAACGCGGTGGTTTCCGTGGCGTTCAAACCCGCGGCCGGTTCATCTAATAGCAATAGCGATGGGTTCAACGCGAGCGCCCGGGCGATTTCCACTAATCGCTGCTGTCCAAAAGGGATTTCCTCGGCGGGAGTTTCGGCCAGGGCGCCGACCCCGGCGTCCTCGAGCAAATAATAGGCGCGCTTCATGCGCAGGCGGTCTTCGCGCACCCCTCGTGGCAACCGGAGTGAGCCCTGCAAAAAGGATTGCCCGCCCATGCTGCAGAGGATGTTTTCCAACACGGTCATTTCATGAAATAACCGGACATTTTGGAAGGTGCGGGCGATGCCTGCCCGGCATGCGCTGGCGGCGTTTTGGATTGCGTGGCCGCGATAATGCACCGTGCCGGAAGTCGCCGGCATGGCCCCGGCGATCAAGTTGAACAACGTCGTTTTGCCCGCGCCATTGGGGCCGATCACAGCCATCAAAGTGTTTTCGGGCAATTCAAACGAGACTTCGTCCACCGCCTTGTGCCCGCCAAAATGGCGGCTGACGGACGCGGCCACCAGTTGCGGTTCAGGCATACCCGCTCCTCCGTTTGCGCCAGGCTTGCCAGCGGTTGAGGGTCCAAGTCCGCAGAGTCGGCGCCAAACCTTTGGGACAATACTGAAGCATGACAATCAGCAGCAGGCCGTAGATGAGCTGCTCGTAACGGGCGACATCCGTGACGCCCATTTTCTCCCCGGCCAGCGTGATGATTTCGTGCAGGCTGGTCATGACCAGCGCGCCCGCCAAACCGCCCCAAACGCTGCCCATGCCGCCAATCACCGCCATGGCCACCAAGGTCACCGAGAGCATCAAGCCAAACTCTTCCGGCCCCAGGTATGACGGAGTATATACGAAGGTGTAGAGAACCCCGGCCAGGCCGGCGAGCACGCTGGAGAGGACGTACACTTTCAGTTTCACCGCGAAGACCGAAATGCCCAGCGAGGCGGCGGCCTCTTCATCGCCGCGAATGGCGCGCAAGGCTCGGCCCGCGGGCGATGCGGTGAGGTTCAAGGCCCAGATGATTGCCAGCCACAATATGCCCCAGATGAAGTAAAACTTGGCAGGGGCGCTTTTCAACGGGAGGCCGAAAAAACTCAGTTCCGGCAAATCGTACAATCCCGCCGCGCCGCCGGTGATTTTCGATTTGGTGATAAATTCCCAAGTGATCACGCCCAGGCAAAGCGTGGCGAGCGCCAGATAATGGCCCTTGAGGCGAAGCACCATGAAGCCGGTGATCCCTGCCAAAAGTGCACTCGCTACTAGCGCTGAGGGAATAGCAAGCCATAACGGCCATTTTAAAGCCGAGACCAGCACCGCGCCGGTGTAAGCCCCAAATCCATACAGGCCGGCGTGGCCTAAAGAAATCTGGCCGGTGAAACCCATGAGCAAGGTTAAGCCGGTGACAATGATGCCGTAGATTCCGCAGAGCTGCGCCAGGGGCAACAAGTAGGCGTGGCTGGCGGGCAGGCAAAGGGGAAAGAGAAGGCACACCGCCAGCAGCGCCAAGGGGCCACGGTACAAGCGCCGATAGGAAATGGGCTCGGGCAGTGGGTTCATGAGCGCCACAATCCTTTCGGGCGGACGAGCAGGATCACCACCACAATCCCCAGCGCCAGCGTTTCCTTATACACGGATGAAAACCATGCGCTGTATTGTTCCAACACCCCGAGCAACAGGCCGCTGACAACGCCTCCGGCGGGGTGCCCCAGCCCGCCTACGATGGCGGCGGAAAAACCTTTCAGGCCAAGCATTGTGCCGCGGTCATAACTCATCGACAGCACCGGTGTCAGCAAGGCCCCGCCTAAGCCACCCAGAAAAGCGCTCAAGGTGAAGGCCAGGCTCGACATTTTTTCCGGACTTACACCGCAGAGCCGCGCGCCCAGGGGATCTTCTGAACAAGCCCGCATAGCCCGCCCCGTTGCGGTGTGGCGGAAAAATAAGGCTAACGCCGCCATGCAGGCCGCCGCCGCTCCTAGCATCCACAAGTTTTGATACTCCACTTTAATGCCCCCCAGATCGGCGCTTCCGGGCGTGAGCGGCGGCAAGTGGCAAGGATCGGTTCCCCAGATCAATGCGGCCGCCGCGCGCAGCACGATGGAGGCCCCCACCGTGATGATTACGAGAATTGCGGGTTGCGCCGAGCGCGCGGGCCGAATGGCCAGGCGATCGACCAACCAGCCCGAGAAGGCCGCACCCAATGCCCCGGCCAAAATGGCGGCCCACACGGGAACATTTCCTTGGGCGAAAACCCAGGCGGAGAGGAGGCCGCCGATGGCGACGAATTCGCCTTGGGCAAAATTAAGCACGCCGGTCGTGCGGTAAATCACGTTAAACCCTAGGGAGATCAGCGCATAAATGCTGCCGACCATGATCCCTTTGACGCATAACATGAAGGCGAATTCCCGCATCGCTTGCCCGGGAGACTAAAGGGAAGCTCCCGTTTAGATCAAGCTCGCTGTCAGTTCGGGACGGCTTTTGCGAGCCGTCCCGGCACGGAAGAAGGGTGAGCGTGGCGGCTTATTTCTTGCCCAAAATCTTGTCCAACTCCGGATTGGGCTCATGCCCTAATGATTTGGCTTTTTGGTAATGATACCGGGCCAGCTCAAGGTAAGGCGGATTCTGGGTGGCGTAGATGATGGCCAGATTCATGTGGGCGCTCGGATAGTCTGGCGCCATTTGAATGGCTTTGCGGAGGGCGGTTTCCGCCGCTTCCCGCTGGCCTTTTTGGCTCAGCGTGATGCCCAGGTAATTCTGCGTTTCGGGATTCTTGGGGTCCAGCCGCGCGGCTTTGCTTAACAAGTCCAGGGCCTCGTCGAATTTGTTTTGGCGGAACCGCAACTGTCCCATCAAATTCAAATTGAACGTGTCGTCGGCATCCAGCTCCAGGGCCCGCTTCAGTGTCTTGTCCGCGTCGTCCAAATGGCGTTGTTGCATTTGAGTGACGGCCAAGTTGCCCAGCGTGCTGATGTTATTTTCGTCCAGCTTGAGCACTTCGTTGTAAGCTTTTTCGGCGTCGTCGTAACGGCCTTCCTTATAAGCTTTGCGAGCGTTGACGATAAACTCGGCCGAACCTGCCGGTTCGTCTCGGGTGGCTTTGGCTTTCGTGGTAGTGTCCGGTTTAGCCACTGGCGCTGGGGTTTTGTTTTCGGAGCTAGCGGCGGCGATCAATGTAGGTTCCGGCGCTTTGAACAAAGCTAGCTCTTCGGCGGTATAGGGCACTTTCTTGGCTTCCAGCACTTCCATGCGCGCTTGGAGCGAATGGATTTGCGCCAGCAACACTTCGTCGTTTCCGGCGCCGCCTTTGGCCGCGCGTTTTTCTTTGCTCTTTTTGAGCGCGGCTTCCGTATTGGCCAATTTCTTGGCCAAATCATCACGCTCATCCTGCAAACGCTTCAATTGTTTGTTTTCGGCTTTGGCGGCCTTTTTCTCCGCGGCGGCTTCAGCGGAATTGGCTTTTTGAGCGGCTTTCAATTGCGCCTGCAACTCCGCAACTTGATTTTTGAGCGCCTCGCTCTTGGCGGAGGAATCCGTGCTGGCCGCCACGGTGGCGGGTTTGGCTTCGGCTTTTTTCAGGCGCGATTGGAGCAGCTCTTTCTCTTCCTTTAGGGCGGCAATCGTTTTCTTTTGTTCTTCGAGAGTCCGATTAACCTCGGCCAGGGATTTTTTGGCGGCTTCGGCTTCTGCCACGTCCTTTTTGCTGGCGGCTTTGGATTTCTCTTGTTCCAACGAAAGTTTCAGCAGCTCATTTTCTTTTTGCAGCCCGCGAATTTTTTCCTCGGACTTGGCCAATTCGCGCGGGTCAACGGTGGCGGGTTGCGCCGAGAGAGCCTCGCGCAATTTGGCCTCGAGCACGCCTTTTTCGGCGTTCAACCGTTGCACATCTTCCGCGAGTGCCTTCAGCTTGGCTTCATCCACCGCGGGAGCCGCGGCCGGAGTGGCTTTTTCCACCATGGTATTGACGGTGGGAGCCGCCGCCGGCGCGCTGGTGGCCTTGGCCGGGGCTGCTTGTGGGCCAAATTGAGCCATTTTATCCGCCACGTAATTCAGGCGAAACTGCAATACTTTCTGGTTAAAACTCGGATAATTAGTGCTGATCGCTTTTAACCCCGCTTGGGCTGACTGGTAGGCCTCGTAGGCTTCCCGCTTTTGCCCGGTTTTGCTCAGCTCGTCGGCTTGTTGCAGGAGGTTATAGACGCGAATGTATTGATCGTCAGGCCCTTCAGCCGCCCGGGCGAGCGGCCCCGCGGAAGCAGCCACCAGCAATCCAGTCAAGATAAAGCGTTTCATGTGCCCGCATGGTAGCCACATTCCAGCGAAAATGCCAAGGGAATTGCGGGGGATACTCCGCGGAATTACGCCCGGTTAGACGAGGTTTCCGCCGAGTTCAGCGGATGGAGAGACACCGAGGAATATTCAGTCATGGAAAGGCCATCCAAGAGGGGATCCGTGGCCAGATTCCAAACGCGATGAATACAATCCACCAATTTCACCATGTCGAACGGCTTAGAGATGTAAGCCACAGCTCCGGCGTTGGCGGCCGCTTGCAGATCTTCGTCCGCGCAATTGGCCGAGCACATGATGACGGGGATGCGGGATAAGGCGGGTTGATTCTTTAGCCGCCGGCAGAGCTCAAACCCAGTCATATCCGGCAGATCAACATCCAGGAGAAACAACCCCATTTGTTGATGGATGGCGCGCTTCATGGCTGAGGCCCCATCCGCCGCCATTACCACTCCGAACCCGTTGCGCCGCAATACGGTGGCAATTGTGTACCGAATATCCGCGCGATCATCAACCACCAATATGTCAGCTCTTGGAACCATGCTCGCCTTTGACTGATTGATGCGCAGTGTGACCGGTGGCCTGGCAAAAGGGTACCCGGTCCTTTTACCAACTCGGTCGTGACCTGTGAACCAACGACGCCACCGGCCACACTGCGCATCAATCACTGCTTTTTCTCAGCTTCTACACACTAGCTGTTTGCTCCTTGGGGTAGCCTTGTTGGCTTACAAACAGCCTTCTTACTTATACATTCGTTGCCGCCAGGCCCGATCTTTCAAAAAAAACCATTTTTTTAAAAAAATCTTTCTCCGGGCTGGCTGGCGGGGATTAACGCCGCGCAATTCCTTGCGTCTTCGGCTCGTTCCGAGTTGGGGCAACAATATGCAACCTGCTAGAAACGAGTGGTATACGCATTGGAGCATGCGCCCCAAGGAGGGGCAATTGGGCCGGTGGCCTAGCAAAAGGGTTCCCGGCCCCTTTGCGAATTTATCGTGCCTGCTTCTTTACGATCCCACCGGCCTAATTGCCCATCCCACAACACACACCCACCAGACTGCCGGATCAAAACTGCATCTACCCGGGGCATTAACCTCGAAACGATGCGTTTCAAATCCTTCTATTCATTCGTGGTGAAGAACCGAAATCTTTCAAAAAATTTTCGGCAAATGCCAAAAAGGCGGGATTAACGGGGAAAATCGCCGGCGGAATTCGCGCTCGATAACACTTGGTGCAGGATGGCTTGGTGTTGGAGGTAAAAAGCACTGTCGGAATCCAGTTTGTGAATCCAATCGAGATGAAACTGGACCGCTCGCCAATTTTCTTCGGTTTCAGCCTGCATCGTTTCTTGCTCGTGCCAACGCAGGGAGTCGTGGTCGGAAGTGGCAAAATCCTTCGGGTATTTGGCCTTCATGGCGATCCAAGTTGCCTGCAGCTTGCGGCGGCGGATTTCCGGGGCTTCCTGGTCATCGGCTTGTTGGGAAGTCCAAGCAGAGCCAGCCAGCAAAGTGGCAATATCGCGCCAATCTTGGGTGGGGCGGCGATCGCTGGGATACGTGATATGCCAGTATCCGTAACCAGGCAGCGCGATCGATTCGTTGAAGGCGGACCGGCCCACCAGGAGATGGCAGCCGTCCGCCAAAAACCGGCCGTAAAAAAGCCTTAAAGGAAACGCAATCGGGGGGGCTAAAGGCTCGCCTGAGCTGGCCTCCCAAAGGCGCGCTTTTTGGTCGATGCTCACCGTCAGCAACCAGCGGCTGTCCGGAGAAAAAGCGACATCGGTTACTTGGTGCCCATGCGGCAGGGGAGCGGTTAATGGCCGGCCGGTCTTGGCGTCCCAAACGCGAGCGGTGAAATCATCGCTGCCCGTGGCGATTTTGGCGCCATCCGGGCTGTACACTGCTTTCATAATGCTGTCTCGGTGGCGCATGGGCTGGCCTAACACGCGACGCGATGCGGTATCATGCCGGCGGGCAAAACATTCCTCGCCGCTCGGGGTGGAAAGACAGGCGATAAAAGATTGCTCCCTAGGGTTAAAGGCTATGCCCTGCAGCTGAAAAGGGAATTCGAGATTGGGGGCAACGCTTTGCCCAGTGCGGGGGTCTAGTGTCCAGAGTTCGCGCTCAGCGGAAACGTACAGCCGGGAGGTGTCATGATTGAAGAGGGCTTGCGAAATCTCCGATTTAAAAGCCAGGTTGCGGCCCAAGGGGCGGGCGGTGGGAACGTCGAAAATCATTAACTGGTTATCCTGAAAAACACAGGCGGCCAGGGATCCCGGTGAAAGATACAATCGGTTAATCGGCGCAGGGCAAGGCAAGGACCGCGGGGCGCGGTTTTTATCCTTGAGGTCCCATATAAGAAGATGAGCTTCCGGGTTTGTATTCCGGCTGAACCCCACTAACCAGCGGCTGTCGCGAGTCATTTGCAGCCCGCCCAAGCCGGTCCGGAGGGCAAACGGCAAGGGGAGCTCGGTTACCCCGTAGGCATCGCGAATTTGGATGGTGTCCGCGACGATGGCCACCGCTTGGCCGCCCTCGGCCGAGACAAAAAGCGGGGCGCTGTTCGTCCCCATCGCCACTCCCGAGAAATCCCAGATGCGCACGGTGCCATCATTGCCGCCGATGATGATTTTGTTGCCTTCCGGGTTGAAGGCGGCGTCGTTCACGCGGTCGCTATTCTGCAAGGAGCTGTTGCTGGCGATGGGTTGATGGGTTGCGGTTTGCCACAGCCGCACCATGCCTTCCACGCTAGCCGTTAGAAAATACCGGCCGTCCGGGCTGAACTTAACCCGGCGTATGCCGTCATTGTGCGGCATCGCTGGAAGCACTTCGTGGCCATCCGACAAATTCCAGACATGGGCTTGGTTGTCGAAGCCCGAAGTGGCCAGAAATTTCCCATCTGGGCTGAAATCCAGCCCCAGAACCCAATTGGCATGTTTGAATTGAAAGCGCGGTTTCTGGGGGGTGGCCAGATCCCACACGCGCGCATAGCCGTCGTTGCAGGCGGTGGCGGCCAGGCGTTGATCGGGTGAAAAACAAACTCTCTGGACTTCACCGTGATGGCCATTGAATTGGGCTAGAAGCCGGCCCTCCTTGCTCCACAAATACGCTTCCTGGGCGTCGGTGCCGGTCAGCAACAGTTTTCCATCGGGGCTAAACTGCACGCAATTGACCGTGTTGGAGTGGGGCAAACTCTGGATCAAATCGCCGGTGACCGCGTTCCAGATGTTAACCCTCGAATCATGCCCGGCGGTGGCGTAACTTTGTCCATCAGGACTAAAAGTGGCTTGGCCCGCATCGACCGTTTTGGTGCTCACCGGAGCCAATAGGCCATTGCCAGCATAGGCTAAAACGGAAATGCGTTTTCTATCTTGAGTCACCAAAACCCGTTTTTGAGTGGGATGAAACTCGACACTGGTGACAGCCGAAGTGGCAAACGCCATTTGCACTAACTTGGGGCATTGGGCAAACGTGGCCGCGCAGCGGAGCCGGTTGTCTTCCTCCCGGAATTTCTGGCCTTCGGTCAATTGCAGGGCGGTGGCAAAGGCTGCGAGGGCTTGGGGCAAGTTGCCCGCTTTCATGGCAGCCGCCCCTTCGGTGATGCTTACCCCGACTTGCCGGCCATACTCCGCCTGGCGCATTTTATATTCCCGATACAGCGGGAAACTCACCACCCCGCCAAGGAGGACCACCAACAGCGCCGCCCAGCCCAAATAGCGCACGTAAGCCCATTTCCGTTCCAATTGCCGCAACCGCTTGATGGATTCGCCGTTAATGATCACCGCCAATTCGGCGTACATCTTGCTGGCCGAAGCGTAGCGGTAGGGCAAGCTCGCGTGGCAGGCGCGGATCACCACTTCGTTTAACTCTCGAAACGCGGCGGCGTCCGGAAATGTGTCGAAATCCTCCGGCAACTCGGGGAACTCCGTGCGGTCCTTGCCGGTGCTGATTTCGTAGAGCACTTTGCCCAAGCTGAACAAATCCGCCTGGGGCGTGCCTGGTCCTTCGGGGGCGATGAACCCTTCGGTGCCGACATAGGAGCGGTCGTGGCCGATGTCCGCCACGAGGCCGATATCGGCCAGCTTCGGCGTGCCGTTGACGAAGATGATGTTGGACGGCTTGATGTCGCGGTGCGTCAGGCCCGTTTCGTGCAGTTGGCGGAGCGCGTCCGTAAGGACTAGCGCCAAGTGTAAACACTCTTCCACGGGCAGCCGGCCGCGGCTGATGATTTCACTGGCGAGGGTCTTGGGCTGATAATCTTCCGGTTTACAGTTCTGGCCGTGCTCCCGGTCATCGCCCAACTCCATGACGTAATAAAAATAGCCATCCGTGTCATTGCGGCCCATGTGGAGGATGTCCACAAAACCTTCATGCGAACGGGAGATGGGCTCGAACCGCTGAATCCCCTCGTACTCGCGCTCGTATGGGCGGTCATGCTCAAAGCGTTTGCGAAACAGAAATTTTACGGCTCGCAAAGACCCCATGATATTGCGCGCGAGCCAGATTTCCCCGTAACCGCCCGCGGCGATTTTGCGAATCAGGGTATGATCGGGGATAGCAGGCAGGGGCGGGGGCTCCGGCCAGCTGCCGAAAGCAGTGGTGCTGGCGGTGGTCGGTCTTTTATTTGGTGGTTCCGGCGGCACAGGCAAATCTCATGAATTCACAGCAATCCTGAAAAGATGGCTCATGAGGCGAATTAAAGCAATGCCACAGAAAGGGTTGGATGGTGCTAAAACCGCTGGATAGAAATCTGTTGCTTAGTCAAAGATGTGAAGTTGATATTGACTAAATATTCCATTCTTGGGTGGTTGCTGAAAAGGAAATGAAATAAATTGGAGCCAATTGTCGGATTTGAACCGACGACCGACGGTTTACAAAACCGTTGCTCTACCACTGAGCTAAATTGGCTCGAAGTGCCCTGCAATCTAACAAACCGCCTTAGTCCGTCAAGCGGCATCACGGCGGCGGAAATTGGCGCGCACGGCTGGGGGTAACCCCGGGGCCGTTGGAGATGGCCGTTCCGGGGGAACGTGGAAATGTATGAGTGGTTGCCTGTTTCCCCGCCGGATTTATCCCAGCCGGTCGATGGCGGGTAAAATCAGGCCGTTATTGGCGCGGATTTGGTAACCGTCGGTGCCAGGGATTGGTTGGTGCCAGAAATGGCCGCCCGCTTGTTCCAGGATAAAACCGCCCGCCGCGATGTCCCACAGGCGCACACCGGATTCCAGATAAGCGTCCAGCCGGCCGGAAGCCACGTAGACCAGATCGAGCGCGGCGGCACCCATTACGCGGATTTTGCGCACTTTGCCCGCCAGCTTTTGAAAATCGGGCAAGAGCTTTTGCAGCGCGGCATCGTGTTTGCCGAAGCCTAGGGAAATGACGCATTCGGCCAGTTTCTTGCGGGTGCTGGCGTGGGTAGGTTTGCCGTTGAGCCGCGCCGGTTTGCCCTGCGCCGCCGTCCACATTTCGTCGCAGAACGGGTCGTATACCACGCCGACCACGGTCTGGAAAGCCGGAGCCCCGACCGTCGTTTTTTTGCGTCCGGTAGCCGCCGCAGGCACGGCCACTTGCAGGGCGATGGAGACGCAGGCGTGCGGGATGCCATAGGCGAAATTGACCGTGCCATCGATGGGGTCCACCACCCAGCGGGCCACAGCCTCAGGATTCCCCGTAATGCCTTCTTCGCCCAGAATGGCGATAGCGGGAAAATCCCCGCGCAACTGGCGCGTGATCAGCTTTTGGCAGCGCACATCCAGCTCCAGCTTGATGTCGTGCGCGTAGGCGGCGTTGACCACTTTGGCTTTGCGCCAATTGCGGCGCATCAGTTCCCCGGCGCCCTGGGCGGCGGTCTCGGCCGAGGCCAAAGCTTTTTTTAATTCCACTGCTGTCATAAAAATTCGCGCTGGTTAGCGGCTCAAGGGTTGCGCCGTTTTTTCTAGAAAATAATCCAAGCCTTGCACGACGCCATGGCCGTGAGGATTAGGGCTAACGTAGCCGCCTTGGCGCGTGACCCATTCCTTGATTTCGGGAATGGCGTTGGATGGGGCGACCAAAAAACGGGCGTGATCCAGCGAGAGCATCGGCAGATCATTGTAGTGATCGCCTGCTGCCAGAATTTTTTCGCGCGGCACTTGGTTCAACCGCGCTACTTCGCTCATGGCCGTGCCTTTGTTGTAGGCGTTGTGGCTGAAGCGGGCGTAGACGTCATTGCGCACGATGGACAGCTCCGGCAGGTCGCGAAACGCCGCGCCCACATGGTTCAAAATGTCATCGGCGTCCTCGTTGGTGGCGGCGGCCAAGCAAAATGGGGAGTAAGCGTCGGCGTAAATCACGGCGTCGTAGTTGGAATGAATCCAATCGATCACCCGGCCGAGGCGCGGTTCGACTTTGTCAAAGAGTGCTGCTTGCTCGCGCCGGCACTGCTCATTCCAAGGGAGCGAAGCGGCGTATTGCTCCCCGGTCCAGGCGTGGATCTCGCGTTCCACCACTACCAGGTAATCTGGGCGGATGGACAAGCGGGCGGAATCCAGGGCGGACATCAGGCTAAAATAGTCGCGCCCGGTGTTGACCACCCATTTGACGCCGCGGGCCTGCAATTCGGCTATCCGCGCCTGCAACGCCACCGGCACCCGCGGCCGCTCCAATTCGGAGTGGACGGTGCCATCGAAATCCGTCGAAATAATTTGTATCGGCAAAACCATGCGTTTTGTGCCGCCGGGCGTAAACCTCCCCTTAAGGCCTGGATTTAAAGGATTTGGGCAAAACTTCCAGTGGCGGCGACGGCCTTGCCCATTCCCGAATCGGGAACCACGCGCAAGCTACCTTCGGGCGGCCCCGTCAAAAGTCAAATCCGGAATTCCTGGAAACGGAACTGAAAATGTGGGGAAGGCGCTCGATCCGGGCAAAAAATGGGGTGCGATACAGTGACTGAACCTGTGACCCCTACCGTGTGAAGGTGGAAAAAGCTCATTTTCGCCCGAAAAACAGGATCGTGGCGAAGGTGAGGTAACTAGCATCCCGGTTAGTTCAGGCAGGCGTTAATAAGATTCTCCCCCCTTCCGCTCGCGGCAGGCATAAGCAGTGGATAGCAAAGTTGGACATTCCTTGTTATTCGTGGCATGGTGGAAGGTAAGAAGAGTGGAGATGAATTATGAACGTGTCTTTGACCCCAGAACTGGAGCGGTTGGTCGAGAGTAAAGTGAAGAGCGGGCGCTATCAGTCCGCGAGCGAAGTCATTCGCGAGGGGCTGCGTCTTCTCGACGACCAGGATCGGTTGCGAGAGCTTCAGCTTGCAGAAACACGAAAGAAAATCCAGGCGGGGCTTGACGAGCTTGACCAGGGCCAAGGAATTCCAGGCGAGAAAATCTATGCGCGGATGAAAGAAAAAAGCGCCGCTTTCCGCAAGAGCAAACAGTGAACGATTTCTTAATTGCGCCCGCCGCCGCCGGCGATCTCGATGCCATTTGGGAGTTTTACGCGGTGGAACGGCAAAACCCGGATGCCGGCGACCGGGTTCGCGATGAACTGTTCGCCGCCTTCCAAAAACTCGCCAAGGCGCCTGGAATTGGGCATTTTCGCAGCGATCTGGCCAGCGAACCGATCCGCTTTTGGAGTGTAAGGAGTTATCTCATCATCTACCGCAGCGAGAAAAAACCCATAGAAATTGTGCGCGTGCTGCACGGCGCGCGGGATGTGCAGTCGATTCTTGGCGGCGAGAGTGTAGTTGAATGCTGAGGGAGAAACGAAGTAATCACCTCATCGTCCGCACGTTGGTTGATAAATGAAAAAACGGCAACAGAAACGTGAGTAACTACTTATGAATGGGGGGCAGGCTTAGAAACAAGGGAAATAAAAATGGTGCGCGATACAGGGTTTGAACCTGTGACCCCTACCGTGTCAAGGTAGTGCTCTGCCACTGAGCTAACCGCGCACTCTCAGCGCCCAATGTACCGGCTTGGCGTTTTTTGGCAAGCCTGGAATTTGGCTCACTTTTTGAGCCGGCGGATGAAATTGATGGGGTGCTGGTCGATCAAATTGGGATAAATCCCCGCGATCTTATTGGTGTCGTAATAGCATATGCCCTTGTAGAAAAAGAGCGGGATTATGGGCAATTCCTCTTGGGTCAGCAATTCTTCCGCCTGGCGCAAAAAACCGGCCCGGCGGCCCTTGTCGATTTGGTTGTTGGCTTCGTTGAGCAAGTTGTCGTAACGCGGGTTCTTCCAGCCGGTGCGGTTGTTGCCGTTGTTGCTCTGGAATAGGTCCAGAAAAGTGCAGGGATCGTTGTAATCACCCACCCAACTGCTGCGGCAGGCGTCGTAATCCAGGGCGGATTGGGCGGCCAGGTGGATTTTCGACTCCACTTGCCGCAACTCCACGCGGATGCCCAGTTCTTGCTGCCACATTTGCTGCAATTCGACCCCGATTTTTTGGTGCGTTTTGGAGGAGCCACCGCTGGAGGCGTTGAACATGTATTGAAAAGTGGGGAATCCTTTGCCTCCAGGATACCCCGCCGCCGCCAGCTCTTTGCGCGCGCGCTCGGGATCGTACGGCAAGCCGGGCGGGGGATTATAACCCGGAATCCCCGGCGGCGTTAAATGCCCGGCAATCCGTTCCTGGGCCTTGGTGATTTTATCGACGATGCGCTGCTTATCGGTAGCCAGGGCCAAGGCGCGGCGCACGCCCGGGTTGTTGAACGGGGGGCGGGTCGTGTTCAGCCGGATAAAATAAGTCGCCAAATAGTCGAAAGCATGAAAATCCGGCCGCTGGATGAGCACGTCGATCATCTCGGCGGGGATCAGTTCCTTGTCCCACACGACATCGGCGGCGCCGGTTTCGTAGAGATTGATGGCGGTCGTGGCGGCGCCCACCGGCAAAATATCGACCACCTCGTTTTGCGTGTTGGCGGCGTCCCAATAGCGCGGGTTCTTGCGCAACCGCACCTTGTCGTTGATGTGCCAAGCCTCGAGCAAGTACGGGCCGCTCGTTGGCAGGGGAGTGGAGGCCAGCCAGCGATCGCCAAATTTCTCCACCGCTTGGCGCGGCACAACGGCTAAAGTGGGCAGGGCGCAAAGTTCCAGGAAATACGCGGTGGGCCGCTCTAATTCCACACGCAGGACGTAAGTGGCATCGGCATGGACGCCCACTTGGCTGGAATCTTTTAATTGCCCCAAGTTAAAAGGCTCGGCGTTTTTGACGGGGAAGAGCAGGCCGGAATAATCGCCGGCGGTGGCGGGGTTCAACAACCGCCGCCAGGAGTAAGCAAAATCCTCCGCAGTGATGGGTTCCCCGGTGGACCATTGGCCATTGGTGCGCAGGTAGAAGGTATAAGTTTTGCCATCGGGGGAAATTTGCCAGCGTTCCGCCCAGCCAGGAATAGCGGCGCCGGTCTGGGGATCGTTGCGAATCAAGCCCTCAAAAAGCGCGCCACAGATCCGCAAATCCGCCTGGGCCGTGTACAGCGCAGGGTCCAGCGTCTCCGGCTCCGCGCCGTTTAAAATGACAATATCCGCCCGTTTTTCCTGGCGGCAGCCGGTGAAAGCCAGCGCGAGGAAAAGGCAGCTCAACAAAAGCCAGGAATGGATGAATGACCGGCCAAACGAGCTTGATCGCGGCGCGCAGGCGAGTCCATGGACGGCCTGCAGCCCGCTCCTTTTAAGCGGCATTTCGTGCAGATTGGAATGTTTGGCGCGCATACCTTTCCGGGCTGACATACGAGGCCCGCACCTGGGGCCGCCCAAGCACCGTAGTCAAAACTGGGCGCGGGCGCAATCCACCGCTGTGTTTTATCGTCCAGCCAAGATTTCCTATTGCGTCGGAGATTTCATGCGCTAGGCTGGCTCTATGCCAAAACAGGTATGGTTTTTTGCAAGTATTTTCACCGCCCTGGTGCTGCTCGGCATCTCAGGTCTTAGCCTTTGGAAACAAAGCGGCGAGATCAAGGGTCTGCGCGCCGAAATCGGGCAGGCCGGCCAGAGCCTGGAAAGCCTCACCAATCAGATTAACTTGGCGAAAAAGCAGATCGACGCTTTGCGGGAGGAAAAAGACGCCGCTGCCGAGGCGCAGAAAAACCTGGAGCAGGAAATGCGCAAGGCCATCCAATCCAAAGAAGTCACCATCTCCGAGTTGCAGGGCAAACTGACGGTGAATATATTGGACCGGATCATGTTCGACTCGGGCGAAGCCGTGCTCAAACCGGAAGGTGAAGGCGTGTTAAATCAAATCGCCACCGTGCTCGCGCAATTTCCTAACCGGCAAATCCACGTGATTGGCCATACCGATAACGTGCCCATCCGCTTCGGTTTACGCAATAAGTACGCCAGCAATTGGGAATTATCCACCGCTCGCGCCACCGCCGCCGTGCGGTTCCTGACCGAAAAAGCCGGGGTCGATCCCCGCCGTCTGGGCGCGGTGGGCTACGGCGAATTCCACCCGATCGCCGATAACACCACCGCCGAAGGCCGCGCCAAAAACCGGCGCATTGCCCTGGTGGTGCTCTCCGAAGAATTGGCCGGTTCCGACGCCGCCGCGATGGCCAAAGAATTGATCCGCCATGTGGCTGATACCAATGCGCCCGCTGGGGCCAGCACCAACGCTACGCCGGCCCCCGCCACTAATGGCGCTCCGGTGACGGCGGAAGCGGTTTCTTCCACCAATCTTCCCGCCGCCGATACGAACGGCCTGCACATCATGGACGAGGAGGACCATTAGGCGGGTGGTAGAATCTGGATTTGGTTTTTGGAGGACGGGTCAAAACCGTTCCCCCTCAATTCCCCTCAGCAAAAAAGCAGGCAGAGCGAATGAGGCCCTGCCTGCCATGAAGCTATCCGGCTTTAATTTTTAGCCGTCGATTTGCACGAATCCGGGCGGAAAGGCGCGTAATGCGTGTGCAACAGTTCGTGCGCCAAGTGCGAGTTGGGCGTGCCGTAGAAATCATCATATAACCGCAGGATGTCGGGGTTTTCCTGGGATTTGCGATATTTCGACGTGGCATCGATGTCGATGAGCACTTTCTGCCGTTTTTCCAGGGTGTCGACTTTTTCGGGCACCGGATGGCCGGCGCCGCAGATGCAGCCGCCGGGGCAAGCCATCACTTCCACCAAGTCGTAACCGACATCTTCACC
>MTLE01000759.1_pt2 | contig 34595 bp, 29 predicted proteins | sample 1982461 | NCBI WGS metagenome assembly MTLE01 (sample SAMN05712605, study PRJNA340218) | biofilm metagenome | isolation source: sample SPL anode biofilm adapted to -200 mV | place: USA | collected 2012-02-03
TGATACTTGGTGATACTTTTTTTCATGCATTTCATGTAGCGTCTTGCTCATTTCGGTCACTTTCTTCTTCCGTTTCAATGTCAGTGTTACTTTCTTCATCATCGGTTATGATCCTTTTTTGTGGACCGTAGCTCTTGAAAAGTAATGCGAGTATCATTCCGGTTATTCCTCCGCTTAAATGACCTTCCCAAGAAATATTGGCTTTCACAAAGAACGGAAACATACTCCACACAATGCCGCCATATAGAAATGTAATCAGGAGCGAAATGGCAATCAATGGAGGGTACTTGCGGATTACACCGCTAAGGAAAAGGAAAAAGACCAACCCGTAAATGAGTCCGCTAGCACCGATATGCCAACCGGGACTTCCTATGATGAAAGTAAAACAACCACTGCTTATCCATAAGGCAGTAAGTATCTGGATTGCTATGGAATGATAGAAATAAAATAAACACCACGTAAGAAATAAAAGCGGGAAACTATTAGCCATTAAATGGCTGAAGCTACTGTGAACCAACGGGGAAGTTATAATTCCTATGACTCCTTTGACGTGTAAAGGGTATATGCCAAAGTGTGACAAATCCCATCCCATACCTACTTCCAATATCTTAATAGCGTATAGCATCAAAAGTAAAAGCAACGGAATAACCAGAGAAAGAATTAATCTTTGTATTTCAACTTTCATAATCGTCTTTTTATGTGATTGGCTACACAATGCTACGAATATTTACAATAAAAATGAAAATAATCGGCTTTTTTATTTCGACTTCTTCGTATAATTTGTATTTTTGGAGAATACAATAATATTGCCGCGTGGCATTTAAATTAACCTTTTTAATAGTGCAGACTATGAGCTATTTACGATTCGACAAGACCCTTATGCTTAATCTGGAGGAATCTCTGCCCAGAGAAATTCTTCGGACAAATAAATCGGGAGCTTATCATTGTACAACAATAGTTGACTGTAACACACGAAAATACCATGGATTGCTTGTCATTCCTGTCCCTGAGTTGGATGAAGAAAATCATGTGCTGCTCTCTTCTCTTGATGAAACGGTAATTCAGCATGGTGCAGAGTTTAATTTGGGACTACATAAGTATCAGGGAAATAATTTTAGCCCGAAAGGACATAAATACATCCGTGAATTTGATTGTGAGAAAGTTCCGGTTACAACTTACCGTGTTGGTGGAGTACTCCTTACCAAAGAAAAAGTTTTTGTACACCATGAGAATAGAATCCTGATCAGATACACGCTTGTAGAGGCACATTCGGCTACCAAGTTGCGATTGAGACCTTTCCTGGCCTTTAGAAGTGTGCGGCAATATACGCACGAAAACAATGAGGTGAACAAGGAGTATCAGGTAGTTGAAAATGGAATTAAAACGTGCATGTATCCCGGTTATCCGGAACTTTTTATGCAAGTGAACAAGAAGAATGAATTTCATTTTGAACCCGATTGGTATCGGGGTATTGAATACCCCAAAGAACAGGAGCGAGGGTACGACTTTAACGAGGATCTCTATGTACCCGGCTTTTTTGAGGTAGATATTAAGAAAGGTGAAAGCGTGGTCTTTTCCGCCGGAATATCCGATGTGTCGACTAATAAGTTGAAACAGATATTTCAGCATGAAGTGAATGACCGTACGCCGCGTGATAGCTTTTATCATTGTTTGAAAAACTCAGCTCATCAGTTTCATAACAAACAGGGTGATTGCCATTATATACTAGCCGGTTATCCTTGGTTTAAGTGTAGAGCACGCGATTTGTTTGTGTCTTTACCCGGACTTACTTTGGCAATTGATGAGCCTGAGGAGTTTGAACATGTAATGGAAACTGCTCAGAAAACACTGCGTTGCTACATGAATAACATTCCTGCCGATTGCAAAATATACGAATTAGATGATCCGGATGTATTATTATGGGCTGTCTGGGCCTTACAGCAATATGCCAAAGAAACCACAAGAGAAAAATGCCGGATAAAGTATGGCGATTTGCTGCTGGAAATTATTGATTTTATCAGAAAGGGTAAGCACAATAACTTGTTTTTGCATGACAACGGTTTGCTTTACACGCATGGGGCTAATAAACCTGTTACGTGGATGAACTCTACCATTGACGGTCATCCGGTTATTCCCCGCACCGGTTATGTTGTGGAGGTGAATGCTTTGTGGTATAATGCATTGCGATTTGTGGCCGATATGTTAAGAGAAGATGAAAATCCTTCTTTAGCCGATACGTTGGACGCCCTGGCGCAGAAAACGGCAGCGTCTTTTGTTGAAACATTCCGTAATGAATATGGATATCTGCTTGATTTTGTTGATGGTAACATGATGGATTGGAGCGTTCGTCCGAATATGATTTTTACGGTTGCCTTTGATTATTCTCCACTGGATAAAATTCAAAAGAAACAGGTTTTGGATATAGTAACCAAGGAACTGCTTACGCCGAAAGGCTTACGTAGTCTGAGTCCTAAGAGTGTGGGCTATAACCCCAATTACGTAGGAATTCAAAGAGAACGGGATAGTGCTTACCATCAGGGAACCGCTTGGCCTTGGCTGATGGGCTTTTACATGGAAGCTTATCTTAAAATCTATAAAATAAGTGGCATATCGTTTGTTGAAAGGCAACTGATTGGCTTTGAAGATGAAATGACTAATCACTGCATCGGTTCATTGCCTGAACTGTTTGACGGTAATCCACCGTTCAAGGGTCGGGGAGCTGTTTCTTTTGCAATGAATGTGGCGGAGATGCTGAGAATATTAAAACTATTGTCGAAATATAATTTTTAGGAGGGGCGGATATGAAAGTATTAATGTTTGGATGGGAATTCCCCCCTCATATTCTTGGTGGTTTGGGAACTGCAAGCTATGGGTTGACTAAGGGCATGGTCATACAGAATGATTTATCAATCACATTTTGTATTCCTAAACCATGGGGTGATGAAGATCAAAGTTTCTTGAAAATAATAGGTATGAACAGCACGCCGGTTGTTTGGCGTGATGTTAACTGGGAGCATGTGAAGAGTAGAGTAGGGGCTTATATGGATCCGCAACTGTATTATGACTTGCGTGATCATATTTATGCCGATTTTAATTATCTGTATACCAATGACCTGGGGTGCATTGAGTTCTCGGGAAAGTATCCTGATAATCTATACGAGGAAATAAATAACTATTCAATAGTAGCCGGAGTGGTTGCGCGTCAGCAACAGTATGACATAATTCACTCACACGACTGGCTGACTTATCCTGCCGGCATTCATGCTAAGCAAGTGAGCGGCAAACCTTTGGTTATCCATGTGCACGCAACTGACTTTGATCGCAGCAGGGGTAATGTCAATCCTACGGTTTATGCCATAGAAAAGAATGGAATGGATCAGGCCGATCACATTATGTGTGTGAGCGAACTCACCCGGCAGACGGTGATACATAAGTATTTTCAAGATCCCAAAAAGGTATCTACCGTACATAATGCCGTGTCTCCCCTTTCACAAGATATCATCGATATTGTTCCCCAAAAAAATCCACGAGAGAAGATTGTTACTTTTTTGGGACGAATCACCATGCAAAAAGGTCCGGAGTATTTTGTTGAAGCTGCTGCTCTTGTTTTGAAAAAGACTAAGAACGTTCGCTTTGTGATGGCCGGCAACGGTGACATGATGAATCAAATGATTCGATTGGCTGCCCAAAGAGGAATAGCCGACCGTTTTCATTTCCCCGGTTTCATGAAAGGACATGAGGTATACGAAGTGCTTAAAGCGAGTGATGTGTACATAATGCCTTCGGTGTCAGAGCCTTTTGGCATTTCTCCTTTGGAGGCGATGCAATGTAGTGTGCCTACTATTATTTCCAAACAGTCGGGTTGTGCAGAAATCTTAGAGAAATGTATCAAAACTGATTATTGGGATATTCAGGCCATGGCCGATGCTATTTATGCTATTTGTACTTATCCGGCTTTGTATGAATACCTCAAAGTGGAAGGGAAGCGAGAAGTTGATGAAATTAAATGGGAGAATGTTGGGCACAAGGTGCGCCGCATTTATGAGGATGTGTTAACTAAATATTGATAATAACGAAAACAATAGATAGAATATGAGAACAATCTGTCTTTATTTTGAAATACACCAAATTATTCACTTAAAACGTTACCGTTTTTTTGATATAGGTAAGGATCATTATTACTATGATGATTTTGTGAATGAATCAAGCATTAACGAGGTGGCTGAGAGATCGTATATCCCGGCACTGAATACGTTAATTGAAATGGTCAGAAATTCAGATAACACATTTAAGGTTGCCTTGTCTGTGTCCGGTGTGGCTTTGGAACAATTGGAAATTCACGCTCCCGCAGTAATTGATTTGCTACATCAGCTGAACGATACCGGCTGCTGTGAGTTCTTGGCTGAGCCTTATTCGCATGGACTATCTTCCTTAATCAACGAAGAGTGTTTCAAGGAGGAAGTTTTAAGGCAGAGTCAGAAAATAAAACAGTTGTTCGGAAAGGCTCCCAAGGTGTTTCGCAATTCAAGCTTGATTTATTCGGATGATATTGGGGCGGTAGTTGCTTCGATGGGATTCAAAGGGATGCTTACTGAAGGTGCAAAATATATTCTTGGCTGGAAAAGTCCTCATTACATGTATCATTGCAATCAGGCTCCTTCGTTGAAACTTTTATTGCGTGATTTTAAACTCTCGGATGATATCAGTTTGCGTTTCTCTAATTCGGAATGGAGTGAATATCCTCTGTTTGCTGATAAATACATTAATTGGATTGACGCTTTGCCTCAAGACGAGCAAATAGTCAACGTCTTTATGGAATTATCGGCCTTAGGCATGTCGCAGCCTTTATCTTCTAATATATTAGAGTTTTTAAAGGCTTTACCGGGATGTGCAAAAGCTAAAGGCATTAACTTCTCAACGCCTACAGAGATCGTTTCTAAATTGAAGTCGGTTTCTCAACTGGATGTTCCTTATCCCATATCGTGGGTTGACGAAGAACGCGATATAAGTCCTTGGTTGGGTAATGTATTGCAGCGTGAAGCATTTAATAAGTTGTATAGTATTGCAGAAAGAGTCTATTTGTGTAATGACAGGCGTATTAAGCAAGATTGGGATTATTTGCAGGCCAGCAATAACTTCCGCTTTATGACTACAAAGAACACCGGTCTTCCTGTTTATAGAGGTATTTATGATTCTGCGTATGATGCGTTCACTAATTATATGAATATTCTAGGCGATTTCATAACCAGAGTCAATGCGTTATACCCTGAAGATATGGATAATGAGGAACTTAATTCCTTGCTGACTACTATTCGTAACCAAGGCGAGGAGTTGAGTGAACTGCACAAAGAATTGGATCGTTTACGCAGTAAAAAGGCTGCCGGTAAAAAGAAGGGAACTAATACGGAGGTTGTAGAATAAGTTCTGTTTTATAGGCTTTATATAATAATCCCATCAAAGTTACAATCGTATCATTGATGGGATTACTTATATGAATATGTTATTATTCTAACCGATGACTAGCTATTTGGGGAATTTGGTGTACGTTACTTCCAATTTTAATTTATTGTTTTCACCACCTTCCAACTTAACTGAAGCCGGACTCAAGTCATGTTGTATGCGATTAATGTTATTGCTATTATTGTCAACAGTAACATTCACAGGAATGAGAACGACCTTGTTCCAAAGAGGATTCTGACTGAGCCATTGTTGCTCATCCCAATTTTTACCTGCTTTTTCCTTTGCCGCTTTCTTCTCTGCAATACAAGTACTTATCAATCGGGAAAGGTTACCGAATGTATAGTTATTATTCTTTGAGTTATTGTGAACAGCTAAATAAGATGTTATATTGTCAATGATTTCATTCTTCTCAAAAAATGATGTTGCATCCTTTTCTCTGACAAGTAACATGTATTTAGGAGCAAGTAAGCTGTATTGATTTACTTTCTCTTGATGATAATTATTGATTGAAAGTTTAACGGTGTTTAATGTGTCCTTACTTAATTGGTCAGCAATCTGTTGCACAGGGAGCGTTACTTCAGTAAATATACCGGCAGGTGATTTGAGATATGTCCAATCCTTTTCGTTTACTTTTTCAGCTAACTTTTGAGACGTTTTAAATTGATTGGCCTGAATAATCTCTTTTGTAGCGGCAAAAGTCCTTTTTCCATAGTACAAGGAATCGGTTCCGTCTTTCTTTTTTAAGAAGTTGCCAAGGCTGTCAGTGTAATGACTATTGTAGATAATGTTGAGGTTTACGTGGTTGATGTATAAAATAGTACCATCTCCGTAATCACTCTTTACGTATAATCCTTTAAAAACATTTTTGATAAAAGCATCCGCATTATAAAAATATTCAGGATGCTCTTTGTTGAGTTTGATCATGTCATTTCCAAATGATTTGGGTAGTACGAAACGAACATATTTACTATAGTTTGAACTGTTTCTTATCGAATCACTAATAGAAAGATCTACCGCACTATATGATTTGCTTCCTATTAACCCGGTCGACTTATTGTAGTAATTATCAGGATTAATATTCGTATAGTGGTTTTTATCCAATACTTTGTTCAATTCATAAACACTCATTTTACAAGCGTTTAATGAGTCGCCGAAATAGCTATCGTAAAATAAAACGAGTTCGGCCAAATGAGCCGTATCTCCTGCCATTACACCGAAAGGAAATTGAAGGCTGTCTGTACAGTTTAGCTGAGTAAGAAATCCCGATTCAAAGTAACCAAAGTCCGGATCCGTATATTTTCCTACATAACCAATATCGGTTTTGGCAAATACAGGACCTGAGAGTATTGATTTGGTTGTTACATCGAAACTAGTAGAGGAGACATTGACATTGTCACTTCCGGGCAACATATCAAGACCCAAACTACCTGTGGTGTCATCGCAACTGTAAATTGCAGATGCCAACAACGCCATTAACAGATGTTTTATTTTCATGGTTATATTATCGTTTAGTTATTCCTATTTGTTTTCTGACTCCCAAACTTTATCATAAAATTCGTCACAAGCATCATGAAATGTCTCCGGAGTTTGATAATCAAGTACCAACTTACCCGACTGACGCGCGTAAGTCATAACTTCTTCATTAACAGATTCACTGTTTTGGACTACTCCGTCAGAATAGTCGATGGCCAGCTTCATTAATGAAGTGTAATCTACGGGTGTGCTTAAACTTTTAATATCATCCGCACTAACTCCTTTGATTATCAGTTGAGAAGGGAAATCTTCTTTGAATGTGCTTTTAAAATCTTCACCATACACAGAAAATACTACTTTAGTATCTCTAAATGAAGGTTCGTCTGCATAAGCTTTTTTTATGTATAACGGTGCCAAGGCAGTTAGCCATCCGTGGCAATGAATTACATCAGGAACCCATCTGAGCTTTTTTACTGTTTCCAGAACTCCTCTGGCATAAAAAATAGCGCGGCTATCATTGTCTTCATATTCCAAACCGTTTTCATCGCATGTCTGCAATCTGTTCTGAAAATAATCATCGTTGTCAATGAAATATACCTGCATTCGTGCTGCTTGAATGGAAGCCACCTTTATAATGAGTGGATGATCCGTATCATCAATAATCAGGTTCATCCCGGAAAGTCGAATTACTTCATGTAGTTGATTTCTACGTTCGTTTATGTTTCCCCATTTAGGCATAAAAGTTCTGATTTCTCTTCCTTTTTCCTGTATTGCTTGTGGAAGATAACGTCCTATATTTGCCATTTCAGTGTCTGCAACGTAAGGAGTTATCTCCTGTGTAATGAATAAAACTTTATTAGCTTTTGCCATAATAACAATCATTCTCGTAAATATTCTGCAAAGATATAAAAAAAAAAGGGCATTAATACAAGTCGGACGGCTCTATAATTACTTGTGATATGTTAACTCTTTGTAAATCAGTTAATAATACTTTGCTTATGCATGCATTGGATATAATATAAGCTGCATTAATTTACCGTATTCTTTCGTTATGTGGTAAATAATGGTTTATTTTGCAGTGTTTTTTGAAAAGATAATCTGTCATAAAACGAATGAAATGGAAGTTATTCATACTATAAAGGATCTCAGAGATAAGTTAGCAAAGCTGAAAATTCAAGGTAAATCAGTAGGTTTAGTGCCTACTATGGGAGCTTTGCATGAGGGTCATGCGTCACTGGTGAAACGCAGTGTAACAGAGAATGATATAACGGTTGTTAGCGTTTTCGTTAATCCGACTCAATTTAACGATAAGAACGACTTGGTTAAATATCCGCGTACATTAGATGCCGATTGTGTGTTGTTGGAGGCAAATAAAGCAACTTTGGTGTTTGCTCCTTCTGTTCTGGAAATGTATCCCGAGCCCGATCAAAGGCAGTTTAGTTACCCACCTTTGGATGTTGTAATGGAGGGTGCATTCAGGCCGGGTCATTTTAATGGTGTTTGCCAAATAGTCAGTAAGCTGTTTGACGTTGTTGAACCGAATAGGGCTTATTTTGGTGAGAAGGATTTTCAGCAATTGGCTATAATTCGGGAAATGGTTAAGCAGATGAATTATCCAATTGAGATAGTGGGTTGCCCCATCATTCGTGAGAGCGATGGACTTGCACTTAGCAGTAGAAATGCACGCCTTTCTTCTCTGGAACGTGAAAATGCTTTAAAAATATCTGATACATTATTTAAAAGTCGTACCTTTGCAGCCACTCATACGGTGAGTGAAACATTACAGTTTGTTGAAGAGGCTATCAAGAAGGCTCCCGGGTTAGACTTGGAGTATTTTGAAATAGTAGACGGATACAAGTTGCAACGGATTGAAAGTTGGGATGAGACGCCTTATGCTGTAGGATGCATTACTGTTTTTTGTGGTGAAATACGTCTCATTGATAACATTAAGTACAAAGAAGTTTAAATTTAAAATGGACCAAACCTTATGATGATTGAAGTGTTGAAGTCGAAAATTCATTGTGCCCGTGTAACAGAAGCAAACTTGAATTATATGGGGAGCATCACAATTGATGAAGATCTTATGGATGCAGCCAACATGATTGCAGGTGAAAAGGTGCATATTGTTGATAATAATAACGGAGAGCGTTTTGAAACTTATGTAATCAAAGGTGAGCGTGGATCTGGCATGATTTGTTTGAATGGTGCGGCGGCTAGAAAGGTACAGCCGGATGATATTGTCATAATCATGTCATACGCCATGATGGATTTTGAGGAAGCGAAACAATTTAAACCTATTGTTATATTCCCTGATCCAACAACAAATAGTGTTGTTAAGTGAAATAAATAGGCTTACTATTAAACCATAAAAAAGAAGAAGGCATCCTGAAAAGACGCCTTCTTCTTTTTTATGTGAAGTTATTTATTTCTGAACTTTAAGTTTTTCGTTCATGGATGCTGCTGCCTTTCTGCCGTCTCCCATGGCCAGAATTACGGTAGCGCCACCTCTGACAATGTCTCCTCCTGCATAAATTGTGGGTATGGAGGATTCCATGTTTTCGTCAACGGTGATAGTACCTTTTCTTCCAACTTCAAGCCCTTTTATTGAGCTAGGCACAATTGGGTTAGGGGATACGCCTACACTGACAATTGCCAAATCAATGTCAACGGTAACAGTAGCACCGGGGATGGCTCTTGGGCTACGTCTTCCTGATTCATCCGGTTCTCCTAATTCCATCTGTTGCAGTACTACTTGTTTTACTTTGCCTTGTTCGTCGGCAATGTATTCAATCGGATTATGTAAGGTCAGGAATTCTACCCCTTCTTCTTTTGCGTGTTTCACTTCCTCCAAACGCGCAGGCATTTCTTCTTCCGAACGACGATAAATAATCATAGCACGTTCAGCTCCAAGTCTCTTGGCTGTTCTCACTGAATCCATTGCCGTATTACCGCCACCTATTACTGCTACATTTTTACCTAAAGATACGGGCGTGTCAGAATCCGGACTTGCTGCATCCATGAGGTTTACTCGTGTTAGGTATTCATTAGAGGACATAATATTGATAGAATTCTCACCGGGGATGTTCATGAAATTAGGAAGACCGGCACCCGATGCGACAAAAAATCCTTTGAATCCTTCTTGTTTGAGATCTTCAATGCTGATTGTTTTCCCTACGATACAGTCTTTGATGAATTCCACTCCCATTTTTGAAAGATTGTCAATTTCAACATCTACAATCTTATTGGGTAAACGGAACTCAGGAATTCCGTATTTTAGTACACCTCCAATTTCATGTAAAGCTTCGAATACCGTTACGTCATATCCGTATTTCGCCATATCTCCGGCGAAGGCGAGTCCGGCAGGCCCCGAACCGATGGCGGCTACTTTTATTCCGTTCTTTTCTGCTATAGTAGGAACAGATATTTGTCCGCTTTCACGTTCGTAGTCGGCAGCAAACCGTTCCAAGTTTCCTATGGCAACAGCCTCTTTACCCATCTTTAAGTGGATACATTTTGATTCGCATTGTTTCTCTTGAGGACATACGCGTCCGCATACTGCGGGTAATGCACTTGTTTCTTTTAACGTTACTGCTGCTTCAAGAAATTCTCCACGTTCAATGTTTTTTATAAATTGGGGGATGTCAATTCCTACAGGACAACCTTCCATGCAACCCGGATTGGCGCAATCAAGGCAGCGTTTGGCTTCAATGACCGCCTGTTCGGCTGTCAGTCCCTGATTAACTTCTTCTTTACGGCTATGAGAACGATATTCAGCATCAAGTTCATTCATCTTAACGCGGGCTATACCGGCTCTTTCTTTGGCTTTAATTGATTTTCTTAATTCTTCGCGCCAAGGAGCGTCTCTTCCAGTAAGTTCTGTCTTTTTGGTAGCTTCACAGTTGGCTTCAAGCTTATTCATTTCCTCACGCTCAATGCTTTTGAAAGCATTCATGCGTTTCAACATTTCATCAAAATCAACTTGGTGTCCGTCAAATTCGGGTCCATCAATACAAACAAACTTGGTTTTTCCTCCTATAGTAATACGACATGCTCCACACATTCCTGTTCCGTCAACCATAATGGTATTCAATGAAACATCGGTTGGAACTTCGTACTTTTTGGTAAGTAGGCATACGAATTTCATCATAATAGCCGGACCAATAGCAAAGCATTTGTTTACCTTCTCACGCTTGAGAACTTCTTCTACTCCTTCGGTGACAAGTCCTTTTCTGCCATATGATCCATCATCCGTCATAATAATGACTTCATCAGAACTTTCGCGAATCTCTTTTTCCAAGATAATTAATTCCTTGCTTCTGCCTGCCAATACAGAAATAACTTTATTGCCTGCTGCTTTTAGAGCTTGAACAATAGGAAGCATGGGAGCAATACCTACACCGCCTCCCGCACAAACTACAGTACCGAAGTTTTCGATGTGAGTGGCCTGTCCCAGTGGACCCACCACATCTGTAATATAGTCTCCCACGTTGAGTTCGCACAACCGCGTTGATGATAATCCAACTTCCTGAACTACGAGTGTAATAGTACCTTTTGCGATGTCGGCACCTGCAATAGTCAGTGGCATACGTTCGCCTTTTTCCCCAACGCGAACAATTACAAAATGTCCGGCCTTGCGTGATTTTGCGATAAGAGGAGCATCTATCTCAAGCTTAAAAACTTTCTCGGAAAAGTGCTCTTTGTTTACGATTCTGTTCATTATTTAATTAATTTGTTGTAATTTGTATGTAACCTATGTCAGATTGTTGCGGGACAAAGATACTGCTATTTTGGTAAATGTAAAAGAAAAGCCACCTCAAATGGGTGGCTTTTATCATGTTATGAACAAAATATTAATCAATTATATCAAAACCGCAATAAGGAATCAATGCTTTGGGTATTTTAATACCTTCTGGAGTTTGGTTGTTCTCTAGTAATGCAGCAACAATTCTAGGCAAAGCCAAGGCGGAACCGTTTAGCGTATGGCAAAGTTCTGTCTTTTTCTCTCCGGATCTGTAACGGCATTTAAGTCTGTTGGCTTGGTATGATTCGAAATTTGATACCGAACTTACTTCCAACCATCTTTTTTGAGCAGCAGAGAATACTTCAAAATCGAAAGTGATTGCAGAAGTGAAACTCATATCTCCTCCGCAAAGTCGCAAGATGCGATAGGGTAGTTCCAGTTTCTGAACCAGATTTTCAACATGCGCAATCATCTCATTTAGTGATTCGTATGAGTGCTCTGGTTTGTCAATACGTACAATCTCTACTTTATTAAATTGATGCAAGCGGTTCAAACCTCTTACGTCTTTACCGTAAGAACCGGCTTCACGACGGAAACACGCAGAGTATGCGCAGTTTTTTATCGGCAATTCTTTTTCTTCCAAAATAACATCCCGATAGATATTAGTTACGGGAACTTCAGCGGTTGGAATCAGATATAAATCATCCTCATTGGCATGATACATCTGTCCTTCTTTGTCGGGTAACTGTCCTGTGCCATACCCGGAAGCTGCGTTCACCACGTAAGGAGGTTCTATTTCAAGATAACCTGCATCCCTTGCTTCATCGAGGAAAAAATTGATAAGCGCTCTTTGTAAGCGTGCCCCTTTTCCTTTATAAACAGGAAATCCGGCTCCTGTAATCTTGACTCCGAGTTCAAAATCAATAAGATCATATTTTTTGGCTAGTTCCCAATGTGGAAGTGCGTCGGCTGGCAGTTCAGCATGGTTTCCTCCCATTCGTTCAACGACATTATCCTCTGCACCATAACCTTCGGGAACACCCTCATTAGGGATATTGGGTATGGTATATAATAAATTTTGGAGTTCAGTTGCTGCCTCATTCATGGCTGCCTCCAGTTCCTTGTTCTTTTCTTTTATTTCATTTACCTGCAAACGCGCAGTTTCAGCTTCTTCTTTCTTACCTTCTTTCATTAGCTGACCTACGGATCTCGATAAGGAGTTTACTTCTGCCAGGTTTTTGTCTAACTGATTTTGCGAATTACGTCTCTTGTCGTTTGCTTCAATCACCTGAGAAATCACTTCTTGAGCATTCTTAAAGTGTTTTTTCTCCAGACCGCGTAATACAGCGTCTGTATTTTCTGTAATTTGTTTAATGGTAAGCATATCTGTTTTTTTTAATATCAAATTTCGTGTGCAAAGATAAATAAAATAAAGACACGATGTGATTTATATATAAAAAGAAAGAGGTGCAACTTAAAAGTGACACCTCTTTCTTTTTTCTTTTATTTGTATTTTCAACAAAGAATTATGCTTCTGTTTGAGCAGGAACAATAGATACGAATCTCTTGTCTTCTTTACCTTTCTTGAAAGTTACAACTCCATCAACTAAAGCGAAAAGAGTGTGGTCCTTTCCCATTCCGATGTTATTTCCCGGGTGGAATTCAGTACCTCTTTGACGAACGATGATGTTACCTGCTTTACAAGTTTCGCCACCAAATATCTTCACGCCTAATCTCTTACTTGCTGATTCGCGGCCGTTCTTAGAACTACCGACACCTTTTTTATGTGCCATTTCTTCTTAAAATTTAAATTGATTAAGCTACTACTTCTGTGATTTTTAACTCTGTAAACTGTTGACGGTGTCCGTTACGTTTTCTGTAACCTTTTCTTCTTTTCTTGTGGAAAACGATCACTTTGTCGCCTTTAACAAGGTTTGAAACAACTTCACATACAACTTTAGCTCCTTCGATAGTAGGAAGACCAACTGTTACAGTTCCGTCTTTATCTACCAAAAGAACTTTGTCAAACTCAACTGTTGATCCGTTTTCAGCTTCTTGCATGTGGTGAACAAACAGTTTTTTGCCAGCTTCTGCTTTGAATTGCTGACCGTTGATTTCTACGATTGCGTACATCTGTTATAATATTGCTATACAGGTTTGATCCGGCGGGTGGTCTTTAATCACTCAAAGTACACTTAGTTTACCCGTTGCGGAATAATCAGGGCACAAAATTAGATATTTTCTTTCAATCAGACAAACATTTATCTTTTTTTCTTTTATATTATCTTAATTGAATATCCAGAGTATAAATACCAATATGCTGACTAAAAATAATGCGAGTAAAATTAGTATTAAAACTAAATAGACGTACATGAGTACTGTTCTGAAAAACGTTGTTTTAATCTTATCATTGAATAATTGCAGGTTGATCCAAAAAGAAAATATAAAATACAACCACCAAGGCAGTGAATTTTCCGGATCCTTCGATGAGGGAAGAAGTAAAATTGAAACGATAAATATTTGGCAGGCAGCATAAGTCCTCACTAGGAAATATTCAACTAAGTTTAAATTTAGCTTCCGTGCCCCTTTCCTAAAAGCAATTTTCATGGCTAAGGCAGATACTGGCAACATCCAAACAACCCCTAACGCTCTATTGCTGCTAAACCAGCTATCCAACAATTTGTAAACGGACTGAATGAATTCATTTTCCGTAATCCATTTTCCAATATTGATTTTCCCCAATTCAAGAACTAATTCCTGGTTTTCTTTATCATGGCTAATTATGCTTTCTGCAGAAGAATATAGCGCTTGACTTAAGAGTACGTATACAGCTCCTAACACGAATAACATCTGAAGAGGTCTGAAATAGCGTATTCTTTTTCCGGTTATATAATCATTTATCATATATCCCGGTCTTATAAACAGCTCTTTTATAGTGAAAAAGAATCCACTATCAATGTTTATCCATCCTCCAATCATGTTTTTGGCAATCCATTTGTACGAGAACCTGGGTACATCTTTGTGCTGACCGCAGTTCAAACAATAGTTTCCGCTGAAGTTTGTTTGGCAGTTGCCACAGATTGTAGTTCCCTCTTGGTGATATACAGGGATTTTCTTTCCTTCTTTGATTCGAAAAGTGATTAAACGAATGTATGCCTTGATTCTTTGAGTATTCATGTTATTCGATTTACCAAACAGCTTCAATCTGATATCCTTGGGCTCTCAATAAATTAATCAAGCCTTCTTCTCCAGGCAGATGCAGAGCTCCTACTGCAATAAAGGAGGGCGCCGTTTCTATTAATGAAGGAAGCTTGTCAGCCCATGTTTTATTGCGGGCAGTAATCATGCTTTCTATTTCTTGGGCCAATGGATCACAAGAATTTCCTTGCCTTTCTTCGGCTATTTGTTGCATAAGGTTGAGATCTTGAGTCATGTATGCGACTGAAAGCCTTTTTGTGCTATCTATAATTTGAGGTAAATCATTCAAAGCGCAGACTAATAATTGAGCCTGTCTTTGAAGTGAACTGCTGTTATAAAGTATATTAAGCTGAAAATCCAGGGTTTCCAGTGCTTCTATTTTTTTCCCTTTCTCAGTACCCTGCTTCTGAAAATAAGAATCCAATTGTTCTTGAGGGTTGAAGTTACCAATGTGTTTCATGTATATTACTACAACTGCATTATTGGATATAAAAGCAGGTTTGACTTTGGGCATTTGCGACAAGTCGAAGTTGAGATATTCTTTTGTGAATTTATTAACCGTATCATAATCTGACGGCGAAAGGAGAGTCTGTAGTGTGGTATCACACTCAATCATCATCTTTTTTTGCAGGAGTTGTATATTGCCCGGTTTATGTATGTCTGACATATTTAATTCGCCAATTACTTGTGTTGTTGAATTCAAAGCTGTTTGCATACCTTTTATACTATCCATAATACTTAGTGGGGCTAAGTGATGAGTTCCCATAAGGTATGAAGGAGCCTTAAGTCCCTTACCACTTATTTTCCACAGAAGTTGAGCATTTGTATTTAAACTGAAGCATGCTAAGAAAAAGAGAAATAATTTTAGTTTCACCATTGTATTTTTTATTTGATTAATTAATACTTATGCGTGCCAGAACTCTATCATTGAGTTCTGGCACGCCGGCTTTACATGCTGTCAGACAAAGTTGTGAAGCGACAGCTGATAAGCTATTCAACAGTTACATTGAAATACTCTTCCAACTCTTTTTCGGCAGAATTGTTTTCATTTTTTATGTCTTTTATTATAATTCCATGTTCTAACAAAGCTATGCGCGGACAAATATCGACCGTATGACTCAAGTTATGGCTTGAAATAAGTATGGTAGCATGAGTTTCTTCGTTGTACTTCTTCAGCAATTGTTTGATAATGGATTGCGAACTTGGGTCTAAGAAATTAAACGGTTCATCCAGAATTAACAGTTCCGGTTGATGAAGCATGGCAGATACAATACCAATCTTTTGTTTGTTACCAGCTGAGAAATTACGTATGTATTTCTTCTGTCCCATGACTTCACCATTCATGAATCTTTCAAAAGTTGCCAATCTCTCATCAACGGCTTCTTTCTTCATTCCGTTCATCTTTCCAACAAAATAGAAATATTCCTCGGGTGTAAGGTAGTCAATAAGAAACCCATCGTCAATAAATGCTCCAGTGAATGTTTTCCATTCTTCATTCTTGCTTACATCAATGTCTTTGATCGTTACATTGCCCTTGTCAGCCTTCAACAAGTCTAGTATCAAACGGAACAAAGTAGTTTTTCCCGCACCGTTATTGCCAACAAGACCAATCATCTCGCCTGGATTAATAGTATAGCTGTTAATATCGACTGCTATCTTTTCTCCAAATATTTTCTGTAATTCATTTATCGTAATCATATCTCTTCTTATTTTGTATCTCTGAAACCTTCCATATTTTTATATCTTCTTTTCATGAATCGCACATAAACGTTTTTAATCCAAATATGTGCGGTTAGCGTGAATCCCAATCCTATTCCGAGCAGAATGAATGCACCTGCTGTTTCGCCAAAAGCCGACTTTAGACCGAAGTTCAACAGCATAGGTAAACCAAATGAGGTGAAACTTACAATTGTTTGAAATCCGGTTCCGGAAGCTTGCCTACCTGTCACCCCTTCGTTTAAAGGAACTGTTTTATTGTTGTAAACAGCCAACTGGAATAGTATAAAATAGATGGGTCCAATCGCAACGAAACTGAATGACAATGCATCCAAGACACTGATCTTTCCCATTATCATAGCCGGAATCATTAAGATATTAGGAATAATCACTCCCAAACTATAAAAATAATATTTGGCTTTCAGCAGGTTGAATATAGACTCTTTTCGTGTCATCAAACCATCAATGTAGTTACCTTCAAAGCTCATTATTTGAGTTAGGATTACCATACCAAAGGCAACGAAAGCATAGATAGAAACGAAGCTTTTCATGAATGTACCGTCGTATGCTCCAGAGAAACTCAGCATAAGAGAGAAGAATACAACAATAATGGCAATCATTCTCAATGAAGTTTTGCATCTTTTGTTTCTAAACAACATTTTTAGCTCTAGACGCAAATACTCACCAATTTCACCGTATTTTTCAAGGAAACTATAATCGGAAACATGTTTCACCTTCGTATCTTCCACCTTGTTCAACTCTGAATAAGCTAATTTGCTTAACAGCCATTTATTGATAAACCAGGCAGCAGTTATGGCGAGTAATGTTCCGGCGAAAAACAGTACATTACCTTCAATGTAACCTTCGCCTAAATCCATAGTGAGATTGTCGACAATACTCTCTTTCGGAAGGAAAGCGGCTACTCCAATTAAGGCATAAACAACTAGAGGTAACCCGATCCAATAAAGCTTTTCATTGATTAGCGTACGGCAGAAAAGATACCAATAGTTATTTAGCACCATTAATAAGTAGATACCAAGTGAATAAGTAATCACTCCCATTACTCCATAATACTTGGTTACTGTTATAATGGCAAATGGAACAAACATGAATAGCCATAAGAAGTTAAACGGGTCAACTCCCGAGCGGATGAGCAGGAAATCTTGTATCCTGCTCTTTTTGATTGGTAATAATAAATAGGGCTTTACTTCCTGCGTAGGGGTCTTTTGAAAAGAAAAGCGAGATAGAAAGTCCAATGCTAAAACAAATATCAATCCGCTGTTCAGCACATGATAAGGTTCCATGTTGGGTATTCCTTCGGCAAAAGTAAATGCAAAAGTTGTGCCGAAGAAGATGAGGTAGCCCGCCCAAAAGACAGACATGAAATACATGAAGAACTTTCCAAAACGATTCTTCTCATACATCGGATGTCTTTTGGCGGCAAGCCTGTGATGTTTTCTTAGTTCATTAAAAAGCATAATTCTGTATACAAGTTATTATTTCTTTTTCTCAGGACTGATCATGCTGATCTCTACCCGATTGTTTTGAGAGAATATCTCTGAAGCAAACTTCTGTATGTCTGCATTTGAAATCGCATTGACAATGTTTACATATTCATTGCTCATGTCGCTTCCGGTGAAGAGCATTTCGTCTATTTGTCCCAGCCAGTATCCATTCTCTTTTTGATTTTCGGTATGTTTTTTGAGCATGAATTCTTTTACTTTGCTGAGGTTTTCTTGAGTAGTACCTTTGTCGGCAATCTGTTGAATCTCTCCCAAAATGATTTGCATTAACTTATCTTTCTTGGCCGGATCCGTATCGAACATGATTTGCAGGTTGTAGCTTTCTTTAGGGAATTTATCGAGCGCTCCGCTTACATAAACGCCATAAGTACCGCCTTCCTCTTCACGTACCTTTTCGGTGTATAACAGTGTGAGAATTTGTTCGGTCATGCTCATGAGAATGTTGTTTTTAAGATTGTAGCTGCAATTGCCATTATAAAAAACAAATTCCGATGCTTTAACTGCTTCTTGTTCTTTTATAAATTCACTTTTATAAAGACCCTTTTTGAAATAAGTTTTATTGTCTTTGAATGATTCTTTTCTTTTCAAATTAGGCAATGAACCCAAATACAGTTCAATATAAGGTTTAATGCTATCAATTTCAATGTTTCCTACAAAGATAAATTTGAAGTCGCCTGCATCTTTGAATCGATCGCCATACATTGAAAGAATCTTATCATAATCAATCTGGTCAATGTTTGCGGCCTTGAGTCTTTGTTTTCTCGGATGCTTGTTGTACACAATTTGCTGTATTGAGTCCACTAAAGTAACCATTGGTTGCAGTTCTTGATTTTGCAGTGCAGCCTTTGTTCGGGTTTTATAAGAACTAAATGCATCAAGGTCTTTACGAGGTTCCGTAAATCTCAAGTAGGTGAGTTGCATCATGGTTTCAAAATCTTTAGGAGAACAGCTACCGTTAATTGCCTCTGTTTTGTCTCCAATACTAGCACTTGCAGAAGCTTTCTTTCCCGCAAGCACCTTTTCAAGTTCCGTAGTACTGAATTTACCTAAACCGCCTACTGCAGCAACGTCATTCAAATTCATTATGTTTGCTATTTCCGTATCGGGGAAGAGTGAACTACCACCTAAACTGAAGCCCTTCATGAGTATTTCATCGGCTTTAAATTCAGTTTTCTTCAGATATACTTTGATACCATTTGACAAGGTCAGTTCTGTTGTTCCTAAGATAGAATTATTCTGTGTCTTAACAATCTTACCCCCTTTAGGCTTGTTGGCTACTAGTGGCTCATTAGAGACTTTGTCTACATAAGCAGTCAGTTCCTCAGCCTTTACTTTTGTGATAACGTCAAGAAGTTGCTCTTTTTCCGGATATTTTATTCCCTCTTTATCAGGACCGAATAAAGCCACAACGAGATTACTGTCGGTAACTAAGCTTTGCATCATTTGGTTAAGAGCCTGTACCGGAATAGCCGGAGCAATCTGATTTAAAATTGTATATTCGTTTTCAATACCGGGTATCGGTTCGTTGTCGAGGAAGTGTCGTACATACTGTTGAACATAGCTCTCGTTTTTATTTTTATCCCGTTCATTGTATGCTGATTCCAAGTGACGCAGATATTCGCTTTTGGCTCTATTGTATTCTGATTCGGTGAAACCGAAACGACGTGCTCTTTCTACTTCACGTAGTGCGGCAGCTAAGCCTTGCTCTACCTCGTTTTCTTTGCAAATAACGATACTGGTGAATGCATCTTTTGTTTTAGCTACAAAAAACTCCTCGTCGCCCGATTGAGCAAAAACATAAGGAGGATTGGCCGTTTGTACCAGCTCATTCAGTCTGGCATTCAACATGTTGCTAATCAAACTTTTAGCATAATTCTCAACGACATATCCCAAATTGTTTTTTTGTTCGAGAGGAGTATAGTCGTGCTTGTTAAAAATAAGAAGCTGCACATTGGGAAGTTCTTTATCTTTTTCAATAATAACTATCGGTTCCTTGTTGTTATTAACCGGATAATATACTCTTTCTTTCGCATTAGTTGGTGCGGGTATGTCTGAGAATATTTTTTTAATTTTAGCTTCAACCTGATCAACATCTATATCACCAACAATGACAATTCCCTGAAGGTCAGGACGATACCATGTTTCGTAATAATCTCTTAATGTCTGATACTTAAAATTATCCACAACATCCATATTGCCTATAGGTAAACAGTCGGCATATTTGGAACCTGGAAACATTTGTGGAAGCGCCTTCTCTTGTAAACGTTGATTGGCACTCATGCGTGTACGCCATTCTTCGTGAATGACTCCACGTTCTTTATCTATCTCTTTCTCCTCCAGCAATAAGTCGTTTGACCAATCATGCAGAATGAGCAGACAAGAATCAATGGGCCCTTCTCTGTGAACCGGCACATTGGATATATTATAAACAGTCTCGTCAACCGATGTATATGCATTCAGATTTTCACCGAACTTAACGCCGATACTTTCCAGATACTCTTTTAGTTGACTGCCAGGAAAATGTTTGGTGCCGTTAAAACACATGTGTTCCAAAAAATGCGCCAACCCTCTCTGTGAAGGCTCTTCTTGGATGGCTCCAACTTTTTGAGCGATATAAAAATCGGCTCTTTTTTCGGGTAGATTGTTTTTTCTGATGTAATAAGTCAACCCATTTTCCAGTTTTCCAATACGAACTTTGGTATCTACCGGAACAGGGGGCATTTGTTGTGCAAAAGTAATACTTGTCTGTGCACAAAAAAAGAATGCAAAAGCAACTTTACATGTGAGAAATAGATGTTTCATTTTAGAATGTTTTTTTATGTGATTTTCTATTATGCTACATTGGTCGGCCACTGCGGTAGATTAATCACACATAACAGAAAAAAAGAATAAACAAGAGAGGACAGAATAGACATAGCTACCGAAACAAAAGAAAGTAGAACGTTTTGTTTCGGTAGCTATCAAGTGGTATTTACGCTTTGATTGCCTGGCGTATGCGTACTAGTTTGGTTAGCAAATCTTCCAATAAATCGAGTTGCAGCATATTGGCTCCATCACTTTTGGCAACAGAAGGATTTTCGTGTGTTTCAATGAATAATCCGTCGGCTCCAACCGCTATACCGGCTTTGGCTACAGTTTCAATCAATTGGGGCATGCCACCTGTTACGCCACTCGACTGATTGGGTTGTTGCAGAGAGTGCGTCACATCTAGTATAACAGGAAATCCGAACGTTTGCATTTGAGGAATTCCTCTGTAATCAACAACTAAATCCTGATAACCAAAGGTTGTTCCGCGTTCCGTGATCATTACGTTCTCATTGCCCGCCTCAACCACTTTGTCAGCCGCAAACTGCATAGCCATAGGCGAAAGAAACTGCCCCTTCTTGATATTTACTATTTTACCGGTCTTGGCAGCTGCTACCAATAAATCCGTTTGCCGGCATAAAAAAGCGGGTATCTGCAACACATCCACATATTCGGCTGCCATAACTGCCTCTTCCGGACTGTGTATGTCCGTTACCGTTGGAACATTAAATGTATCGCTCACCTTTTTAAGTATTTTCAGCGCCTTTTCATCACCTATTCCCATGAAAGAGTCTAATCTGGAACGATTTGCCTTGCGATAAGACCCTTTAAATACATAAGGGATTCTTAATCGATCTGTGATATCGACTACCTTTTCAGCGATGCGAAGTGCCATATCCTCACCTTCAATGACGCACGGACCGGCCAACAGAAAGAAATTATCTGAGTCAGTATGTTTTAATTCTTTGATTCTCATCTTTATAATCAATTTAATTAGGAATAATCAAGGTTATTGCTTCAGGAATGATGCCAATGTCAATAGGGAAGTGTTTGGGTAACAAGCGACCATCTAAGTCAACCGACGCATTTTTTGCTCGTAACACCCGTACCTTTTTGGTTCTATATGACTTCACCATTTTATGATTAAGAATTCGGCCCTCAATCAACATCCATAGTCCCCACACCAACTGAAGAAGTTCCGGGCGATGAATGACCGATACGTCGAGCCATCCGTTATAGGGAACAGCACTAGGCGTCTGACCATACCCTTTGGCACTTCCCACACAGACAGTCATGATGCGACCCCTGATGTGTTCATCGTTTATCTTGAGATGGCTTCGGTAAAGCTTTCTCTCAAAGAATAATAAAAACAGTGCAGCCACATAAGATAAGAATTTAACTCCCCAGAAGCGTTTGGTCTGATCAGTAATAGATACAATTCTGGCACCGAGACCTATGTTTACAGCATTCAGAAAATACCGTTTCTCGTGAGACTTTCCATTATAATAACTGCAAATCCCCACATCTATTTTCTTTTTTCTGTTATTGATAATCCAGTCAACCGCCACTTTATAGTCAAGCGTCAGTCCCCAGTAGTCGGCAAAATCGTTACCAATCCCATTGGGAATTAAGCCAATGGCAATGCTGCTTTTTTCGGGAGCGTCCGATGCCATTATTCCATTAATAGCATCATTTAGAGCACCATCACCACCCACTACTACAATGGTTTTATAACCGTTATTTGCAAACATACCGGCAATTCTCTCAACGGAGCCAAACCCTTCGGACTGTATATAATCATAGGCAACTTGTTTGCTGTCTATGTATTCTTTAATTTCTTTCCATCTCTTTTGAGCTTTTCTGGTACCGGCTCTGGGATTGTATATTACTCCCCATTTTCCTGGATCTACACTCATAGTTGTTCTTTTTTTAGAGAGTTACTAGAACTTCAAAGCACTAATCACATAGATGGAGGCTTTTCAGTTCACCCTGATTAAATTAATTTTTTAACCCATTCTATTTTTTCATCTGTAGGCATGGATGCCTGTATCCAATGTATCTTAAATCCTTTTCTTTCCATCCCCCTGAACCAAGTCATTTGTCGTTTGGCAAACTGATGAATGGCTATTTCGAGCTGTTTGAACATCTCCTCGAAACTGATTTCTCCGGTTACATACAGCGTGAGGTACTTATATTCCAGTCCGTAATAAATCAAATCTTCGGGCTGAATGCCTTTGTTCAGCAATCGCCGAACCTCCTCAACCATCCCTTCATCCAATCTTTGACGCAAGCGTTTGGTTATTTTCTCCCGTCTAAGTTCCCTATCAATATCAACACCAATAATCAAACTGTTAATGGATGGAAACTCCCTGGCCGACAAATCATGAGTTGCATAATACTCTTCTATTTCAATGGCGCGAATGGCTCTTTTGGCCGTATCAACATCCGTTGAATTGTGCAAAGTCTTATAATTCGATAATATATCCGTCAGCTCCTCCAGCGTTTTACCGGCCAGCCTGGTTCTCAGTTCCGGGTTTTCAGGAACAGGAATTAACTGATACCCTTTGAGAACAGACTCCAGATATAAACCTGTTCCACCGCATAAAACAGGCAATCGGCCTTTTTGTTTAATGCTTTGGTAGGCATTTAGAAAATCACGTTGGTATTCAAATACATTGTACTTGTATCCGGGTTCTGCTATATCAATAAGATGATAAGGAATTTGCTTGCCGTTGACTGTATAATCTGCCAGATCTTTTCCTGTTCCTAAATCCATCTCTCTGTATATTTGGCGAGAATCAGCACTGATAATTTCAGTGTCGAGTTCATAAGCCAATGTGGCAGCAAAAGAAGTTTTACCCGATGCAGTAGGACCCAGTATGGCAATTAAATCATAGTTTGGCATAGCAGTATCTGATTATATTTCTACAAAGATAACAAAAAAAGTGATTAACTCTTATGTAACCAGATAGAAGCTATTTTTTTTCTGATGGCAATAATATTAATAACGGATACTAAGCTGAATAAAATAATACCAGCTACGTATGCCGGCCACATGATGGACATTTCCATTTGAGGAAACAACTGAGTAAGCACTTCCGTGTACATACCACGCATATACATAACGATGCCGATGCTTAACGCCAATACGATGAGGTTTAGTCCGAGAGTCAGAACCTGATAGGGAATAGCCACTTTGGCCGGACTATAGCCAATGAGCAGCAAACTCTCCAGTTTAACCGTATTCTTCTGAAGCAGCAAGAAAATACTCAGCATCAGGATGTAGAACGAAAGAATGCTTATAAATAAGCCTACTCCCATGACGATACCCGTTATGAGTCTTAAGAAATAAGTCGTTTTTCCGGCGTCCAGCTTATCATTTTCAGCTTCGTAACCTTTTTCTTGAAAATAGCGGGCTATTCCATCGTCGGCAGGATTGTCAACCTCAACAATTAGTCGCACAGGCTGAGGCTTATTCTCATCGGCAAACTCACTATTGGCCCATTTCATAAAATCTTCCGGTACTAAAATCGTATTCAATCTGTTTGAGAATCCCACAATGTTTCCTTTGTATTGCTCTAAACGTCCGTTTCCTTTGATGACAATATCCATCTGAATCAGTCCCATAACCCCCTCGGAAAGTTTAGGTAAACTACGTGATTGTGCGAACCCAAAATTGTATAAGTTCAAGTAACTCCGGGGTATTATAATAGGGATGGAGCGACTTTCTTTGTCGAAATGCCATTTGTCCAGACTAACATCCACAAACTTGTTGGGCACCGATTCAAAAAACATCTCTGTTGACAGACTGATACCTGCCTCTTTCATCCCAAAACCGGCTGATACTTTGAACTGCGAAGGAGTAAAAGCACCTACATCTTTTGAAAAACGTTGTTCCTGAAGCGACTTCAATTCATCTTCAGAGAAAGTATTCGTTTTACCTGCGAAAGACCCGATTGCACTGATTTTCTTTGTGACAATCAGATATTCCTTCTTCATAAAGCTGTCACCTTCCGTAAAGACAGGTATTACATCTTTATAAAACTGTATGCTTAATAAGACAATAGACATACCAAAGAGATTCGCCAGGAAAAAACCGGTTAGTTGTCCTATGCTAATGTGCTGGCGAAGAAGTTTCCAAAGAAGTTTCATTGTTTTACGGTTTTGAGCGGTTATGCCTGCTCCATGTTATACTTATAACTTTAATGTCTCAGTGTAGGGAAGCGCAATGTGCTTGCCAATAGAGGTTACGATGATACCCACCCCTTGCTTGTTGGCTTCATTCATTAGTATCCCCCCCATAATCTCTCCGTTTGTGTCATCCAGATGGCTCACCGGTTCATCCAGGAAGATAAAATCGAAAGGCTGGCACAGCGAGCGTATGAATGCCACACGTTGTTGTTGCCCGAAAGACAACCGGCCTACTTTGCTATCTAGTTTGTCGGCAATTCCCATCGCCTCAAAGAATGAGACTATTTCTTTTTTGCTTTTAAAATGCGTTAAGTTATTCTTAAGCAATATGTTTTCCATGGCAGTAAGTTCAGTAAATAACCGCATATCCTGAAATAACATACTGATAGAATGCTTTCTGATTTCCACCCATTGTTTGATTTTATATGAACGGATGTTATCAGTATTAAAATTAATGATGCCTTGGTAATCTTTCCTGTAACCATAGATGAAGTTACACAAAGAAGACTTGCCGGTACCAGATGCCGCCTCAATCAGATAAATTCCTTTTTTCTCAAAACGTATGTCTTTGTGCCAAACATCAGACTCTATTGAGTTGCGGTCAGCAAACACTGCTGGTAGTGTTTGCTGCAAGTGAATGCAGTCCATCATTTCTTTTCTTTTATTATAAACCGGTAAATTGCTTTGCAAAGTTTACCATCTGTTTCAATGCATTTGTTTTTGGGTCCTTGAGCACGAGTGCTGCTTCACCTTTTCCGTTGTCATACCCTTTCACTTCCAGAAAAGAAATTTGAGAAGCTATGTTTCGGTACATTGCAAATTCTTCACCGTAGCTACTTAACTCATTTATAGCCGATAAATTCAAGATATTCTCGGCATTAAGTGCAAAATAGAAACTGTTTCCTGCTATGCTGGAAGCAAAAGGAGCGCCGGTCAGTGATTTTTCGACTGTTTTACCTACCGAAGCAACCAAAGCCTTGTTGTTCGTTAAGTAAGCCAAGTTTCCACTTTTACCCGCATACATAGGTATAAAAGAAGTCATGGCATATTTTTTCAAAGCAGACACCGCTTCGTCATTATCAATTTCGGCATAAGCAATAAACCCCGGGATGCCAAACATCGAAAAATCAGTAATAGCTACAGCCACCTCACCATTTACATGCGTGATGAAGTTCTTCACCTCTTTTCTTTCAGCCCCGATGAATGCATTTTGAAACTCCCTATTCTCAGATAAAATGCCGTACAAGTCTTTCCCTTTGATGTTCATGCTGATATAGGCAACGGTTGAGGCCGGGAATAAACCGGTAAGCGAAGATTTTAGTTTGCCGAAAGCCTTTTGCTGTTTGTCGAGTTGAGCATTCAGCTCCTTGTTTTCACTATACGTTTCGTAGTTTATGCTTATTTTTCCATTCTCAAAACGGAGCGCACCTAACACAAATACTTCACGCAAATCAACATCGTCAGACAAACCGAAGGCAATTTGTTTGGTATATGCTTCGGGTAAGTCGCGCATGGAAGCAAAAAAAGTAATATCACCCTTTTGTTGTTCCATTTTAATGAACCCCTTATTCTTTACTCCGCTTTTTTCCGCATCCTGATCAAACAGTTTGGCAACAGTAGTCTGTACCTCTTTTGAAGCGGCGTTGGCTGTGCCCGATACAAGCATAAAAGTACCTTCATTGTACATACACACGGAGCCATCGGTCATTGTTGTGAAATAGTAATCACCTTCCTCAACTGGCTTTTTGCAAAGCTGTTCGGACGCCATGGCCTCTAATGTAGCAGTAACCTTTTCCTCATTGTCGACCTTAATCAGCAGCGTGGGGTAGGGTAGTCCACGAGAACTGAAAAGATACACCGGTTGGTTCAGCGCCAATCCACTTTCAGCCGGATCGGCTATGATTTTCTCCATTTGTTTATAGGCTGCTGCCCCCATACCCTCTTTCAAAGCATCCATTAGTTTGCTTTTCGTAGCTTGGTTCTCTTTTTCATTTAACCCAGATTTCTGAGCAATTGCCACTAAATCAAAGCGAGCCAAAACTTGCGTGTCGGCAGGTACAGCATTGGTATACTCTTTCTTATCAGAACACCCGGTTAACACAATTATCAGTCCTATCAGAACCGATAAACAGCATGAAACATTTCTTTTCATAGTTATCGTTATATATCATCTATTCAATTATCCATTTGCTAAAATCAGCGTGTGGCAAGCCACAAGAGCAGCAGTCTCCGTGCGAAGCCTTGAATTGCCAAGGCTTATGGGAGTAAACCCCTTTTCTATTGCCTTGTTCACTTCCTCTTCGCTAAAATCGCCCTCGGGACCAATTAGTATCAGTGCATCTTCACCCGGTTTGATCACATCTTTTAAGTAAGGTTTTTCACCTTCGTAACAATGTGCTATAAATTTTTGTCCCTCGAAGTTGCCGGTTATGAATTTGTCGAAGTCAACCATTTCGTTTAGCTTAGGCAGTCTGGCTTTCAGCGATTGCTTCATGGCAGAAATCAATATCTTCTCAATGCGCTCGTTTTTAATGACTTTGCGTTCCGAATAGCGACAGTTCAGAAAAGTAAGCTCACTAAAGCCAATCTCTGTAGCCTTTTCGGCAAACCATTCATTGCGATCCATATTCTTGGTCGGCGCCATGGCAATGTGCAGGTGGCACGGCCACAAAGGTTCCTGGAAAGTAGTCTCTTTAATTATGACGGAGCAACGTTTGTTGCTCGCAGCCGATATTTCAGCCTGATAAAAATAGCCATTTCCATCCGTGAGAGTTATTTCATCCCCCTCGCTGAGGCGGAGCACCCGCGTGCAGTGAGCAGCCTCTTCTTCAGGAAGTTCGGCTTTGGTCAGAATATCAGGAGTATAAAAAACATGCATGTTATTTTTGTTTTTTTATCTTGTCGCGTAAAACCGAGGCCAGTTCGTAGTTCTCATCTTTAATCGCCTTTTCCAAAGCCATCTCAAGCTCCTCAACAGACTCAGCTTCTTCGCTCTCATTTGCCGTTGAATAATCATCTCTCTCCTCATCCTCATCGTAAGGCATGCATTGAGTTTCTAAAATATCATCATACATGTATATCGGAGCGTGGAAAGTAAGAGCCAGCAAAATAGCGTCTGAAGTTCGGGCATCAATTGCAATCACATCATGATTGTGCTTTAAATAGACATAAGAATAAAAGATTCCCTCCTCCACTCTGTAGATAAGTACCTCGCTGACTTGAATATTGAAAGTGCGAAGGCAACTTTTAAACAAATCATGAGTCATGGGGCGAGGTGTTTCTACTCCTTTCAGCTGCATGGTTATGGGGTTTGCTTCAGCGGGGCCTATAATGACAGGAACTTGTCGATTTCCGTTAAGCTCCCCCAATAACAGCGCATAGGTTCCGCTGGGTTCCTGAATATTAATCACCCCAATAACCAGTACTTCTGCTTTCTTTCTTTCCATTCTTACTTTATTTCCTGATTATGTTTGTATTTAAAGACGATAGCGAATAAAATGCCCACTGCCAGAGCATACGAAGCAAAGATGAACCACGAATGAGGCCAGCCAAAGATGTCAACTACCTCGCCGGCAGCATACGACCCCAGAAAAGCGCCAAATCCGTTGGTCATGATCATGAACACACCTTGCGCGCTCGATCTGATGGAAGGATCCGTTTCTTTATCAACATACAGAGAACCTGAAATATTGAAGAAGTCAAATGCAACACCGTAAACTAACATGGAAAGTACTAACATCCATACGCCATCACCGGGATTACCGGTTCCTAATAAACCGAAACGGAGCACCCAGGCAAACATACTGATGAGCATCACATTCTTGATACCAAAACGTTTCAAGAAGAAAGGAATCAGCAGAATGCAAAGCGTTTCGGACATTTGCGATAAAGATATTAAGATATTGGCATGCTCCACTCCGAAAGTACCTTTGTAAGCATCAATCACTCCAAAGTGATTAGTCAGGTAATCATTGGCAAATGCATTGGTAATTTGAAGCGATACCCCCAGCAGCATGGAGAAAACAAAGAAAATAGCCATTTTCTTTTGCTTGAAGAGCATGAATGCGCGCAGTCCCAGGGTGTCTACCCACGATTGATTCTTGCACGCTTTGCTTACTTCACAATTAGGAAGTGTAAAAGAATAAACTCCTAAAATGAATCCCAGCACAGCCGATGAGTAAAGTTGCATGGATGATTGAGCAAACCCAAGGAGATCGACCGCAATCATAGCGCAGATAAAACCAACTGTTCCCCATACCCGGATAGGCGGGAAAGCCTTTACCGTATCGAGGCCCGATTTGGTTAGTGCGTTGTAAGCCACCGAGTTAGATAAAGAAATGGTGGGCATATAAAACATAACACTGCATAATATCAAGCTATAAAGCGGGAGATACTCTCGTTGCGGAGCAGCAACTACCAGTAATGCTGCACCTATGATGTGGCATATCCCGAGAAGTTTCTGGGCGGGAATCCATCTGTCGGCTATGATACCCATGATGGCGGGCATAAACAAAGAGGCAATACCCATTGTAGCAAAGAAACTGCCTATTTGGCGACCACTGAATGAGAGTTCACCGCCCAAATAGGCACCCAGAGAAATTAACCATGCTCCCCAAATTGCATATTGAAGGAAGTTCATGATCGTTAAACGAAACTTAATGCTCATAGCCTTAAATATATTTTTGTGTGTTCTTAAAAATACTGTAACATCAGTGCAAATGTATGTATTTTATTGGAAAATAAATGCTTTTTTGAGGAAAACCGGAAAAGTTCTCTTTATCATTATGGAATAGAATTAATTCAATTCGAACTAAAACTCAGAAATAAAAGCGTCAAAAGTTTCGGGAGCACAGGATTCCCCATATATTTTCTCATAGAGTCTTTTTCGTGCGGAAGTAACGGCTTGCTTGGAGCGTGAAACTAAATATGGAATATCCTTAATGGGAATTGAAATTTTAATAAGTAGGCAAATACGTTTTTCTATTTCGCTAATTGGATAAAGAGCATTAAGACGTTGGGTGAATAAATTGTAAGTATTGTCTACAGCATCTTGTAATGCATCCCAATCGTCATTAGTTATTTTTAATGTAGAATCGTTTGCGGATTTGTGAAATAGAATATAAATGTCAGATTGTTTGAGATTCATTTCAGCTAATTCTTCTTCTTTGAGTTTCGCCTTTATTTGTGTATTTGTTTGTTCTATAGCATTCTTTTGTGCTTTTAATAACTTTTCTTTTAGCGTATTGTATTCGCCTTTTGCGAGCTGTAATGTCTCTTCTAATTTTTTAATTTGTATCTTATTCTCTTCAATAAATTGAATGCTTCTTTTATATTGTTCTTCCTTAATCTGTTTTAGTTTGTTCAACTGTATTTGCCATTGAGCCTTTTTGCGCTTATTATATTGAATGTAGCTGACTATAAATGCTAATAGAAGAATAACTGCTATGGAAGCATATCCAATCCATAAAGTTTGATAGGCATTTTTTCTCCGCAATTTATTATTCTCATTTTCACGTAATTGATAGTTATAGAGCGAATGCTTCTTTTTTATGGTCTCTGTGGCCGTTATTTTTTGTATGGAATCCGTATAAGTATTGTAATCACGAAGTTGTTTTATTGCTGTATTGCAATCGGATTTTTCTATTGCAATGCTAGCCAGTCCCCAATGGGCCGATTGTTTAGCATAAACTGTGCCTTCATTTAGCATTTTGTTAAAAAAATAAACAGCAGAATCGGTTTTCCCTAATTTGTAATACAAATCTGCTGAAATAGAATATACCCCGCTGGCATAGCCTCTTTTAATATCTCTTGATGTGGACTGCAAGATTTGTTTGGCGAGGTTATACTTGTGAAGTTGCACATAAAGGCTAGCCAATCCATATTGCGTAACATCTATCAGATGTTTGTCTTTTATTTTTAAAGCTTGTTCATACGATTTTTTGTAATAGCATAACGCACTATCAGCATTATTAAGCCCTGTGAAGGTTCGTCCTATATCTCTTAAGTTATATACAATTCTTACACTGTCTTTTGCCATCTTATTGTAGTTGTAAGCTTCTTTGAAAGCATTCATGGCTAGATCATAAATGTCTTGATATAGATACAAAGTACCAGTTTGGCTATAAATCAGGCTAATTACTTTGTAATCAGGACTTTTCTTACTGGCTTCAATGGCTTTGTTGAAATAGTCCAATGCTTGTGGTGCATCACCTAAATCCCGATAAACACATCCCGTATAATAATAGGCTTCCGGTAAGTGTTTTTTGTCCTTATTCGATTGGTAATAGTGCAACACTCTTTGCATTAAGCTGTCAGAAGTGTGAGGAATGTATGCCTTATCTTTTGCTTTTGTATAAAGTAGATAATAATACATGCGGGTGTTTTCGGGCTCTTTAATTATATCTTTTTCGAGCTTCTCTAATAATAAAACTGCACTGTCTGGGTCTTGTATAACTATGGAATCTGCAATTTGCATAGGGCGTGGATAAGGCTTATTATTGCAAGAGTACAAGCAGAACAGAAAAATAAGTGTAAATAGAAACTGGATAGATGGCTTCATTTATAGTAATTGTTGTGTTTGCTGCAAAAATAAATAATTGATTGCTTTTTTCCTAGTATTATGGTTGGTAAAATTTGTTGCAAATCACATTTTTTTGTTTACATTTGCAATACATAGATGGAAATGAGTTTAATTTATATCATTTAAATAATGAGAGTGTTGTTTCTAGTGCCGATTATATTTTTCTTCTTCTTATGCTCATGCAGCAATGACAATGAAACGAATGAAACCTCCTCAACCGAAGCGTTTCAATATTTGGGTTTAAAAGATATTGCAAATGTCAGCAAAGCAGAAGAGGCTGTTTTTCGTGACTTTGGAGTTCCTTACCGATCTAAAATACAAATTATAGACAATTACATTTATGTTACCACCTTGACCGGTGTGTACCGAAAGCATATAAGCACGACCAATAACACTGATTGGGAACTGTTTGCATTTAAAGATCTTCCCATTATTCAGTTTGTAAAGAACGGTAATAAAATTTTGGCTATTTCCGGATGTGCTGATGAAAGGGCGTTTCTCTATTCATCGGACAATGGAGAAACCTACAAATCGATTACTCCCGGTTCATTCATTTTAAAAGAAAATGAGTATAAGGTAATCCCGTATTCAATAATTCAAAACCCCAAGAATCCCAACTCTATTTTGGCTCTGGTAGAACCGATTGGGGTGATCAAATCTACCAATTTTGGGCAAAGTTGGACGGTACTTAATAAAGAGTATGCAGGGTATCAGAATTGGTTTGTAGGGTTTAACCCCAACGATACAACCAATATTTATTATACAGGTGAATCTATGGCATTTGAGTCTCTTATGTATTCTTCGTATGACAACGGAAAAAACTGGCAATTAATAGAGTCAGTAGATAATAATTGCATTCACCACATTGAATTTCATCCTACTGATTCAAAGATACTACTCTATTCCGGAGAACTTATTATTAAAAAGTCCATTGATAAAGGTGAAACATGGAAAGCTGTATTAACTGGTGGCTTGTATTTCTTTAAAACTGTTTTTGACAAAAATACCCCCTCAGTTTTATATACTTCGGGAGTAAACAGATTACCGTATGAGAATCATAAGCTTATGATCTATCAATCAACTAATGGAGGTGATAGTTGGGAAACTCTTTTTCAGACAAACTTGTCGGGTATTGGCGGACTTATTGATTTTGAGTTATATAAAAATAGACTATATTTATATACTTATACGGATGGTGTCTATATGCTGGAGGTTGGTAATAAAAATAAGGAATAGAGACTTATTTTTCTTTGAACAATTTTTAAATGCAAAGAAGGGGCTCTTCCCTGATGCGAGTAAAGGTGTCTAATCATAATAAATACAAATAATATTCTATGAAACACACATTAATTCTTTTCTACGTCTTTAGGAATAATATTTGTTATGTAAAAACAGGATGTACAAAAGAAATTTCGTAAATATCTGATTTGTGACAGTGATTTGTTCAATTTTCGAGGCCTTAGTTTAAACTTTTGCATGTAATGCGGATTGATTAACCACAAAATTCTACCACTAATCTTATAACCGTTTATTTTGAGAAGTTCCTCGAATCTTTCGATTGTGACACCACATCTTTTTATTTCCATTAATTCATCTATGCAAGCCTGGTTTTCTCCAAATGCTTTTAGTAATGTACGATATAAAAAACTTGGAAGTAAATGAATAAATGGCAGTTTCGAGCAAATTTTATGATGACATATTTGTTGATGACCTCCAAATGGCATTTGCCATGCTGGAAACCCCCAAAAAACAACTCCTTTATGAGTTAAAAAAGACTTTAGATGTGCCATAAACCTTTCTTTTTCTTCTACGTGCTCTATTACATCATGAACTAGAATGATGTCATACAAATGTTTATGTATAGAGACTTCAATATTAAAGAAATCTGAAGTGATGAAATTCCCATTTTGGCCAAATCTAATAAAGAAATCTTTTGCTTGTGAGATTCTCGTTGAAGAACGGTCTATTCCTGTTACTTGGCAACCTGCTTTTGCAAAAGGTAAAAGATTTCCTCCTTCACCACATCCCACTTCCAATATGTTTGTTTCTGAGTCTATTGAAATGAAATTCTTCAGGTAGTCTATATAATATTCCTGCGCGGAATTAGCTGACTCTTCAAAATAGCGGAGTCTATCTAAATGTCTTTCTTGCATGTTCTTTTTATTTGCAAACATAGTTCTGAATGTGTTGCTTCTTATGATTTTATAGTACGCATTTGGTACGCATTTGTGTTTTTGGGCGTGAATTGAGTATAAAATTGGTTTTTATTAATGCACATTATACGCTTTCTGTGCAGTACAAATTAAGATTAGTAGAGAAGTGAGTTAGAAATTTTGGGATAATCTATTATATTTTAAACGAAATGAAAAGAAAGTAAGTAGGCTCAACCCGATAATTAGTGAGATGAATAATATAGTATGTTATTTGTATTAATCATGGTTACTTTTTTTTTATAATACCTGCTTCACTAATTATCAAATGACAAACTCATTTCTTTAAAATTTAGGGTTAATTTATTGAAAGACATCAATATGTCTTGTCCTAAATGACCATCATAATTTGTAAGATACGAGAGCTCGTCTGTTAATACAATAATAGTGGGAACTGTCATCTTTTGTCCTCCGATCTTCAATGGGATATTTTTCAATTCATGCACATTGTTATCGGCAGTACCGCCTATCCCTTCCCGTCGTATTGTATTTGAAGTTGCTTTCTCTTTTATTTCAGTATTGTGCGCGGCGAAATATTTTGAGGAAAACTTGCTTGTATTAGCACCAGTATCTAATACGAAAAGTACTGTATCGCTATTCGCCTCAAATTGAACAATAGGCAAGGTGTTATCCAAAAAGAGATTGCATAAATTACCCTTTTGCGGATTGGCAATCACGTTAATGTTTTTATTTTTGTA
>MTLE01003491.1_pt1 | contig 34426 bp, 26 predicted proteins | sample 1982461 | NCBI WGS metagenome assembly MTLE01 (sample SAMN05712605, study PRJNA340218) | biofilm metagenome | isolation source: sample SPL anode biofilm adapted to -200 mV | place: USA | collected 2012-02-03
TTCGAACCCGTCAACGCCCACGGAATGGTAAGATCCGAATAAAACGGGAGAAGCCAATAAAAAACAAAAAAGGTCTGTTAGTCAGTAGATTAACAGACCTTTTTTTATTCTAACCTCAGATAATCAAAGCCCCTCAGGATTTAGGTATGATCCCTAATTGTTTTAATATTAAATGCCGTAGGCGTTCCTGATGTTCATCTCCCCATTGTCCTAATGCAGAAATAACGGGAATTAATGTTTCTCCAAATTCAGTTAAACTGTATTCAACTTTTGGTGGAACTACCGGATAAATCTTTTTTGAAATTAATTCGTGTCCTTCTAACTCATTCAACTGTATATTTAGAACTCTACGGGAAGCATTCGGGATTTTCTTCTGTAATTCGCTTGGACGTTTATATCCCTCATGGATAAACCATAATAAACGGATTTTCCATTTTCCATAAAGGACTTCGCCTATCAGGTCGAGCCCGCAATTTAATCTTAATGGTATCTTTCTTTCGTACATAGATGCAAATATACTCATATATTTAAATTGCACAATAGGGGAATAATTTATCCGTATCTGAATCGTTATTCCGTACTTGTATAAACTTGGTGTATAGCTTAACTTTGCATCAAAAAAGATTGGGATATGAAAGAAGAATTTGGTTTTGATAATGAGCTATCAGGTAAAATAGCATTAGTTACAGGTGGAACAAGAGGTGTCGGAAAAGCCGTTGCAGTGCGACTGCTAAAAGCGGGGGCTACTGTTGTTATTACGGCGAGAAATGAACCGGAAGATAAAAATTTAAATCTGCATTTTATTTCGGCTGATTTAAGTGAAGAGGAAGGTACTCAAAAAGTAGTAGATGAGATATTAAAGAAATTTGGCAACCTAGATATTTTAGTAAATAATCTTGGTGCATCCGATACTCCTGGAGGAGGATTTGCAGTACTGACGGATCAAGATTGGGAAACGACAATTAGAACCAATTTACTTGCACCCATCCGTTTGGATAGAGGGTTTTTACCGCAAATGATAGAGCGGGGAAATGGTGTGATCATTCATGTTGCTTCTATTCAGGCTAAATTGCCTTTGTTTGATTCAACCTTGCCTTATGCAGCAGCTAAAGCGGGGTTGATTAATTATAGCAAAGGGTTGTCTAAGGAGGTTTCCCCCAAAGGGGTTCGCGTGTTGGCTGTTTCACCCGGCTGGATTATGACTGATTCCGCCACCCGGATGATGCAAAGAATTGCTGAAAGTTCAAATGCTACGATAGAGCAAGCCACACAAAGCGTGATGAATGCATTGGGTGGAATTCCTATCGGAAGACCTGCCCAACCAGAAGAGGTTGCGGAACTTATAGGTTTCTTAGTCTCGCCACGAGCCGGATACTTGACGGGAACAGAATATGTAATTGATGGCGGGACTATTCCCACTGTATAACAACTTAAAAATGAAAACAATGGATTTAAAATTACCGAAAGTCGTTCTAGACTTGTTAACTGCGCAGAGAAATTATGATAGTGAGTCCTATGCTAACTGTTTTTCTGACACAGCGTTTGTTATCGACGAACAAAAAGAGTATAAGGGTAAAAGGGCAATAAAAGATTGGATTGAAGATGCTAACCGGCAATTCAAAATAACAATGGAGGCAACTAAATATTCAGAAACTGGTGCAAATGCAATTCTTACTGCTATCGTGTCAGGCGATTTTGATGGAAATCCTGTTGCGTTGGATTACCAAATGGAAATGAAAGATAGTAAGATTACTCGCTTAGAAATTACTCTTAGCAATGCTGAATAGATTAATTCGAGTGTAATCGTTACTTATACTTTACAAGGTCTGATTTTTATGAGGCCTTGTTTTTTTATAGGCGCCACACATGTCGCTTCTCAATATATTGTGCTTTATATTTACTACATAATTTAAGAATAGCATGGCTTAGCATAAGATTACTTCTTTATTTTCACATATTCACAAACTTTCTGATTACTTTTTTTATAATACTCCGAAAAAGAACTATTTTTGCAGTCTGATAATTATCTGGAAATTTATGAAACTTGATTTGCTTACGGCTATCTCTCCTATTGATGGTCGCTACAGGGGTAAAGCTGAGGCTTTAGCTGATTTTTTCTCGGAATATGCGTTGATAAAGTATAGGGTTCAGGTTGAAGTGGAATATTTTATAGCACTTTGTGAATTGCCTCTCCCGCAACTCAAAGGGATTGATCCTGTTGTATTTGATTCTTTGCGCAGCATCTACCTTGATTTCTCAGAACAAGATGCTCAACGTATTAAAGATATAGAGAGTGTTACAAATCACGATGTGAAGGCTGTAGAGTATTTCATTAAAGAGAAATTTGACCAGCTGGGCGGATTGGAAGCGTATAAGGAATTTATCCATTTCGGACTGACTTCACAAGATATTAATAATACATCGATTCCTTTATCAATTAAAGAGTCGCTAGAACAAATCTATTTTCCACTTGTTGAAGAGTTGATAGCACAGCTGAAAACGTATGCCGATGAGTGGGCAGCTATTCCGATGTTGGCTAAAACTCACGGACAGCCGGCTTCTCCTACGCGTTTAGGAAAGGAGATAATGGTGTTTGTGTATCGCTTGGAGCGTCAGCTGAGCACCCTGAAGGCATGCAGCATAACTGCTAAATTTGGTGGTGCTACAGGTAATTATAATGCACATTGTGTTGCATATCCTTCTTATGACTGGAAGGCTTTCGGTAACAAGTTTGTTGCCGAGAAACTAGGTTTGGAACGAGAAGAATATACCACTCAAATTTCAAATTATGATAATTTGGCTGCTGTATTCGATGCCATGAAGAGAATGAATACAATCATGATTGATATGAATCGTGATTTCTGGCAATACATATCGATGGAGTACTTCAAGCAGAAGATCAAAGCCGGTGAAGTGGGCTCAAGTGCCATGCCGCACAAGGTGAACCCCATTGATTTTGAAAATGCTGAAGGAAACCTGGGTATGGCAAATGCTATCTTGGAACATCTGGCTGTTAAGCTGCCTATCTCACGTTTGCAAAGAGATTTGACAGACTCAACGGTGTTGCGTAATGTGGGCGTGCCTTTTGGGCATACGGTCATTGCTATACAGAGTTCCTTGAAAGGTCTTCGTAAGTTGTTACTCAATGAGAAGGCATTATATAATGATTTAGATAACTGTTGGAGCGTAGTTGCCGAAGCAATACAAACCATATTAAGAAGGGAAGCTTACCCTAATCCGTACGAAGCATTAAAGGCTTTGACCAGAACAAATCAAGCAATTACTGAAAGCTCAATTAAAACTTTTATTGAAGAGTTGGAGGTCAGTGAAGTAATAAAAGAAGAATTAAGAAAAATAACTCCTCATACATATACGGGGATTTAATTATTAATAACCAAAGAACAATAAGTGTTAGAGATTAGGCCGTGATGGCCAGTAAAAGTTTAATTTTATTTTGAAGAGAAAATGAGCACAGAAAATGAAAATTGGCGTGATGATTCTTACGCAGAGGGTAACAATACCGGCCGGGATGGTGAAAACACGTATGAGAGAGACGGATATAACCGTCGGGATGACAATCGTTCATCTTTTAATAGAGTAGGATACAATAACAATCGTGACGGCCAACCAAATCGTCCTTATCGTCCATCTTACAATCGTGATAACTCGGATCGTTCAGCGCGCCCTTCATATAACCGCGAAGGTGATGATCGTCCTTATCGTCCGTCGTACAATCGTGACAGTGCGGACCGTCCTTATCGCCCATCTTACAATCGTGATAACTCGGATCGCCCTGCGCGCCCGTCTTATAACCGCGAAGATGGTGGTGATCGTCCTTATCGTCCGTCGTACAATCGTGAAGAAGGTGGTGATCGTCCTTACCGCCCACGCATCAATCGTGAGGGAGGTGATCGTCCGGCGTATAATCGTCCGCAACGTCCTTATAATAATAATAGAGAGGAAGGTTCTTGGAGAGGAGGAGACTCTGAGTCTCGCAGACCTTGGCAGGGAAATCGTCCCTCTTACGGGCAATCGTCTTATGGAGATGATGACCGTCAACGTCGCCCCCGAATTTCTTCAGGAGGTTCTTCATACGGACGTCCGCAAGGAGGAATGAACAGGCCCATTCGTCGTTCGGCCGATTACGATCCCAATGCTAAGTATAGCCATAAAAAACAAATTGAATACAGAGATCAGTTTGTTGATCCCAACGAACCGATTCGTTTGAATAAGTTTCTGGCTAATGCGGGGGTTTGCTCTCGTCGTGAAGCCGATGAATTCATCACAGCAGGTGTTGTTTCTGTAAACGGAGAAGTGGTAACTGAATTGGGAACAAAAGTAAAACGCAACGACCTCGTGAAATTTCACGAAGAGCCGGTTAACATTGAACGTAAAGTTTATGTTTTGCTGAATAAGCCCAAAGATTTTGTAACGACAGTAGATGATCCTCAGGCTAGAAGAACTGTTATGGATTTGGTAAAGAATGCATGTAACGAACGCATTTATCCGGTTGGTCGTCTGGACCGCAATACTACCGGCGTTCTGTTGTTTACCAATGACGGTGATTTGGCTTCCAAGCTAACTCATCCTAAGTTCCTGAAGAAAAAGATCTATTATGTACAGACAGATAAGAATGTTACCAAAAGCGATATGGATCAGATAGCTTCAGGTATTCAGTTGGAAGATGGTGAAATTCACGCAGATTCAATTGAATATACAGATGAAGTAAGAAGAAACCTGATTGGTATTGAAATTCATTCGGGTAAGAATCGCATCGTTCGCCGTATATTTGAGTCTTTAGGCTATAAGGTGATTAAGCTTGATAGAGTACTCTTTGCCGGACTGACCAAGAAGGGACTTCGCCGTGGTGAATGGCGTTACCTCACTGAGCAGGAGGTTTCGTTCCTTAGAATGGGATCATTCGAATAAAAATAAATAGATAATGAAGAGTGAGTCAAATCACTCTTCATTGTTATATAATAATGAATTATAAGATCGTTTATGGAGAAGATTAGTAGAACAAAGATTGTTGATTTGCTCAAAAGAACAGATTTTGGAGCGACTGTCAACGTGAAAGGATGGGTTCGCACCCGCAGAGGAAGCAAACAGGTTAATTTCATTGCGTTAAATGACGGTTCTACGATTAATAATGTTCAGATAGTTGTCGACTTGGCTAACTTCGACGAAGAGATGCTCAAGCTGATTACTACGGGAGCGTGTCTGAGCGTTAATGGAAACTTGGCCGAATCTGTAGGTTCCGGGCAGGCTGTTGAGGTTTTGGCAACGGGTATTGAAGTTCTTGGAGCGTGTGACAATACGTATCCTTTACAGAAAAAAGGGCATTCGTTGGAGTTCTTGCGTGAGGTGGCTCATTTGCGTCCGCGTACCAATACTTTTGGAGCAGTGTTCCGCATCCGCCATCACATGGCGATTGCCATTCACCAGTTCTTTCACGACAGAGGATTTTTCTATTTCCATACTCCCATAATTACGGCTTCGGACTGTGAAGGAGCCGGACAGATGTTTCAGGTCACTACTATGAATCTGTATGATCTGAAGAAAGATGAAAACGGAACCATCGATTATGATAATGATTTCTTTGGAAAACAGGCTAGTTTGACTGTATCCGGTCAGCTGGAAGGTGAGCTTGCTGCCATGTCTTTAGGCTCTATCTATACCTTCGGACCTACTTTCCGTGCAGAAAATTCAAATACTCCTCGTCACTTAGCAGAATTCTGGATGATTGAACCCGAAGTGGCCTTCAATGAAATTGAAGATAATATGCAGCTGGCGGAAGATTTCATCAAATACTGCATTCAATGGGCGTTGGACAATTGCATGGATGACATTAAATTCCTGAACGATATGTTTGATAAGGAATTGATTGAAAGACTTAAGTTCGTTTTGTCTAATGGTTTCGTCAGACTTCCTTATACTGAAGGCGTAAAGATACTTGAGGAGGCTGTAGCCAACGGTCGTAAGTTCGAATTCCCTGTTTACTGGGGTGCCGACCTTGCTTCCGAACATGAACGCTATTTGGTTGAAGAACATTTCAAATCTCCTGTTATATTGACTGACTATCCCAAAGAGATCAAGTCTTTCTATATGAAACAGAACGAAGACGGTAAAACGGTGAGAGCGATGGATGTTCTCTTCCCCAAAATCGGAGAAATTATTGGAGGTTCACAGCGCGAGGAAGATTACGAGAAGCTGACTCGTCGTGCCAAAGAGATGGGAGTACCTGAAAAAGATATTTGGTGGTATTTGGATACGCGCAGGTTTGGTACGGCACCGCACGCTGGTTTCGGACTTGGCTTTGAACGTCTTTTGCTCTTTGTAACGGGTATGTCGAACATCCGTGACGTAATTCCGTTCCCCAGAACTCCGCGAAATGCTGATTTCTAGGTCGCTGATAAGATATTAAAAGAACGTCCGGTTGGTACTGCTGCTATGTTGCAGATGCCGGCCGGACGTTCTTTTTTTGCCTTCGATTCTGAAAAATATTGTCTTATGATTGCTTCTTCTGTTCTTTATTGCTTTATTATAGCTTGTTAAGGGCTTGTCTGGCAAGGGCTTAAAAACCAAAAAATAACAGAAATAGTTTGCCAATTAAAAGAAAAGCAGTAATTTTGCAAGCCGATTATTATCACAAAAAGGATAAGAGATTCATTTAGAGCGGGTTAGCCATCCTTTGTCCGGGGAAAACTACCGCGCAATGAATATTTTTTTAGTAGTAACAATTAAAAAACAAATTAAGAGTGGATACTTTAAGTTACAAGACCATTTCTGCAAACAAAGCAACAGTAACTAAAGAATGGGTTATTGTTGATGCTACAGATCAGTCTCTTGGACGTCTGGGAGCGAAAGTTGCGAAACTGTTGAGAGGTAAGTATAAACCAAACTTTACTCCTCACGTAGACTGCGGTGATAACGTTATCATCATCAATGCAGACAAAGTTAATTTAACCGGAAATAAATGGAATGACAGAATCTATTTGTCATATACTGGCTATCCCGGTGGTCAGAGAGAAATTACTCCTGCCCGTTTGAAAGCAAGACCTAATGGCGATGACAAATTGCTTAGAAAAGTCGTAAAAGGAATGCTTCCTAAGAATAAACTAGGTGCTAAACTACTTGGAAATATGTATGTTTACTCTGGTAGTGAGCACAAACATGCGGCACAGAGCCCCAAATTAATTGATATAAACTCACTTAAATAATAGATAATGGAAGTAGTAAATGCATTAGGCAGACGTAAGCGCGCAATTGCACGTATATTCGTAAGCGAAGGTACAGGAAAGATTACTATTAACAAGAGAGACCTTGCACAGTACTTTCCATCAACTATTCTTCAGTACGTTGTGAAACAGCCGTTGAACAAACTAGGTGCTGCTGAAAAATATGATATTAAAGTTAATCTTGGCGGTGGCGGTTTCACTGGTCAATCTCAAGCTTTGCGTTTGGCTATCGCTCGCGCATTGGTGAAGATTAATCCGGAAGATAAATCAGCTCTTCGCGCAGAAGGCTTTATGACTCGTGATCCTCGTTCTGTTGAACGTAAGAAACCGGGTCGTCCTAAAGCTCGTAAAAGATTCCAGTTCAGTAAACGTTAATGGAATCTGTCGGGTTATAATCCGTTTAGTATCTAAACTACCGGGACTCTTTTTGACTACCCGGCGGTTGGTTTAGAAAAAAACAAAAAAGAAAGTAAACGATTTAAAGAATAAAACAATGTCAAGAACAAATTTTGATACATTATTGGAAGCTGGTTGCCACTTCGGACACCTTAAAAGAAAGTGGAATCCATCAATGGCTCCTTATATTTTCATGGAACGCAATGGTATTCATATCATTGACCTCCACAAAACCGTTGCAAAGGTTGACGAAGCTGCTGAAGCTTTGAAGCAAATTGCAAAATCAGGCAAGAAAATCCTTTTTGTTGCTACTAAAAAACAAGCTAAACAGGTTGTTGCTGAGAAAGCATTATCTGTTAATATGCCATACGTTATCGAACGCTGGCCGGGTGGTATGCTTACTAACTTCCCTACAATCCGTAAGGCAGTTAAGAAGATGGCTACTATCGATAAGCTAACTAACGATGGTACTTATTCAAACCTTTCTAAAAGAGAAATTCTTCAGATTTCACGTCAACGTGCTAAACTTGACAAGACTTTAGGTTCAATCGCTGACCTGACTCGTCTTCCTTCAGCACTTTTCATTGTTGATGTGATGAAAGAAAACATTGCAGTACGTGAGGCTAACCGTTTGGGTATTCCTGTATTTGCTATTGTTGATACAAACTCTGATCCTTCTGACATCGATTTCGTTATTCCTGCAAATGATGATGCAACAAAATCTGTAGAAATAATTATTGATGCGTGTTGCGCTGCAATTCAGGAAGGTCTTGAAGAAAGAAAAGCTGAGAAAGTTGACATGGAAGCTGCGGGTGAAACTGCTGCTGCTAAAGGCAAGAAGAGAACAGCTAAAGCAAGACTAGATAAGTCTGATGAAGAAGCAATCAACGCTGCTAAAGCTGCTGCTTTCCTTAAAGAAGACGAAGAAGCTTAATATAATCAGAACTTAGTAAGTACCCTTCGATGGTTTTACTAAGTTCTGTTTTTCAATTCAAACTACTAACTACCAAAATTTAATAGTATGGCTGTAACAATGGCAGATATTACCCACCTTCGTAAAATGACAGGTGCCGGTATGATGGATTGCAAGAATGCTTTGACTGAGGCTGAAAACGATTTCGACAAAGCAGTAGAGATTATTCGTAAGAAAGGACAAGCAGTTGCTGCAAAACGTTCTGATCGCGATGCATCTGAAGGTTGTGTATTAGCAAAATCAGCAGGTGACTACGCAGTGATGATCGCTTTGAAATGCGAAACTGACTTCGTTGCTAAAAATGCTGATTTCGTAGCTCTTACAACTCAGATTCTTGATTTAGCAATTGCAAACAAGTGTGCAGATGTTGAGGCTGTTAAAGCTCTTCCTATGGGTAACGGAACAGTAGCTGATGCTATTGTTGACCGTAGCGGTATTACCGGTGAAAAGATGGAACTTGATGGTTATGGCATCGTTAGCGGAGCTGCAACTTCAGTTTACATTCACCCGGGAAATAAACTAGCTACTATTGTTGCTTTCAACCAAGCTGGTTTCGATGCACAGGTTGCTCACGAAGTAGCTATGCAGATCGCTGCAATGAACCCGATCTCAGTTGATGCTGACAGCGTACCTGCTGACGTTCTTCAACGTGAAAAAGATATCGCTGCTGACAAAGCTCGTGAAGAAGGTAAACCTGAGAACATGATTGAGAGGATCGCTGCAGGTCGTATCGGCAAGTTCTACAAAGAAGTATGTTTACTAGAACAAGAGTTTATAAAAGATCCTAAGCTTACTATCGCTCAATTCCTTGATGGTGCAAGCAAAGGTCTTACAGTGACTGAATTCAAACGCTTTACATTAAACGCTGATTAAATCAATCAATTAGTCGCTTATATAAAAAGCTGCATAGGTTCGCTATGCAGCTTTTTTTTATCCTACGGGTTTGGTTTTGGTATAACCCTCTTTCTTCAATAGTTCGAGCACTTTTTGTTTAAAATCGCCTTGTACAATAATCTCCCCATCTTTGGCAGAGCCTCCTACACCGCATTTTGTTTTCAGGAGTTTACCCAGTTCTTTCAACTCATCTTCCGTACCGATAAATCCGGTGACGAGTGTCACAACTTTACCGCCCCGGTTTTTCTTGTCTAACTGCACTCTCAGATTCTGTTTGGCTGGTTCTACTGTCTCAGCATGCTCATCATCATCTGTTTCGTACCTATAATCGGGGTTGGTTGAATAGACTACATTCAACCGCTCTTTCCAGTCATTACTTTTCATATTGCTGTAATTACATTTATGCATCAAAAATAATATTTAGTTCGGTAGCTTGCAATTTTTTGCTCTTATTATCGTCTAATGGTATATATGTTTTAAATTTAATGATTCTTTGTAAATATGATATATTCTAAACTAGTATGGCTATTTGCCTGTTTTTGTATACTGCCTGAATTCTTATTCGGCCAGTCGTTGAAAGGTAGAGTGACTGATGAGGCGGGTTCTCCCATTCCCTACGCTTCTCTTTACTTGGTAGAATTGCAAACAGGCGTAACAACAGATGATAATGGTCATTTCCAAACCACACTTAAAAAAGGACGCTACACGTTGGAGGTTTCATCTATCGGTTATTCAAAAGAGAGGTTACAAGTCGATGTGGTTGGTGATGTGCAAGAACGAAACATCGTGTTGCATGAACGTATCTACCAATTGGGGGAAGTGGTGATTGGACGTAACACAGAAGACCCGGCTTATTCCATTATGCGGCAAGTAATAGCCAAAGCTCCTTTTTATAGAAATCAGCTGGTTAGTTTTCATGCCGGTACTTACCTGAAAGGAACCGGTAAATTAAAATCGATTCCCGCTATTCTTAAACTATCCAAAGAAGTACGCAAGCAATCGAAAGAAATGTTGGGTAAGCTTTTTGTGCTCGAAGAACAGCGGGAGGTGACGTATGCCGCACCCAATAAATGGACTAGTCGGGTAAAAGCCTTTGCCAATTCATTTCCCGAAAATATGAGAGTTGATATTGGAATAACCACGGTCAACTTATACACTCCCAATCTATTCGATAAGGTATCTCCTTTATCTGCCGGTGCTTTTTCGTACTATCGCTATCAATTAGAGGGCAGTTATGCTGAAGGTGATCATGTTATAGATAAGATTCGCATTATTCCGCGAAACAAGAACCCGCGCCTTTTGTCGGGCTATCTGTATGTGGTGGAGGATCTTTCGTGCCTTTCTTCTGCTGAATTGGTGGTTGAAGAAGGTGGCTTGAAAGCAAACATCAGGGTGGTGTGTAGTGAAGTAAGTGCAGGTGCCTTTCTTCCCACCTCTACCAGTATGGCTTGTGTGATCGATGTGATGGGTATAGAGGCTGAAGCGTCGTATCTGTGTGCAACGCATTATGCCCGTGTTCAGGCGAAAAAGCTTCCTGCAAATGGACAAGTATTGCCTATAGAAACAAATCGTTCTCAACTCGCTGTTTCAAAGGCGCAAGCCAAGAAGCAGCGTAAGATTGAAGAGCAGATCAGGAGGCTAACCGATAAGCCTGATCTGACTAATGCAGAGGCCTATAAGTTGTATAAGTTGACTGCTAAATCCATTGAGCTGGCAGATACGCTCAAATCACCGCGTAAGTATGAAAGACCCAATCGGGAATTGCAGAATGATGTAAAGACCGACTCACTGGCCGGGAAGAAAGACTCTTTATATTGGGCCGATGTGCGCAGTGTACCTCTTCGTCCCGAAGAATTGGAGAGTTATGCGCGTAAGCAGCAGAAGCTTATGCAAAAAGATTCTCTGAATAAGAGTGGTGATTCGCTTCATGCTAAGAAAAAAACGATAGCCGGCAAGGTTTTAAATACTTGGCTGACAGGTCAAACCTTTACTACGAAAGACAAAGATGTCTGGCTTAAACTTTATGATTTGACTGCTTATGTGCCCGAGTATAATTTTGTTGACGGCCTTTGGGTAGGTGCTAAGCTTACCGGAGGTTTGAAGCTTTCCGAAAAGGCCGATTTGAACTTTACTCCTCGCTTGTATTATGCTACAGCGCGTAAGAAACTGATCTCTGATTTCTCACTGACACTGAATTATGCTCCTCGAAGAGCCGGAAACCTGTGGCTGAAGGGCGGCCGACTGACCGATGATTACAACGGTGAAAGTGGTGAGTCGCGTCTCTATAACTCAGCAGCAACTTTTCTTTTCTCGAGGAGTGATGTGAAGTTCTATGAGAAAAGCTATTTGGCCCTTGGTAATCGCATGGAAATAGCCAATGGCTTGCAGTTCTCTGCTTCGCTCGAGTGGCAGAGACGAAACTCTTTGCAAAACTTTGTGAGCAAAGCGCCACTGGGTGGGCATGTAGAACCCAATGTTCCCGAGAATGCCAACTATCAGTTTATGCCCGTCAATAATTTATTGAAATCATCCTTTGAACTAAACTATACTCCGGCGCAGTATTACCGCATTGTTAAAGGTCGCAAGGTTTATGAAGAACCGCTTTTTCCTACGTTTAGCCTGCGTTACGAAAGAGCTTTTCCAATGAGTAGTGAAAAATATGTAACTTCTTACCATCGACTGGAGTTTGGCGCCCGGCAGGCTGTTGACTTCGGCATGTTCAATCGCTTTTCGTGGAATGTTAATGCGGGCCTGTTCCGAAATGCAAAGCAACTCCAGTTCCCCGACTTAAAACATTTTGCAAGTACGCGTATGCCTTTAACGGAAAGGAACTTTGATACCGGCTTTTTCTTGATTGATAATTATCGTTACGCCACGGCGGATCGTTGGGCGCAGGCACACATGAGCTGGCACATGCCGTATTTATTAGTTAAACAATTGCCTTTCTTGCGTAAAAAATCATTTGATGAGGCTTTACATTTGCATACGTTGGTAACCTACAAAAACAGTCCCTACTCGGAACTGGGCTATTCAGTCGGATTTCGTAATGTGGCCCGTGTGGGGGTTTTTGCCGGTTTCGACAGGTTGAAATATTCTACAACAGGCATTTCGGTGAGTTTGCCCTTTCCCAAATGAAACATTGTGCTTTGTTCATTAGCTAATATTTAGAAATAATGTTAAGCTTTTGCCGGATTGAATTTGCATTATCGAAAAAAAATGTACTTTTGTATTTCCATAATGATAAAGCAAGAAGTAACTATGAGCAATCAGCCACAGAAAAAAGATATCGCTAAAGTGCCGGAACCTACATTACGCAGGCTTCCGTGGTATCTTTCTAATGTCAAATTGCTAAAGCAGAAAGGAGAACAATACGTTTCGTCTACACAAATATCCAAAGAGATAAATGTTGATGCTTCGCAAATTGCGAAAGATTTGTCGTATGTCAATATCTCGGGTCGTACCCGTGTGGGCTACGAAGTGGACGCGTTAATTGAGGTTCTCGAAGATTTTCTGGGCTTTACCGACATGCATAAAGCTTTTCTTTTTGGGGTGGGTAGCTTGGGAGGAGCGCTATTACGCGACTCAGGTTTGAAACATTTCGGCTTGGAAATTGTGGCCGCATTTGATGTCAACCCCAATCTGATCGGAACCCATATTAACGGTATTCCCATCTTTCACTCTTCCGAGTTTGTGAATAAGATGAAAGAGTATGATGTTCATATCGGTGTACTGACTGTTCCCATTGAAATTGCTCAGCAGATAACAGATACCATGATTGCCGGAGGTATTAAGGCTGTGTGGAACTTCACGCCGTTTCGTATCCGTGTTCCCGAAAATATTGTGGTACAAAACACCTCTCTTTACGCACATTTGGCGGTTATGTTCAACCGTTTGAATTTTAATGAACACTAAGCATGAAGATTATAGCTATTGGAATGAATTATGCCGCTCATAATGAAGAGATGCGGCATACGCGTGTTAATACAGACCCTGTTATCTTCATGAAACCAGATTCGGCTATACTAAAAGACGGTAAGCCTTTTTTTATACCCGATTTTTCAGAAGAGATACATTATGAAACCGAAGTGGTTGTACGCATCAATCGTTTGGGTAAAAACATAGCTCCTCGTTTCGCTCATCGTTATTATGATGCGCTAACAGTGGGAATCGACTTTACCGCACGTGATTTGCAGCGAAAGTTTCGCGAAGCAGGTAATCCGTGGGAGCTCTGCAAAGGTTTTGATAATTCGGCTGCTATCGGTACTTTTGTTCCGGTAACACAGTTTGCCGATGTGCAACAACTTCAGTTCAGTTTGCAAATTGACGGTCAGACTGTTCAACAGGGCTGTACGGCCAACATGCTTTTCGGGATTGATGAAATCATTGCCTACGTAAGCAAATTTGTTACCCTGAAGATAGGCGACCTGCTGTTTACCGGTACTCCTTCGGGCGTTGGTCCGGTTAGTGTTGGTCAGCACCTTCAAGGTTTTCTGGAAGGCGAGAAGTTGCTCGATTTCCACATTCGGTAAGCAATCAATAAACATTCGTTATCATGAAAATAAGAGTAGGATTTGGCTTTGACGTTCACCAACTGGTTGCCGGACGGGATCTGTGGCTGGGAGGCATACGCCTGGAACATGAAAAAGGATTGTTGGGCCATTCGGATGCCGACGTGCTGGTTCACGCCATTTGCGATGCTTTACTAGGGGCGGCAAATATGCGCGATATCGGTTATCATTTCCCTGATACAGCCGGAGAATACAAGGACGTTGACAGCAAATTACTTCTTGCCCAAACCATTGAAATTATTGCCACTAAAGGATATAAGGTAGGCAATATTGATGCCACAATCTGTGCTGAGCGTCCCAAGCTCAAAGCACACATCCCGGCTATGCAGGAAACGTTGGCTCGTGTCATGGGCATTGATACGGATGATGTTTCGATCAAAGCCACTACAACTGAAAAACTAGGATTTACCGGCCGTGAAGAAGGTATTTCGGCTTATGTCACAGTGCTTATTACGGATTGATAATTGGCTTTATCTCTGAAAGAAATAAAGTATCTAGGTTTTGTTGTACTCGCTAGGGGTTACTCCAAATTGTTTCTTGAAGCTTTTGGAGAAATGTGAAAGTGTGCTGAATCCTGTAAGATCAGCAATTTCAGAAACCGTATATTTCCCTTCTACTAATAGCTCAGCTGCACGGTTTAATTTATAAGTTTTAAAGAAGAAACTCGGATTCTCACCGGTAAGTCCTTTAACCTTATAATAAAATTTGGTTCGTGAAATCTTGAGCATTTCCGTCATTCGAGCAACATCCAGTTCCGGATTCGACAATTCGTTTTCCATTAATTGATAAAGGTTGGTCATAAAAGACTTATCTTGAGGAGAAAGAATGTTATCATCAAGTTTGTCTGTTTGTGTAGCTCTACCTAGTAAGTTGCGTACTTTTTCTCGGTTTCTGAGCAAAGAACTGATCAGAGCCAACAAGTAACTGGGGTCAAACGGTTTGGTTACGTATGCATCGGCTCCTGTATTTAGACCTTCTACCTGGTTCTGTACCGTAGCTTTTGCGGTGACCAGAATTACCGGAATGTGGCAAAGTTGCAAGTCTTCTTTGATCTCCCTGCAAAATTCATATCCATTTTTGCCTGGCATTACTACATCACTTAAAATTAAATCAGGTGCATCCTCTTTCAATGCCTGCAGTGCGCTGTTGGCATCAAATCGGTAGATAATCTTGTAATAAGGAGATAATAGCGTTTTTAAATAATGAACCACTTCCGTGTCGTCATCAATGACTAATATGCTATTTTGTTTTTCAGTATTTTCGCTATCTTCATTCTTCATATAAACAGTTTTTTCCTGAATCAACGGAAAAGCATCCGTTTGAGATTTTTGTCTCTTGCTTCGTTCGTTTTCTTCATAAGATATGTCATTGATAGGAAGTATAAAAGTGAATACGACTCCTTGTCCATTATCAGATTTTCCGGCTTTTATATATCCGTGATGGATTTGAGTGAGGCTACGGGCATAGTATAAACCAATGCCGGTTCCCCAATTGTATGTACCTTCATTCTGATTAGTCATTTGGTAGTACCGTTCAAATATTTTATCTAGTTTGTCGTCAGGTATTGTTTGACCGGTATTGCTTACCGAGATTTGAATGAATTGCAAATCCTTATCTTTTTCTGTTAGTGCAAAACAAAGACCGGCTTCTTCTCTGTTTACGAGATCCAAATGCACTTCAATGCATCCTCCTATAGGAGTAAACTTGAGTGCATTCGACATTAAGTTACCAAATATTTTATCCATTTTATCTTCATCCACCCATGCCAATAAAGAATCCTCCAGCCCGAATGTGTTTAGTGTAATGCCTTTTTCTTTTGCGTTTGTTCGGTATACGTCAACTAATTGTTGCAAGAAAGAAATAATGTCAATTTTGCTAACTTTCAGTTTGATCGTATCATTTTCCAGTTTGTGGAAATCCATCAGTTGATTTACGAGTCTGAGCATGCGTTCTACACTGCGTTGTACGATGAAGAGTAATGCTTTGTTATCGCCTGAAATCTCGGGATTATTACACAGTTGGGTAACAGGACCGGCTATCATTGTCAGCGGAGTACGAAATTCGTGAGAAACATTAGCAAAGAAACTCATATTCATCTTATTGACGCGTTGTTCTTGCTCTTTTTCCAGTTCCGCTTTTTGTGCGAGTTTTTTTTCAGAGCGAATGCGTAAATAAATGCTAATAAATGAACCGATGATGCCTGCAGCAATTATAAAGTAGATGGAATATGCCCACCAAGTTGCCCATGGGGCCGGTTTCACCGTTACTTGAATAGCATCTTCGGCTTCAATAATACTTTTATCGTTGTTTGTGATTTTAACCTTGAAAGAATATTTCCCTGATGGCAGATTAGCATAATAGGCTTCGTGATTATTTCCGGCGTCAATCCAGTCTTTGTCAAAGTTTTCTAGCATGTAATGGTAGTGCACACGCCCATGCTCGCAATAATCGGGTGCTGCAAATGAAATGCTGAAACTGTTTTGATAATGTTTTAGCTGTATGTTTGGTTTATAAGATAAATGTTTGTCGATACATTCTCCTTTAGCAGGACGTATTAGGAGGTTATCAATTTTAAGGTCTTGAAACAAAATCGGAATATTTCGTTTGATGGGAATATCCGCCGGATTGAAGAATGTAAGTCCGTGAGTTCCCCCAAATAATAAGGTTCCGTCCGGTAAAGGGCACGACGAACGGTCATAGAACTGATTGCCGCCAATTCCATCAGCAGCATAATAATTTGAGAATTTATCAGCTATTCTGTCATATTTACTCAACCCATATTGAGTGCTTATCCATAAAAGGCCTTGTTTGTCTTCCTCAATGCCCGAGATATCTAGACATGCAGTGCCCGGCACCGGTCTTATTTTACCTGTTTGAGGAGAATAACATAACAAGCCGTTACTTACAGTTCCTATCCATATTTCACCCTGCGTGTCTTCATAAATGGCTGTTGGAATAAATACGGATCGACGGATGCTTGTTTTCATATCTTGAGGGGATACAGCCAGCTCTTTTATCTGCAAACTTTTTGAATCAATTAATTTCATCGGCTGATTGAATGCTGCTATTAGTACACTTCCGCTTTTTAACGGAAGTAAACTGGGAATAAAAGTAAACCGCGTATCATACATTTTAATGGGACGAAATTCAGTATCACCTTGTTTCAATGCATAAAGATACACGCTGGCCGTTCCTATCCACATGGTTCCGTAATGGTCTTGTGTAATTGACATGGGATAAAAAACGTTATATTGAGCCTTTATTTTTAAGTTTCCATTGATATAGCTACATTTTAAAACGGTGCTATTGGTTGCGGTCATCCAAATATCGTTTGCGTTATCTACAAAAATCTGATTTACATAAATAGCTCTTTGTTTTTCCTGAGGAAATAGTTTTTCAATAGCTATATTCTCCATTTTTTGATTCTGAATGTCATATACATATAATCCGTTCATTAGTGTGGAGATCCATATATTGTGATTCTTTTCAGCCGCTATAGAGACAACTGATTTATTTTCTAAAGCAGAGCGTAAGTAGTTGTTGTTGTTAAAGCGCTCTTTATAGTAATAAGAGACACTAATTCCTTGGTCGAGCGAACCAAACCAAAGGTTCTTTTGTGAATCCGTAAAAATCTTACTAATTTTAAAATGAGGAACCTCAAATGGGAATCCGTCCTCTTCCTGATGTGTTACCGTATTATCAATGAAATTATAATAAAACATTCCGTGCTTGGAGGTATTTATCAGTAAGCTATTATCGCCATACGGGTGTATGTATTCTATATTTGCATTTGAAAGTAACGGATGCTGCTTAATCACCGGAGGCAGTTCCTTGAATTGATGAGTCTGTGTGTCAAAGATTGCAATTGTATGATTACCTGTAAGCCACAACTCCTTTTTATTGTGCATAAAAGAATAAGAAGGAGTCCCTTTTAATGAAATAGAATCTTTTAATACCAAGGTTGATGAATCATAACACACCAATGCACGGGGACTTACAACCCATAGTTTATCATTATCATCTACATAACACCTAACGTTAAAAGTGTGGTTTGGGTCCAGATTGGGAATTACACAATCAATGCTTTTTGTTAGCGGATTATAAGCATAAAGTTGTAATACAGCGTTGAAAAACATTCGCCCTTCTTTGTTTTCGATCAGTTGAACCATGTTTTTATTGCTCGCATTTATCGGAATATGCACAAAATTATCTTGGTCGGTATATTGGCATACACCGTTTACCGTAGCTATCCATAATTGTTTTTTTGAGTCGAGCAAGATGTCTTGAATCTGATTGTCTGGTAATCCGAGTGAGTCATCTGCGCAAAAATACTGGTGATACTCATTTGCATTGAATTTGTTCAGCCCCCGAAATGTTCCTATCCATATATGGCCTTGCGCATCTTCGGCAATGGATTTTATCTGTTGATTTGAAAGGTCACCTGCAATAACCAAACTCTGTAGTTCGGATTCTTGTTCTTTGCTCTTATCAACAGCGTGACAAGATACCAATATATATAATAACAGAATGAACCAAGGTGCTTTCATGCCAAAAGAGTATAAAGTGTTTTTCTTGTTTTCGGTGCTAAAATAAAAAGAAAAATTGTCTTTTATACTATCATTAAAGGCGATTTGAACTTATAGACAAACATTTGAACATACAGAACAGCCTCTTTGAACCAATAGACAAATCTTTCGGATAAATGAAGAAATGCTTCAACTAAAAGAAGACTAATATTGTAGCCGAGTTAATTATAAAACTAATACGTTTATGAAAAACCTATTTTTATCAGTTGTACTGATTATTTCTTTTTGTGTATTCCTGCACGCTGCAGCGGCTGCTCCCGAAAAGAAAAGTCCTCAGTCGGGAGAAATTATAGCTTCTTCAGACAGAGCCGTAGCGCAGACCGAATTCGGTCAAGTGGCCGGATATGTAAAAGACGGCGTGTATATATACAAGGGAATTCCTTATGCTAAAGCCGAACGTTTTATGCCGCCCACTGCTCCCGACAAATGGGAGGGAATTCGTAGTTCGCGTGCCTATGGTCCTACCTGTCCACAAGGAAAACGCACGGGTTGGTATAGTGACGAACATGCATTTGCTTTTCATTGGGACGACGGTTTTCCTGACGAAAATTGTTTGAGAGTGAACATTTGGACTTGCGGTGTGAATGACGGTCGCAAACGGCCGGTAATGGTCTGGTTACACGGTGGTGGATATTCGGCCGGTTCGGGGCAGGAGTTGCCTTCTTATGATGGAACGAATTTAGCTCAAAAAGGTGATGTAGTTGTTGTTACACTGAATCATCGTTTGAATGTACTGGGTTTTCTGGATCTTTCTTCTTTTGGAGATAAGTATGCACAATCCGGCAATGCCGGTTTGCTTGATATCGTAGCAGCACTTCAATGGATTCATAAAAATATCGCAGCTTTTGGAGGAGACGCGTCTAATGTAACAATCTTTGGTCAATCGGGTGGCGGAGGAAAGGTTTCTACACTTCTGGCAACCCCATCGGCAAAGGGTTTGTTTCATAAGGCCATTGTGCAAAGCGGCTCCATGTTGCGTACAATGGAGTCCCGATACTCTCGTCGCATAGCTCAAATCACAGTTGAAGAGTTGGGCTTAACCGCTTCTCAGGTTGACGAGCTAAAAAATATTCCTTATGAGCGACTGCTTGCAGCGGGAGAAAAAGCAATTGTGAAAGCCCGTGCTGAGGCTGATAAAGACGGAGTGCCTTCCTTTATATTTGGCTGGGCACCAACTGTAGATGGCCATGTTCTGCCTGCCCAACCTTTTGAGCCCTCTTCTCTTGAGCTATCAAAAGATATACCCTTAATTATAGGAACAACTTTGCATGAATTCACAATGAGTACGTATGTACCGGCTTTTCGTTCGGCCACAAAAGAAATGGCTGTCGATTTCGTACGAAATAAATATGGCAACCGTACGGATGAATTTTTAAAGGCTTTTGAGAAAGCTTATCCCGGTTATCAACCTAACGATTTGGTTGATGTTGACTTTACTTTTCGTCCGGGTGCCATAGAACAGGCCAAATTAAAATCCCTTCAAAAAGGAGCCCCTGTATACATGTATTTGTTTGCTTGGGAATCTCCGGTTTTAGATGGAATGTTACGCAGTACACATTGCATGGAAATTCCTTTTGTTTTTAACAACGTAACACGTCATGCCAGTATGACCGGCGGCGGAACAGCTGCTTGCCAACTGGGTGAAAAGATGAGCGATGCATGGCTAAACTTTGCTAAAACGGGAAATCCAAATGCGAAAAACCTGCCCCAATGGAATCCTTATACGGTAGATCAGGGCGCTACCATGTTGTTTAAAGATAATTCAGAGATAAAATACAATCACGATAAAGAACTGATAGAACTGGTGAAAACCTTTCCAACTCGGGGTTTTTAAGCAAAAGCACAATTTATATTATACCTTAAGTTATACATATTAATCTAGTAAAAAGAATGAAAAAAGTTATGAAGCACAATTCATTGAGAAGACTAACATCATTAGTCCTTTTCACCATTCTGACTATGCATTTCGCATTGGCACAGAATCTGGTTAAGATTTCCGGAAAAGTAGTTGACGAGCTTAATGAACCGATCATTGGCGTTAGCGTATTCGAAAAAGGAACCTCAAACGGTACCATCACCGATCTTGACGGTAGCTATGTATTATCCGTTAAAGAAGGAACCGTTATTGTTTATTCATATATTGGCTACGTTACTCAGGAGAAAAAAGCAGTAACGCCTCTAATGAATATTAGCCTGAAGGAAGATTCCAAAACGTTGGAAGAAGTAGTGGTAGTAGGTTATGGTGTCCAAAAGAAGAGTTCTGTAACCGGTGCCATTTCTCAAGTAAAAGCAGAAGACATGCAGAATCGTACTATCAGTAACGCTCCGGCAGCTTTGCAGGGAAAAACAGCAGGTGTTCAAGTTATTCAAACTTCAGCAGCACCGGGAGCATCACCTACAGTTCGTGTGCGCGGTTATTCATCTAACGTTTCTTCTGATCCTTTGTATGTGGTCGATGGTATTCGTTTGTCTGATATCAGTGGTTTAGACCCTAATGACATCGCTTCGATGGAAGTATTGAAGGATGCGGCATCTGCTGCTATTTATGGCGCCGAAGCGGGAAATGGCGTCATATTGATTACTACAAAGAAAGGAAAAGCCGGACAGGGTAAAATTACCTATGATTTTCAATGGTCCACGCAGTCTTTAGCGCGTGTTCCTAAAATGCTGAACGCTGAGCAGTACATCGATTATATGGTTGAATCGAACACGTTCACGGAAAGCTATTTGCTTGATAATTGGGATGGAGTGACTAATACGTCTTGGACAGATGTAGCATTTGAGAACAGTCAGATGCAGAAACACAATGTTTCGTTTACCAATGGTGGCGACAAAGGAAACTATTATCTCTCTCTTACTTACCTTGATAATGACGGTATTGTAAAAGGCGATGCGGACGTTTATAAACGATTAACAGCCACCATTAATTCCGAATACGACATTAAATCGTGGCTGAAAGTGGGAACCACCAACCAAATAGAAAAATACAACGTACGTAATGTATCCACCAACAACGAATATGGTAGCTTATTGACTTCTATCCTTCAGCTCGATCCGCTTACCCCGGATACATATACGTATGAAGACCTTCCTTCACACATGTTGAATGCTCTTAACAGCGGTAAGCATTTGTTGCAAGATGAAAACGGCAACTACTATGCTGTGTCCAAGTTTTATTCGGGTGAACAATATCACCCCATGATTATGCGTGACAATAATATATCTAAAAACAGTGGCTTCAATGTGAATGGATCGGTTTATGCTGATTTCAAACCATTTAAAGGTCTTACTTTTACCTCCCGCCTGGGCTATCGTTTGTCAGGTACCCGTAGTTCTACAACTTCCCTCCCTTTTTACGGCAATTCCGTGCAAAGCAGGGATTATGTGAGTCAGAGTTCTACATCTTCTACCAGCATTTATTATCAGTGGGAGAATTTTGCCAACTACATGAAAAGTTTTGGCCAACATACGGTAACCGGCATGGTAGGTATGTCTTATCAGGAGTCTACGTATGATTACGTTACGGGCGGGCTCTCTGCAAATGGAGAAGATGCTTTACAGAAAAATGATCTGTTGTTTTATTATTTGAATTATGCCTCGGCATCAGCGATTAAAAGTGTTGAAGGGGAAAAAACGCGTAAAGCTAAGCTGTCATATTTTGCCCGTGCAGGTTATGAATTTGCAGGCAGGTATATGCTTCAGGCTTCTCTTCGTGCAGATGCAGCTGACCTTTCACAACTTCCTTCAACTAACAGATGGGGATACTTTCCTGCTGCTTCTGTAGGATGGACCATGTCTGAAGAACCATTCTTTACTCCCTTGAAAAGTTATGTGAACAACCTGAAAGTTCGTCTTAGTTGGGGACAAAATGGTAGTTTGGCTGCGTTAAGCGGGTATCCCTATAGTACGGATATGGCGTCCGGCTCCATATATCCCTTTGTATTAGGCAATACGTATGTGAGAGGAGCTGCACCTTCAACCATGGGAAATGATGACTTAAAATGGGAAACCTCAGAACAAATAAACATAGGTTTTGATGCCCGCTTTCTGAAAGACCGGTTGACATTCAGCTTGGACTACTTTGATAAAAAGACCAAAGACTTATTGGTTTCCGGAACTACTCCTTCTTTAATTATTGGTGGTACAACTTCTCCTATGAATGCAGGAGATGTAAGTAATAAAGGATGGGAATTAGAGTTGGGATGGAGAGATCGCGTCGGCGATTTTAGTTACGGAATTCGTGGTAACTTAGCCACTTTGAAAAATAAAGTGACCTACATAGATCCTTCTATCACCCGCCTCTCGGGAGTTAATTTCCATACGAGTACCATCACTTATTTTGAAGAAGGCTATCCGGTGTATTACTTCAGAGGATATAAGTTCAAAGGAGTTGACCCTGAAACGGGTAATCCTACATTCTATGACCTGGACGAAAGTGGTGACTTGAATGATGGTGATTTGGATTATATAGGCGATGCGATTCCTGATTTTACCTATGGTATTACCTTAACTGCTGCATGGAAAGGCTTTGATCTTACCATTTTCGGAACCGGTTCACAGGGAAATGACATTTTCAATTGTATTAACCGACCGGATTATGCAGCCTCTAACAAACTAAAAGAAGTATTCTATGATAACAGATGGACGGCAGATAATAAGACCGGAACTGTACCTCGTGCCGGTGCCGAAAATATGGATAAATACCAAATATCGGATGCCTTAGTGTACGACGGTTCATTCTTTAAAATCAAGCAAATTCAATTAGGCTATACATTCCCTAAAAATTGGATGAAGAAAGCTTTCATGAACAATTTCCGCATTTATGCTTCTCTCGATGACTTCTTCACTTTTACCAAATATCCTGGATTTGATCCTGAAGCGGCAGCGAATTCTACTTCAGGCATGGGTATCGACAAAGGTTCTTATCCAAGTTCCAAAAAAGTAGTATTGGGCTTTAATATTGAATTTTAATTAATATAAAAAAGATACAGATAATGAAAACAAAATATATTTCCCTGTTGGTAGCAGGTTTCTTGTCGCTATTTAATACGGCATGTGAAGATCGCTTGGATATAGCGAAACACGGTAATTTGGGAGGTCAGGACGAGTTTTATAAAACAGATGAAGATGCTTCTCAGGCTCTGGCTTCGTTGTATACTAGTTGGGGTAGCAATTATTTTAATTGGTTTTATACGAAAAATCTGCTAGCCGATGATGTTTGGTGCGGAGGCGGATCACGTGGTGATAATTCAAGTATGGAACAGCTTAACGAATATACTTTTGATACGGATCATGGAATGGTTCAAAGCCTGTATTCGGGTATGTACGGCGTTATTTACAAAGCAAATCTTATCATTGATTTACTGGATTCAGATACCGATGCAAAGAAACGAGCTATCGCAGAGGCCCGATTTTTCAGGGCATGGTCACATTTTGAATTGGTAACACTCTATGGAACAGCTCCTATCGTTGACCATTTGCTCCAACCTAGTGAATACCGTTTGCCTAATAGCACCCCCGAAGATACTTGGACTTTTATTGAAAAAGACTTAAATGATGCCATCAATTCCGGAGCATTGCCTTCAAAAGCCAATGTGAATGATAGTGAGACGAGCATTCGCGTTACCAAAGAAGTTGCGCAAGCTATGCTCGGTAAGGCTTATCTCTTCCAAGGCAAATATAGTGAGGCGGCTGCTATACTCGATAAAGTAATTGAATCGGAAAAATATGCACTTTACAGTGGCGAATACGATATGTTACTCCATGTTGCTGCCAATGGATGCAGCGAATCAATGCTGGAGGTGCAGAAACGAAATGATACCGAGCAAGCCTGGAATCAGATGACAATGACTTTTATTATGCAAGGTTGGCGTACTGATAAACTGACAATGGGCGCACCCGCTTCCACTTACATTGCAACAGGAACTTATGGATTTATGAATCCCCGCGCATCTTTGTATAATGCCTTTGTTGAGGAAGAAGGCACGGACGGTTATCGTTTGAAAGGTACGATGCGTACGTCTCAACAGATGAATGAGATTGGCGTATCAGTGCAGTCGGGTGCTTACATGGTGGGACACGAAGGCTACTTTATGTGGAAGAATCGTGCGTTAAAAGAAGATTGCATATACGATGCCTCTTATTTCCAGGCGTTGCAATACATCAATCTGCGTGTGATGCGTTATGCGGAGGTACTCTTGCTAGCAGCAGAAGCACATGTTATGGGTGGCAGCATGGATAAAGCTGTGAAATACATCAATGAGGTGCGTACTCGTGCCCGTTTGCAGGGTTTGTCTTCCGTAACATTGGATGATGTGAAGAAAGAAAAACGTCTGGAACTTTGTCTGGAAAGCGTTCGTTATCAGGATCTTGTTCGCTGGGGAGATGCTGAAACCATAATGAAAGATCAGGGAAAAGAGATTCCGACTTTCTCTAACTCAGGCGTTGAATTCCAGTTTAAAAACTCAACGTATGGTTTCAAGACTAAACATAAATTATTACCCATTCCGCGTAAAGAGATTGAGCTGAATCCCAATATGGTTCAGAATGAAAATTGGTAATTCTATTGTATATTATATTAATAAATTAAAGTTGTATGAAAAGATCTTTTGGTTTAGCATTTGCCTTGTTTCTGTGTACACTTACTTTTGCACAACAAGCGCTCTGGGGAGGAACCTCTATTGTTTCGCCCGAAATTCATGAGAATAATACGGTTACCTTTCGATTAAAAGCGCCTAAGGCCGTCAAAGTTCAAGTTACGGGTGATTTCTTGCCTACGCAAAAAATAAAGACTCCCTTTGGTGATTTCGACGGGCCCGGAGCAGCCGACCTGATTGAAAAGGATGGCACATGGGAATATACTACCCCACAACCGTTGAAACCTGAACTATATAGTTATACTTTCTTGGTAGACGGTTTAAAAATGAATGATCCGAATAATGTGTATATGATTCGTGATGTTGTGAGTGTGACCAACGTTTTTATCATTGGTGGTGGACGGGCCGATTTGTATAAAGTGAACAAAGTTCCTCACGGTACGGTAAGCAGGGTATGGTATAACAGTCCCACGTTGGGAATGGATCGCCGTCTCACGGTTTACACTCCTGCCGGTTATGAAACAAGTGGAAAAAATTACCCCGTTTTTTATCTGTTGCACGGCATGGGTGGAGATGAAGAAGCCTGGATTGCATTGGGACGTACCGCTCAGATTCTCGATAATTTAATTGCCCAAGGTAAAGCAAAACCCATGATTGTGGTAATGACGAACGGAAACGCTTCTCAGGAAGCGGCTCCCGGGGAATCTTCTTTAGGGTTTGTTTCCCCCAATATGCAATTACCCAAGACCATGGAAGGCTCTTTTGAAATGGCTTTCCCCGATGTTGTGAAGTTTATAGACAAGAACTATCGTACCATTAGAAGAAAACAGGCACGTGCTATTGCAGGTTTGTCAATGGGAGGCTTTCACTCCATGCACATATCCAAGCAATTTCCCGATATGTTTAACTACGTAGGTCTTTTTTCTGCTGCCATTATGCCCGATAATAATGTGAAGTCTCCTGTGTACGCAGATCTTGAAGGTAAACTTAAGGTTCAATTTGCTCAAAAGCCCGCTCTCTATTGGATTGCTATCGGAAAGACTGACTTCTTATATAAAGCCAATGAAGATTTTCGTAAGTTGATGGACGATAAAGGCTATAAATACACGTACTATGAGACAGATGAAGGACATATTTGGAAAAATTGGCGGATTTATCTGACCGAATTCTCTCCTTTATTGTTTAAATAAATAAAGAGTATACCATGAAAAAACAGTATCTACCAGTCTGCCTGCTATCATTGATGATTGTTTCCTGTGCTCCTCGCGAGCCTAAGCTCGGTAAATCATCATTGGAGGACGTAATAGCGGCCATGACTTTAGAGGAAAAAGCGCATTTAGTGATAGGAACCGGCATGGCCGGTTTCACGGGCGACAGTGCCGTAATCGGTGAGACAAAAGCCTTGGTTCCGGGAGCAGCAGGGACTACATATCCCATTGAACGTCTCGGTATTCCGGCAGTCGTTTTGGCGGACGGTCCGGCCGGATTGCGTATTAATCCCAAACGTGAGGGAGATTCTGCAACCTACTATTGCACACATTTTCCCATCGGAACGCTGCTGGCTTCAACTTGGAATCAAGAGTTGGTTGAAAGCGTAGGCAAAGCTATCGGAAATGAAGTGTTAGAATATGGTGCCGACGTGCTGTTGGCACCTGCTCTGAACACACATCGCAATCCACTTTGTGGCCGAAACTTTGAGTATTATTCAGAAGATCCTGTTGTAAGTGGCAAAATTGCAGCCGCTTACGTGAATGGAGTACAGAGTAATGGAGTGGGAACTTCTATCAAACATTTTGCTGTTAATAATCAGGAAACAAATCGCATGGCAAATGATGCCCGCGTTTCTCCTCGTGCATTAAGAGAAATCTATTTGAAAGGGTTCGAAATAGCAGTCAAAGAATCACAACCGTGGACGGTTATGTCTTCCTATAATTACTTAAATGGAACTTATACGTCTGAAAACAAAGAATTGCTCAGCACTCTTTTGCGTGACGAATGGGGCTTCAAGGGAATGGTTATGACCGACTGGTTTGGCGGCAAGGATGCTGTGGCACAGATGATTGCGGGAAATGACATGCTACAACCGGGGCAAGACAAGCAATACGAGGCTATTGTGAAAGGTGTGAAAGAAGGCAAACTAGATGAAGCTGTTTTAAACAGAAATGTGAAGCGCATTCTTGAGATGATTTTACGTACTCCCCGATTTAAAGGGTACGAATTTTCAAATAAACCCGATTTGAAAGCCCATGCAGCCATAACCCGCCAGTCGGCTACAGAAGGAATGGTTTTACTCAAGAATGAGAAAGAAGCTTTGCCTTTCACTTCTCAGGTAAAGAACATTGCCCTGTTTGGTTGTACTTCGTATGATTTTATTGCCGGCGGAACAGGCTCCGGTAACGTGAATCGTGCCTATACTGTTTCTTTATTAGACGGGCTTACCCGTGCAGGCTATCAGGTAAATGAAAATTTGAAGAGTCAGTACGAACAGCACATCATTTCTGAAAATAAGAGGAATGAACCAAAAGAAAAAAATCAGATGAGTGCTTTCCTTCCTAAACCCCGTCCCACTGAAATGGTTCCTTCAAAAGCTTTGTTGAAAGAAATGGCGGCCGGATCAGATGTAGCCCTGATTACTATAGGACGCACTTCCGGTGAATTCTTGGATCGCACTGTTGCGGACTTTAATTTAACAAAAGAAGAATCCTCTCTGATACAAAGTATAACCAACGAGTTTCACTCAGCTGGGAAAAAGGTTGTTGTGGTGCTCAACATTGGCGGAGTTATTGAAACTTCTACCTGGAAAAATCTGCCGGATGCTATTTTATGCGCCTGGCAGGCAGGTCAGGAAGGCGGTAACAGCGTGGTAGATGTGCTGAGCGGCAAGGTTTCTCCAAGTGGTAAATTAACCATGACTTTCCCCGTAAAGTTTGAAGATGCTGCGTCATCCAAAAACTTCCCCACAGAAGGTGCCATGGGAGATATGGACTTTATGAACCCTAAAAAGAAAACCAATAAACCATTGTGGGACTATACCAATTACGAAGAAGACATCTATGTGGGTTACCGTTATTTTGATACTTTTGGAAAGCAGGTGTCGTATCCGTTTGGTTACGGACTTTCGTATACCTCTTTTTCTTATGAAAATCCACGTATCAAAGAAGATAAAGACAAATATGTTATTACTGTTACTGTTAAAAACACAGGAAAGTATTCGGGGAAAGAAGTTGTTCAACTGTATGCTTCAGCTCCCGACCGCGTGCATGCCAATAAACCCGAGAAAGAATTGAAGGCTTTTATGAAAACCAAGAATCTGAAACCGGGTGAATCTGCTACGGTGGTTTTAACTGTCGGCACTTCTGAATTAGCATCTTTCGATGAGCAATCATCGTCCTGGATAGTAACTCCCGGGGTGTATCAATTTCAAATAGCCTCTTCATCTCGTGACATCAAGATGGTACTTGACGCAAATGTTACTTCAACTTCGGCAAAGGCAACTGATATTTTAAAGCTTAAAGAACCGATTGATCTCTTGAAGAGATAATTATTTATTTTAAAATACATCTTGTTATATTTTGCAGATATAGCAAGATGTATTTATCTTTATATCCGAATATATTAAATTGAATACTATGAACAAGAAGTTGTTATTATTTCTGGCCTTGTCTGGTACCTTATGTACGGCAATGGCGCAAAAATCTGCTAAACCAGCTATCCCCAGAGACGAGAAGATAGAGCAGCAGGTGGAAGCGCTGCTTGGCAAAATGAGTCTTGATGAGAAAGTGGGACAGATGTGCGAGCTTTCTATTGACGTAATCAGCAAGCGGAATTCTTCAGCTCAACCTGACGTAAAAGGTTTCCAGATTGACGAGGCCAAGTTGGATAGTGCCATTACGAAATATAAAGTAGGCTCTATCTTGAATGTGCCCGGGGGAGTGGCACAAAGCACCGCTAAATGGCAAGAAATCATCAAGCGTATTCAGGACAAATCCATGAAAGAGATAGGTATTCCTTGCATTTACGGGGTTGACCAAATACATGGAACAACTTATACGGCAGGCGGAACCTTCTTCCCACAAGGTATTAACATGGGAGCAGCGTTCAACCGTCAGCTTACTCGTGAGGGCTCTCGCATATCGGCCTATGAAACAAAGGCAGGTAGTATTCCGTGGACTTACGCACCGGTGGTTGACTTGGGGCGCGACCCTCGTTGGGCTCGCCAGTGGGAGAACTACGGTGAAGATGCCTACCTGAATGCCGAAATGGGACGCGAGTCTGTTCTTGGTTTCCAAGGTGAAAACCCTAACCAGATTGGTTCTAACCATGTAGCAGCTTGTCTGAAACATTACATGGGATACGGCGTGCCGGTGAGCGGCAAAGACCGTACTCCTTCGTCCATTACAGTGCAGGATATGCGCGAGAAGCATTTTGCTCCTTTTCTTGAAGCGGTAAAAGCGGGTGCCCTTTCGGTTATGGTAAACTCTGCCATGAACAACGGGCTGCCTTTCCATGCCAACTATGAATTACTTACTAAATGGCTGAAAGAAGACCTGAACTGGGATGGAATGATTGTGACCGACTGGGCGGATATTAATAACCTATACAGTCGCGACCACATTGCAGCCAACAAAAAAGAGGCGATAAAACTTGCTATCAATGCAGGTATCGATATGTCGATGGACCCGTATGACTGGCATTTTTGCACACTTTTAAAAGAGCTTGTTCAGGAAGGTGAAGTTCCCATGAGTCGCATTGATGACGCCGTGCGCCGAGTTCTGCGTCTGAAGTATCGGCTGGGATTGTTTGATAAACCCTACTATGACTTAAAAGATTATCCACTTTTCGGCAGCAAAGAGCATGCAGCAGCTGCCTTACAAGCAGCGGAAGAATCGTTAGTGCTTTTGAAGAATACCAATAACTTGCTTCCTTTGAGTAAGGGTAAGAAAATCTTATTGACGGGTCCCAACGCAAACTCCATGCGTACCCTTAACGGAGGCTGGTCATACACTTGGCAAGGTAGCAATGCTGAGGCCTTGTCCGACAGTTACAACACTATTTTAGAAGCCTTTACAAATAAATTTGGTCAAGAGAATGTTGTTTACGAGCCGGGAGTTACTTATAATGATAAAGGAAACTGGTGGGAAGAAAACCAACCCGAAATAGAGAAGGCCGTAGCCGCTGCTGCCGGTGTGGATTATATTGTTGCTTGTATTGGTGAAAATTCATACTGCGAAACGCCGGGTAACCTTACTAATTTATTCCTTACTGAGAATCAGCGAAATCTGGTTAAGGCCCTAGCGAAGACAGGTAAACCCGTTGTGTTGATTCTGAACGAAGGTCGCCCCCGCTTGATTGCCGATATCGAACCCCTTTCGGGAGCAGTGGTAAACATCATGTTGCCGGGAAATTATGGCGGTGACGCATTGGCTAATCTGGTTGCCGGTGATGCCAACTTTAGCGGGAAGTTGCCTTATACATATCCTAAAGAGATTAATTCATTAGTTACCTATGATTACAAACCCAGCGAACATATAGGGAAACAAATGGAGGGTGCCTACAACTATGATGCCGTGGTTAACGTGCAGTGGGCGTTTGGATACGGATTGAGTTACACTACGTTTGCATACAGTAACTTCCGTGTTGACAAGTCTCAGTTTACTGCCGATGACGTGCTTACTTTTACGGTTGATGTAAAGAACACAGGCAGCAAGATGGGAAAAGAAAGTGTTTTGTTATTCAGCAGTGACCTGGTGGCTTCACTGACTCCCGACAATAGACGTTTGCGCGCTTTCGAGAAAGTAGAGTTACAACCCGGTGAAACGAAAACCGTTACGCTCAAGGTGAAGGCTTCTGACCTTGCTTTCGTGGGTTACGATGGCAAATGGGTATTGGAAAAAGGAGATTTCCGTGTTCAAGCCGGTAACCAGTTGGTTAACATTACTTGTTCGGAAACTAAGAAATGGGAGACTCCTAACAGATAACGGATTGTTATAGTATTTATAGAGACAACCTCTCAAGCCCGACATGTATGGTGGTGTGGTTTGAGAGGTTTTTATAATTTACGTATGAAAATAAAATCAATATTGTGTGTTTTCCTTTTTTCTATCATAACACTCTCTTGTAAGGGAGTATTGATAAATAATAAACTTACATCACAGGTTGAAGTTAACTCTCTGAATGTTAAATATCTTTCTGTTATCTGTAAGACATGGGGGCTGATGAAATATTATCATCCTAATGTGATATCTGGAGAATATGATTGGGACAAAGAACTATTCAATGCCATAAACAAAATCTCAGAAAGTAAATCAGATTGTGAATTCAAAGCCAATTTGTTAAGTTGGATAAAATCTTATGGTCCAATTCAAATAGATGAAAAGGTAAATAGAAAAGACAATCTACCAGCTACCAAAATAAAAATGACTAACGACTTTGATTGGATTGAATCTGCATTAATTCCGGAAGAAGCCCGATTAATACTAAAATCTATCGTTTCTCATCAAAATGACGGAATTTCATTCTACGTGAAAAAGACAGTAGCCGGTGAGGCGCAGTTTACAAATGAAAATGTATATAATGATTTGACTAATCCAGACTTAGGTTTTCGATTGTTGACACTATTTAGATATTGGAATTATATAGAGTATTTCTACCCATATAAATATTTGGCTTCGGATTGGAATTCAGTTTTGGAAGACTTTATTCCCATGATGTATAAATCGTATGATGAGATTGAATACAGAAAGATACTGTGGGAATTATTTTCTAAAATAAACGATTCACATGCAAATCTAATCACTGATTCTATCTGGAGCGACTTTAAAGGTGTCAATAATCTGCCGATTAAACTTTCTAGAATCAATAATAAATTTATTATTGTAGACAGTTACAGTGAAAATCAAATGCCAGATGAATGTTTTTTGCCTGGCGATGAATTGATTATGATAGATGGAATAGCTGTAGATTCGTTATTCCATCTATCGTCAGATTATATTCCATCTTCAAATCTAAAAACAAAATATAGAGATTTTTTGCTAGATCTACCAAGGAGTAATAAGAAAAGATTGGAGATTACGTTTATTAGAGATGGAATATTACATTCAAAGAAATGTATATTGCGAAAAAACAACGAAAGCTACTTTTTTGATCGCCTTCCTGTTCCTAAGATCAGTTTTATGGATTTTGATTCGATTGCTTATGTTAACTTGTGCGCTAGTCAGCAGGTGGATTTAATAAACCTTATCGATAAAAAAATCATAATTGCGGATTTAAGAGGTTCTATATCTAATGATGTCGAAAATTTCTTAGAGATATCAGATCTCATTCCGTATTATACCAAATTTGCTATATCCTCAGAGATAGATAATTATAAACCTGGAAGATTTATAATTAATGAAAATGCTGCAACTCTTTCTACAGGTAAAGACCGTCGATTCAAGGGTGAACTGATTCTTCTTGTGAATGAATTTACGCAAAGTAATTCGGAATTTATGGCTATGCTTTATCAATCCTTACCAAATACCTTAACCGTAGGGAGCCAGACTGCTGGGACCGATGGTAATATGACTTTTGTTGATTTGCCTGGAGGAATTAAAACCGCATTTACAGGAGTTGGCATTTATTATCCCGATGGAAGTGAAACACAAAAAGTAGGCATAAAAATCAATAAATATGTAGAGCAATCGCTTGAGGATGTTATCAAAGGTCGAGATACACAACTAGAAACCGTATTTCAAATGTTAAATATTAAGATGTGATTATATATGACCCATTATAACAAAGAATCGACTGCCTGCACCAGCACATTACGAGGTTGGATTCGTATCTTTGCTTCGTAGTATGAATTAAATGTTGCTTTGATGAAAAGATTAATGTTGTTAGTAGGGATTGTCTTACTCTCTATTGGAGTAAATGCTCAGCAAGATTCGCTGTTTGTAATTAAGAATATGGGTAACAGAGTGTTGTTAACTCCTAAAAGTGTTCAAAATCCATTCATTGGCATGAAACGAAGTGTCTATACTCCAAAGTCTGAATGGTTAACCATAGGAATAAATAAAATAGTAAGGTCTTGCTTCGATGCAAAACATCGAAAATCATTATTGGATGCGAGAATATTTGTTAATGTGTATGGCGATTGGTCAGGAGAGATAAAATATGTGGATTTTTTAGTGTCTAAAAGCGAAGCAGCCAAGGTTTCATTTGAAGATTTAAATAACCTTCAGCAAAGAGTAAAACTTCTAAAAATCCCGCAAAGTGAGAACTTATCCGTTCATAAAATGACAGCAGACTATTTTAAATTAACCTATTTGCTTAGATGTGAATCTGAATATTCCCCTGATAAATAACAGTCATTACGGAGCTGATTTTAATGTTCATTGTCTATTGAAATAGATGTAATTTTCAAATATACCACACATTATATTTCTATGAGAATTAATATTAGTAAGATAGCTCCTTTATATTCTTTTTTCTATAATTTTATATCATCAAAAAAAATATTTGAAATTTCGTAATATTGGTCAAGATCTTCTTTGAAGGTTTTCAAAACGATGTTTTTAGGGCTTTTTACTAATGCCTGATTTATTATTCTTAATGCCTCTTTCTTTTTTTTCTGATACATATATATTTCTGCTTTTTTGATTATTACATCAATATTGAGAGTGTCTTCTAATAATTTATCGCATTGTATTAATGCAGCGTTAAAATATATTTCAGATGAATCCATCCGCCCTATTAACCTGTTTTTTTGTCCATAATATATCAATCTGTCAACATTGAATTTATCCTTACTCAGTGTTCTCTCTTTTAGCAAGAAAGCCTCTTTTTTCTTATTTAGTAATGCTAATATCTGAGCTCTAACGTTTAAATTGTATAACAAATTGCTATTACTGGAATCTAAAGCCATTGCTTTATTATTTAAGACTAAAGCATGATTTAGGAGTATAGAGTCTTGGTTACTCTGGAAAGTTAAAATTAATTCAATAACAGAGTCGTTCAGAATCTTTAAATCCTTATTGTTCTCATGTTTTTTATCAATACCTGATTGATTACATGCACATATTAATATTGCAATGTAACATAATATTGTATTCTTCATCGTTTGTACCTTTTACTTTATACATATTCTCATAAAGTCAAATCTATCTATACCGCTCAAATATTGCGATGAACTCACTAT
>MTLE01003797.1_pt1 | contig 34307 bp, 25 predicted proteins | sample 1982461 | NCBI WGS metagenome assembly MTLE01 (sample SAMN05712605, study PRJNA340218) | biofilm metagenome | isolation source: sample SPL anode biofilm adapted to -200 mV | place: USA | collected 2012-02-03
ACTTGAAAGAAAAGAGAAGAAAAGAGAGAAGACAAGATTACTAGACACCGCTAATGCGTAATTATATATAAGTATAAACAGTATACTTAGTTACTATAAAAAGATGCTACATAAAAAGAATATCGGCTTTTTTTTATACTTTTGTCACAAGATACAGTCGACTACAAAAATTACATAGAAAAAATGAAGATCATTGATTTAATAAACTCCAACGAAAAAACAGCTTTTTCATTCGAAATTTTACCCCCACTAAAAGGTACGGGTATCGAAAAACTGTATACTACAATTGATACATTAAAAGAATTTGATCCCAAATACATCAATATAACGACTCACAGAAGCGAATATATTTATAAGGACTTGGGTGAAGGATTATATAAACGAGACAGGCAGCGTCGAAGACCAGGCACTGTTGCTGTTGCTGCCGCTATTCAAAATAAATATAACATCAAAACAGTTCCCCACATTTTATGTAGCGGGTTCACTAGAGAAGAAACAGAATATGTTCTTATTGATCTGCAATTCTTAGGAGTTACAGATTTGCTGGTTCTTCGTGGAGACAAAGCAAAGCATGAATCTGTATTTACACCTGAAGGAGATGGTTATTACCACGCCATACAGCTGCAAGAACAAATCAATAACTTCAATAAAGGAATCTTTGTCGATGGCACTTCAATGCAAAACATGGAACAGCCTTTTTCTTATGGAGTGGCTTGCTATCCTGAGAAACATGAAGAATCACCAAATATAGAAGACGATATTTACTGGTTAAAGAAAAAGGTTGAAGCCGGAGCTGAATATGCGGTCACACAGCTATTTTATGATAACAAGAAATATTTTGATTTCGTAGATAGAGCACGTCAAGCAGGAATCACTGTTCCCATTATTCCGGGCATCAAGCCTTTTAAAAAACTATCACAGTTAACAATGATTCCAAAAACTTTTAAAGTTGATCTTCCCGAAGATTTGACTAAAGAGATTCTTAAATGTAAGAATGACAACGAAGCTCAACAAGTGGGAATTGAATGGTGCATTGCTCAATGCAAAGAACTCATTGAATACGGAGTACCTAGCTTACACTTCTACACAATCTCAGCTGTGGACAGCATTAGAGAGGTAGCTCAAAAAATATATTAGATATGCAATTCGGAGATGTCATAGGACAAGACCACATTAAGCAGAAACTTATTGAGGAAGTAAATGAAGGTCGCATTCCTCATGCGCTACTTTTATGTGGTAATGAAGGGGTTGGAAAACTTCCATTGGCGATAGCTTACGCACAATACATTTGCTGCACTAACAAGCAATCAACCGACTCATGCGGAACTTGTCCGTCGTGCATCAAGTTCAAGAAACTAATACATCCCGATTTGCATTTCATGTTTCCCATCGTGAAAAATGCAAAAGCAAAAAAAGAAATTTGCGATGATTACATTTCCGATTGGCGCCATTTTTTAGAAAAGATGCCCTATATGAGCATAAACAATTGGTTGAATGAACTGCAGGCAGAAAACTCACAAGCCATCATTTATGCTAGGGAGAGCGATGAGATCATAAGAAAGCTTAGCCTTAAATCAAGTGAAGGAGGACATAAGGTTTCAATTATCTGGTTACCTGAAAGGATGCATGTAGTGTGCGCAAATAAATTGCTTAAACTTCTGGAAGAACCACCCCAGAAAACAATATTCATCCTTGTTTCCGAAAATCCAGAGATGATTTTACCTACCATATTGAGCAGAACACAACGTTTAAATATTCCTCGAATAGAAGAGAGTTGTATTGCCAATACACTACAGACCAAATATGCAATTGCTTCAGCAGATGCGCAAAACATTGCTCACACAGCTAATGGAAGTTTTGTTAAGGCTCTTGATGCCATCCATTTAAATGAAGAAAAAAGGCTTTTTTTTGATTTATTTGTTAGCCTAATGCGTCTTTCTTACCAACGGAAGATAAAGGAAATGAAAATATGGAGCGAAAGCGTAGCCGCTATGGGAAGAGAGAAACAAAAAAACATGCTTGATTATTGCCAGCAAATGATTCGAGAAAATTTCATCTTTAATCTGAAGCAAAAAGATCTTACTTACTTAACAATCGATGAAGAGAATTTTGCCAAACGCTTTTCTCCTTTCGTTAATGAGAAGAATGTTATAGGAATTATGAATGAATTGAGCCAAGCTCAAAGAGATATAGAACAAAATGTAAATGCCAAAATGGTTTTTTTTGATTTTTCCTTGAAAATGATTGTGTTATTAAAACAATAATGTATCATTGTAAAATCAAAACTAAGGCCCTATAAATATAAGAAACAATATGGATTATAAATTAAATAACGGTAGCGGAAAACTTTGTTGCAAAGGTTGTTCCCGACAAGATAAGAAACTTAATACTTATGATTGGTTGGCAGATGTCCCCAATAATGCCGAAGAATCAGATATGGTTGAAGTTCAATTTAAAAATACTCGTAAGGGGTATTATAAAAATAGCAATAAAATAAAGCTTGAGAAAGGTGATACAGTCGCCGTTGAAGCTACGCCCGGGCACGACATCGGGGTAGTAACACTTACAGGTAAGCTAGTACCTTTGCAAATGAAAAAGGCGAATAACCGCCCTGATGCTGAAATAAAACGTATCTACCGCAAAGCAAAGCCTGTAGATATGGAAAAATATAATGAAGCCAAAGCCAAAGAACATGCAACCATGATTAAGGCTAGACAGATTGCAGCCAATCTCAATCTTAACATGAAAATAGGAGATGTTGAATATCAAGGCGACGGTAATAAAGCTATTTTTTACTATATCGCTGATGAGCGTGTTGACTTTCGTCAATTAATCAAGGTACTTGCCGAAGCATTTAGAGTGCGCATCGAGATGAAGCAGATAGGGGCACGTCAGGAAGCTGGCCGTATAGGAGGTATTGGGCCTTGTGGCAGAGAACTCTGTTGCGCAACCTGGATGACAAGTTTTGTCTCTGTATCAACCAGCGCAGCTAGATTCCAGGACATATCTCTTAATCCACAGAAGTTGGCTGGTCAGTGCGCCAAATTAAAATGTTGCATGAATTATGAAGTCGACAGTTACGTCGAAGCCCAAAAGAAACTGCCATCTAGAGAAATTGAATTAGAAACTAAAGATGGCACCTATTATTTCTTCAAGGCAGATATTATGGCAAATCAGATAAGCTATTCAACAGATAAAAACTTCCCGGCTAATCTGATAACTATTAGTGGTAGAAGAGCTTTTGAAATTATAAGTATGAATCGAAAAGGGGTTAAGCCAGATACATTAATCGAATCTGAACGCAAACCTGAGCCTAAAAAACCAATCGATTTACTAGAACAGGAAAGCCTTACCCGCTTTGATAAACGTCATGGAAGTGGTGATAACACATCAAATAATTCCCAAAACAGAAAAAAGAAAAAAAGTAATAACAGGCCTCAGCAGGCGCAAATGCGTAACGAAAAAGAAAATTCTAGAGTCCAGGCCCAAGCGCCCAATGACGCTCAACAAGTAAAAGAAGAACAAGGTTCGCACAATAAACCCAATAGAAATAACAGAGACCGTAACGGAAGAAGAAATTTTCCTCGTCCTCAAGAGAGAAACAAAAAAGATGATCAGCAAGTTAAGGAATAGTATTATAATTACTCTTTCTACACTGTTTTTATTCAGTTGTGAAAATGGCTCTGTGTATCATAGCTTTAAGCATGTTAATCCGAAAGGATGGAGCAAACATGATACTCTTTCGTTTGAAATTGGGCTAAAAGAAACTGCTTACCGATATAACATACGAGCACAAATAAGAAATTTGAGCTCGTATGCATATCAGGATTTATATTTGTGCATAAAAAGCAATATTCCTGATTCTACCATCTGGCAAACTGATACTATTAAGTTTCAACTGATTAATAAAGAAGGAGAAATTATTGGTAAAGGATGGGGAGATTTATATGAGCTATCAGTTCCATATAGAGAAAATATACTAGTAAAACCAGGCAAATATACGATAAAGATTTCTCATGAAATGAAGGATAATTACCTGAAAGGGATTAATGATGTGGGGATTAAAGTAGAATAAGGGCTTATCTAACGGCGACTTCTACCCGCATCAATTCTTAAAAAGATGAACAGTAAAATGCTAAATCCCCAAAGTGAAGAACCTCCATAGCTAAAAAAAGGTAAAGGTATACCAATTACGGGTGTAAGACCTAATACCATACCTATATTAATAAACAAGTGAAAGAGGAATATACTTACTACCGAATAGCCATACACACGCCCGAAGGTTCCATGTTGCCTTTCAGAGAGTGCAATCAATCTTAAAATAAGGATCAAAAACAGGAGAAGAACAATTGAAGCGCCAACAAAACCCTGTTCCTCCCCTACCGTACAAAAAATAAAATCGGTATCTTGTTCGGGTACATACTTCAGTTTTGTCTGAGTTCCATTCAGAAAACCCTTGCCTGTTAATCCTCCAGAGCCAATGGCTATTTTGGATTGATTTACGTTATAACCGGCTCCTGATAAATCTTCCTCCATGCCTAATACAACCTTAATTCTTATTTGTTGATGAGGTTCCAATACTTTATTGAAAACATAATCGCATGAATATAAGAAACCGATAGACGTAATTGTAAACAAACCAATAAGTGCATAAGAAAGAAAGCGTTGGCTTAGGTACAAATAAAACAAGTAACACGCTGCACCAATACACAACGCCCACAGTATCCAAACCAGATTAAATTCGTAGACGTATTCAGAAACTAAAAAAGACAATCCCAAAGTTAAAACACTTACTCCTAAGATATTTCTTACCAATAACCATTTTCTTTGATAAACCCATAACATGCTCGCCGTAAACAGAAGAATAAGGCACAACACAACGAACTCGCCCAGCGGTGTAGGCGTTTCTGCAATAAACAATTCGCTAAAGCGAATACCAATGATAAAATATAAAACAGCACAAAGTCCTAAAAAAAGCACCGTACCAGACATGCCTTCTCTATATAATACAAGAAAGAAAGCCAAATAAACCAAAGCTGAGCCTGTTTCTCTCTGCATGATGATAAGTATCATTGGTACCATAATGATAGCGAGCAAGCCTACAAAATGCCTCAATTTATTTATACTAAACGAATATGAGTTCATATATTTTGCCAAGGCAAGCGCAGTTGCAAACTTAGCGAACTCAGCCGGTTGCAAACTAACTGGTCCTAATTGCAACCACGAGCGGGAGCCTTTCACATCTGGAGCAATGAATATAGTTACCAGTAATAGTAACAGCATTCCTATATATATAAAATAAGAAAACATATCAAACAACTTGTCTTCAAGCATAAGCAAAACAAAGCCTATTCCAAAAGAACATACAATCCAAACAAGTTGCTTACCTGCACGAGTTGAAAAATCAAGGAAGTCAGGATTGCCGTAATCATAACTCGCACCACAAACACTAAACCATCCACAAGTAATCAACAAAAGATAAATGATAATGGCAACCCAATCAATTGATTTCCATAGACTAATACTCCTTGAAGCCATACTGAATTAAATTAGTGTTACTGATTTCATCAACAGTTTTCATACGTTCGGGTGAAAGAGTTCCTTTTAAATATTTCTCCATTAACACTGAAGCAATAGGAACGGCCCACGTAGCCCCAAAGCCAGCATTCTCCACATAAACGGCAATGGCTATTTTAGGTTTATTCATCGGAGCAAATCCCATAAATATAGAGTGGTCCTTACCTTTATTTTGTGCTGTTCCTGTTTTGCCGCACACCTCAATGTCAGGTAAATTGGCTCCACGACATGTTGCGCCATATGCCGTTCCTACAACCGCTCCGCGCATTCCTTTTACTACTAAATCGTAATATTGAGGCGAGATTGTTGTATATCTTGGGAAGCGATACAAACTGTCTAATTGATCATGCTGTATCTTTTTCACAATATGAGGAGTTATAAAATGTCCCCTATTCGCTATTGTTGCAGCCAAATTTGCCATTTGGACAGGCGTAAGCAATATCTCACCTTGGCCGATAGAGGTATGAATGATCCTCAGTCCTCCCCATCTCCCTTTACCATATATTTTATCATAGAATTGTGCATTAGGAATTAAGCCGCGCTTCTCACCAGGTAAGTCAACCCCAAGCTTATATCCAAATCCCATAGAAACCATATGATCTTTCCAAACAGTTAACGCTTTAGCAGAAGAACCGTATTTTTTATTATCTATCATTCGATATAATCCCCAACAAAAATAAGAATTACAGGAAGTAGATAGAGCTGGCATAAAAGGAATAGGCGAAGGATGTGCATGACAGCCAACACGCAAGCCAGGTACAACAAAGCCATGATAACATGGGAATGTGGTGTTTTCATTTACAATTCCCTCCTGCAAAAAAATCATTCCTTGAGCAGTCTTAAAAGTTGATCCGGGGGGGTATGCAGCCATAAGTGGTCGATTAAACAATGGTTTCAAAGGATCTTTCTCTAACTCCAGATGATTTTTTCCTCGTTGGCGTCCTACCATAACCATAGGATCATAAGAAGGCGCAGATACAAAACAGAGAATCTCGCCCGTTTCAGGTTCAATAGCCACTATACTTCCCATTTTACCATGCATCAGCTTCTCTCCTAACGTTTGCAGTTCCATATCTAAACTTAGTGTTATATCCTTTCCTGGAATAGGTACTTTATCGTAAATGCCGTTTTTATAATGCCCTTGAATACGACCATGGGCGTCTCTTAAAAGAATTTCAACCCCTTTTTCTCCTCTTAAATACTTTTCATATGATTTTTCAACACCTTGTTTTCCTATATAATCCCCCCTCACATAATAGTCATCTTCTTCAATATCTCTCATTGAGACCTCACCAATATCTCCCAAAGCATGTGCAGCAACATTATATGCATATTGACGAATGGTTCTACGCTGTATATAAAATCCCGGAAAACGAAATAGTTTTTCTTGAAACACACCACACTCCGCTGCCGATAGCTGAGTCATAAAAACCTGATGTGTATATTTAGAATAACCTGGGTTCTGCTTCCTATCACGAATATCAAGCATCCTTTTCAAGAAAAATGCAGATGTTATGTTCAGAGTCTTACACAAATCAGTTGTATCCAGCTGCGTTATTTCGTTAGGAACAATAGTTATATCATATGCTGGCTGGTTAAAAACCAACAATTTACCGTTTCGGTCGTAGATAGCTCCTCTAGATGGATATTGAGTCTTTTTAAGAAACGCATTGCTATCTGCATTTTTCTTGTAATCATCAGTCATTACCTGCAAAACAAGAAGTCGCAGAATATAGGTTAGCACAATAAATACAGCTATGCCACCAATTACAAACTTACGTTTTTCTAAAAGATAATCTTTTGCCATTTTTATTTCTTCACCCCTTCAAAAGCCAAAATACAACTCAACGTTAGCAACGTACTAGACGCAATTCGCAATATTAGAGATCCTATATCTGCAAAAGAAAAGAATTCAATTGTCAACAAGGCTCCATGGTGAATCAACAAACAAATTAATAAATACTTTATAAAAGAGAAATTTCCTATCGTTTTAAATGATGGAACTATATTATCAAAGCTATCACGTGGTGTAAACAGAGTTAATAAAGGAGGCCTGACAAAAGCCATCAAGACAGTAGCCGATGCATTAATACCTGGCGTATTTGAAAAGACATCAATTATTAAGCCTAAAAAGAATGCCCATAACAATAATTCATTACGAGAAACAGAAGACGGGAACTTCAAAATAAAGTAAGTATAAAGAAAAGGAGTTGCGTATCCTGCGAGATGAATGTTATTGAGAATGAGCACCTGCAAAAGCACCAACCCCACAAACCATAATATACGATATATGTAATTTATTATCATTGCGCCTTTGTTTTTAATTCAAGTTCTTCCTGCTCTATCCTCTGAACATCTGTTATAACCCTCACATTACTGATTTTACCAAAATTAGTGGCTAACTTCACTTTTAATAAATAAGAAAGTCCATCATTAGAATCGGACATATCATCAACTGTGCCTACCATCACCCCTTCGGGAAAGACAGTGGAATATCCACTCGTTATGATTGTATCCCCCAAATTAAATTCTGCATGTCGAGGAAGATCTTTCAGATAAGCGTATCTAGAATCACCATGCTCCCACTTCAAATAGCCAAAATAGTCGCTGTTCTTTATCTTACAACTAATGTTTGATTTACTATTGAGCACAGAAATCACAACCGAATAATGTTCTGACGCCATATAAACAATACCTACAACCCCTTCTTCTCCTATCACCCCCATCTCAGGTAAAATTCCATCTGATTTCCCTTTATCGAGTGTCAAATAGTTATTAACCAAATTCAAACTATTGTTAATAACATGCGCCGGAATTGTTTTATATTGATTACTGCTTAGTTCTGCTAAACGATTAATTTCAAGAGAATCTACATTTCTATCTTTCAATGCATTACGCAGAAAAGTGAGTTGACGTTCTAGAATCGTATTACGTTCAAGAAGAGTTTCATTTGCCGATTTCAAGTAAAAATAAGACGTAATCCCTCCCGAGATCTCATATACCTTGCCTGATATCGCATTCGCAGAGGTGAAATAGACACTTTGCTGATAATTATTAAAGCGAAACAACATAACCAGACTAGCTGTCTCCAATAAAAGAAACACAAACCAGTAGTTATATTTAATGAGAAAATTCAGTAAATTCCGCATAACACTAAGACGTCAAGAGCCAATGTATTAACAGATACATTCATCCGTAATACATTGGCACATTCATATTTTCACTATCAATAGCCTTATTTATCTCATCAAGAATGAAAAACGATCCACATTTTTTAGAGCAACACCTGTTCCTTTTGCTACTGCATGCAAAGGATCCTCTGCAATATGAAAAGGAATGTTGATTTTATCAGTTAATCGTTTGTCAAGACCTCTTAACAATGCACCTCCACCAGCTAAATAGATACCGTTATGAACAATATCCGCATAAAGTTCTGGCGGAGTCTTCTCCAATGCACTCAAAATGGCCGTTTCTATTTTTGAAATAGATTTCTCAAGACAATGAGCAACCTCTTGATAGCATACAGGTACCTCCATAGGCAAAGCCGTAATACGGTTAGGCCCATGTACAATATAGTCCTCTGGGGCGTCATCACCCAACTCAGTTAAAGCAGCTCCAACATTTATTTTTATACGTTCGGCCATTCTCTCGCTAACCTTCACATTATGCTGTCTGCTCATGTATTCCTGGATATCCGCAGTCAAGTCATCACCTGCTATGCGAATTGAGTTATTAGAAACAATACCCCCCAAGGAAATAACTGCAATTTCAGTAGATCCACCACCTATATCAACAATCATATTTCCTTCAGGCGCTTCCACATCAATACCAATTCCTATAGCTGCCGCCATGGGTTCAAAAAGCAAATACACATCTCGTCCACCAGCATGTTCAGCAGAATCACGTACAGCACGCAATTCAACTTCAGTACTTCCCGAAGGAACCCCTATCACCATTCGTAATGAAGGAGAAAATAGATGATTACGGGTATTAACCATTTTTATTAATCCACGCATCATTTGCTCACAAGCATAAAAATCTGCAATAACTCCATCTCTTAAAGGACGGATTGTTTTTATATTCTCGTGGGTTTTTTCATGCATCATCTTTGCTTTGTCGCCAACCGCAATCATTTTATCGGTTCTGCGATCTAAAGCCACAACAGAAGGTTCATCCACTACAATCTTACCATTTGAGATAATAATTGTATTGGCTGTCCCAAGGTCCATTGCTATTTCCTGAGTAAAAGAGAATAATCCCATTTTTATTTTCTTTGTTAGTGTTTAAAATGACGAATACCGGTGGTAACCATTGCAACACCATGTTCATTACAATAATCAAAAGTCTGTTGGTCTCTCACTGAACCACCAGGTTGAATTACCGCCTTTACACCTTCCTTGTGTGCAATTTCAACACAATCGGGGAAAGGGAAAAACGCATCAGATGCCATAACAGCACCTTCAAGTTCAAATCCAAAAGCTTTCGCTTTCTCTATCGCCTGCTTCAATGCGTCAACACGCGAAGTTTGTCCAACTCCGCTAGCTAACAATTGCTTTCCCTTTGCTAAAACAATCGCATTCGACTTACTGTTTTTTACAATCTTATTGGCAAAAAGCATGTCTGAAATTTCTTGTTCTGTAGGGATAGTATTTGTTACTGTCTTTAAATCGGCAGTTGTTTCTATATTTAAGTCTCTTTCTTGTACCAAGACCCCGTTCAACAAAGAACGGAATTGAGTCTTAGGCAATTTTTGTTCTTTACGGACTAAAATAATTCTATTTTTTTTCTGACCCAATATTTCAAGCGCATCGACATCATAATCGGGCGCAATAATTACTTCAAAGAAAATTTTATCTATTTCTGCCGCAGCTTCCCTATCAATAACAGCATTGGTAATCAATACGCCACCATAAGCCGACACTGGATCACCTGCCAACGCATCTTTCCAAGCCTCCAATACAGTGGGTCGAGAAGCTAAACCACATGCATTATTATGCTTCAATACAGCAAAAGTCAGATCTTCAAATTCATCAATCAACTCAACAGCTGCATTGATATCCAACAAGTTATTGTAAGAAATTTCTTTTCCGTGAATCTGATCAAAGATAGCATCTAGATTACCGTAGAAGAAGCCTTTCTGATGAGGATTTTCTCCATAGCGAAGAGCCTTTTGATCATTTGCAGAACAACGAAATGCTGAATTTTCTGCTCCATCAAAATAATTAAAAATAGCAGAATCGTAATGTGAAGAAACAGCAAAAGCCTCTTTCGCCATCCAGCGACGCTCTTCCAACGAAGATGTTGCACCATGCTCCATCAACATATCCAACAAGGGCTTATATTGCAATTGTGAAGCAACAATCACCACATCATTGTAATTCTTAGCAGCAGCTCGAATCAAAGAAATCCCGCCGATATCAATCTTTTCTATGACGGTAGCCTCATCAGCCCCCGAAGCCACTGTTGCTTCAAACGGATACAAATCAACAATAACCAAATCTATTTCGGGGATTTCATATTCCTCTATTTGTTGTCTGTCTTGTTCCAGTTCACGACGACATAAAATTCCGCCGAAAACTTTCGGATGAAGTGTTTTCACTCTTCCCCCCAAGATTGAAGGATAAGAAGTCAGATCTTCCACAGCTTTACAAGGGTAACCCAATGATTCAATAAACTGTCGTGTACCTCCGGTAGAGAGGAATTCAACTCCGTCTTCATGGAGTTTTGTAATGATTTCGTCTAATCCTTCTTTATGATAGACTGAAACAAGAGCGGTTTTTATTTTCTTCAATCCAGACATTTTACTAAGAGTTATGTAATTGATGTGCAAAGTTACAAAATATGTTCCATCAAACGTTATAAATAAGGTGTAAATTAATACTAAAAAAGCTCCGCCCCTCAGTGTGAGGAGCGGAGCTTAATCTATTTGTGTGGAAAAAGCAAATTCTTACCAGATAGATGCTCGTTGCTCAGCAGGCAAAAACAACTTATCTTTTTCGGTTACGCCAAAGGCGTCATACCAAGCAGCAATATGAGGAAGAGCTCCGTCAACACGCCATTTCCCTAACGAGTGCGGATCAATTTTCGTCAGTCGCAGAATCTCTTCCGGACGGATATTCCCAGCCCAAACATTAGCATATGCTAAGAAGAATCTTTGTTCAGGAGTAAAGCCTTGTACGGTATTCAGCGGCTTATCTGATGTTGCCTTTTTAAAAGCTTGAAAAGAAACCTGCAAACCACCATGATCGGCAATATTCTCACCTAAGGTAAACTGACCATTAGCATGTACTCCTGGTGCTACTTCAATACTATCAAAATGGTTAATCATAACCGCAGCTCTTTTTTCAAAATTCTTGGCATCTTCGGCAGTCCACCAATCCTTCAGGTTTCCATCCTTATCGTACTGGCGTCCCTGATCATCAAAGCCGTGTGTCATTTCGTGACCAATAACAACCCCAATGGCTCCGTAGTTAAATGCATCATCTGCATTCATATCAAAGAAAGGATATTGCAATATACCAGCAGGGAAACATATTTCGTTTGTAGTAGGGTTATAATAGGCATTTACAGTTTGAGGAGTCATCAGCCATTCATCCTTATCGACAGGTTTGCCTGCCTTTGCAACCATTTCGGCATATTGCCATGCACTGGCACGTTCTATATTAGCCCAATAAGAGTCGTTCTTCACTTCTAAAGAAGAATAATCTTTCCATTTGTCAGGATAACCAATCTTCACATGAAAAGTAGCTAGTTTTTCCAAAGCCTTTTCCTTGGTAGCCTCACTCATCCATTCAAGACCCTTAATACGTTCGCCCAAGGAAGTTTGCAAATTTCTCACCAAAGTCACCATGCGCTCTTTGGCTGCGGCAGGAAAATACTTTTCTACATACATTTGTCCAACAGCCTCTCCCAGCGAACCGTTTACCGTACTTACGGCACGTTTCCAACGAGGTTGCTGCTCTTGTTTGCCAGACATCGTCTTCTCGAAGAAATCGAAGTTCTGTTGTTCAAAATCATCACTCAAATAAGAAGCAGCTGAATTGATCACATTCCATTGCAAGTAGTCAATCTGTTGATCCATTGATACTGAATTGATCACATCATTCACCTCTTTCATTGCATTTGGCTGTCCTACATTAATTTCCTTAACAGCCGAGAGTCCTACAGATTTTAAAAGACTATTCCACCCGAGTACCGGATATTCCTTGTTCAGCACCTCTATGCTTTTCTTATTGTAATTTGCTCGCGGATTACGAAGTTCCACTCTGGAACGTGCAGCTTTCGCCAAACGTGTTTCAATATTCATTACTGATTCAACCGCTTTCTGAGCCGATGCTTCATCGCGTCCTGCCAAGCGGAACATCTTTGCAACATGTTCTTTATACTTTTCGCGTATTTCTTTTGTTTTATCATCATTCTCCAGATAATAATCACGTTCACCCATACCGATACCACCTTGATATGTTTGTACCAGATTAACTGTACTATTCATATCATCGGCACTGACATACAAGACAAAATAAGGGAACATACCTTTTTGTTGCATCTCTGCTATCATTGAGACAATTTGAGCTTTGTCTTTGAGCGATGCAATCTTATCTAACTCAGCCTTAATAGGTGCTGCTCCCTCCTTATTTAATTTCACACTATCTAGTGCTATATTATATAAATCACCTACTTTTTGCGCTACGCTACCGTTTTCATGCTTTGCAGCTGCCAGTTCTTCTATTAATTCACGTAACTGCTTACGATTGTTTTCGGCCAACATATCGAAAGAGCCAAAGCGTGAATACTCATTTGTTAGAGGATGTTTCTGCATCCAACCACCATTAGCAAACTGATAGAAACTTGTTCCGGGAACAGCAGTTGTATCCAAGTTTGCCACATCAATACCCGAGGATAGTGTAGCATCTTTATTGCTACCACAGCTTGTGCCCATCAGGCACAGCGCCAAAATTGGTAAATAATTTCTCACTTTCATCATAAAATAACAATATACATACCGAGCCTTCAAGAGACTCAAATCTGTTTAGTTAATAAATAGGGGTTTATATCTATAGATAATCAAAAAAACGTTTTTAATCATCCATTTGTTTTTATTTCATCTAGTTCGATTGAAGATTGTTCCCACTCCTCAACGGTTCTATCAAGTTGCATTTTCAGTTTTTGATGCTGCTCATAAAGAGACATATCCGATGCTCCTTCTACAGTGCCCATTTTAGTTTCAACAATCGCTATAGCTGATTCCAGTTCTTCAATTGCTTTCTCGCAATCAGCAACTTGCTTCTCCATTTTCTTTATCTTCTTATTCAGTTCTTTTTGTGCCTCATAAGAAAGTTTATTATCGGAAACAACACCTTGTGACTCTGCAATTGTTGAAGTTGCACTACCTCCGGAAGGAATACTTTTCTGAAGTTCATTCAAGTCTTCCAATTTTTTCCTTTGCAGGAATTCATAGATTCCTCCCAGATGTTCTTTTACCAATCCGCTACCGAACTCATATACTTTAGTCGCCAGTCCATCTAAAAAGTCACGGTCATGGCTAACTAAAATTACCGTCCCCTCAAATTCACGAATTGCTTCTTTCAATACATCCTTGGAACGCATATCCAAATGGTTGGTCGGCTCGTCAAGTATCAACAGATTCACCGGCTGTAAAAGTAACTTAATCATAGCCAATCGGCTACGTTCGCCACCCGACAATACCTTTACTTTCTTATCAGAGGCTTCACCTCCAAACATGAAAGCACCGAGTATATCGCGAATTTTATTACGAATATCACCCACAGCGACACGGTCTATCGTATCGAACACAGTAAGTTCACCTTCAAGCATTTGTGCCTGATTTTGGGCAAAGTAGCCTATTTGAACATTGTGTCCGATGACTAATTTGCCATCGAAATCAATCTCATTCATAATGCACTTCACCAAGGTCGATTTTCCTTCACCATTTTTACCGACAAAGGCCACCTTATCGCCCCTATTGATGGTAAGATTGACATCGTGGAAAACAACATGATTGCCATACTTCTTCTGTACATCTTCGCAGATAATCGGATAGCTTCCTGAACGCGAAGCAGGAGGGAATTTGAGACGCAGAGCCGAATTATCCTCTTCATCCACTTCAATTCGCTCTATCTTCTCCAGTTGCTTGATGCGGCTTTGCACCTGCACAGCCTTCGTAGCCTTATAACGGAAGCGCTCAATGAAATCTTCCGTATCCTGTATTTGTTTTTGTTGGTTTTCGTACGCACGCAGTTGTTGCTCGCGACGCTCCTTACGTAGAATAACATATTGATCATAAGACACTTTATAATCATAAATGTGTCCGCACGAAATCTCAATGGTACGAGTCGTCACATTATTAATAAAGGCCCGGTCGTGACTCACCAGCACAACCGCATTGGCACGGGTAGAAAGAAATGTCTCCAACCACTGAATTGATTCTATATCCAAATGGTTGGTCGGCTCATCCAATAACAAAACGTCGGGCTGACGAAGCAATAATTTAGCTAATTCAATACGCATACGCCAACCGCCACTAAATTCGGAAGTGGAACGATCAAAGTCTTCTCTTTTAAATCCCAAGCCCACTAGAGTCCGTTCTATTTCTGCATGGAAATTGGTGCCGCCCATCATCAAGAAGCGTTCATTCTCATGTGTAAACCGGTCAATGAGTTTATGGTAATCTTCTGATTCATAGTCGGTACGTTCAGCCAGCTCCTGATTCATGCGCTCCAGCTCTTTCTGCATATCAAAAATATGTTCGAAAGCTTTCTCAGCTTCTTGCATCACCGTATTTTTATCGGCAAGTACCATGACCTGGGGCAAGTATCCAATGGTCGTGTCTTTAGGTAAAGCTACAACACCGGAAGTAGGTTGTTGCAAACCTGCCAATATTTTAAGCATAGTCGACTTACCGGCACCATTCTTGCCGACCAATGCAATTCTATCTTTCTTATTTATAACATAGGTAACGTCTTCAAATAGCGGAGTGGCGTTAAATTCTACTTTTAAACCTTCAACTGAAATCATTCATTTATCCTTTTTGTACGAACGGCAAAGATAATGAATTCTTGAATATTTATTTAACTATCAAGCATCTATAAAGCCTGAGTCACCAATCAAAAAACAATTTTCAAAGCAACACACCTTATTATATAGAAAGAGGCTGCCTCTATGTGAAGCAGCCTCAACAAATTCTTTGTGAAATCAATATGCCTATTTAGAACAGTTTGGCAGGGTATTCACCCGCATCGACCAAAGCTTGAATCTTATCAACTACTCCCTGGCGATCTTCAGCATAAGTCACGCCGAACCATTTAGATGTAGTATCCAACACTTTCACGCGGGCTGTATTTTCATTGATCAGCTTGTTGACCATCAGCGGAATGAAATATTCAGCTTTCAGGTTACCCATATTCTCTTTGAGGAATTCAACGAAATAATCTTCCGAATACTGAAAATAGTCAGGAGTAAATCCCCACATATTCATAGAGACCGGTGTGTTGTCTGCAATCGACACCAATTGACCATTCTCATCAGTAAAAGAAACTTTTCCATCGATACGCTCAATAGCAGTACGTTCAACAACCGTTGTAAGATAGCCTTCCGCATTTGTTTCGCATACCCCACGTGCCACAGAACCACTTTCCGACAATGTATTACCTACACGATAGCCCACCATGCAGTAATCATTCTTTTTGCCGGTCATTGCTGATAATTCCTTTCCCAATACGGCAAAACTGTCGCGACCATAAAAGTCGTCGGCATTGATAACGGCAAACGGTTCATTAATAACCTCTTTACCCATCAGTACGGCATGATTGGTACCCCAAGGTTTCACACGGTCGGCCGGGCAAGTGAAGCCTGCCGGCAATGAATCGAGTGATTGAAACACCAATTCTACCGGGATGTGATTTTCATATTTGCTTAAGATCTTATCTCTAAAATCTTGTTCAAAGTCTTTACGAATAACAAAAACGACTTTACCAAATCCGCCGCGAATAGCGTCGAAAATAGAATAATCCATAATGGTTTCACCATTAGGACCTAGTCCGTCAAGTTGTTTGAGTCCCCCATAACGGCTGCCCATACCAGCAGCCAACACAAATAAAGTTGGTTTCATATGTACCTGAATATTAAAGATTAATAGTACGGTTTGTAACTGCTTGCAAAAATACAAAATTTACCTTCTACGCGGGTCAAATTATGATTCATTTCTTTCTAATATAACGTATTTAATTAAAACGGATAGCCTATAGCCAAGTGCCAGCCCAGTCCGTCTTTGAACTTCGGAATGTTATAATACCCTTTGCGTGATGTAGTATAAGGCAAGTGCAAAGCCACTCCGCAATCCACCCTTATTACAAGGAAAGAAAGATCGTAACGGAGTCCGGCACCGGTTCCAACTGCAATTTCATCGGCCAGCCCTTTCCATTGAAACTTACCACCGGGTCGTGTTGTGTCGTCTCGCAAAAGCCATACATTACCTGCATCCATAAACACCGCTCCATGCAAATCTTGTATAATACGAAAACGATATTCCATGTTCGCTTCCAAACGAATGTCACCTGTCTGATCAATGTACGCATATTTATTATCCGCTGCCGGGTGATAACTTCCCGGTCCTAAGCTACGTATTGTAAAAGCACGTATACTATTGGCTCCACCTACATAAAACTGCTCACTATACGGAGCTACATCCGAGTTTCCATAAGAATAAATGAGTCCGCCTGCCACCCGCGTAGCAAGCGATTGATTCTTATCAATATTCCACGTGTAGCGCAGCTCCGAATTTATCTTCAGGAATTGTGCAAAAGGCGCACCCAGCAAGTCTTTCTGCTCGCTGAAACTCTTCCCGAAAGCCCTATAAATGCACGAAGTAATATTACCGGCCGAAGTCAGTGTTGTTTCCCACCACAACCTATTTCGCGCATTTCTTTTTCCGCTGGTATCATACGTGTACGTATAACTCATGGAAGGAATAAACTGATTATTCAAGCTCAAGTAGAGCGATTTGTTCTCATTGGCTATGGAATCAAACAAGTGTGTGGTACTTTGCAGCACATTGAATTTCAGTTTAAACGGAATGATAGTATGCTTGCTCGTACGCGTAGGGTTAAACACATACGTTGCATCGCCTCCAAAAGCCAATATCTTAAAGAAGCGAGCCCGGTTCAATTGGTCGGCATACAGATTAAAAGTAGTACTTGCCGGGAAATCATAATCTTTTTTGCCCAGTCGGGGAAAGAGAACCCGGGGAATAAACAAGGAAGCCGACACCCCGTATTCATAAGAGTTCATTAACGAACCATTATCGGTGTTCTGCGCTCCCGTTTGCCATTCATACGAACCCTTCAGTCCAAGAGTCAGATTTTCGCCGCCTCCAAACAGATTCTTTCTTGTCACACTGAAAGAGGCTCCCGGACCTGTTTGGTCATTACTTTTTGTTGTAATGTTGAGATCGAGTTCACCGTCGAGAGGCAAGTCATACGCCGTGCGGATATTCACGTTCAGCACATTGCAAGCATCCGTCGAGTCGCGTGGCGTGTAATTCATCTCCACATAGCGGAACATACCCAACTGCGTGATACGCTCTTGCGTACGCGTATCTCTAAAATAAGAATAAGTCTGGCTCGGATGGAAACGCAACTGCTTGTACAAAACATCCGGTCGCACCTTCAGCTTGTCGTAATAATAAATCTTCAAGTCCTTGTACATCATCGAATCATTGGGCGCTTCGCCATACACACCGTTCAAGTGCACGGCCATATCGCCCACATTCCATTTTCTCAGCGCCTCTTTAGGCACGCCCGCCTTGGGCACTATCTTCATTGAAATCTTACCGGGAACCAAAGTCGTATCGGCCAAAAAAGAAAAATAATCGGGCCGGTAATAATAATACCCGCGATTACGCAGCAAACTACTCAGCCGGGTACGCTCTTCGTCGAGGGTGATAACATTAAATTGTTTCCCAACGTGCAACAACGTTCTCTGCTGTCCGGCTTGCAAAGTATTCAATAAATCGGGAGTAAACCGTTCGTATGTTACCGTGTCTATCAGATACGGGTTCTTCATATCTACCAAATATTGCACCTTTGCCTTCCGTGGATTCTTTTCATCGGGTATGATCTGATACCCCACTGTTCCGTTAAAGAAACCATAATCATGAAGCAAGTTGGTACCTACCTTGGCACGAATATCAGGATTGACAGTAGAAATAAGTACAGGCTTGGCCGCCAGTTTATTGAAAATGAACTTCCCCAGTCCCTTTTGTCTGTTGACAAAGCTATTATAAATCCACAACCCATAAGGAAACGGAAACCGATGCACCGAACTTCCTAAAATAGAATTGTTGGGAGCCGTAGCCAATGCGGCCGTCAGCTCGGTCATAGTCTCTGCCCCTGCTCTGTCTTTCGCCTCGTTCCTGACCACCATTTTTTTCTGTCCCGTATACAAAACTTCGCCTTCGGGCAGGTTGCGCGTAGTAGAGCAACCGGCAAGCACAAGCAGGAAACAGGTGGTTATCGCAGCCAGATAAAGAGTATTTCTTACCTGCAACTGTTGAATGGTGATTCTATTCTTTTTCATCATGTTACTTCTTCCGTTTAAAGATAAAGAGTTCGCTTAACCGGCTCATTTTCTTGCGGAGCACAATACCCACTCCGGTCTCGGTAATCTCTCCTTCCAAAATACTTTCGTTGTCCTTGTTGTGGAACAGTCTGACATAGCGTGTGCCCGAATTATCCAACCGATACTCAAGCGACACATTATCAATGAACGATTCGTCTTGCTGCGTTTCATTTCCGGTTGAGATCGTTCCTCCGATCACAACCTGCACACGGTTATTGAAGAACCGCTGGGCATAACGGAAATTGTAATCCGTACGTTTACCACCCGCATCAGCTCCATCATAATTTTCCATTCCGAAGGAAATGTTGACTGTCTTCAGTGCCGAACCCGCCACATTAGCAATCTGCTTCTGCAATACAGAGTTCAATGCAGCACCCATATCCAGTCCGCCGCTTTTGTTTCCTGCGCCTGCCATGTAAACACCTGTGGCCAACAAAGCGATGGCTTGCTTGCTGCGCTCTTCGACCGACATGGCCGCCAATTCATTTTGTACGCTCATATCTTCGGGAGCTTCCAGGTTAAACAGAAGTTCCAGGTTTTCCATGCGGTTTTTAACCCCCACACTGACATCAAAGTTAACCATGCGCGGCGATCCTCCCTCCTGAGAAACAGAAGCACGCACCCTTTCGGTAGCCTTAAAGTTCAGCGAAGGATCCATGGGATTGCCACTCCACTCCACATAACTACCGTCGTTAATCTCAAACTCTTTAAGCGGAATAACCGGAAGCGCATACTTTAAAATGCCTCCCGATAAGGTGTATCTTCCCGAAAGTCTTAAATCACCACGGGGAGAATATTGCAGCGAGAGATCACCGCCGCCCTCCAGTTCCACGCGACTGTTCCTGTCGGGACTCAAATCAGCTTTCAGTCGCACAGCAGGATCAATGTGTACCGTCATCAACATATCCAGTCCTCCCAAAGAGACAACCCGTTCATCTTGTTTTTTCTGCGACAGCGTATCGGCAAACGAAGTGAAAGTAACCAAATCGCCCAAACGATCCTGCACGGTAAGCGGAGAGTCTTTCAACACATACGTAACGTCCGTATTGCCCAATACATTCATATTTCCGCGCATCACCAGCGCATCAAGCGGTCCGCGCACAGTGGTATTCATATCGACAAACACTTTTCCGTAAACCAAGCTTTCTTTGGTGCGGGGAGCATCAAGCAGGGTATAGTTGGAAGCCTTCAACGTTAAATCGGCAGTAGGGCGCGACAAGTTGCGGAAGTCTACCAGACCGTTTATCGCAAACGGATTCTTGCTGGTAGTATAAATAGAAAATTGGTTAAACAACATGCGGCTATTCTCAATCTTCACCGGACGGTTATCAAACCAATAGCGGGCGCCGGCCTGACTGGCATACACCGACACGCTATCGAGCATCAACTCTCCGTTGGCCAAAGGTTTAGAGGTTGAACCTCTCAGCTGAAGACTCCCGTCGAGATCGCCCGAAAGGGTAACGACCTGGTCAGGAATAAACACATTGGCAATCTGAAGCGGGAAATGTTCCAGTGCCGACTCCACGTCCAGACTGTCGTTCCGGGAGAAGTAATTGCCGTTAAGCGTCATCACCTCCTTGCCCTCGTGCGTAAGGTAGCTGTTCACATAATGCATTCCGTCGCGGCCGGGCAACCAAGTTGCGCCCAAGCCTACATCGCCTACACGTTGATGTTCATAAACCAGTTCATCAATAACCGATTCTGTCGAAATCTGTAAGGAGGTGGCCGTCTGCACCAAATGAGCCTCAGCCGATAACACCCCGGCAAACTGGGGAAGATAAGGCAATGCCTCGCTTATTTCCGCCAAACGAATGCGGCGCAACTCTATATCCATGTTTTGCAGAAACGTAGTGTCGGGCAACGAATGGATACGCACTCCCATGCCGTCTTTATCGAGCATCTCTACATTAGCCAATACATGCTTATCGTGACGGAGATACACCCCGTTGTCTTCATTGAAACGAAACTTTCTGAACGCAACAATAGGCTCTTCGGGAATAAACTTCAGCAAAATCCCCCTGTCTCTGGGACGAGCATTGACGCCCAGCAAAACACCGGTTTCTCCTTTCTCATTGAGGTATTCAACCATCAGCTCAGCATCTTCGTTTCTGATCTCACCGGTCAGGAATGCCTTGAAGACAAACTGCGGATTACCGGGCATGTTAATAACGCCACCCCGAATATTGAGGCGTGTCGTGTCTTGTCGAATATTCAGAAACACCGTGTCGAGCCGGGTGGAGTCGACCGAAAGTCCACTAACCGTAGCCCTTCCGTTGATGCCTCGGGCGGGCGTTGTTCCGAAAAGAACATTCACTTGATTATACGTAATGTCCTTCATGGCCAGGTACCGACTGAAAGGATTGTCGGGACCTGCCGTCAGACGCAATCCGGCCGAAGGCAAGACCTTACGAAGCGCTGCGTGATCCAACCGTTTGTTGTTGACTTGCTTCATTAATACTTCGGAGAAAAGTGCCGATTGCTTCATCAACTTCTCGAGCGTGGTGCGACTGCGGAAGTTAAGCTTCAAGTCGCCCGACTGCAATGTCATTCGCACAGAGTCTTTACGCGTTTGACCCTCCAGCTGAAAGGCGAACGGCTTTTTCATCGGTCTGGGGAAATAGCCCAGTTTGTACCAGTTAATCTCTTCCACATTGAGCAGCAACGAGGCATCCGTATAAGAGCGCCTGAAATGATAACCGGCATCTGCGGTCAGTTTCACCAACTCGTTGTTACTCGTGAGGTTCGCCGTAAGCAGTGTGTTTTTCAGCGCACCTTTCAATGCCACATCGGCTATGTGAAACCTGCTGTAAACCAACTCTTGCAAATGAAAGTCAAAGCGGGCAACAGCTTTGGGCGACATAAAATCAATGCCCTTACCGCTTGCTTCGGCCCGGGCCGACAAAGAATAAATGGAGTCGCGAGGCAAAAAGTGTTTCACCTGCACACCTTCTGCCATCAGTTGGGCGGAATAAGCTTCCGTCACCGTATGATATGAACCCGTAAGCGAAAGCGAGCTTTCACCGTCTTTTGCCCGCAAAAGTGCAGTCAGACGGTCGCCCCGCAGTTCGGCACGGGTGATGAATGTCATGTTGGCGGGTATGGCGAAACGACCTTTGGCCGACGAAGCCAGCGTGGTAAGGAAGTCCAGGTTCTGTCCCAGCATTTGCAGATGGAACTGAGCGTATCGCTTCACAGAGTCCGAGAAGTTAATCAATTCTCCCCCACCGCTGGCAGAAAATGCCCCCGGCAGTTCAGCCTTCAGCTGCGACAATTGCATGCCCGACAAGTTTCCTTTCAGTGCCGCTCGCACCATCAGCGGGCGAAACGGGTATTCTTTTCTAAAAGCCTCGGGCAAAGCTCCGGCAAAAAGCAACACATCTTGCTTGCCAATGCGGGCATCGAACAGCATGTCTACATCGCCCTTATCGGGATTTTCCACAAAACTCCACGTGGTATTTGCCGTTAATTCCAATTGCGAGTGGGGTGTTTTCAGGGCTAACTGCGGCAAACGAATGTTTTTTTGGTTGGCAAGAAGCCGACCGCTGAGCGACTGAACAGTCAGCCCCGACCGCTCATTCATGGACAACGAGCGAATAACCGCCTGAATGTTGCGCCCCTGTGCCGATAAAGAATCCAACCGGAAGTTGACATCACGCAACTGAATATGTGAGGGGTCGAAGCCCGGGTGTGCTTTTCTTTGCCCAACTAAATAACGAACCGACGAACCATTGACGGCCAACTGCCTCAACGCATAGGCTTCTTTGTGAAGATCCACATGAAGCTTCTGCAAGTTTGCCCTGCCCAAGTGCGCACCGATTTGTGTCGAATCATCGTCGAGCTGCATAGAGAAAGATACATTTTTCACCTCCATTTGCTGCAAAATAATCTTCCAGGGAATCTTGGCGGCAGTAGTGTCTTTGGGTTCAGGAACCGTGTCCTTCAACATTTTCAGTCGAACGTGCGTGTCGCTCAGTTCGAGGGCGTTGACAATAGCCGTCTCGTGCGACAGGTCTACTCCGTGGCTTCGAAGAGAAAACGTACCGAGAACACCTTGCAACTGCATGCCCTTTATGAGATGCGCCGAATTAAAGCTAGTGCTGCGCAACGTTAAGTCGTCCACCTCCACTTCACCGCGAAACAACGGCAACACCTGTATGCGAACATTTAAACTGCCCATGGACAACAGAGTGTCTTTGTGCTGAATAACACCCACGTCACTCAGCTGCAAATTAAACGGAAAGCGAAGATCGATGCGTCTCATGCTTATTTGCATGCCTGTGGCTTGTGAAGCGTACCGGGTGAGTTCCTTGCGTAATAAATTCTGTACAGGCGGAATGTAGAGCGACAGCATCAGCACAACAAACAACAGTATCGGTGCCAAGATGATGATAGCCGTTCTTTTAATCCATTTCCGTTTCATAAGAATCTATATTGGTAGCGTTTACTACACAAATTAAATAATTAAAATCAGAAAAGAAAAACTTCCTACAATAAAAAACAAAATAAAGTATGCTAACCTGCCAAACAAGCCGCTTTATTGTGGTGAACCGGGAAACTTTTTGTTGAAAGAAGGAATCATTGAATGACAAAGCACACCCCACTTGAATTGCCGGTGAACAAATTGCGTATACACCCGGGTGTACAACCTTTGTAGACCCGGGTGTACAAGGTCTGTACATGGGGGTGTACAGCTGCTGTACACCCGGGTGTAGAAAGAAATTGTAAACGAGCAAATCGGATCATTGCAACCGGCATTTCAAAAAACGGCTGCCTGTGTTTCGTGCGGGTTGTTACACCTCCGGTTACAGCGTATATTGACTTTTGATGAGTAATGCCTGTTCAACCACCTCTTCAGTGGCACGCAACGCAGCAGCAATCTTGGTGTTTATTTCCTCGCAATAAGCGGTTCCTCTTTGTTGTTCCAGCCAAGCAAGCAAAGCAGCAGCCTCAGCGGCTTGCAACAGGGTGAACAACGGAAGCATTTTGTGCGCCAAGGCAGCTACCTTGTCGGCATCGGCAGTCTGCCCGGCTTCGGTCAGCAACGCCTGATTCTTACGGGTTTCAGTAATAAAGCTGTCTATGATGCTCAGCGCTGCCTCGGCATCATCGGCCGAGAAGGCCAGCAAAGCGTCAAAGTCAAACCGCCCGCCACGGTTTTCTACAGCCTCAGCGGGTGTAACAAATGCAGGCACTTCCCGACTGGTGCACTTCAATACTTCAAGCAGTTCCTGTACGGTGAAAGGTTTATGCAGACGGCCCGCGAAACCGTGCTCACGGAAAGATTCTTCACTCATATCACTTCGGGCGGTGACCGCCACCATGGGTATGTTCTTTGCCTGAGCAATGTTCGATGCACGAAGGAGTTTCAGCAAATCGAATCCGTTGATGGCGGGCATCTGTACGTCGGTCAGCAACACATCGAATGTGTTTTCGCGCAATTGGTTCGTGAGTTCTTCCAGCTGCTCGCAACAGGTAGCCGATATGCCGTAGGCTTCCAGCATGGAAGCCGTGAGGTTGAGTTGTATTTTGTCATCGTCAATCAGCAGCACGCGGAGGTTCGTACAGGGAACGGTGGGGGTTGCCCACTGCGGTTCACGTGATCCTTCGGAAAGTGCATCTTCTTTGTCGCCCTTATCCACCGTTGGGAGTGGCAGCGTAACGCGAAACGAACTTCCCTGCCCGGGCTGCGATTCCACTTCGATGTTACCTTTGAGCAGATGCACCAGCTTGTGCACGATGGAAAGTCCCAGGCCGAAACCTTCTTCTCCCTGCGCACCGGGTAGGCGGGTGAATTCTTGAAAGATGCGCTGTTTGTCGGCTTCTTCCATGCCTTTACCCGTATCGGTTACGGTGAGGTGCAAGCAGCCGTCGTGGTAATCCGTATGCAAAGTAACACTACCGCTGGCGGTAAACTTTACCGCGTTGGACAGAAGGTTGTTGGCTATTTGCCGTATGCGCAACGGGTCGCCTTTAAAATAACCGTTGAGTGCAGGGTCTGTCTCACAAATCAGTTGCAGCTGTTTAGCGCGGGCAAGTGGTGTGAAGCTGACTTTAATTTCGTCAAACAGGTGAGCGGGATTAAACGTGATGTTATTCACTTCGGTCTTGTTGAGGTCCAGACGGTGGAAATCGAGCAAATCTGTCACCAGCTTTAGCAGGTGTTCCGACGAGCTTTTCATGTTTTCCAAATAGAACGCCTGCCGATCGTCGGCAACAAGTCGGGCAAGCAAATCGGTGTATCCCATAATGGAACCCAACGGTGCTTTGAAATCATGTGTAATGGTCAGCATCATCTTCTCGCGCGCTTCGAGCAGTTCGCCCGCCCGTTTATTGGCTTTCTCCAACTCTTTTCGGTAACGGTTACTGCGGGTGATGTCGCGCCAAATGAGTGTAAGGAAGATGATCGACAACAATACAGCCCCCAGCGCTATAAAACCGATGGTTTGTATGGAGCGTTGCCGCACCTCGCGCCCCAGCTGTGCCTGTTGCAGACTTCGTTCGCTGACTTCCTTTTCCAGCCCTTTGATCAGGCTATCTATCCGCATGCTCAGTATGCTGTCTGTTTGTTGGAGCAGTGAGTTATTGGCGGCTTGTGCCTTGCGCGCCTTTTGTTTTATCTGACTGATGCGGCGTATTTTCTGGTGCAAAGAATCGGCCGCATTATAAGGTTGCAGCACCGTATCTGTTCTGAATTCGAGGGAGGTATTAAGCACAACGGCAGTATCTTTGGAAGGCACAAACGCTTCGGCCAGGCGCTTAAAGAATCCTTTCTTCTTAACGGGTCTTATCACCGAATCGCGCTTGGTGATTACACGATGCTGCACGCGCTGCCGATTGATGTCTCTGTCTTGCTCGGAGATGATGCGCTCCAAATCTTGTGTAGACAATAAGGAACTGTTGGCATTACTCAGTTCTTGCAGCATGGCAATGGTATTGTTGTCTTTCTCGCGCAAGAGGAGCAGCAGACTGTCGGTTTTTGAACTTTCTTCCGTATCCGAAGCAACCAGACTCTGCATTTCGTTATAGATAAACAACAAAGAAAAGAACAGTGCGGCCAGCAAAAACAAATAACCGGCTGCAACTTTCATTTTAGTAACTATGTCATTCTTTACCTTTTGCATGCTTTCTAAATCGTAACCAGAACATGACGCCTGCACTAGTTAAGCCGAACGGAAGTGCCATCCACACGCCCACGGTGCCCCAGTGAAGCACAAAACCGAAGAAATACCCCAGAGGCAAAGATATAATAAAATAAGAAATAAAGGCAATAAACATCATCGGTTTCACATCGGCCACCCCGCGAAGAGCATTGGCAAAGGTAATCTGCAGGCCGTCGCCAAACTGAAACAGCAGCATCGGTATCATCAGGGTTGCCACCAGCGCGGAGACTTCTGTGCTTTCTGTAAACCAACCGCCCATGACATTACGCAAAAGGAAGAGCACGGACGAGATGGAGACGGCCAACACAAGGATGATTCGCAAACCGGAGTAGGCCACCCGACGCACATTCGCCCAATCGTTCTGCCCGCTAAAGTGACTCACCCTAACTGCTACAGCGGCTCCCATGCCATAGTACACCAAGAATGCCACGGTGGAGATGGTGCACATAATTTGGTGCGCCGCCAGCGGAAACGTTCCCAGCCAACCAATCATCACGGCACTTAGGTTAAACGAGGCTGTTTCCATACCCATTTGCAAACCGATGGGCCAGCCAAGGGCATTGAGTCGGCGAAACGTTCCCGATAGCCGAACGGAACGGAAGAAACCTATTTTGTAACGGGTGTAACGTTTGCTTAGAAAAAAGATCCACACGAAAGCAGCCAGCATGGCTATGCGCGAAAACAGGGTACTGATGCCGGCACCCAGCAAACCCATCTCGGGGAATCCGAACTTTCCGTAGATGAGCAGGTAATTGCCGATGATGTTCATGGTATTGCCCGCCAGCAAAATCCACATGGCTGTTTTGGTATCGGTTATGCCGTCGGCAAATTGTTTGAAACCGTTAAACAGCATAATGAATACCAGCGAGGCCAACAAGGTGAGGTAATAGGGCTTAATGAGTGGAATGAGTTCCGCCGGTTGCCCCAGGTTCCCCACGTTGAGATAAAGAATATAAAAGAATAAGGTAAGCAATAAACCAACCAGTGTGTTGGCCAGCAGGCTCGATTTCAATGCCGCACCTGCTTCGTGAAACTTCTTGCTGCCATAGAATTCTCCGATTACCGGTGTTAATCCGTACGAGAAACCGGTGCAGAAAATGATTCCCAAGTTAAACATGTTATTCACAAACGACGCGGCTCCCAGTTCGGGTGTGCTGTGATGCCCTATCATTAGGGTATCGGCAAAGCTTAATACGATAACACCTACCTGTCCGATGATGATAGGCCATCCCAGATAAATAAGCGCTTTGTAATGTCCGGCGTTCGAAATCATGTTCTTTGGTTGGTTCATTGTCATTACGACTCTATTTTTTTATATATAAGTACGGAATAATTAGTTCGTGTAAAAGCCTTACGGGCTACATCCATCAGTTGCTGTGAGGTCACGGCACGGTAGTTTTCCACTTCTTTATCCATGTCTTCCGCACGACTCAACATCTCGAACCAGGCTAAATTAGTAGCCACGTTGAGGTAATTGAGGTTGCCGAATATTTGTGTGGACTCAAATTTGTTTTTCACCTTCTCGAGTTCTTCCTCGTCAATCAGCTCGTTACTTATTATCTGTAGTTCTTCCCAAACAGCTTTCTCGGCATCTTCCAGGCTAACTCCGTTGGCGGGCTTGCCGGTGATATGAAACAAACCGGCGTCAATACTACCGGAGATGTGGGCGTCAATGCTGGAGAAGATCTGCCGGTCGTGCACCAAATGCTGAATGAGTCGGCTTGATCTTCCGTTACTGAGTATGTCCGATAAAATATCGTAAGCATAGTAATCCGGGTGCATACGGTCACACATCCGAAAAGCCATGTACAGAGATTCAATGGGCACGTTACGCTCTACCGTCAGACGCCTTTCTTCTGTCTGCTGAGGTTCAGCAGGAAGGTTGCGCTTTTTCAGCTCTCTTCGGGGAATAGGGCCGAACCATTTCTCCGCTAACCGCACAGCTTCTTCAAAAGTGATGTTGCCGGTCACGGCAAGTATGGCATTGTTGGGCGCATAAAAGCTAAAGAAGAAATCTTCAACTTCTTGGAGCGTTGCTTGCGCAATGTGATTCAGTTCTTTGCCAATAGTAGGCCATTGGTAAGGATGTTCCTTGTAAACGAGCGGACGAAGCAGGTGGCCTGTATCACCGTAAGGGCGGTTGAGGCATCGCTGCTTGAACTCTTCCATCACTACGCCACGCTGCACCTCCAGACTTTTAGAGCTAAAGTCAAGGCAAAGCATCCTGTCGGACTCAAGCCAAAAGCCTATTTCTACATTTTGTTTAGGTACTGTAAGGTAATAGTTGGTGATGTCATTGTTAGTCCAGGCATTGTTTTCTCCACCGGCCAGTTGCAGAGGCGTATCGTAATCGGGAATGTTTTGCGAACCGCCAAACATCAGATGCTCAAAGAGATGAGCAAACCCGGTATGATCCGGATGCTCATCTCTTGCACCTACCTGATAAAGTACGTTTAGTGCCACCATCTGCGTGCTCACGTCTCGATTGTGAACGAGCTTCAGACCGTTGGCCAAAGTATGTTTGTTTATCTGCAACATCAATTAATCAATTACAGATACTTTAATGATCTTCACATCTTCTTGAGGACGGTCGCTGCGATCTGTTTTTACCTGCTGAATTTTATCTACCACGTCCATTCCTTCAACAACTTCTCCAAAGACAGTATATTCATTATCCAGATGGGGAGTTCCGCCTACCGTTGTATATGCCTTCACTTGTTCCGGAGTAAAGTGGAACTGTGGCTGTTTGGCAACTTCAGCTTCTGCCTGAGCGTAGAGTTTTTCTTGCAAGTCATACAAACCTTCCTCGTCGTTTGCCTTACGCATCTTATATATATCTTTCATGTGCTTCTGGGCCAACGCATTAAAGACTGTAGCCAGTTTGTTTTCGTTCAGCTTTTGCTCCATGCTCAACAAAGTGGAGTCGCTGTATACTTGTCCGGTAACAATATAAAACTGACAGCCCGATGAAGCTTTTTCCGGGTTTACATTATCTCCCTGACGGGCAGCACTCAATACGCCTTTCTTATGAAAATATTTAGGATACACAAACTCGGCCGGAAGAGTGTAACCAACATCTCCTGAGCCTAGCATCTTTCCTTTGGGAGCGTTTTTAGATTCGGGATCGCCGGCCTGAATCATAAAATCTTTAATAACACGATGGAAAAGGGTTCCTTCATAAGTACCTTCTTCGGCCAGCTTAATGAAGTTGTCGCGATGACGGGGTGTCTCGTTATATAACTTCACCGTAATATCTCCCATGCTTGTCTCTATTTTCAACAGCGTTTCTTTGTTTTGATCCATATTGGTTTGTTTCTTATTGCCCGACTGACACGCCATAAGCCCGCCCGCCAGAATGATTAATAAAAGTATAGTATTCTTTTTCATACTGTTTCAAGATTAAAAATTACTGCAAAAGTACTACTTTAGTACGTTCACTTCCAACAAAACTTCTTAATAATACCTATGTGATATAGAAGTTAGACTAAAACTTTTTAACTTTGTAGTTCGTTTAATGCACTAAAAACAACAAAATGACAAAGTCGGTACTCATAGTTGAAGATGACATCACCTTCGGAATGATGTTGAAAACCTGGTTAACCAAGAAGGGTTTCCTTGTTTTTTCTGCTAGTAGCGTAGCCAATGCACAAAAAGTAATAGCTGCGGAAAAAGTTGATCTGATTTTGTCTGACCTACGGTTGCCCGACCGCGACGGGATTGATCTGCTCAAATGGCTCACAGCTAAAGCAACGCCGGTTCCGCTGATTATAATGACCGGCTACGCTGACATTCAATCGGCCGTGCAAGCCATTAAACTAGGTGCGAAAGATTACGTAGCCAAGCCTGTTAATCCGGATGAGTTATTGAAGAAAATGAATGAGGCTCTTGAACCGGTTGAAGTGAAAACAACACCAAACCAGCCAGCGTCCTCATCAACCGGCACAGCGAAAGCGGAACTTGCAGCGGGTTATCTCAAAGGAGAAAGTGACGCCGCCAAACAATTATATCGTTATGTGGAACTGGTAGCACCTACCAACATGTCTGTTTTGCTGATTGGTGCCAGTGGAACAGGGAAAGAACACATCGCACATCTCATTCATCAGTTAAGTCATCGCAATGATGCGCCTTTTATGGCAATAGATTGTGGCGCCATGCCTAAAGAGCTGGCTGCCTCCGAATTTTTCGGGCACAAAAAAGGAGCCTTTACCGGAGCGTTGACAGATAAAACCGGCGCTTTTGTTTCGGCCAATGGCGGAACTCTTTTTCTTGATGAGATTGGAAACCTGAGTTATGAGGTACAAGTACAGTTGCTGAGGGCTTTGCAGGAAAGAAGAGTGCGGCCTGTTGGATCTAACGAAGAGATACCGGTTGACATTCGTCTCGTAGCGGCCACAAACGAGAACTTGGAAGAGGCCATTGAAAAAGGGAACTTCAGAGAAGATTTGTTTCATCGCATCAATGAATTTATGCTGCCTATTCCGGAATTAAAAGAACGAAAAGAAGACATTTTGCTCTTTGCCAACTTTTTCTTAGATCAGGCAAACAGGGAACTGGGGAAACATGTTACCGGATTTGATATGAAAGCTTCGGCTGCTTTGCAAGGGTATCACTGGCCCGGCAATCTGCGTCAGATGAAAAACATCATTAAAAGAGCTACCTTGCTGGCGGAACAAGAGTATATTTCATTAACTGAACTGGGAACTGAGTTGCTGACTCCTGCTGCTCCTACGCTAGCACTTAAGAATGAAGATACTGAGAAACAACAAATACTCGAAGCTTTAAGACAAACTGCAAATAACAAAAGCAAGGCTGCACAGCTTTTGGGCATTGATAGAAAGACATTATATAATAAGCTCAAACTATACGAAATAGGTCTTTAATAAGATGGATCATTAACTCAACGCTCAGCAAACAGCCAACAATGTTAGCGATGCGCCTCTGTTTGTGGAACTATTCCACAAATATGCCTCAACTTCCACAGGATTCTACAGAGTGCCACATTCTCCTAAATGTCACCACGAAGCCTATTACAGGCTGGTTTTCAAGCATTTAAAGCTGCACGCTTATTTATGGCACAGCATTTGGTTATACTTTTACAGAAGTTATTCGATAAACAGAATGTAAATTAAGTATAAACAATTTTTAAAGCAAATGATTATGAAAAAGTTAGTATTATTGGTGGCCATGTTCCTATGTGGAACTTCCATCTTTGCTCTTGCACAAGATCCGGTAAAGAAGAACCAACCGGTAACAGAGCAAAACGAGAACAAAACTGACAGTACAGTAACTGAAGAGCCTGCTCAGGAAGATACTGTAAAAGAGGAACCTAAGTCAGAAGAGCCTGCTAAAGACGCTCCTGCAACAGGTGAAACTCCTGCTCAGTCTGCCGAATAACAGTAAGCATACTTATATAAAAAAACCGTCCCTACTTTGTCTATTCAGGGGACGGTTTTTTTTATGTGTTACTTATTCACTTTATAGAAAGCTGAATCCATTCCAAAGACTACCGGGCGGAACCGGAGCCTCAAGGTCTATCTGCTCTTTGGATACCGGATGAATAAAAGATATTCTACGAGCATGCAAGCAAATACTTCCATCGGGATTAGAACGGGCAAAACCATACTTTAAATCCCCTTTAATAGGACATCCCATTTTTGCCAACTGGCATCGTATTTGATGATGTCTGCCTGTCTTCAGGTCAACCTCTAACAAGTTATAATTCTGTGAACGGGCAATCAAACGATAATGCAAAATGGCTTTCTTTGAGTCAGACACTTCCTTATCGTATGCGTAACTCTTATTCTGCTTTTCATTACGCACCAAATAATGCACCAACTCACCTTCCAGCTCTCGCGGGCACTCTTTCACAATGGCCCAATAGGTTTTCTTCACCTCACTGTTCTTGAACATTTCATTCAAACGTGAAAGAGCTTTGCTGGTTTTAGCAAAAACAACAAGACCACTCACCGGACGATCCAGGCGATGGGCAACCCCAACAAAAACATTACCGGGCTTCTGATACTTTTCCTTCAGATACTGCTTTACCGTTTCAGAAAGAGGTATATCACCGGTCTTGTCACCCTGCACAATCTCGGAGCTGGTCTTATTAACTACTATAATATGATTATCTTCGTAAACAACAGTCATTTACTACATATTCATTCCACCACAACAGTGAATAACCTGACCGGTTACATAAGAAGAAAGATCAGAAGCCAAGAATGTTGCTACATTTGCTACATCTTCAGGAGTTCCTCCACGACGCAAAGGAATTTGTTTTGCCCATTCAGCCTTCACCTCTTCTGAAAGAACAGCTGTCATCTCAGTAATAATGAAACCAGGAGCAATAGCATTGGCACGCACACCACGTGAACCTAATTCTTTAGCAACAGATTTTGCCAAACCTATCATACCAGCTTTTGATGCTGAATAATTGCTTTGACCGGCATTTCCCGATACGCCAACCACAGAAGCCATATTAATGATACTACCAGTTTTTTGACGCATCATTATAGGTGTACATGCATGAATAAAGTTAAAAGCAGATTTCAAGTTCACGTTGATAACCATATCCCACTGTTGTTCAGTCATACGCATCATCAAGCCATCACGAGTAATTCCGGCATTATTAACCAAAATATCAATGCTTCCGAAATCTTTGTGTATCTCGGCAACAACTTTTGCAGTATCTTCAAAATTGGCTGCATTAGAAGCATATCCTTTTGCTTTAACGCCTAAGGCTGCAAGTTCTTTTTCAGTATTTTGAGCGTTTTCGTCAATAACCAAATCGGTGAATGCAACATTAGCACCTTCAGACGCAAACTTTAAAGCGATAGCCTTACCAATACCTCTTGCAGCACCAGTCACAATGGCTGTTTTTCCACTTAATAATCCCATACTAATTTATTATTTATTAATTTCAGTTTTATGTAGTGCTCCAAACACAATGTTGGAAACATATTTTTTTCGCGTAGCCACATCAAGATTGGCACCAATCTGCCCACGGATATATGGTACCTCAATGCCCTTCACACAATAATGGACCAATAAAGCAGTCATCTCAACATTATCAATAAGAAAGACTCCTTTATCTTTTCCTTCCTGTAACACTGCTCTGAATAGCTGGATTTCTTTTGCATCAAAGCGCTTACGCACTTTCTCCACTTTCCAAATGTCGCGAAAGAAATTTGCCCGAAGCGTACCATTACGGAAAACGACTTCCTTTACAGCATCCAAGCGGGTATAAATCATTTCTATTATCTTTTCGTCGGGCGATATATTCTTTTCGGCAACACGCTTCATCACATCAGAAAGAATATCCAATTCTGATTCTACTACTGCTAAATAGATCTCATCTTTACTTTTAAAATAAGTATAAAGAGTTCTTCTACCTTTCTTAGAGGCCACAGCAATATCATTCATGGTCGTATTCTCCACTCCCATTTTAGCAAACAGTTGACGAGCTACGTCAACCAACTTAGCTTTGGTTTTTGATACTGTCATAGATTGATAAATTGCACATTGCTGAATAATGTGAGCAAAAATACTCCTTTTAGTTAAATCTTACAAGAAATAAAGTATTTATTCGCTTTAAAACACGATTCAAATCAATATACATAGATTTTATATAAAATAAATAATTATCAAACGAATCCATATACGCCTAGGAATCAGACCATTGAGATGATTTATAAAATAAATGCAAAAAATATCCATAGAAAAGTTTGCTATTTAAATAGATTGTAGTACCTTTGCATCATCAAAATATCGCGGAGTGGAGCAGTTGGTAGCTCGTTGGGCTCATAACCCAAAGGTCGTCTGTTCGAGTCAGGCCTCCGCAACTTAAGGCACCTTTTTCGGGTGCCTTTTTTATTTATACTATTCTCAAAAGAATCGGCTCAGTCATTATTCTTGGGGATTTAACAATTACGCATA
>MTLE01002378.1_pt1 | contig 34264 bp, 22 predicted proteins | sample 1982461 | NCBI WGS metagenome assembly MTLE01 (sample SAMN05712605, study PRJNA340218) | biofilm metagenome | isolation source: sample SPL anode biofilm adapted to -200 mV | place: USA | collected 2012-02-03
GGGTGCCGGGGGCGGTTCCTCTTCCTCCGCCGGTGGGGCGGGTTCAATCGCCGGCGCGGCCGGGGGCGTATCTTCCACCATCTGCGGGCTGGCAATGGGTCGCTGGCTAAAATGGTAGGCGACCATGGCGATCAACAATCCCAGGCATACGAGGAACGGCCAGAAATAGCTGCGCGGTTGCGCAACGGAAGCCCGGGCGGGACCTTTCACGGAAGGTTGCATAGTGCAGGCTAACACCACTCTTGAGGTTTAGTTGCGGACTTGGGTGGATTTTTGCGAAATTGCCAGGATTTCCACAACCCGAACGCGCGGCGCAAGGGGGTGCTTTCATTAGCTTGTCCTGGTTGCGCTTCGCCGCTACATTAGGATCATGAAATTTCCGGCATGCAGACATGGGTGGCGGTTGGCTTTGGCCATGTTACTGGGCGGTTGGCTGGTTTGCGGGCAAGCCGCCGAAGTGCGCGTGTTGTTGTGGTTCGACACGGAGGATTTTTTGCTGCCAGCGGACGATGACGCCTGCTTGCGTTTGGCCACGATGCTAACCGAGAAGAAAGTTTCCGCCACGTTTAAAGTGGTGGGCGAAAAAGCGCGCGTCTTGCAACAACGCGGGCGGGCGGATGTGATCGCGGCGCTCAAAAAACACGATATTGGTTATCACTCCGATTTGCATTCCGTGCATCCCACGCCCTCGGAATACCTCGCCGAATGCGGCTGGCTGGATGGGGGCGACGAGTTCATCCGCCGGGAGGCAAAGGGAGCGGAGGACGTGCGCTCCATTTTCGGAGTTTCGGAGTTGTCTTGTTACGGCCAGCCGGGCTCATCGTGGGCGCCTCAGGGCGTGGCGGCGTTAAAATCCATCGGGGTTGCGCCGCACGAAGTGCCGGTTTACATCGATGAAGGAGAGCAAGTGGGGCTGAATCACGAGCCGTTTTGGTACGCGGGCGCGCTCAATGTGTTCAACATGGGCGAAAATCACACGCGCATGGAATTGCATGAAGCTAGCGCCCTGGAACCCGCGAAGAAACAGGCCAGCACCCTTGCGGACCGTTTGCGCAAACTTCCCCATGGCGGTTTGATCAGCATTTATTACCATCCGTGCGAGTGGGTGCATGCGGAGTTTTGGGATGCGGTGAATTTCAAACGCGGCGCCAATCCACCGCGCGAGAAATGGCAAGCGCCGCCCCAATTGCCCGCCGCCGCCACCGAAGCCGCCTTCAAACAATTCGCGGCGTATATCGATTACCTGCGCACCTTGCCCGAAGTGCGCTTTGTGACCGCTTCGGAGTTGCCCGAACTCTATGCCGATCCGCTGCGCCAAACGGGTGCGAGTGCGGCTGATTTGGTGCTGATCTCTTACCTGTTGGCGACCAATACCGGCGCGATCAATTATCAGTTGATCAATGACCGCGCCTACTCTGCGGCCGATCAATTCGAGTTGCTTACACTCTCCTTGGAACAGTGGCTTCTGGGTCAAAAACCAGCTTTTCCCATGCGAACGGAAGGCTTGCTCGGACCCGACAACCTTCCGCCCACAACCGCTTTTCCGGCTCGTTTGGATTGGCCCGCGTTTCGCGATGCCACGCTGGATTGCGCCCAGTTTATCCGCGCGCAGGGCCGGGTCCCGGCACGGGTGTATATTGGGGCCACCCCGGTACCCCCGGCGGATTTCCTTGTGGGACTCGCTCGAGCCTATCAGTTTTATCTCAAGAATAGCCGCCTGCCGCTGACCGAAGGCGTGGAATTAGGAACGCATTGCCAGATTCAAGCCACCGAGCACATCGGCAAGGATACCCCGGAACTTTTCGGCGGCTGGGTCATTCACCCCGAAGGTTTCCGCGCCCCCAAAATCCTAGAGCAAGCCCGACTCCAAGCCTGGACGTTGAAGCCAGCGATCCTCGTCAAATAGAGTTGCGCTTCATTCAACAAACGAGACGCCCGTGGCGTCTCATTTCCCGCTCATCGCCTGCTGCGTGTCGCGCAGCAATTGGTCTAGGCGCTGCGGGGAGACGGGTTGGGCAGTGCCGACTTCCTGGGCGTGGCAGGAGACTTTGAATTCTTCGATCAACCAACGGAAATCGGCGCGTAACCGGGCGGCGGCCAGCGTTGGTGGCGTTTGGGCGTTGAGCTTCGCTAGGGCCGTCTGGTAGGGCAGGATGCGCTGGTTCTTTTCCTGGTCCTTGAGCGGATTGAGCGCGGCGCGTTGGGCGCGGACACGCATGGCTTTGAGGAACCGCGGCAAGTGCAGCAGGCGTTCGTATGGGATCACCGCCAAAAAGCGCTTGGGAATGAGTTGATTCAAATCCGCCGCCAGTCCGTTGTAGGGCTTGGGCAGCAGCAGCAATTCCTGGCGCGCTTCCAGAATGGCTTTGACGGTTTCGATAAACTTCGTGGCCAGGCCCGGCAGACGTTCTTTCGCCTGTGCCAGCGTGGCGTCGTAGTTCGCCTTTGCCAGGGGCAACACCTTGTCCCGGGCGAACAAATACCGGCCTAGGTTTACGCTGGAATCATCGATTAATTCTTCGAACGAACCGAGCGTCACGTAAAGCATTTGCACGCTGGCCAGGGCGCGCAGGTCTTTTTGGAGCCAGGCCAATTCGCGCCGCAACGCCAGTTCGCACAAGCGCGTGAACGCGGGCGCGGTGGCGGTTTCGGCCTCGGCTTGGCGGCGGAATAGTTTGAGACAAACTTCGTTGTCCTCGATTTGCAGGCCCGGCCAGGCGTAGAGCGGCACGCCGCCGACATCGGCCACTTCAATGCGTTCCGGCAAATCGCCAAAGGTCCATTGCGTCAGCCCGTACTGTTCCCATTTTTGCGTGGCCAGCCGCCAGGCTTGAACTTCCAAGGGCACTTCCGCCTTCTTGAGCTGCTCCTTGAGGTTTTCCAAATTGCGGGCCACGCCGAGCACTTTGTTTTCTTTGCCCACCATTTCGATGCGCGGCCGCAAATGCGCGGGAATGGCGTCCGCCGGCCACGTGTTCGCGGGAATTTTGATGCCGTACAATTGCTCCAGGCTATGGCTCACGGCCGCCACCAAGCTGCCTTGGCTGGGCTGGATGTGCCGCGCCAATTCTTTGACCTTGGGCGGAATGGGCATGAGCGTGCGCCGCAGGGTTTTGGGCAGCGATTGCAGCAGGCACTCGATTTGTTCCTCGCGGAACCCGGGCACCAGCCAATCCATCGCCTCGGGCGCGAGCACCTGCACCATGCGGGCCGGCACGCGGATGGTCACGCCGTCTTGGTCTTCGCCCGGCGCGTACGAATACGAGAGCGGCAGCGCCTGGTCCGCCATCTTGATTTCGTCCGGGAAATGCCGGGGATCAATCGCCGACTCGGGCGCGATCAGATCATTCTCGGTAACCTTGAGCTTGTCCGGCGAATTCTGTTTCAACCAGTGATTCAGGTCGTGGAGGGACGAAATCTCTTTAAGCTGGGATTGGTAAAATTCGAACAATCGTTCATCGGGATCGCCCGCGCTGTGGTGCAGCCGCGTCTGGATAATCGCCAGTTTTTGCCGCACCTTGCGATTGTGCGCTAGGAAAGGGTAGGGGAGTTCGTTCTCCTCCATCAACGCCGAGCGGATGAACATTTCGGTGGCGGCGACGGGGTCGACTTTTTTGTGGTCGATCCACCGGGCCACGACTTCCAGGCCGTTCATAAGCACGGTTTCCTTGATGATGACGCGGCCTTTAAGGGCGTCCCAGCGCGGCTCGCTGTAAGTGGTTTTGCACAGGTGCGCGCCGAGTTCCAAAATCCATTCCGGCTCGATCCCCGCCAGCGTGCGCACGAACAGGCGCGAAGTTTCCACCAACTCGCCCGCCATCAGCCACAGGGGTTGCGCGGATTTTTGGCGCGAGGGTTGGGGCGCTTTCGGTGATGGTTTTTTCTCCTGCCGTTCGAACAACGCCGAGCCGGGGAACACCATGGCTTGGCGGTTGCCGGCCAGGCGATATGCGTTCGGGCTGGTCTTTTGGCTCAGATGGCCGAAGAGGCCGGTCAAGATCGAGCGATGAATGGCGTTGGCCATGGCGGCGCCGCTGGGGGTGGCCACGCGCTCCTGTTCCTCGTAATCGTCATCGTCGTCGATCAAATCCAGATGCTCGAGATTGGCGACCGATTCGCGCAATTGGGCGCAGATGTCGCGCCACTCGCGCATGCGCGTGTACGAAAGAAAGTTCGCTTTGCAGAACTTGCGCCACTGGTTTTGCGTCTTGCGCTGTTCCCAAACCTCGGCGCTGAAATTCCACAAATTGAGCAAGGTGAGAAAATCGGACGTGGGGTCCACGAACCGCCGGTGCGCGGCGTCCGCCGAGCCGGGTTGGTCCATCGGGCGCTCGCGCGGGTCTTGCACGCTGAGGCCGGCGGCGATGATGACCACTTCCGGCAGCACGTTTTCGCGGCGCGACTCGAGGATCATGCGGCCCATGGCGGGGTCGACGGGCAACCGGGCGAGTTCGCGGCCCAGCGGCGTCAGCGCGCGGGCTTCGTCCAAGGCGCCAAGTTCTTGCAGCAATTGGTAGCCGGCGCGGATGGCGTTGGGCGCGGGCGGATTCAGGAACGGGAACGTCTCGATGTCGCCATAGTGGAAGGCCTTCATCCGCAGGATGACTTCCGCCAAGTTGGCGCGCTGGATTTCCGGCTGCGTGTAGGGCGGGCGGGCGAGGTAATCGGTTTCGCTATACAGGCGGATGCACACGCCGCCACTCACGCGGCCCGCGCGGCCTTTGCGCTGGTTGGCGCTGCTTTGGGAGACGGGTTCGATCGGCAGCCGCTTGGTGCGCGTGCGCGGGCTGTAACGGCTGATGCGCGCCAGGCCGGTGTCGATGACGAACCGGATGCCCGGCAGCGTCAGCGAAGTCTCGGCAATGTTCGTTGCCACGATCACTTTGCGCCCGGGCGTGTTGGCGAATACGCGTTGCTGTTCCGCCGCCGTGAGCCGGCCGAACAGCGGGATCACCTCCGCGCTAGTCGACCCCGCCAGCTTGTCGCTGGTCTCGCGAATGTCGCGTTCGCTGGGCATGAAGATGAGCACATCGCCGTTGGGCGTGGTGCTGAGGAGGTAAGAAGTGGTGTTAACGGCGGCATCGATATACGTGACGTCGCCTTCTTCTTCGGCCGCTTCATCCAGTGGTTGATACAACACTTCCACCGGGAACATGCGGCCGGAGACTTGGATAATGGGGGCGCCGTTGAACGCTTGGGAAAAAGCCTCGGTATCGATGGTGGCCGAAGTGATGATGACCTTGAGGTCGTTGCGCTTGGCCAGCAATTGCTTTAAGTAACCCAGCAGGAAATCGATGTTCAGTGAACGCTCGTGGGCTTCGTCGATGACCAGAAAGTCGTACTCGCTCAGGAACGGATCGCCCTGGATTTCGGCCAGAAGGATGCCGTCGGTCATCAGTTTGATGCAGGTGCGCGGCGAGGATTGGTCGCTAAACCGGATCTTGCAGCCGACTTCCTCGCCCCAGGGCACGCGCAATTCCTCAGCGATGCGCCGGGAGATGGAAAGGGCCGCCACGCGCCGGGGTTGGGTGCAACCGATCTTGGCGCGCAGGCCAAACCCCGCTTCGAGGGCCATTTTGGGCAATTGCGTGGTTTTGCCGGATCCGGTCTCGCCCGCGACGATCACCACCTGGTGCTGGCGGATGGCTTGGAGAATCTCGTCCTTTTTGGCGGTGATGGGCAATTGCGGATCGTACTGCACCTCGGGACGTTGCGCGGCGCGTTCCTGCAAACGCAGCACGGAGGCGCGCGCCTGGGCGACCCAGCGCGTGAGCGTGGCCGCGTGAATCCGTTCCGGCGCTTCCTTCGATAACAGCAAAGCCAGCCGCGAGCCGATGCGCACCTGGTCCGGCAGCAAACACTGCGGCAGCAACGCCTTGAGCTCGTTCAACATTTCCAAATTCGTCGACACAGGGCCCATTGTGCCGCAATCCTTTGCCGCTGCCAACTGGGATCGGGCACCGCAAAATCGGGTGCGCTCGCGGCTAAATATTGGAAATCCTCCGGTTTTTGCGCTAAGTTACTTCCAAATGAAAGCCTCCTTGTATTTTGCCGGAAGTCTGGCGTTGGCCCTTTGGCTTTCGCCGGGTGAATTATCAGCCCAAAATGTTGGCTATAGCGGTCTGCAAAGCGTGAATGGCGCCAATACCGGCGTCAATGGCAACGGCGTGGGGACCATTCCCCGGGTGATGGTGGCGCCGAATTACCAATTGGGCCGGGGCGGCATCCGCTACGTGACCGTGCAGGCCCCCGTAGTCTACCAGCAACAAATCGCCCGCCAATTCTTCATCGCCGGCGGCGTGCGCCTCAATGGCCAATCCCCTTATGTCCGGAACAATCAGTATCCGCGCCAATACGGGCTGGTTGGGCGGTGAGAGCCATAGATGCTTCCAATTAGTGGGGGGATAGTTATGGGCAAATCCTTCTGGGGATGGCAATGGCGCGCCTTTTGAGGTAGGCACCCGGTTGGGGTTTTAGCCGTCCCCTACGCAGGACGACTCACCTATGTTCGTGGCACTTGGTAAGGAGGCAGTGAGCGCGTCGATCTGGGGGAGGAAGCCGCCGCAAATTATGACGACGTGCTAACCCCAACGCAGTTGTTACGCGAACCGGAAGCTTGATCCGCGTTTTCAGCAGAACTGATATTTCTGGCTCTCGATAACAAAGCGTTCTGAAACCGCCTGCTTATCATTAGCGTGTCTGTTATTACCCTGATTCGCCGTTCCACTACCCCTCCCGCCAAAGCTTGTTTCCCAAACCGGATCCCGGTAGAGTGCCCGCCATGTACAACAATACCTTTGGGTTTACGAAAGAGGATCCTTGGCGGATTTTCCGCATTATGGCGGAGTTTGTTGATTCGTTCGAGATGATGTCCAAGGTCGGGGCGGCGGTAACAGTCTTCGGCTCGGCGCGAACGCCGGTGAAGGATCCTTACTATCAGGCGGCGGTGACGATGTCCAAAGAGTTGGCTCGGCACGGCCTGGGGGTGATCACCGGTGGCGGGCCCGGGATCATGGAAGCCGCCAACCGCGGCGCGGCGGAGGGCAAGGGCAAATCCGTGGGATTGAACATCGAGTTGCCTCACGAGCAGCACGGCAACAAGTACGCCAACGTGCCCCTTCATTTTCACTACTTCTTTTCCCGCAAGGTTTGTTTCGTCAAATATAGCGTCGGCTTCGTGTTCATGCCCGGCGGGTTTGGCACGATGGACGAATTGTTCGAAGTGCTCACGCTGGTGCAGACCGAACGCATTCCGCGTTATCCCATGATTCTCCTCGGCAGCAAGTTTTGGAAAGGCATGCTCAAATGGCTGGAAAAAGACGTGCAAGGCCACGCCTACATCAGCCCGGGCGACCTGAAGCTGCTCACCGTGGTGGACGATCCGCACGAAGCCGTGAGCATCATCGTGGACCACCAGAAGCGCATCACGCCGCCGGACCAATTGCCTCACATCAAAACTTAACGCATGTACCAAGTCGCGCAATTAGCCAACGGCCTGACGCTGGCCACCGCCGCCATGCCGCACATGGCCAGCGTCAGCCTGGGTATTTGGGTCGGAGTGGGGGGGCGCTACGAGCCCGCCCAATTGTCCGGGGCCTCGCATTTCATCGAGCACATGCTTTTCAAGGGCACGCGCAAACGCACGGCCAAGCAAATCTCCGAGGATATCGAGGGCATCGGCGGCGATCTTAACGCTTACACCAGCGAGGAGGTCACGTGCTATTTTGTCAAAGGCTGCCACGACCGCTTCGAGACCATGATGGAGGTGCTGCGCGACATGTTCTTCCATTCGCAGTTCGACCCCGCCGAGTTCGAGAAAGAGCGCAGCGTGATCTTGGAAGAGCTGGCCATGTGCATCGACCAGCCGCAGCAGTACGTGCTGGAATTGTTGAACGAAGTGTTCTGGCCCGGCCATCCGCTGGGGCGCAACATTACGGGGTCGCAAAAGACTTTGAAGGCGATCACGCGCGACCAAGTGGTGGCCTTCCAGCGCGAGCACTACGTGGGTGGCAACACGCTGGTCACCGTGGCGGGCCGGTTCGAGGAGGCCAAGGTGCGGGCCGCTGTGGAGCGTTTTGCGCGCACGTTGCGCCCGGGGCGGCGCGCGGATTTTGCGCCCGTGACCGAGGTGCAAACGGGCCCCCGGATCAAATTGAAAACCCGCGCCACCGAGCAAACGCAGATTGCCCTAGGCATCCGCACCTGTTCGCGGCACGACGAACGGCGGTTCGCCCTGCGCCTGCTCAACTGCCTGCTGGGCGAAAACATGAGCTCGCGCCTGTTCCAGGTGATTCGCGAGGATCGCGGCCTGGCGTATTCCATCGGTAGTTCCCTGGGCGTGTTTGACGACACCGGCACGCTGACCATTTCCGCCGGGCTGGACACCGAAAAGCTGGGGCCCACAGTCAAACTCATCGTCAAAGAATTGCGGAAAATCCGCGAAACTGCCCCGAGCCTCGGCGAAGTGCGCCGGGCGCGCGATTACCTGATCGGCCAAATGGAATTGAGCCTCGAGAACACCGCCAACCAGATGAGCTGGATCGGTGAACAGTGGCTGGGCTACGGAAAAATCATCCCCGTGGACGTGGTAAAAGACAGCCTGTGCCGCGTAAAACCCTCGGAAATCCGCAATGCCGCGCGCGATTTCTTTCGCCCCGAGCGGTTGAATTTGGCGCTAGTGAGCCCGCTCAAATCCGCCAAAGGCAGCGACCGCTGGCTGGCGCTGTGAGTGGAGCCGCGGCCTGACTTTTAGGATGGTTCCGACAGGCTTTTGAAAAAGAAAATGCGATCCGCGGATGCGGATCGCATTTTTGCTGAAAGGAGCTGCTTAATTGCCAGGCACCACTTGGTAAATGCGCGCCGCCTCGCCGGGGTCGCGCAAGTTTTGCTGGGTGTCGATCCACAGTTGCGTCGGGCTGGAGAGGGTGAGGTTGGTCAGCGTGACCCAAGTATTAGTCTGGGAGACTTGAGTGGTGTATTGAATCGCATAGGTGCGGCCTACTACGCCCTCAATGAGCAGTCCAGGGTACGTGCCCAAGGACACTCCCGCGGGATTAACCTTCAATTGGGCCGCGGCGCTGGTGGCGCTGCCATACGCTGACGAAACTTTCACGGAATATTGGCCGGCGTCATTGAGGGAGAGATCGCCGAGAATTAGGGCCGCATTCGTTGCGCCGGGGATAACCACGCCATTTTTCAGCCATTGGTAGGTGATGGGGCCGGGGCCTTCTACAGTGACGCTGAACGTGGCGCTCTTGCCCCAATACCCCACCTGGCTTTGCGGAGCCGCGACAAACTGCATGAGCTTGCTTTTGCCCGCCGCGCCCGCTTGGTAGATGGCGCGGATTTCATCCGCGGTTAACGCGCGGTTGTACAACGAAACTTCATCTAACAACCCTTGGAAGGGGGACGGGTTATAGTATTCCCAACCACCAGGGGCGATGGGTTGGAGGGAGCCAATGCGCACAGGGGCTGAATTGGCCGCCCCTAGTTGGCCGGCGGTTATCGCCGCGAGTTCGCCGTTGGTATAGAAGCGTAAATAGGCGCCATCGAACGTGCCCGCCAGATGCCACCACTGGTTCAAGGGCAGTTGCCCCCCGGTGGCCACGACCGATTGCGACCAGGGCATGCGGATGCTGCTGAAATGCAGTCCAAAATCAGGGTCAAAGGCCATTTGAAATTCCGCCGCATAGCCGCCATCTCGTTTGCTGATGAAAACCATGCTCCCATTGGTGCCAGTGCGGTAGGCCCACATTTCCACGCTCATGGGGTTGTAGTCCGTAAAGTGCAACGTTTCCGAATTGGGGACTTCCACATACGCTTCGTTGGTAAGGGAAAAAGCCTGGTTCACCAAACCGGGGCTGAAGGCGGCGCCGCGCATAAGCACGCCATCGTTGCCGCTTTTCGCATCCAAGGCGTTAGCGTCGCCCGGCCACCAACTGACCAAGCCAGCCGGTGGGATGACGGCATTGCCGGACTGGCCGCTAGAGGGTTTGGTTTTGCCGCTGGGGCCGGACTGGAAAATAGCGCGAATTTCCTCGTCCGAAAGCGCGCGGTTATATAGCGATACCTCGTCGAGCAAGCCTTGGAATGGGCCTGGGGTGTAGTATGCCCAGCCGCCCGGCTCGATGGGTTGAACGGAGCCAATGCGCACGGGCGCCGAGTTGGCCGCGCCTAATTGGCCGGCCGTGACGGCCGCGAGTTCGCCGTTGGTGTAAAAACGCAAAGAGGAACCGTCAAACGTGCCCGCCAAATGCCACCATTGGTTCAAGGGTAATTGTGTCCCGGTGACCACCAAGGATTGTGACCACGGCATGCGCACGCTGCCGAAATGCAGTCCGAAGTCGGGGTCAAAGGCCATTTGAAACTCGGCCGCATATCCGCCCTCGCGTTTGCTGATGAGGTGCATGATTTCATTGGTGCCGGTGCGGTAGGCCCACATTTCCACGCTCATCGGGTGGTTGTCCGTGAAGTGCAAGGTTTCCGAATTGGGAATTTCCACATAGGCCTGATTGGAGAGCACAAACGCTTGGTTCACCAAGCCGGGGCCATAGGAGGCTCCGAGCATGGGCGTGCCGTCGTTATCGCCCATGACGTCGTTCGCGTTGCCATCGCCCGGCCACCACGCCACCAATCCCGCTGGCGCGGTCAACGAGCTTTTTTCCATGCTCAGTTCCGAGAGGTCGGCTAACGCCACTCCCGGAATAATTGACAGGCTGGCGGCTGAAAGCGACCAAATGAGGGGAAAGATTTTCTTCATAATGATAGTAGCCACTTATAAAATCAACAATGCATAATTAAACCGGATCAAGCACTGGTATGCAACTAGGATATTTAATTGCACGCCGACAAGTAGGTGAAAATAACAGCACATTGCATGCCACAATAATTTGGGCTTTGATTAATAGGGGCAATTGGCAGCGGCCTGGGTAGGCTGGTGGATATGTGTTTTAACATATTAATGTGCAGTATCACTACTATTCGGTTGTATCCCACTGAGCAACAGTTGGTTGTAACTAGCGGTTTGCGTTTTTGTCAATCGGGAATAGCAACCTGTTCTGTAAAAAGTTCAGGCAGAGTCACACCCTCGACAACACTGACGCTGATCAGTTGCCGCATTTGGCTCAAACTCGTCTCCAGTTTTTATTCTTACTTCACGAAGGCGGCCAGGGTGTAGGCGCACACGGCAAGCCAGATTGGCGTGCAGACCGCAGTCGACGGAAGTCCACATAGACGCGATCCATGAGGTAATAAGCTTGCGGTTCCAGCGGCATTTCGTCCAGGAAATATACATCGTGAAGCTTGCCATCACTCAAAAAAATCAGGGTTGGGATTGATTCTCGCAAGTTCATCAAAGTGGGCAGTTTGATGGCCGCCTTGCGACGTCGGGAGCGAGCCCGCGGAAAAAGTTCCAGACACCAATCAATGGTCGTCGAGTCCAAGGCATAGACGGTATCATCCAGGTCAACTACCAGCTTGTCTTGCGCGTAGAGTTGGCGCGCCCGCTCGATGAGTTCCTGAGCCAGGTTGGCATTGATGCGCCAGACACGTTTTTCATCGGTTTTGGCCAAGGTGTTGCGCGCTACTAGCAGGTGGAGCCTCATGTGATAGAGCGCTTGCGCCCGAGCACGCAAACAGAGTTCCATATCGCGCAAACTATCAAGGTATTGAGCGAATAGCATGCATAAGAACTGCTCCCAACACGGCAAAGTGCGCACTTTATAATCGCCTTGATACTGCGCGGCCAAGCGCCGAAAGATATAATGCGGCACCATTTGGGCCAATTGGGCAAGAACCGTTGTTCCCGTGTTCATGCCCAATCTTGGCATGCCGGATGCCGGGAAACCGCCATAAATCCAGCCGCAAAATTCAAATCGTGAGCAACGCCAAACCGCTTTCATCGCCCTGTATTTATTGGCTGCTTATAACTTTGGTCTTCTCCGTAACGGGACAGTAGTGATCCTAGATTAAAAAGTACAATTCGAATCGCGCGGTATTCTCGGAAGACTCTCCAACTAAATATGAACCAACATCGCGTCATGCCCGCGACGAGCAAATCTGGCAGCTCTTTGTTCTATTGCCATTTTGCGCATCATCTGCCTTATTCGATCAACTCGCCCGGCCCATAAACCACACAGCCCGCCTTATTAGGGCGGGCTGGCGGGATGAAGATATTTAACTGCTGATTCCTCGGTAACTCGCGGGCCGGTTATTTCTGCTTGGCGTATTTTTGGACTTCGGGCATGTCGAGGCCGGCGATTTTCCAGGCTTTGGCCGGGTCGTCCGGAAGGGGTTTGACCATGACGTTTTTGTACATCACGACGCTGCCTTCGTTGTGCTGTTGCAGGGCCAGGTAGCCGGATTTGTAGGTGTTCTTCGTGTCGATGTAATCGACCACCACGCGGTCGTTGATCTTGACGACGATATGGTTGCCGACGGCGATGACGTGCTGGGTCCACCACGTGTCATCCTGCACGAGTTGCTCGCCGACTTTGCAGAACCCGTAGAGGCTGCCGGTGCGTTGGGGATCGGGGCTGGTGTTTTCCACTTGCGTCTCGTACCCGGCGGGAAAGCCGTGGCCCTTGGCGGTGCGGATGTACATGCCGCTGTTGCCGGAGTGGTTGAGTTTGACCTCGGCTTTGAACTCCAGGTTGGTGTACTGGTTGGGGCTGAAAAGATGGCCGACGGGGCCTTCGCCAATGATGACGCCCTCAGGGTTGACGCTCCAGCGCCCCTGGTCCACGGCCTCCCAACCGCTCAAAGTCTTGCCGTCGAACAGCCGCACCCAGCCTTTCTGGGCCTTCTTGATTTGCTTCGGCGTCAGCGGTTTCGGGGCTTTGTTATCGTTATCGTTGTCCGCCGCAAAGGCCGGGGCCAGGGTGGCGCTCGCGCACAGCAGCGCGATCATTGTCCATTGTTTCAACATAGTGGTCTTCGATTTTCGGTTGCTACTTGGACGTCACTGCCGCAATTTGGATTCATGCGTAAGATAACGTCAGTTACCGGGATGCAGCGCCTGGCTAGGCGCTGGCAAAGCAAGCGCGTAAAAGTAGGCTTAGTGCCCACGATGGGCTATCTGCATGCAGGGCACCTTAGCTTGATTACCCGCGCGCGTAAAGCCGTGGGTGCGCGGGGGCAAGTGGTGGTCAGCATTTACGTGAACCCCACGCAATTCGCCCCGCATGAGGATTTGGCCAAGTACCCGCGCGACCTGGCGGGCGATCTGCGCAAGTGCCGCGAAGCCGGGGCCGATGTGGTTTTCGTGCCCGCCGACACCGAGATGTATCCCGCCGGGGGCGCCAGCGCGCACAGCACCTATGTGGTCGAGGAAACCCTGGCGAAGACCATGGAAGGCGCCTCGCGGCCCACGCATTTTCGCGGCGTGGCCACCGTCGTCGCCAAACTCTTCAACCTCGTGCTGCCCGAAGTCGCCGTTTTCGGCGCCAAAGATTTCCAACAGGCGGCCGTCATCCAACGTTTCGTGCGCGACCTGAATTTTCCGATCAAAATCATCGTCGCGCCCACCGTGCGCGAGGCCGATGGCTTGGCCAAGAGTTCGCGCAACAAATACCTCTCGCCCGAGGAGCGCGCCCAAGCCGTGGCCCTCTCGCAAGCCATCCAAAGCGCGCGCCAGCAAGCCCGCCAGGCCAAACGGCCGTTGGACGCCGACAAGCTTAAGGCGCAACTGATCGCCGACATTCAAAGCCACCCCGCCGCGCGCGTGGATTACATCGAGTTTTTCGACCCGCAAACCCTCGATCCCGCGGACAAAGTAACGCCCGGCGTGCATATGGCCATGGCCGTGTTCGTCGGCAAAACGCGGCTCATCGACAACGGCTTGCTTTAAGCCGCATTTGAAATATTTAACCCTGGCTAACGACCCATGTTAAAACCTATCGAAACTCGCGCTGAACCCACCGGGGGCGGCGCCTTCGCCATCATCGCCTCGCAATACAACGCGCAGTACGTGGATAGCATGCTCCACGCGGCGCAAGCTGAGTTCCAAAAAGCGGGCGCCGCCGAAGTGCGCGTCGTGCGCGTGCCCGGGGCGTTTGAGATCCCCGCCGTGGCCGCGAAACTGGCGGCGGGCCCCACCGCGTGGTCCGCCATAGTGTGCCTGGGCGTGGTGATCCAGGGCGAGACGGCGCACGCGCGGCTGGTCTCCGAATCCGTGAGCGACGCCCTGGCGCAATTGCAGCTCAAGCACGCGTTGCCCGTGATCCATGGCGTGCTGCTCCTCGACAACGAAGCCCAAGCCAAGAAGCGTTGCCTGGACCCGCAGCACAACCGCGGCCTCGAAGCTGCCCACACCGCCCTCGCCATGGCCAAAGTCATGCGCGAACTGGCGTGAGGCACGACGTCACGCTGTGGCGTCCGGTGGCGCATCCGAGGTGCGTCCCAGGCAAGGATAGTCCGAGGAGAGTCCCCGGCGGGGATCGTTCGGGATATCGTCCGGGATGTGGGCGGGGCGGCGACTCAGTCCAGGATTCGGCCGCGCCGTTCCTGCCTGCTTGCTTTAGGTGGGGAATTAGGCCACATTCGACTTGGATCGGTGAAAGCGGGCCTTCGGCAGGTGGGGGGCGCTTAAGGACTCAAACTTTTAATATCTGCTGTATGCGTATTCAGTTCGAAAATTTGCTCGCGGCCGCCAAGCTAGTTCCAACCCCTTCGGATGCGTTGGTCAAAGCGATGCGGGAAGCGGAAAAAGTATTGTCCCAGGGGACGCGCAGGCCCGAGCTAAGCAAGCTATGCAAAGCTCTGGAAAAAGAAAATCCCGAGGCGGAGATCATTTTCCGGGAGGATGAAACGGGCCTGTTTATTTATACGGAGCATCCGGGGTTATTGTATAAATTGGCCGTGATCCTGGGCTGCCCCCCGGCGGAAACGCCCAAACCCGGCGAGGCGGAAATGGAAGTTGGGACACACTGGCAGGGCAATGGCGACGTCAATCCACGCACTCTGGCCGGTGAGATTGTGCTCATTTCCGGCGAATTCTTCTGCAGCCAGTGGAAGCTCAAGGAAATTCAAAATCTGGCCGCTCAGTGAACGGTCGGGATAAGGCGATGATTATTCATGGGGTGCCAGCCGGGGACCCTCACCTGGCACGCCACTCGATTATCAAGGATTCCGAAACTTCCCGGCTCAGGCCGTTGCCGTTCTAAAGCCGCCGGAAGACCGCCCGCGCCACCGGCTGGATGGGCAGCTTCAGGCCCATCAAGGATTCCGCGTGCCCCACAAACAAATAGCCGCCGGGTTTCAAGTAGTGGCACATTTTCTCCAGCACCGATTGCTGGGTTTGACGGCCGAAATAAATCATCACGTTGCGGAAAAAGATGACGTCAAACAACTCAGTCAGCCCGTAGTTGGGGCTCATGAAGTTGAGGCGGGCGAATCGGGCTTTTTGGCGCAATTCGGGCGCGATGCGCACGTTTTCCCGCTGCGTGCCATCGCCCCGCAACAAGTAGCGTTTGCGCAGTTCCGGGGGAATGGGATCGATGCGCGACTGGTGATAAATCGCCATTTGGGCGGCGGCCAGCACGCGCGTCGAAATATCCGTGGCCAAAATGGAAAAGTCGAAACCCGGATGGCTTCGGACGTACTCCGCTAAGGTCATAGCTAAGGTGTAGGTCTCCTCTCCGGAAGAACATCCGGCGCACCACAGTTTCAAATTCCAACTCGGCGGCCGCGTGTTCGCCAGGGTGGGAATCGCCGTGCCCGCCAGATATTCGAAATGACCTGCTTCGCGGAAAAAATCGGTCTTATTGGTCGTGACGCGATCGATGAATTGATCCCACTCGGTGTTGTCCTCGGGCAATTCGAAGAGATAACGCTGGTAATCTTCCAGGCTATCCAGTTGCAAGTCGCGCATGCGCTCGCGCAAGCGGCCCATCAACAAGGGCGCCTTTTCCGGGGGCATTTTGATGCCCAATTCTCGCGCAATGAACTCGCTGAACCGGTCGAAGGCCGGGTCCATGAAACTCGGAGGAGTGGGTTGTCCGGGGTTAGACATGGGTTGCAGCATAAGATTCTTGATTAAATCGACGGCTCATAGCGCAGGGTGATGGCTTGCCCCGCTTTTAGGGCGAAACCCGCCGGTAAATGGGCCACCAATTGCCCGCCCTCCACCGCGCCGGTGGCTTGCGGGCCCGCGCCGGTGATCGTGATCTTGCCGCCGGTTGACTTGATGGGGATCATCGCTTGCAGGGTGCGCAGTTTGAGCTGGCCCCATTTCAGTTCCAAACGCACCTGGAACGCGCCTTGGCCGGTGACTTCCTGTTCGTAACTGCCCCAGCCCTCGGCGGTGGTGAAGGCGGCTTTGAACTTCTCCGGGCTCAGCTTGGGCGCAAATGCCAGCCGCCCTTCGGGCCCATGATAATCATAACCGCAAGCGGTGAGGAACACGCCGTAACTGGCCATAGCGCGCGCGTAATGATCGCCGCATTCGACCTCGTTCCACGGGTTGCGCCGCGTGGGTTCGTAGCGGTCATGAATGGCGCGGGTGATGGCCAGGCCTTCCATCACCAGGCCGCTGGCGATCATGTGCCACGCCACTTGGTACTCGAACCCCGTCATGCACTCGTTGAAGTAGAAATCGAAACTTTCGGTGACGCGCTGGGCCTCGCCTTTGGGCCAAGTGCACATCAGCAACCCCGCCTCGCCCGCCATGGCGTACCAGCGGCCGGGCTTGTAGGCATTGCGGTACGGGCCGACGTCCGGCGTAAAATTGTATTTCCAGAGTGAACGCAAAGCGGTTTGCACTTTGGAAGGTTCAAGAATGTCGCCCAAACCCACTTGGCAAGACCAGCTGGGACCGAAGACTTGGTCAATCTCGCAGCCGTCGTAGGATCCCACGGTCTTGGCGAACGCGGGATCTTTGATTTGGTAAAAATACTCGCCGTTAAAGAGCTTCTCACTGACGGCGGGACGGCCTTTCTCAAAAATTGCCCGGCAACGCGCCGCGAAATCCGCGTCACCCATCTCCTTGGCCATTTCCTCGCCCGCGCGCAGGGCGGCCAAGTACAGACCGCTAAGCCAAGCCACCTGGCCATGCCAATCGGCATCGAGCGTGTTGTGCTGCGGGCCGTCCAGGATGCCGTCTTCGCCCTGGTCTTTTTGAATGAGAAATTCGAGCGATTTTTTGACCTTGGGCCAAAGCGGGCGCAGGAAGGAGGCGTCCGCCGACATGCGATGCTCACGATACGTGCGCAAGATGCAGCCGGCTTGGCCGTCGACGGCCCAATGATCGTTGTGCTCGGCGCGGAAACGGATGCGGCCGGTGGCGGGCTCGAACCCGGCGCCGTAATCGGTCATCTCGCGCAGCCGCCGTTCCAGCAAGGGGAACAACCGCGCCACCGCGTGGGCGTAATGCCACACATGCGTGCAAGTGCCTTCGCAACAGCCCACGCCTTCCCAAGCGTAAAAGCGCCCGTTACCGAACCAGTAGCAGGTGTTTGTGGCGAGGATCGAAGTGTTCAGGAACGTGCGATCCAGGAACCAATAGGGCAGGGTGGAGTCGAGCCAGGTGTCGCGCCAGAGCAAAGTATCGCCGCGCAGGCGCGCGAAGTGGCCGTTCACATAGTCCGCCACCGCCAATGCGCTGGCAAAACGGGTGGCGTACCAGCGCCCGCCCACCTTCGGCAACCCGTTGAGATAAATATTGGCGAAATGCCAGGTGATCACAAACGTCACCGTCGTTTCTTCGCCCGCCTTGAGGGTGAAATTACGGCCCAGTGAACCCACCAATTTCTGGCCAAACGGTTGGCGGGCTTCCTTCTGCGGTTCGCCTTCCGTGGGGAACACTCCGGCGGGCACCGCCGCGTTGGCGGCGCTGGCGTTGGCGAAATCTTTGCCTTCACCCAGCAAGGCCAGGCCCATCGTGCCGAAATCCGGCTGCTGTGCGAGCTCGCGCAAGGACCCGCGCGGCGTGTCACTCAACACGATGTCGTCGATGGCGATATTGCCCCAGGCGCCGCGTTCTTGGTCGACGATTTGCAGTTTGGCCTTCCGCCCTTGCCAGGCGCGCACATCAAAGCACGCGGGGGCCATGCGGTTATCGCCTTTGCCGGTCACTGTGGCCACCCTCCGGCCTTCCACCACCAGATTCACGCAAGTTTTGCCCGCGTGATTGCCGCCGCCCACCAGGAAATTGATGAAGTCGCGCTCCACCACGAACTCGCGGCTGGTGAGCGTGCCCACATGCGCGTCCGCTTCGGTGACGTTTTCGCCCTGGCGCGCGTTGTGGGTGTTGACCAGCCCGGGGCCGTGCGAACCCACGTTGCCTTGGTAGGCGGGCATTTTGTCGCGCGTCATGGGCTTGTCGCCAAACGCCGTGCCGGTGGCTTGCCAGCCCTCATAACGGCCGGTCTCGAAGTCGTCAAAGGCGATATCCTCGCGTTTGCCGTGCGCGCCTTTCACCGGCTCCGGCTCGACGCTGCATTCCAGGAAAGTGAAGCCGCTGCGGCGGACGACGCGGTTGCGGCGACGGCCCGCGCCCGTTTGGCCGGTGCGCAGGCAAACCGCATTTTCCAGCCACCCCGCCAGGGAACCGCGCACTTTCGCCTGACTGGTGTTGCGCACAGTGAAGCGCATAACGGTGGCCGGCAGGGCGGAATCTTCCGTGTTCAGCGGGATAAATGGCGAGAACGCTTCCAAGCTCACTTGCATCGGGCAATCGGCGTCCCCGTAGGTAACTTGGGCGACCGGATACTCGCCGAGAAATTCTATATTGGCCCAGCCCGCGCGGTCCAACGTGCGCGTGGAGAGTCCCGCCTCCGTTTGCCAGCGCAGGGCGAACCCTTGGTCCAGGGGCGAGGCCGGCGCGGGCGGGTTGGCGTAGTGGCCATCCCCCGTGTTTTTGACCTCGTTGAAAATATCCCAGTGCCACAACTTGCCGTCGCCACCGAGGTAAAGTTGCCCGGTGCAAATGCCGCCGATGGGCAGGCCGATTTTGTCGAGTTCGGCCCCGCGCAGGATGCGTTTTTCGCCGCGCGCAAAGAGGGATTTGACCCAAGCGGGGTCGAGTTTTTTATCGGCAGGCACCAGTTTTTCGAAGTCCGATAATTCGAAGGGCCCCGCCATCACGGGTAATTTAGCCGTGAGCGCCCCCGCCAAAGTGAGGGTGGACAGGCGCAGGAATTCACGCCGGTCAAAACGCTGGCAGCCGCAAGCGGGGGAGTCGCATGCGCCCGCCGGGGAGTTGGCATCTACGGGGGGTAACTTCATGGGCTCAGCTTATGCTAAACATGCGTATGGGTAAAGACTCATTTGCACGCCCAATGGGCGCGGCAGCGCCTACGCATGAATTGCTGCAAAACTTTGAATAGGTTGAGGTCCCCAAGCGCAAGGTTTTTAGCGAGGTGGTTTTCGCTCAAGGCGGCCACGGACGCATACCGCCAGCGCCTCTCCGAGCGCCAAGTGCAAGCCGCCATTGCCCGTTACGCCGGCGACATCCAAACCCTGCGCGCCAAATTTCAAGCGCTCCCCCCAACTTCACCCTCACCCGCCTATGAAGCTCAACGCCGATTAAGCCCGCGAACTGGCCCGCGCCTTCCGCCAGCTCTCCGGCGCCCTGGGCGATTACCGTTTTCAGCATTGGTCCGACCTGTCCAAAGCCGAGCGTGACACTTTAGAAAACGCCTAGTGGACGCTTCTGAACTATTCCTCCGATTTCACTACGCAAGCGGTGGGCTTGGTGCTGGATGATGCGAAAGCCAGCCTGGCCCACCTGCAAAAAGCCACCGCCGCCGCCCAGAAAACTGTGGCCACGATCCGGGACATCAAGAAAGTGATCACCCTCTCCGCCCTGGCTATCAAACTGGCCGCCGCCCTGGCCTCCACCGACCCCGGCGCTATCGCGGGCGCCCTGGGCAATTTATCCAGCGCCGTGGCTTGAGGAGGGTGGGCGCGTTTTGTTTGCCGCCCTAATCAACTGCTCGGAATTCTTGAGTTGGCAGGGTGTGTTCGAAATGTCAAAACCGGCATGAAATATGCTGTTGAATGATGTTGCGTTGGTGGTATTTTAATTAATATGCGCTCTCGGGGGATTCGTTGGTTAAACGGTCTGGCTAGCGTTTGCCGCATCGCTTTCACGCTAATGGCAAGCATGGCGTGGGGGGCGCCCTCGGTCCTACTCGAAAACCGCACCGCTGATTGCCCCATTTTGTTTGGGGACGATTTGGCCCTGCCGGGCGAGTGTTTTGCGGTAATTGATTGGCGGTGGGCTGGTTCGCAATGGGGTTCGGTGGTTGTTGCAACCAACGGTTCCCGTGTCATTCCCCTAAACCAGCCAGGCTTTTTTGATGCCGGAGTGGGACTGTTGACTCCCGCCCCTGATTTTGTCGAGGGGGAAACCTATTTGTGTTTCTTCGAGATGAGAGTGTGGTGTGGTAATCCCAACTATGAATATAGCGGCTGGGGTGAAGGCCCCATAGCATGGATGCAGCCTATCACTTATTCCACGAATGGCGTGCTATCACCGCTTCGCATTGATCGCTTCTATATCTGGATTAATCCCTGCGTTGATTGTCAGTACGGCCAATACATTTATTCCGAAGTTCTTGGCAAGGGAAAGATTGTCATCTACCCTGAAGGCACTGCGTCATACCAGCATCCATGGCCTCCTTGGGGGCCGGTTTCGCTTCATGCGGTGCCCGAATCGGGTTATCGATTTGCCAACTGGCGGGGAAGGTATTGCGATCCGAACTATTTCTCTGCGATAGGTGCCTTGAGTCACATCGAAGTTTTTTCTACCAACGAGTGGTTTGATTTTCCCTTCGGCCAAGGCACGGCGGTGTTTGTGGCTAAATTCGTCCCTGGCTGGCATTTGGAGACGGCGGTGCCGTATGGCGGTTCGATTGCGCAAACGCCCGAGGGGACCGATTTTGATCCGGGAACGGAAGTCACGCTTACCGCCAGGCCGCGGCCCAACTTCGCGTTTTCGCATTGGTCGGGCGATGCCCAGGGCACGAATCCCACGGTTACCCTGAAACTCGACACCAACCGCACGGCGGTGGCCCATTTTACTCCCACCGCAGCGCCCCAATTGATCGTGCAATCCCGGGATGCTGGCGATGGTGTGTCCACCAACGGTTTCCGGCTGACTCTGTTGGGAATCCCCGGCCAGACATACCGCGTCGATTACTCTCCCAACTTATCACAATGGTTTACCAGCACTCAGCTCACGGCAACCAACAGCGTGAACCCGATTCTAGACACCGCGCCCCTCTCCGAACCACGCCGCTTTTACCGCGCCCGCTTGGTCACGCCGTAACCGGCTTGGAACGTTCCCGCCACTTCACTTCGCTGGCTTCAAGGGCACGGTGAAGGTGCCTAGATTCACGAAGTCATCCTCGTGCCCGGGAGTGGGTTCGGGGATGGATACCTCCGTTTTCAAGGATACCCAATTTGCGAAGAGATTATTCGGCTTGGATAGTTGGATATATAGCCAATAGGTGCCGGGTGGAATGAGTTGGGCTGTTAAATGCCCCGCCTCATCAACCTCCAAATCGTACGCTTTAGCTTTGCGTGCATAGGCTATTTGCGCGGGAGTGCTGGGAACCGTTATTGAGGGTGTGACGCAGCTTGGAGGTTCGTGTTTAACCCCGGGAGGCAGTTCCAATTTGAGTTCAAGATAGGCGGTGAAGTCCCCTAGGTCGGCCAAGGTTCCCGCTGGGGTGCATTGGATTTTTCCTTTTACCGTTCGACCTTGGCCTCCGTAGGTTATCCGAGTCGTCTTGCCGGATTCGATTTGCACCTGTTGGGGGTAGAAATCGGGCGGAGTCAATAAATAGTGACTGGCTTCCTTTGTTAGCAGGTATTCCCCGGCTATGAGGCGATCGAGCTTAAAATGTCCTTCATTATCGGTATGTAACGTCGCGTGATAGCCAGTTCTCGTGGGCCAAGTATGGCGGAAATGATTCAGCCATAAAGTTTGTCCAGGGTTAAGATGCAAGCCAGGCTGCAATTGCCCTTCCAAACGGCCCCAGGCTTGCAGTCGCACCTGGGGAGCTTTGGCTAATTGATCGGCCGTAGTAAGCCAATAACCTTGCGGATGGATAAATACGATGGGGCAGTCTTCGGGGGGATTGGGGATTCCAAAATGGCCGGAAGCATCGGAGAAAACAGTTTCGGTCTCGGCCCACATGAGGGGATTCAGCGGATACCAATCCTTGCTTTTGGAGTCTATGTCGAGGCGGATTTCAACATTCGCCGCCACTTGATTATCCGGAGTTGAGACGATGCCGGAAATCGGCTGGCCTGGCAGCAACTGGACTAACACGTCGTTATCGTAACCAGGTTGCAGGCCGGTGATATATGTTTTGCGATAGCCATCGGCTCTGATGCTCAACGAGGTTATTTCCCAGGTGTTATAATGCACCCGCCCATGTTCGCCGTGGATGACCAAGTTGGTTTTTTCGTAGACGCCGAAAGCTGCCACGGGTTGGCCGGTGATGGCATCCTGCACCCGCAACCAGGCCAGATTCTTCGGGTATGCGGCCCGGCCCAGCATAACCGTTTGCGCTTCCTCGGCTGGCGCAAGCTGGGCGTGCAAGGGGCGGTAAGCGGGGGCGGTGATGATATAATCGGAAACTTCAGCCGGGGCGTTAGTCCAAACGATCAGGCCGTTTTTATCAGCGGCCCCGTGCCAGTGAAAGATGCGGCCATTGACGGTCTGGGCTTCCATGGTGGCGTTCGCAAGGGGCCGTTCTTCCACAAAATCTAGCACGCGAACTCGCAGGGGCCGGGGTTCGGACATGCGAATAACGACGTTGATGTCGTTAGTGCCCACCATGACCGATTGCGCGGCGCTGGCGAATCCTTTGGCGCTGGCACTGGCGCTGAGGATCAATTCGCCCGGCAGCCTGCGCGCCAGCAAGAACCGCCCTTTCGCGTCGGTTTGGTAGGTGGTGGCAAAATGATCGATGATTAACTGCGGCCAATCCGGCCGGTTGCTGGTCCGCAGGATAGCTCCCGCAATCGGCTTGCCCTGGGAGTCCACTACTTGGCCCGAGATGCTGACACCGGGACGCAAAGTGATTACGGCTTGCTGGCGGAGGAGGTCATCCAAATTGGAATCTTCCGCGAAGCTATCGCTCATCCATGATGGCAATAAAATCTCCGGGCTTAATGCTTCTCGAAAATTGCCCCATTGGCGCGCGCCATCCGGGGTGGTTGCCTCCAAAACGAGGCGGTATACATCCGAAGGGATGTGCTCCAAGCGCCAACGTCCAGAGGCGTCGGTGACGGTAGTTTTTAGACTCTCTTTCCCTCCAAAAACGAGCGCTTCCGCCAAGGAGGATTCGATCGCTTGATAGGTTGTTTCTTGGCGATTAGTGCCGGGGGCGATACTATTGATGATGCGGATTTGAGTGCCGCTAAGAGGGCGGCCGAATTCATCTTGAACGATGCCACCGATGGCGCAGCCGGATTCCAATTCCACAGTGATGGGGTCTATTAGCGAAAGATTGCCCTTTCTGCTGATCAGTTGTTTTGTCTGTAGAGGTATGGTGAGACTCACTTGTTTTGGGGCATAATTGGAATGGCTGATGGCAAAAATTGCATTTGGGTTAAATGGTAAATCCACTTGCGCCACGATTTTACACACCCCTTGGCGATCGGTGAATGATTCCACCTGCTTTTCCGGCCTGGGTGATAGATCTGGGGCTTTGGTATACCTTCTAGCATACCACGCGCGGTCGAGAATCCAGCTTCGAGCTACTGCACCGATAATGGGGCGTTGGCTCATCTGATCGATGATTTTAATTTCAAAAGTGATTCGGTTAGTCGAATCCTTGGGGTCCAAGAGCTCGATCTGAGATTCATTGTTGCTATCGGGATCCACAATGGGCAGGGAGGGGCGCATGGGTTCGCTCGTCGCGGCGGGCAGCGCGTCCGAAAGGCATAGGACGGACAGGGCGGCGAGGGCGAGGGCGAAGGCCCAGGTGCCGCGGGCGCCGGGGCGGTGGCGGGCGATGAGGCGCAAGCGGCGTTCGGCTTGGCGGCGGTCTTCGAGCAATCCGACCAGGCCGGGCAGGGGAGCGGCGGGGGCCAGATGTTCCATCACTTTGACGAGGGTGCGGCCATACGCCTTGGCTTCGGCGGAATCGGCATTCGCCAAGGCCAGCGCGTCGCACGCCAATTCGCGGTCCGCGCGCATCTGGTGGAAGCCCACCCACACGAGGGGATTGAACCAGTGAAGAATTTGCAGGAGGGTCAGGAGCCAATTGGCCAGGGGATCGCGCCGCCGTTGGTGGGCGAGTTCATGCCGGAAAATGTGCCGCCATTCGGCCGCGGTAAACTGGCCCACAAAGGCCGCGGGCACGAGCAATTGCGGGCGCCACAATCCGCACAAGGCGGGGCTGCCGAGGTGCTCGGTGGCGCGCACGGAACCGGGCAGCGCGGTGCCCATTTCGCGCTGGCAGGCGGCCAATGCTTCGAGCACGACGGGATCGCTCACCGGCTTTGATTGGCGAATGACTCGCGCCAGGCGCAAGCATTCCCAGGCGATTCGCGCCGCTAAAGCCAGGGTCCCCGCTAACCAAACGAGAGTGAGAATTTGGAGCCAGGAAAGGGGTTCGGACCTTGGGGCTGGTGTGGCAGTGTGCTGGGGCAAGATTGCGGGTGCGGCGAATTTCGGGGCCGTTGTGGCGGGCATTGAGGCGGCAGCGGGGGAGATTATTCGTGGGGGCGTTGAATCCAATTGCGGCGCGGCCTGGGTGGGCGGAGTGAGGCTGGAATTAACCGCTGGTGGCGGCGTGACCTTGGGTGACATTTCCGAAGTTGTGGCTTGGGCGGCAATCAACTCGGCTTTGGACGTGGTCTCCGGTGGCACGGTTTTAGTGAGTTCTGGAATGCCCCCATCATTCGCAGATGGCACCGTTACTGCCAGCGCGGTGGTTCGCAAGGCGAGTGTTTGGGGTTGCACCCAGTTGAACAGACTCCACGGACTCGCCGGGGTGGCGGGCAGCGCGAGCCGGGCGGCCACCAAGAGCCACAAAGCGTATCGCCACCGCGCCGCCAGCCGTTCCCGCGCCACCCATTGCACGGTTAGCACCAGCACAATTAAGATCGCGGCCTGCCCGGAGGCCTTGCCTACCCAACCCGCCACCGCCGTCAACATTTCCCAGTTCATATGATGTTTTAGCGCCTCCCTGAGTTATATTTGCGGACTGACCGATCTAGCCCAATATCCCGGCCTCACTCTTCGTCCAAGATCCGTTTCAAATCCTCGATTTCTTTTTTGGAGAGTTTTTTCTGGCTGACAAAGTGCGAGAGCATCGGCTGGATCGCCCCGCCGAAGACGCGCTCGATAAAGGATTCGCTCGCGGCTTTGACGCAATCTTGCTCGGCGATTTTGGGCCGGTACAGGTAAGCACGGCCCTCGCGGGTGTAGGCCAGCGCGCCTTTTTTGACCAGCCGGCTGAGCAAGGTGCGGATGGTGCGGTGGTTCCAATGCATCCGCGCGGTGAGTTCGGCCACTACCTCGTGGGCGGCTTGCGGGGCGCGGCCCCAGAGCAGCTTCATCACTTCCCACTCGGCCTCGGAAATGCGGGGTACTTTTGACATGATCTTCCTTCGGTTGCCACGGCCCGGAATGCGCCAGGCGGCGTGACTACGTTTGTAATATCTGGAATTAAATTACATCTGTAGTCATCGGCGCGCAAGCTTTATCTCCGCATTTTTTTGCTGCTTCCCGCGCGGGGGCGGGGTACGGTCGGTCCCTTTATGAAGGATAGTTTGGATAGTGTAGAGGCCGTAGTGGCTGATATTAAGCGGGGCAAAATGGTGATCGTCGTGGACGACGAGGACCGTGAAAACGAGGGCGACCTCATCATGGCGGCCGAGGCCGTGACCCCGGACGCGATCAATTTCATGGCCCGGTTCGGCCGCGGGCTCATCTGCGTGCCGATCACTGGCGAACGGTTGAACCAATTGGGCATCACCCAAATGGTGCCGAAGAATCGCGACACGTTTAAAACCGATTTTCAGGTGACGGTCGACGCCTCCAAAGGCATCACCACGGGCATCAGCGCGGCGGATCGCGCGCGCACGATCGCCATTCTCGCCGACCCCGAGGCCGGCGCAGCGGATCTCGTGCAGCCCGGGCATATCTTCCCCCTGCGCGCCAAGCCCGGCGGGGTGCTCCAGCGCGCCGGGCACACGGAGGCGACGGTGGACCTCGCCCGCCTGGCCGGCAAGCTGCCCGTGGGCGTGATTTGCGAGATCATGAACGACGACGGCACCATGGCGCGGCTGCCGCAGCTCAAGAAGTTCGCCCGCAAACACCGCTTGAAGATTTGCAGCATCGAGGCGCTGATCAAATACCGCCGCACGCGCGAGAAGTTGGTGAAGCGAGTGGAAGTCGTCAAAATGCCCACCGACTACGGGGATTTCAAACTGTATTTGTACCAGTCTTGCACCGATGGCCAGAGCCACCTGGCGATGGTGAAAGGCGAGGTGAAAGGCAAGCGTGACGTGCTGGTGCGCGTGCATAGCGAATGCTTGACCGGTGATGTTTTCTGCTCTCGCCGGTGCGATTGCGGCCCGCAGTTGCACCAGGCCATGAAACAAGTGGCCGAGGCCGGGCGCGGCGTGATCGTCTACATGCGCCAGGAAGGCCGTGGCATTGGCCTGCCTGCCAAGATCCAAGCCTACAAGCTGCAGGAGCGCGGGCTGGACACCGTGGAAGCGAATCTCAAGCTGGGTTTCGGCATGGACCTGCGCGAATACGGGCTGGGCGCGCAAATTTTGACGGACCTGGGCTTGAAGAAAATCCGCCTGCTCACGAACAACCCCAAGAAAGTCGTCGGCCTGCAAGGCTACGGCCTGGAAATCGTGGAGCAAGTGCCCATTCGCATTCCGCCCAATCCGCATAACGAAAAATATTTGAAAACGAAGCGCGAAAAACTCGGCCATCTGCTGTAGGCTCGCCTTATGAATGAAAATCACTTCCGGCCCTTTGATTTTTTGGTGATCGGCAGTGGCATCGCCGGGCTGGTGTTCGCCCTCAAAGTGTCCGAGCACGGCAAGGTGGCCATTGTCACCAAGAAAGAAAGCGCGGAGTCCAACACCAACTACGCGCAAGGGGGCATCGCCTCCGTGACGTCCAAGGAAGATTCCTTCGACATGCACGTGCGCGACACGTTGGAGGCGGGCGCGGGCTTGTGCCGGGAGGCAGTGGTGCGGGATATCGTGCAGGACGGCCCGGCGCGCATCGCCGAGTTGATCGAGCTGGGCATGCGCTTTAGTGAGCGCGAAATTCCCTACTCCCAAGGCGCGAAGGAACTCGACCTGGGCCGCGAGGGTGGGCATTCGAAACGGCGGATTTTGCACGCCAAAGACATCACCGGCCGCGAGATCGAGCACGCGCTCCTCACCGCCGCCGCGCAACGGCCGAATATCCAAATCTTCGAGAACCATTGCGCCATCGATTTGATCACCACGCGCAAGCTGGGGCTGGACGGCGCCAACCGTTGCTTGGGCGCGTACGTGCTCGATGTGCACGGCGACCGGGTGCTGACGTTCATGGCCCCGGTGGTCACGCTGGCCACGGGCGGCTGCGGCAAGGTGTATTTGTACACGACCAATCCCGACATCGCGGCGGGGGACGGCGTGGCGATGGCCTACCGCGCGGGCGCCGGCGTGGCGAACATGGAGTTCGTCCAGTTTCATCCCACGTGCCTGTACCATCCGCGCGCCAAGTCGTTTCTCGTGAGCGAAGCCGTGCGCGGCGAGGGCGCGGTGTTGAAGAATTTGCAGGGCGAAGAGTTCATGGATGCGCATCACCCGCTCAAATCACTGGCGCCGCGCGATATTGTGGCCCGCGCCATCGATTCGGAGATGAAGCGCACCGGGGCGGACCACGTTTACCTCGACATCACGCATAAACCCGCGCGGTTTCTCATGTCGCGCTTCCCGAACATTTATTCCACGTGCCTCAACTTTGGGATCGATATGACCAAAGAGATGATTCCCGTGGTGCCCGCCGCGCATTATCAATGCGGCGGCGTGATGACGAACGTGAATGGCGAGACGGAAATTCCGGGCCTGTACGCCGTGGGCGAAGTGGCTTGCACGGGCCTGCACGGGGCCAACCGGCTGGCCAGTAACTCGCTGCTCGAGGCACTGGTGTGCGCCCACCGGGCGGCGGCCAAATGCCTGGCGGCCGAGCGCAAGCCGTTCCAAGGGACGCTCCCGGGATGGCACTCGGGCAACGCGCACAACCCCGATGAAATGGTCGTCGTCTCGCACAATTGGGACGAAATCCGGCGCATCATGTGGGATTACGTGGGCATCGTGCGCACGGACAAGCGCCTGCGCCGCGCCCAGGCGCGCATCGCCAATTTGCAAGAGGAAATCCGCGAATATTATTGGGATTTCACCGTGACGCGGGATTTGCTCGAGCTGCGCAACATCGCCACCGTGGCCGAATTGATCATCGCCTGCGCCCAAGCCCGGCCCGAAAGCCGCGGTTTGCATTACAACTTGGACCACCCCGAGCCGGACCCCGTCTGGGCGCAGCGGGACACGGTCTGCCGCAAATCCGCCGGGTGAGGCGCGCGCCGGAGGCCATGCCGGACATCGTTCTCACCACGCTCAACGCCAAGCACAGCCACGCCGCGCTGGGCCTGCGCTATCTCTTCGCGAACCTGGGCGAGTTGCAACCGCGCGCCGCATTGCGCGAATTCGACATCAACCAAAAACCCAGCGAAATCGCGCTGCAAATCCTGGCCCTGGAGCCGCGCATTGTGGGCCTGGGCCTGCATATCTGGAATGTCACTCAAGCCACTGAAGTCGCCGCCATTCTCAAACGTGTGCGGCCCGAGTTGGTGCTGGTCCTCGGCGGCCCCGAGATCAGCCATGAAACCGAAAGTCAGGACATTTTCGAGTGGGCCGATTACGTGATTTGCGGCGAAGGCGATTTGGCTTTCGGCGAATTGTGCGCCCAAGTGCTCGCGGGTGCGCCGCCGCGAGAAAAAATCCTGCGGCCCCCGCTGCCGGATCTCACGCGCTTGCGCCTGCCCTACGATTTGTTCGACGACCACGATGTGCGCCACCGGCTGGTTTACATCGAAGCTTCGCGCGGCTGCCCCTTCAGTTGCGAGTTCTGTCTCTCGGCGCTCGATACCCAGACGCGCCCGTTTCCGATAGGTGAATTTCTGGCCGCAATGCAGCGGTTGCTGGACCGCGGCCTGCCGCAGTTCAAATTCGTTGATCGCACATTCAACCTGCGGCTGGAAACGGCCACGCGCATTCTCGATTTTTTCCTGGAACGCATGCGGCCGGATTTGTTCCTGCATTTCGAAATGGTGCCGGGCCGCTTGCCCGAGCCGCTCAAAGCGCGGTTGCGCCGGTTTCCGGCGGGCTCGCTGCAATTGGAGATCGGTGTGCAAACATTCACCGAAGCCGTGGCGGAACGCATCAGCCGCCAGCAGGACAACGTGGTGATCGAGGCTAATTTGCGCTGGTTGCGGGCGGAGACGGCGGCGCATTTGCACGTGGATTTGATCGCCGGATTGCCGGGGGAAACGCGGGAAACATTTGCCGCGAGTTTCGACCGTTTGCTCGCGCTGCGGCCGCATGAAATCCAGGTGGGCATCCTCAAGCGCCTGCGCGGCGCGCCCATCGCGCGGCACGACGCCGAGTGGGGGATGGTCTATAATCCGTATCCGCCGTACGAAATTCTGAAGACCCGCACGATGAGCGCCGCTGAATTGGGCCAGATCCGCCGCTTCGCGCGCGCGTTTGATCTGGTGGCCAATCGCGGCAATTTCGAGGAATCGCTGCCGATGTTGTGGCAGGGTGGGGGCTCGCCGTTTACCCAATTTCTCGCCTGGAGCGAATGGCTCTGCGCGCAGGTGCCCACGACGCAGGGCGTGGCTTTGACGCGGTTGCTGGAACTGTGGTTTCGCTATTTAACGCAGCAGGCGGGATTGCCTCCGCGGCCGGTGGCGGCGGCGATTTGGCGCGATTACCAACGCGGCGGCCGCAACGACGTGCCCGTGTGCCTGCGGCCGCATTTGGGGTAAGGTTTCACGCCAAGGATTGGGCGCGGCCAAAGATGGCGCGAACGCGCGCGTTGCAATAATAGCCTCGCGGAATTTTCGGGAGTCCCGATCGCCGGGTGAGGGCACCCGGCCGAAAGTCCGGACGCTGGTTGGCGAATGGGTGTGGCGTTGCCGGCCGGGTGCTCTCACCCGGCGTCCCTCACCATTTTCCACAAGGCCATGCTTTATTGGCTTATGCCTGTTTCGCCGTGGGCGCGGTTGTAGGCGCGGGCGGCTGCAGTTCGCCGCTCTTCCAATAGGCAAAGGGCACGCAGCCCAGGCCGATGAGCGCCAGTTGCGAGGCGATGAACAGATAGAGGGGCAGGGCGGCCGAATCCATGAAGCCGTATGAGTGCAGCCCCACGCCCAGCATGTTCACGCCGAACCAGGAGAAGCTGGTGACGATGTTGCCGAAGATGGCCATGTTCATCAGGCCGCGGTCGCACACGATGCCGCCCCAGCGGGCGTGCAGGATAATCGCGTTCCACAACACGATGATGAGCGCCCCATTTTCCTTGGGGTCCCAGCCCCAGAACCGGCCCCAGGATTGGTCCGCCCAAATGCCGCCCAGCACTGTGCCCGCGAAACTGAACAGCAAGGTGAAGCAGAGGGTGCCATAGACCATGGCTGACATTTTTCGGGCCAAGGCTGGGGTGAATGATTTGCTGAAAAATCCCCGGAGGATGTAGATGCATCCCAGGAAACCGGCAAAGAAGGCCGAGGAATAACCCAGGGTGATGATCACCACATGGGTGGCAAGCCAGAAATTGCTGTCCAGCACGGCGCGCATCATTTGCATCGTGTCGCCGCCCAGGGAGAGGTTGTGCGCGATGATGAGTGTGGCGAAGCCGAGGCTGGACGCGGCGGCGATGCCGATGCCATCGCGGTGGATGCGCTCAAGAATCCAGCCCAGCACCACGGCGCCCCAGCCAATGAACACGGCGGAGGAATAAAGATTTGTCACCGGCGGGCGGCCTTCGAGCGCCATGCGGTAAACGAGCCCGGCGGTGTGGATCAGCCACGCCAGCGTGGCCAGCTGGAAGGCTGAGCGGCGCATCCATTCCGCCCCGGCGAACCAAAAGCCGCAGGCCAGCAGGAAGGACGCCACGTAGAGGACGATCGCTTTGTAAAACGCCTGGAACCGGTTGTAGAAGTGCTCGTGCTCGCACTTGGTGGAGGCTTCGGGGTAACTCTTGGCCAGGTAATCCCGGTAACTGGCCACGGCCCGGTTGAATTCCGCCGGAGCGCCAGCCCGGTAAGCTTTGGCCATGGCGGCGTAGGCGGTGATCGCTGGGTGGATGGTTCCGCCGCTGGCGACGCTCATGAGGTTAGCGCCGATGTTATCCCACTCCGCTGGTTCCGAGCTCCCGGCCGGCGGCGGGACCACCATGGCGTAGGCCATTTGGTCCATTTTCTGCCAGCGCATCAACGGCTCCGCCAGGTTTTTCAGGGCATTGGTGTCAAAACTTTGGCCAGCTTCACGAGCTTTGGAAGCCTCGACCCCGGGGGTGATGGCGGACAAATATTGCTGGATTTCCGTGCCCAAATCCGCCGATTCCTCGGGGCGCAACAGGTTTTTGAGCCGCTGGCAAAGCACGAGGGAGTAGTTGAGCTGGACGGCTTGGCGCTCGAATGCCGAGCGGCTTGCTGAGGGCAGGCCGCTGGCGCGCTCCGCCTGCTTGCTGATTTCCTCGAAGTGCGGTCGGAGCTGGTTGTAGGCGAAATATTTTTCGGATTCGGGCAGACGCAGCAGACTCAGCATTTCCGGATGGTCGATGCGAAACACCTTGCGCTCGGCGGCGGTTTCGGGCTTGAACGAGGTTTCCAACAGCCATTCGATGGCGGAAAGCTTGCCTTCGGCCCCCAGGTAAACACTTTGTTTGCCGCGGATTTGCAACAAGGTATTGCGCGCCACACTGTCGAGGGGCTGCACCCGGCCTTCCAGCAAGGCTGGAAGCTGGCCGAAGGCCGCGGTGTCAAAAGTCTTCACGGCTGGCTGGGGCAGCGCCGCCAACAGCCACAGGGCGGCCGTTCCCGTCAGGAGCCAGGGGAACCAGGTTTTCATGCGGTTTTCCTTTGTTTGATAAACGCGGCCAGATGGATTAAAAATTGCCAGCACAGCCCCACGCTTACCAGGATGCACGCCAGGTATGGCGCCAGCCAGCTGGGGTTGCGCACCACTTGCAACACCGTGGCCACGGCTTGCGGGTCCTTCTCGTCAAAACTGGCCTGGTAATAGGTTTCCCCGCCATAGCGCAGCGGGGTGTTCATGTAGATCAGCACTTCGCGGTCCTCCTGGGTGGCGGGGTTTTGGAGCCGCACGCGGCTGGAGAAGTTTTTCGGGATTTGGGTGCCCGGGTACACTTCATGGGTGAACTTGAGCAATTGCAGGGTGAATGGCTTGTAATAGCGCTTGTTGCGCAGCCCAATGTGGTACGCTTTGCCGTCGCACACCACGGTTTGCGGCTCGCCCAAATACAGCGAGATCAGCCAGGTGCCGAGCGATTGGCGGCTTTGGGCCGAGAACAGCTCGACCACCACCGAGGGCAGGTTGCGTTCGTCCATCTTCGTGGTAAGCGGGGCGGGGCTTAGCCGGATTTCCCGCCCGAAGCCCTGGGTGGCGGCGGCGCCATTGGTTTCGCCGGCGCGGAGCTGGGCCAGGTTCGAGTTGGGCGCGAAGTGTCGCGTTTGCACCACCATTGGCATGGCCGGGTGGCGGATTTCGCCGCCGCGCGCCAGCAGCGAATCGGGGATCGTGATTTCCTCATTCACGTCCGTTTTTGAGGCGTCCACGATAATCATTTCCACCAGCCGGCCGCTTTCGGAATAGTTCACGGTCTGGCCCTCGGTGATTCGCATGTGGCTTTCGACTTGGAATAAATCGGTGAACATCTGGCCCGCCAGCAGGAGGATCAACCCGGCGTGGGTGAGCGCCAAGCCGAAATTGCCCCAGGTGAATCTCAGCCGCAAGGCCTGGGCGAATAGCAGATTCACCATCAGCAGACCGCCGATCAAATAACCGCCCGGGAACACGGGGATTTTCCAGCCGGCCCCCGCCGGCCCCCAGAACACGAGAAAACTGCGGAAATATCGGTTTTGCGCATTAAACAAGCCTTGCTCAACCTGCGCGATAGTGCCGATAAAAACCAGCGCCAGGGCGGCTGAGAGGCAAAAAATGGTCAGTTTAAGCGAGGCGAGTGCTTGCACCCATCGTTGTATCATAGCGGGGCGTTCGATGGGTTAAGGTTTCCAAGATTGGACGAATTCCAGAAACGCGGGTTTTTCCCGGGTGACCGGGCCGATTTGGCCGGACAGTTTGAAAAACCACGTTTCCTCTTTTTTAGAGGAAATCACCGCGCAAGTGGCCAGGCCATTGGCCGTGTTTTCCAAGGTTACCAGCGTGAACTCCGCCCCATGCCAGTTGGTGGTGGCCACCAAGGGGGACAACTCCGTTTGCGCCACGGGGCTTAGGCGGATCTGGCCGCGCCAGCGGTTCACATTGCCCAAGAGGTCGCCGCCGGTGCCGGCGAGGGACGACACGGTCACTTCTATTTTTTCTTCCGGCCGGATGGAAGCTTGGAACTTGGCGGTCTGCATCGGGCCCGGCGGGAGTTCCTTCCAATGCGCGGGCAGAGCCCACTTGGCGTTGGCCGCTTTTTCCGGGCTCGCTGCCATGGGGGCGTCCGGCGTGGCGGCTGGCGCCGTGGCCGGCAGGGCGGGCGGAATGCCGAGGCCGGCGTGCGGATCGGCGGGGGCTTCGGCGGAGAACTCGATGCGTTTGAGAAATTCGACAAACACCGGCTTGTTGGCGGCCACCAACTCGTCATCGCCGGTCACTTTAAAAAACCAGGACATACTACCTTGACGCACGAACGTGGCCAATATTCGAGTTTTGGCCGGTTTTTCGGGCGAAACCCCAGCCATGTCAAATAGGGAGGCGGCCTCGCTGCCCACCATCACGGGCTGCGCTTGGGCTTTCATTTCCGCTTCGGTGATGTTGTCCAAGCCGACCTGGCCGCGCCAGCGGTTCACGTTTTGAAGGTCAGTCCCCGCCTGGCCGGGCAGGGGAATGATGGTGGTTACGGCTTGGGCGCCGTTGGTCCCTTTGATATTAAAACTGACGAGGCGAATGTTGTCGCGCGGCTGCTCCTCCCAGGTGGAGGGGCGTTGCCAGCGAATGGAAGGCGGCGCGGCCATGCTCGCTGGCATGCCGCCGCCCG
>MTLE01001691.1_pt4 | contig 34245 bp, 36 predicted proteins | sample 1982461 | NCBI WGS metagenome assembly MTLE01 (sample SAMN05712605, study PRJNA340218) | biofilm metagenome | isolation source: sample SPL anode biofilm adapted to -200 mV | place: USA | collected 2012-02-03
GGGCCGGCCCTACCGCCTGGGCGGCGAGACCGTGGGCCGGGTCTTCAGCTTCCGGGACGTGACGGACCGGGAGCGCAGCGCCGAGCGCCTCAAGCTGGTGATCAACGCCCAGCGTCCCTTCCTGGACGCCGCGGTGGACGCGGGCCTGGTGCTCTGGCACGAATCGGGCGGGGCCCTGGCGCTGTCGGAGGCCGCCAAACCGATGCTGGGCCTGGAGGAACGGGACCTGCCCCGGACCCTGGAGGCCCTCCTGGACCGGGTCCACCCGGGAGACGTGTCCACCCTGCGGGAGGCGCTGGACGCACCCCGCGCGGACTGCGAGGTGCGCCTTCGCACGGCCGCCGAGACCTGGATCCCCACGGGCTGGCAGCTGGCCCGGGACCCTGAGGGCCGGCGCGGCGGCGCCTTCCGGGACATCACGGGCGTCCAGCTCGCCCGCCGGGAGGCCGAGGCCCGCGCGCACAACCAGTGGACGACCGCCCTGGCCTCGAGCTTCGCCCGCGCCCTGCGCACGCCCCTGGAGAACCTGCACGGCCACCTGGCCGCCCTGCCCGCCCAGGGGGGGCGCCTGGAGGAGGCCCGGGCCTGCGCGGGCGTCCTCTCCGACCTCCTGGCCCAGGCCGCCCGGGCCGCCCAGCTCGGGCCGGCGCCGGATCTCCTGCTGGAACTCAACACGATGGTGGAGCGGGTCCGCCCCTGGGCCGAGGGGCTCGCCGGGCCCGGCATCACCCTGGCCTGGGACCTGCAGCCGGGCCTTCCGGCCCTGCCCATCAGCCCGGGACACCTGGAGCCCGTGCTCATGAACCTGCTCCGCAACGCCCGGGAGGCCCTGGACGCCCCGGGCGAGATCCGGGTGCGCACCTTCCTGGCCGAGCCCGGGCCCGGGGAGAAGGCCCCCCCGCACCTGGTCCTGGAAGTGCGGGACAACGGCCCGGGCATTCCGCCCCGGGTGGCGGAACGGATGTTCGAGCCCTGCTTCACCACCCGGGCCGGGGCCCGGGGCCTGGGGCTGACCGTGGCGCGCTGCCTGGTGGAGGGCGCCGGAGGCCGCATCGAGGTGGACACCGGACCCATGCGGGGCACGGCGGTGAAGGTCAGCCTGCCGCTCGGATCCATGGTATAACTGCCCCACAGGTGATGGTGTCCACCCCAAAACCGCCCTTTCCGGCTGATGGCGCCTACGTGACAGGACCCGGGGGGCACATGGTCGGAGTGAGGTGGAGGGCGGCGCGGACCGTCTGGGATCTGGGAATGGGCGCCGCGGTGGGCCTGCTCGCGGGCACGGCGAGCTACCTGTTCCTGTGGCTGCTGGAGGGTACCCTCCGCCTGCGGGAGGGGCACCTGTGGCTGGTGGGCCTCCTGCCGGTCTTCGGCATGGTGAGCGCCTGGCTCTACACGCGCTGGGGCGGGGAATCCGAAGGGGGCAGCACCCTCGTCCTGGACGAGGTGATGGAGTTCCAGGGCCGCGTCCCCTCCCGCATGGCGCCCCTGGTGCTGGCGGGCACCCTCCTGACCCACCTGGGCGGCGGCTCGGCGGGGCGCGAAGGCACCGCGGTGCAGATGGGCGCCAGCCTGGCCCGCACCCTGGGCAAGCTCCCCTGGGCCTGGCTGCGCCTCACCCGCAGCCGCCAGCGCCTCCTCCTCATGGCGGGGGTGTCTGGGGGCTTCGGTTCGCTGTTCGGAACCCCGGCGGCCGGGGCCCTGTTCGGCATGGAGGTCATCACCATCGGGAAGATCCACTACGAGGGCCTCCTGGTCTGCACCATGGCCAGCTTCGCCGGGGACGGCATCTGCCGCTGGCTGGGGGCGCCCCACGCCCACTTCCACCCCGCGGCCCTGGGCCTGACGCCCGCGGTGGCCATGAAACTGCTGCTATTCGCGCTGCCCGTGGCCCTGGTGGCCGGCGGGTTCTCGGAGCTCACCCACCGCCTGGCGGCCCTCACCCGCCGGATCCATCCCTACCTGCGGGCCGCCCTGGGAGGCGGCGCGGTGGGGGTGCTGGCCCTGGCCTTCGGCACCCCCGACTTCCTCAACCTGGGCACGGTCTGGCTCCCCCGGGTCTTCGACGGGGCCGGGCCGGTGCCCTCCTGGGCCTTCGCGGCCAAGCTCCTGTTCACGGTGGTGACCCTGGGCTTCGGATTCAAGGGCGGCGAGGTCACGCCCCTGTTCGTCATCGGCGCGCTGCTGGGGGCCGCCCTGGCGCCGGCGCTGGGCCTGCCCGTGCCCTTCCTGGCGGCCGTGGGCTTCATCGCCGTGTTCGCCGCGGCCAGCAACACCCCCATCGCCTCCACCCTCATGGGCATCGAGCTGTTCGGCGGCGCCTTCGCGGGGCCGCTGGTGATCACATCCTTCCTGGCCTACATCCTGGTGGGGCACCGGGGCATCTACGGGGGCACGCGGGTCCACACCCGCAAGGACGCCTGAGCGGCCACCCGGACAGGCCGGGACCTTTTGGTCCATAATGATTCATTCCCCAACGGTCCCACCGCCCTCCCCAGAGGTCCCCCTTGCCCGGATTTCCCCCCTTCAGCCGACCCGCAGGCACCTGGGCCCCCAAGGCGGCCCTCGTCGCCTTCTGGCTTGCGGTGGCCCTGGCCCACCTGGCCTCGCCGCCGGGGATGCGGGAGCGGACCTGGCCGGCGGCGTACGGGCTCCTGGAGCTCCTGGCCTTCGTCAGCCTGTTCCTGCGCGCCTGGAAGACCACGGGCCCCGAGCGCACCGCCTGGGCCTTCCTGGCCGCCTCCACCCTCACCGACACCGCCAGCCTGGCCCTCACCCTCCTGGCCGCCCTGGGCGTGCCGCTGCCCCTGGACGGGCTCTTCGCGGGGCTGAACCTGCTGAACCTGGCCACGGGCCTGCTGGTGGTGGTGGGCGTCCTCAGCTTCCCCCGGGCCCGGGAGCGCCGGAGCCGGGGCAAGCGCCAGCTCCTGGACAGCCTCATCTTCGCCACCTCGCTTCTGCTCCTCCTGTGGGTGATGGGCGTGCAGACGTCGGTCCGCTCCGCGGGCATGGGGTTCCGGGTCTTCCTGGCCTACCTCAACGCCGCGCTGCTGGGCGGAGGCGTCGTGTTCATCACCTCCGGCCACCTGGGCCGGGCCCGGGGGGCCTTCGGCTGGCTCGCCATGTCCGCCCTGGCCTGGCTGGCCTCCCTGACCCTGTGGACCCTCGCCGGCCTGCCACCCCAGGTGAACCGGGAGGCGTGGATCGTGGTGGCGGGCCTGATCCCCCTCTGCCAGGGCCTGGCCGCCTGGACACCCCATTCCGCCGAGGAGAAGGATCCCCGGTCCGAAAGCCCCTTGCGGTTCTTCCGGTCCCTGCCCTACCTGCCCATGGCCGCCTGCATCGCCGCTTTGAGCTGGATCCTGGCCTGGCGCCCCCAGGACGTGACCCGGGAGACCTTCGGGATCTTCCTGCTGATGGTCGTGTTCATGGTGCTGCGCATGCTCCAGGCAATCCATGACCTCCAGGCCTCCAACACCCACCTGGAGCAGCGGGTCCGCCAGCGCACCCAGGCCCTGGAACACGCGCAGGAGGCCCTCCTGCGCACCGAGCGCCTCAACACCCTGGCCACCCTCGGCGCCGGCCTGACCCACGACCTGAACAACCTCCTGGGCGCCCTGCGCACCACCGCCGAACTCATGAACACCCACCTGGAGGAGGGCCAGGAACCCAGCCGCCGCGACGTGAAGCGCATCATCGACATCGCCGGGAAGGCCAGCGGCACCACCCAGCGGCTCATGAACTTCGGCCGGCGGGCGGCGGCCCCCGGCAACACCGCCCGGGACATCGCCGACGCCCTGGCCGCCAGCCGAGAGACCATGCGGATGCTCCTGCCCGACAGCATCACCCTCTCCCTGGGCATCGACCCGGGCACCTGCCCCGCCCTGGTGGAGACCTCCACCCTCGAGCAGGTGCTGGTGAACCTGGTGAGCAACGCCAAGGACGCCATGCCCCAGGGGGGCGAAGTGGCCATCCGGCTCTTTTCCGGCACCACCGCCGGGGGCGGCTCCGCGGCCATCCTGGAGGTGAGCGACACCGGCCACGGCATCCGCCCCGAGGACCAGGCCTCCATCTTCGACCCCTTCTTCACCACCAAGCCCGAGGGCAAGGGCACCGGCCTGGGCCTGGCCTCGGTGCGGGCGCTCATGGAGGCCCAGAACGGCACGGTGGACGTGGTGAGCTTCCCGGGGAAAGGGACGACGTTCAGATTGGCCTTTCCGGCGTTGCCTTGAAAGGGGAGATGGGGTCGGGTTATGCAGGCCGGGCGGGGGTGGCTGATAACCGATCGGGCCGGTGCAGGATGGCAATAAAAATTGTTTGATTTCATCGCATGAAACCGAAGCGCCGCGAATACCTGGCAAAAGGATGAAACGCTGGGGCGCTGGGGGCTCGCTGAGGCGCTGGGTTAACTGATTTCATTCTTCTTCTCCCAGCGCCTCTGCGAGACCCCTGCGACTCTGCGTTCAATTTTTTCGCTTAACCTTCCGATCCACCTCGGACAACGCGTTCACGGCCAGACAAACACCCCTTCACCCGATGACCACCCAGGACCCCGATTCAGGTCCCCATTCCCTTGCCCTGATTTCTTCCCAGTTCCACCAAAGCCAGTGCCGCGAATGGGTCGGACCGTGAATTCGTGGTGAGCCCGGGTACACTATTCCAATCCATTCCTTCGCCCCGGCCCCCGGGGCCCGCCAACCGCCGGCCCGGTCCGGCGCGGGAGTCCTGCGATGACCATCTGGAACCTTGAACCCTCCGAAAAGCAGGAGCTCCTCGACCGATTCCTCCGCTACGTGGCGGTGGACACCCGCAGCGACGACAACGCCACGTGCTTTCCGTCCACCGAAAAGCAGAAGGACCTCGCGCGCATCCTGGTGGCCGAACTGGAGGCCCTGGGCTGCGAGGGCGCGGCCATGGACGCGTGGGGCTACGTGACGGCCCGGGTTCCGGCCAACCTCCCCGCGGGGCACCCGGCCTTCGGCAAGGTCCCGGTGGTGGGCTTCCTGGCCCACCTGGACACCTACCACGCCACGCCGGGTGCCGGGGTCAAGCCGCGCATCGTCCGGGGCTACGACGGGGGCGACCTGGTGCTGGGCGCGGGCGAGACCCTGGAGGCCGCCCGGAACCCGGCCCTGGCCCAGTGCGTGGGGCACACCCTGGTGACCACGGACGGCACGACCCTCCTGGGCGCCGACGACAAGGCCGGCATCGCCGAGATCCTGAGCCTCCTGGCCTGGCTGCGGCGCAACCCGGGGTTCCTGCACGGGGAGCTGCGCATCGGCTTCACCCCGGACGAGGAGGTGGGCCGGGGCACCGAGCACTTCGACGTGGCCGCCTTCGGGGCGCAGTACGCCTACACCCTGGACGGCTCGACCCTGGGCGAGGTGGAGGACGAGACCTTCTGCGCGGACACGGCGATCTTCACCATCACCGGCCACGACGTGCACCCGGGCTACGCCAAGGGCGTCATGGTCAACGCGGTGCGCGTCGCGGCCAAGCTGGTGGACCTCCTGCCCCCCGACAGCCTGCCGGAGACCACCGAGGACCGGCAGCCGTACCTCCACCCCTTCTCCCTCACCGGCGACGTGACCCGGGCCGAGCTCAAGCTCCTGGTGCGGGCCTTCACCGAGGAGGAGCTGGCCGGGCGCGAGGAGGTGCTCGCCAGGCTCAAGCGCGACGCCGAGGGCGCCTTCCCCGGCGTCTCCATCGGACTGGAGATCAAGGAATCCTACCGGAACATGATCTACCGCATCGCCGAGGATCCCAAGGTGCTGGACTACGCCCTGGAGGCCGTGACCCGCCAGGGCATCACGCCCATCCGCAGGGCCATCCGCGGCGGCACGGACGGGGCCCGGCTGTCCTACATGGGCCTGCCCACGCCGAACATCTTCGCCGGCGGGCAGAGCTTCCACTCCGTGCAGGAGTGGGTGTCCCTGGAGTGGATGGCCGCGGCGGTGGAAGTGTGCATCCAGCTGCTGGGCGTGTGGGTGGAGAAGTCGGGCCGGGAGGCCTGACCGTGACGGCTGCGCTGCCCCTGGGCCTGGCGTTCGGCCTCGCCCTCCTCGTTGTCCTCCTCCGGCGGCGCCGCGCCCCCGCCCCGCACCGGGTGGCCTCGGGCGACATCCCCGAGATCCTCGCCCAGCTCCAGGTTTCCGCCCGGGAGGGGAACGCGGGCATCCTCACGATCCCCCAGGAGGGCGTCCCTGAGGGGGAGGGCGTCCGGCTCCGGTTCTCCATCGACCTCGGCGTGGTCGGCCTGGACTGGATTCGCCCGGGCCCGGGCGACGCGGAGGACCGGGACCGCATCGCGGAGATGGCCGCCGCCCTGGGCTATCACGTGGCGGTGGCCGACACGGAACCGGTGGGCCACCTGCGCATGACCGGGCCGGGCATCGCGGAACTGGGGATCGCCATCATCCGGGATTTCTACGGCATCGCCCCGGCCACGCGCATCGCCATGGTCACGGTGGGCTTTGCGTGGGATCCGGAGGCCCGCTGGAACCAGACGGGCATCTGAGACCGGCCTCCGCGGGCCGGCGTTGAAATGGGTGCTGGCATCGATATATCGGATGGGATATAACGAATCCATCCCCGATCGATCCGGCCGGTCCCGTTGACGATGCCCTGAGGAGTCCGAATGCACCGCTGTGCCCCATCACGCCTTGTCCTGGCCCTCGCTTGCTTGGGCGTCTCCGCCCTGGCGGCGGATCCGCCCCCCAAGGAGGCGCCCCGGCCCGCGCCCAAGGACGACGCCTTCAAACTCGGGGAAGTGACGGTGGTCGTCACGGACAAGCAGGAGGCCCTGGAGACCGTCAACACCCGCATGGACGCCGAGCAGATCCGCGCGCTCAACCTGGACACCGTGGGCGCGGCCCTCACCGCCCTGCCCGGGGTGAGCCTCACCGTCAATTCCCGCAACGAGCAGATGCTCTACGTGCGCGGCAACGATTCCCGCCAGGTGCCGCTGTTCGTGGACGGGATCCCGGTGTACGTGCCCTACGACGGCGAGATGGACTACGGCCGGTTCACCACCGACGACCTCGCGGAGATCCAGGTGGCCAAAGGCTACAGCTCGATCCTGTACGGGCCCAACACCCTGGGCGGCGCCATCAACCTGGTGACCCGGCGCCCCTCCCGGAGCTTCGAGGGGGACCTCACGGCGGGAATCGCCGACGGCGGGGGGCGGCGCGCGGCCTTCAATGCCGGCAGCCGCCAGGCCTCGTTCTACGTGCAGGCCGGAGCCTCCTGGCAGACCAGTGACCATTGGCGCCTATCCTCGCACTTCGCGCCCACGGTGCGCGAGGACGGGGGCTGGCGCGACAACGCCTTCTCCCGCGACACCAAGGCCTCCCTGAAGGTCGGCTGGACCCCCAACGCCACCGACGAGTACGTGGTGGCCTACCAGGGCCAGCGGGGCCGCAAGGGCAATCCGGTGGGCACGAATCCTCAGATCACGGCCAACTACTGGCAGTGGCCCACCTGGAACAAGGAAAGCGCCTCGCTTTCCACCCGCACGGCCCTGGGCGCGCAGAGCGACCTCAAGGTGCGGGCCTTCTACGACACCTACGAGAACACCCTCGTGGCCTACACCGACGGCACCTATTCCACCGTCAACACCACCGGCAGCCTGAAACCCACGGGCAGGAGCCTCTACCGCGACTTCACCCACGGCGCCCTGGCGGAATTCCAGACCACCGCCGTGCCTTCCCACAGCCTCCGCGCGGTGCTGCAGACCAAGACGGACGTCCACCGCGACGGCACCGGGGCCATCCCCTCCACCAAAGGATGGACGCACTTCGAGGACCACTACCTGGCCGCGGGCGTGGAGGACAGCATCTCCCTGGCCCAGGCCTGGGACCTGTCCCTGGGCGGGGGGTGGGACCAGCTGCGCCCCGTGGCCTCGGGGGTGTGGAACCTGCCGCGGCCTCGGGCATACTGGCACGGCCAGGCGGGGCTCTTCTGGAGGGCCGCGCCCGCGCTCCAGGTCTACGCCACCGTGGCCCAGAAGGAGCACTTCCCCACGCTCAAGGACCGCTACTCGCTGCGCCTGGGCACCTACGTGGACAACCCGGGCCTGGCCCCGGAACGCTCCCTCAACCTGGAGACCGGCGCCAAGCTGGCCCTGGGCGCCTGGCTCCGGGTGGAGGCCGCCCTGTTCCGCAGCACCATCCAGGACCTCATCCAGGGCATGCCGCTCCCCAGCGGCCTGATGCAGATGCAGAACATCGGCGAGGTGCGCCACACCGGCGGGGAACTCTCCGTGGGCTTCAGGCCTTCCGGCGCTTTCGAAGCGGGCCTGGGCTACACCTACCTGGACCGCAAGAACGTCACCAACCCCGCCGTCAAGCTCACCAGCACGCCCCGGAACCGCGTCTCGGGCCACGTGAAGGTGCAGGCCCTGCCGACGCTCCACATCCTGGCCTCGGTGCAGAGCCAGGACGCCCTCTGGGACACCTACGCGAACCTCGCCAAGCAGTCCGTGACCGCGCGGCTGGGCGGGTTCACCACCGCCAACCTCAGCGTGGGGTGGAAGGCCACCGCCGCCCTGCAGGTGGACGCGGGCTTCACCAACCTCATCGACCGCAACTACCAGCTCTCCACCGGCTACCCCATGCCCGGACGCATGGGGTTCGCCAACGCGCGCCTGCGCTTCTGAACCCGGAGGTTCCATGTTCAAGCCCCTGCTCCCGCTGCTCTGCGCCGCCCTGGGCGCCGCCGCCCCCCATGCCCTCAAGGTCCGCGGCTGCGTGGAGCGGGAAGGCGTGCTCGCGCCGGCCGCGACCCGGAACCTCCCGCGGTACCGGCGCCTCGTGAAGATCTCCCACGCGGACGGCTCCTACCGCTGCGCCCTGGAGGTGGACGGGTGGTCCCTGCGCGACGTGCTGACCGCCTTCAGGCCCGCCAAGAAGCACGACGACGGCTTCGACCGCCCCCTGGACACCTTCATCGTCGTCACGGGCCGGGACGGCCGCAGGGCGCTCTTCTCCTGGAGCGAGGTGTTCCTGGCCGGGGACGGCGGCCCCCTCCTCGCGGAGAAGGCCCGGTTCATCCTGCCCCACCACCACGACCCCCTGGGCCGGAGCGCGGTGGATCCCATCGCCCTCCAGACCCCCGCGGCCCGGAACGCCCTCAAGCTGGAAAGCTGCGCCTCCTGCCACGGCCAGGGCAAGCTCCTCGGCCTCTCCATGCCCAAGGGGCTCTGTCTGGTGTTTCCCCAGGACGGGTTCGGCGGCCGGTTCGTGGAGGACGTCGCCGACGTGGAGATCCGCCAGGTGGGCCTTCCCGTCGTGGCCGACAAGCCCGCTGGAAAGAAGGCGCTGGTGGACGCGCCCGAGCTGGTGGGCCCGGACGGCGCCCGGGTGCGCCTGGACCGGGACCGCTTCCAGGCGGCCGCCGCCGCCCGCTACCGGGACGCGGCCTTCGGGGAGGGCATGGGCTACCACGGCCTGCGTGTTTCCACCGGGGCCGACCTGGGCTCCCTCCTGAAGCCGCTCCTCCCGGCGGGCACCGACCCCCGCTCCACCTGCGTCCTGGTCACCGCCGCGGACGGCTACCGCTCCGTCTATTCCGGCACCGAGGTCTTCGACGGCCGCGGCGCCATCCTGGCCGACCGGATCAACGGCGAGGCCCTGGGGGCCGGATCGGGGCGCTATCACGTGGTGCCCCGGGGGGACTTCTACATCGACCGGGATGTGCGCATCGTGAAGGAGATCCGGATCATCACCGCCTTCCGGTGAAGCCGCGGGCCTTCGCCAGCTACGGCACCGTCGTCGAAAGCCCGGGCGCGTGACCCCGGCCCCTCACTTCCCCAGGATCCGCTCCAGCGTCTTCTCCAGCTTGTCCCCGTGCAGGTCGCCGCCCGTGGCGGCGATGCGCCCGTCGGGTCCCACGAGCACGGGCTTGGGGATGCTGCGCACGCCGTAGGCCTCGCTGATGGGGTTCTTGAAGCCCTGGGGCAGGAAGGCGTGGGTCCAGGGCATGGAGGTGGCGGGGTTGGCCCGGTAGGGGGCGATGTGCTCCACCTTGCGGTCGAAGGAAAGGCTGAGGACGTTCAGGCCCTTGTCCTTGAAACGGGCATAGGCCTTCATGAGGTGGGGCATCCCGGCGCGGCAGTCGGGGCACCAGGTGGCCCAGAAATCCATGAGGACGAACTTGCCCTTGTAGGTGTCCAGGGTGATGGGCGTGCCTTCCAGGGAGGTCACGGCGAAGGCGGGGGCCGGGATGCCCACGGCGGTCTTCAGCTCGGCCTTGAGCCGGTCCTGGGCCTTGAGGGCCTCCACGGTGCCGGGGAAGTCCTTCTGGAGGGCGTCGTAGGACGGCTTCCAGTCGGCCTCGGCGCCGGTATCCACCATCACGGTGAAGTGCTCGAAGAGGAGGTTCCGGCGGGTGGGTCCATCGGGGTGGTGGGCCCGGGCTTCGGCGAGGTATCCGGCGGCGTCCCCGTGCGCCCAGCCGTCCAGGGCCGGCAGGAGGCCCTTGTCCAGGGTCCAGGCGGAGGCGGTGGGCGGGACCTCCTTGAGGGTCATGGCCAGCTGCTCGGCGGTGGGGGCCTGGCGGGCCAGGCGGAGGTAGTACAGCCGGGTCACCAGGAGGGCCTGGCGGACCGCAGGCTGGGTCTCGGTTCCCAGGCGGGCGGCGATCCCGGCCAGGTCCTTGGCCACGTCCGCCTTGAAATCAATGGAATTCCGGCCGGCCTCCACGTGGGCGGTCCGGGCCTTGGCCACCGCCTCGCCCTTGGCCCGGGCCTCCTTGAGGATGGCGTCGGCGTCGGCCGCCGCCAGGGGGAGACAGAGAACCGCGATGGGAAGGGCGCGCAGGATCATGGGAGGCTCCTCAGCCGCAGTGCAGGTGCAGGTTCACGAGGTCCTTGAGGGAATCCGCGTGCCCGAAGATCTTCTCGCTCATGTTGAGGTCGTCGAAGGCCTTGAGGCTGCGGATCTGGGCGTCGATGAGGCCGGCGGGGAAGACGCCGCCGTCCTCGTAGCGGGCCCGGTCGCGGGCCAGGCAGTCGGCGGATTCGAAGCAGGAGGCGGGCAGCTGCTTGAGGCCCTCCACCTTGGAGGCGTCGGCACGGACGTAGAGCTCCTCGGCCACCTTGAGGGCCTCGGGGTGCTCCAGGCCGAAACGCCCGGCCACGGCCATGCCGGCCAGGAGGTGGTGGGCGTTGGCGCTGCCGTCGGGGCTGCGCAGCTCCACGGTCTGGTTGTTCTCGAAGGCGCGCGTCCCGTTGACGGGCTCCTGGGGGTTGGCGGTGGTGAGCATCCGGTCGCCCACGCCCTGCCAGCCCAGGGGCACGCGCACCAGCACCGAGCGGTTGCGGTCGCCCCAGCAGATGCTGGTGGGGGCCTCCTGGTGGGGCACCAGGCGCAGGAAGGAGGTGGGCACCGTGTTGCCGAAGGCCGTGAGGGACTCGGCGCTGAGCAGGAAGCCGGCGATGACCTTGCGGGCCGTGTCCGTGAGGCCGTTCTCGTCGGCCATCTGGTTCTGCCCGTCCTTCATGAACCGGGTGTGCACGTGGAGTCCGCTGCCGGCCTGGCCCGCGATGATCTTGGGGGCGAAGCTCACTTCCAGGTTGTGCTTGTAGGCCACCTCGCGGATGGCCCACTTGGCCATGACGATCTGGTCCGCGGCCTGCTCGATGGGCACAGGGAGGAACTCGATCTCGTGCTGCACCATCTCCATGCCGTTGGCGAGGATGTTGCCCACCTCGGCGTGGCCGTACTTGATGCTGCCGCCCATCTCGCTGATGACCTGCATGGCCTCGCGGCGCACCAGGCCCCACTTGGAGAAGGGGTGGGACTCGTGGTAGCCCTTCTGCTCCACGATGGGGTAGATGGAGTCGACCTCGGAGAACAGGTAGTACTCCAGCTCGCCCAGGGCCTCCATGGTCAGGCCGGTGCGCTCCCGGAGGCTGCGCTGGGCCTTCTGGAGGATGTACTCCGGCGCGCTCTCCAGGGGGTCCCCGTGGTTGTCGAAGAAGCTGCACAGCAGGTCGATGGTGGGCACTTCGCTGAAGGGGTTCACGTAGGCGGTGCGGAAGCGGGGCACCACGTAGAGATCGCTGGAATCCGCCGACACGAAGGGGAAGAGGCTGGAGCCGTCCACGCGCTCGCCCATGCAGAGGATCTTCTCCAGGTGGGCCTTGCTGTTGATGACGAAGTTCAGCTTCTTCAGGCGCCCGTCCCCGGCCACATAGCGGAAGTTCAGCATGCGGATGTCGTTCTGCTCGATGAAGCGGACGATGTCCTGCTTGGTGAAATCCTCGGCCGGCTTCTGGAGGGCCTTGACGATCTTGTTGGGGTTCAGGGCGAGCTGGTCGTTCATGTCCGTGAGCCTTGAAGGGGTTGGCGGGATTGCCGGTCCGGGAATGCCAGGATAGGCCAGTAAACGCTTGGCCGCGCGGCGGTTCCTGTGATACCCATCACAGGGCCGGGGAGGCCTTGCGATATTTCGAGCATATGACCACCATGGTCCCAAGGAGTTCCCCATGCGCATCGCCATCCCCTCCAATGCCCCCGGCGGCCTCGATGCCGGCGTGCACGGCCACTTCGGCCACTGCGACCTCTACACCCTGGTGGACGTGGACGGCGGGGCCGTCACCCGGGTGGCCACGGTGCCCCCCGTCCCCCACGAACAGGGCGGCTGCCTCGCGGCCGTGGCCTTCCTCGCGGGCCAGGAAGTGGACTGCCTCATCGCCGGCGGGCTGGGAAAGCGCCCCCTCATGGGCTTCAACCAGGCCGGGATCGAGGTCTACCGGGGGGCCGGGGCGCCCACGGTGGGCGCGGCGGTGCAGGCCTTCCTGCGGGGCGACCTGGACGTATTTTCAGGCGAATTCACGTGCGGTGGGGGGAACCATCACCACTAGACTGGTTGGTTCAGGAGGCTCCATGCCCGAACCCGCCTTCCAGGACTACTACCCCGAGAACGTGTCGCACTGCTACGGCTGCGGCGCCCTGAACGCGCTGGGACTGCGCATCCGCACCCGCTGGGAGGGCGAGGAGTCCGTCACGCGGTTCACGCCCCGGCCCGAGCACACGGCGGTCCCGGGGTTCGTGTACGGGGGGCTCCTGGCCTCCCTGGTAGACTGCCACTCCACCGGGACGGCCGCGGCCGCCATGTACCGCCAGGAGGGCCGCGCCATGGACACGCTGCCCGCCTACCGCTTCGTCACCGCCTCCCTGCACGTGGACTACCTCGCGCCCACCCCCCTGGGGGTGGAACTGGAAGTGCGGGGGAAGGTCAAGCGGATCGAGGGGCGCAGGGTGGTGGTGGAGGCCACGGTTTCCGCGCTGGGCAAGGTGACCGCCCGGGGCGAGGTGGTGGCGGCGCAGATGCGGGAAGGGTTTGGACTTTAGGAAAGCTAGCCCGCCGGCCGGACCCGCGCCATTCTATAAGGTGTGCGGAGGAAGCATGTCGGACACCGAACGTTTCGATCAGGCGGCCAAGGACTGGGACCTGGAGGACCGGCGGGTGATCCTGGCCCGGGCGGTGGCCGCGGCGATCCGGGCGCGGGTGGCCATCTCCAAGGACGATTCGGTGCTGGATTTCGGGTGCGGGACGGGGCTGCTCACCCTGGAGCTGGCGCCCCTGGCCGGGTCCATGACGGGGGCCGACACGTCCCCGGGCATGCTGGAAGCCCTGGCGGCCAAGGCCCCGGTGGCGCGGATCCTCCTGGATCCTGAGAAGGACCCGGACCTGGGCGGGCCCCACAGCCTCATCGTCAGCAGCATGACCCTGCACCACATTCCCGACGTTCCCGCCCTGTTCCGGACCTTCGCGCGCCACCTGCGCCCCGGGGGCCGCGTGGCCCTGGCGGACCTGGACACCGAGGACGGGAGCTTCCACACCGACGCCCAGGGCGTGCACCACCTCGGGTTCGCGCGGGAGCAGGTGATCGCCTGGCTCCGGGAGGCGGGGTTCGGCGACGCGCGGGCGGAGACCGCGTGCACGACCCGCAAGGAGGGACGGGACTACTCCATCTTCCTCGCCCTCGGAACGAAGGACTGAAGCAATGAAAAGCATTCCATACCTGGCAACAGCGGCCCTCATCGCGGCCCCGGCCCCGGCCGCGCCCCTGGTGGAGGCCTTCCAGAAGGGGCCCATCGCCATCACCGCCCGGGTGGTCCGCGGCCAGGGCACGCCGGAGGCCTCCTCCCTGCCCCTCTTCCGGGTGCCGGTGCTGCAGTACCAGGACAGTCTGGAGCTGTCCTTTTCGGGGGAGGCCTTCGATCCGCGGGTGACGCGTGCCGACTGGTCCCTCATCGTGGTCTTCCTGCCCCGCACCGTGGCGCCCACGGACCAGGGGGTGGTGGACTTCCGCCTCAAGCGCAAGGGCGGGACCATGGCGGCGCCGGCCATCCCGGTTCCCTATGATTCCATCCCCATGATCTTCCTGGTGCCGGACAAGAACGGCCGCAAGAAGATCCTGGCCGACCTGAACGCCCACCTGGAGGCCTTCCGCACGCTGTGCGCGAAGATCGCCGACCTCTCCGGGGAGCGCGCCACGGCCGACAAGTTCATCGAGGACCTGGGCGCCATCGACAAGAACCTCACCCCGGCCCAGTACGACAACGCGGTGCTCGGCTTCCTCCACACCTACGGCGGCGCGGTGTCGGGGGACCTGCAGGCCTTCGTGGGCGGCAGCCGCACCAACCTGGAGAAGTTCCAGTTCCTCACCCAGCAGTTCCGCAAGACCAACATCCTGGTGCCCGAGGCCGCCGCCGCCACGCCAGTGGAGGCGCAGATCACCGCGGGCTCGCGGCCCTCCTCGGCCTACGTCTCGATCTTCTTCGACCTGGCCGCCATCATCAAGAACCTGTGGCCGGGGCACCAGTTCAACTACCTGCCGGCCCTGGCGCGCAACTTCCAGGACGACGGCGCCGAGCTGTACTACAGCGACTGGATCCAGACCGCCGGCGCCACCCGCAGCGCCCTTCTGTGCTGCCCGGGCAACTGGGAGGCCAAGACCCCGCCCCCCTTCTCCCTGGAGCTGGCCCCGGGCGAGTCCCTGCTCAAGGACCAGGCCGAACTGAAGGTGGTCGCCAAGGAGAAGGGGCGCACCCCCTTCGCGCTGTACGGCCAGGACTGGAAGCTCGTGGTGGCCGGCCTTCCGCCCCTGGGGCTCGCCCCCAGCCCCGCCAAGATGAGCTTCGTGGCCTCCTGCGCGCCGCTGCGGGAACCGCTGGGCAAGCTGCCTGCGCCCGCCGTGAAGGTCAAGGTGGTGGGGCGCTGGGGCTTCACCAGCATCGCCACCGATCCCCTGGAGGTGCCCGTGGCCTGCGACCCGACCTGGGCGCCCACGGCCCCGGAGCGGGCCCGGTTCCAGGTGGGCGGGGCCTGCACGTTCAAGCTGCCCGCGGCCTGGGCGGGGATCGTGGAGAAGGTCGTGTTCAGGCCCGCGGGCGCGCCCCCGGTGGCGGCCCAGCTCAAGGACATCCCCGGCGGGGCCCGGGAGGCCGTGTTCCAGACCGTGCCCGCCCAGGCCGGGGCCGGAACCCTGGAGATCACCGCGGCGGGCCGGCCCCCGCTGACCCTGCCCCTGACGCTCCTGGAGGCGCCGCCCCAGCCCGCGGGCTTCGAGGCCCGCCTGGGCGAGACGCGGATCCTCCTCAAGGGCCGCCGCCTGGAAGCCATCCGCGCCGTGGAACTGGCCGGGCGCACCTACATCCCCGACGGCGAGGCCGCGGAGGGCCGCTGGTTCAAGGCGGAGGACGGCAAGCCCCTGGAGGGCGCCGTGCGCCGCACCCTGCCCGCGTCCCTGACCCTGGCTTCCGGCAAGGCCCCCGCGGGCCCCGCGGCCCTGCAGCCGGCCCGCCCCCGGGTGGGGGACCTGCGCGTGATCCCCATGGACGTGAAGGGCGCCGGGCTGCCGGTGACCGCCTCCCAGCCCATCGCGCCCACGGGCGGCCCCAGCCTCGTGAGCCTCCTGGCCGTCAAGGGCTACCGCTTCCCCCCCGACGGAACCCTGCGGGCGGCCCTGCGCAACGCCGGCGACGCGGGCGTGGTGCGGGTGGTCCCCGCCGCCCGGATCCGCATGATGGGCAACAACCAGAAGGCCACCTTCGTGCTGAACCCCACCGAGCTCCTGGGGGGCCGGGCCGCGGGCCGGCTGGAACTGCAGGTGCTGGACGACGCCGCGGGCGCCAGCGACTGGATCCCCTTCCCCGTCACCTTCCTGGACCTTCCCACCATCACGTCCGTGCAGGCCGCGCCGCCGGGGCTGCGCCTGGCCGGGCCCTCCCTGGACCAGCTGGAGGCCGTGGCCGCGCGTCCGGAGGGCCCGTGGGAGCCCGCCTCGGTGCGCATCGAGGAGGGACGGGAAACCCTGAAGGTGGCTTCGCCCCCGGAGGGCAACGCTTGCTACCTGAAGGTCTTCGGCTGGCCCGACCTGGTCCTCACCCTGAAGTTCCCGCCCCTGAAGGCTCCGGAGCCGCCAGCTGCCGCCGCTCCGGAATCAGGCACGACCACACCGGCCAGTCATCCCCCTTGCTGAGGTTGTTCTGCCATTGGAGGGGCTGCAGGTTCTCCGGGGCATCGGTGCCCCCCAGGGCCACGGGGCGGATGTGGTCCACCTGCCAGCCACAGCCGCCCGCCATGATCTCGCCGTACTTCACCCAGTGGATCCAGGCGCCGCAGGCGTCCTTGCGGAAGTAGTCCGGGTTCCACCCCGGCACGGGGACACCCCGGTTCCAGGCCGCCTTGATCTGGTCGCCGGTGAAGGAATCGCCGCTGGCTTGGGTTCCAGGGAATCTCAAGGGTCCTCCAGGGCACACGGGCCGGCCCCATCCTGAGTCCGGTTCGCCGGAAAAGGCCCGAAAAAGGATGAACGGTCGAAAACGGGGGATGAACGGTTTTAGGTCAGACCGGGGACAGCCGGCTCCGGAGCACCTTGGCCATGGCCCGGCTGACGATCAGCTTGGTGCGCTGGGCGAGCCTCACCTCCAGCCGCCCCCCGATGAGGTCCTTGATGCCGATGACCGCCTCGGGCCTCAGCAGCAGGTTCCGCTGGATGCGCACCATGCCCGCGGCCGGGAAGGCCTGCTCCACCTCGCGAAGGGTCGCCCAGGTGGTCTCGTGGCGCTTGGTGAGGGAGTGGGCCCACACCCGTTCCTCGGTGTACTCGAAATGGGTGACGAACTTCAGGTCCAGCAGGACCGTGCCGAACCCCGCCACGACGGGCACCCGCTCCAGGGGCGAGAGGATGGCGTGCCATTCGGCGGTGGTGAGGCGGTGGACCTTGCGTTCCCGCACCCGCTGGAGGGTCCGGGCGAGGCGGTCCTCGTACACCGGCTTGAGCAGGTAGTCCACGGCGGCGGCCTCAAAGGCCTGGATGGCGTAGTCGGCGTGGGCCGTCACGAAGACCGTGAGCGGCGGGTTGCGCAGCTCGGCCAGCGCTTCCAGGCCCGTGAGGCCGGGCATCTGGATGTCCAGGAAGAGCACGTCCACGGAGGCGTCCTGGTTGAGGGCCATCCACTCCAGGAGACCGGCGCCGTCCTCCAGGGAGGCCAGCAGCCGACAACCCGCTTCGCCCAGGAGGCGCGCCAGTCGCTCCAATGCGAGCGGTTCATCATCGGCAATGACGACGTTCAACGGGTCCATGCCCTCAGTGTAGCAAGACGCCGGACAGCCGAATCGTGGCCAGGGTTCCGCCTTCCCGGGGCCCGATGGTGAAGGTGGTGTCGCCGCCGAAGTGCAGCGCCAGGCGCGCCTCCAGGTTCCGCAGGCCGACGCCGCCGCCGGGCTTGTCCAGGTACGGCGCGCCGGTATTCCACACTTCGAGCTTGAGGTCGCGGCCTTCCCGGCCCACCCGCACGACCAGATCCCCGCCTCCCCGGTTGGGCGAAATGCCGTGCTTGATGGCGTTCTCCACCAGCGGCTGGATCAGGAGGGGCGGCACTTGATGGGCGTCCAGGCTGGCGTCCCAGTCCCACTGGAGGCGGAGCCGCACCCCCAGGCGCAGGCCTTCGATGAAGAGGTAGTCCTCCACCAGGGCGCGTTCCTCCCCCAGGGAGAAGGTGGGCGCCTCGGACGCCCGGAGGATCCGGCGCAGGAGGTCCGCCAGGTGCTTGACGCTCTGCTCGGCCGTGGGTGGATCCTTGTGGATGAGCTCCGCCAGGCCGTTGAGGGCGTTGAAAAGCACATGGGGGTGCAGCTGGCTCTGGAGGAGCCGCGTGCGGGCGATGTTCGCTTCTGCGACCATGGCTTCCTTTTCATCCAATGCGTTGGCCCTGGCGGCCACCAGTCCGCCGGCGGCCGCCATGGCGGGCGCCACGACGAGGAGATAGGACATCAGGACCCCCGACGCATTCGGGCTCGGCATCCCGGCCTTGCTGCGCAACCACAGGTCCAGGGCGACGATGAGGATGCTGGAGGCTTCGGCCCCCGCCAAGGCCAGCGCCAGCTTCTGGACGAAGGCCAGCGCCCCGCTTCCCTTGGCCCGGATCCGCCACGCGGGGGGCACCACCAGGACGACCGTGAGCACGTGGAGCCCGGGGCCGAGGATGGCGGCCACGTGGATCCAGAGGCTCCCGAGGACGCCGAGCCGGTGGTACGCCCTGAACGCGACGGCGCTGAAGACCAGCCAGATGCTGAGGATGACCCAGGTCTTGAGGTGGAGCGCGCGCATCCACCCTTCGATCCTCCCGGGGGATCCTGCGCGGGACGGATCCCCATCACCAAGGCGTGGTCCAGATGGTCGTGACACTGGGGGCGGTGGCTTCATGGGCTCCTGTCCGGGCACCGGGCGAACCGGCGAGCACAGCGCCGTCCCTGCGTGATGGTGAAGCGAGAACGTGGAGGGTTTCCTTGCGAAGGACGAGCTTGGACGTCATGGCCTTCTCCTGGAAGGTGCCACAGGGCACGGCAACCGTTTTACGAGATGGCCTTGTTAATTCCCCAGAATATCCCCAAACGGTCCCAAACCGCCCCCGAACCGTTCATCCCCCAAAAACGACCGTTCAGGGAAATTCCCAGGGCTGAACCGCGCCACCCTCTAGCCTTGAGGAACCTCCCCCCCCGCCGGCCGGCGGGAATCGCAACGGATTTTACAACCATGGCCTCCTCCACCGTTCGAACCGCCCCCTTCTTCGTCCTGCGCACCCCCGGCCTGCCCGCCGAGCTTGGCCGGTGCTGGACCCCCGAGCGCCTGCGCGCCGAGGTCCAGCGGCCCGAGGTGCGGGAGGCGCTCTTCCTCGCCTCCCCGGACCTGGACGCGGCCCTGGATCCGTGGCTTCACGGGGACCTTCCCGGGGACCGCGCCGCCCGGGTGGAGCGGAGCCTGGTGCGGTACCTCACCCGCATGGGCGCAAGGTCCACGCCCTTCGGCCTGTTCGCGGGGTGCGCCGCCGGCACCTGGGGAACGGGCAGCGACCTCCGCGTGCCGCCCCTGGGCGACTGCACCCGCCGCACCCGGTTGGACAACGACTACCTGGCCGCCCTGGTGGCGGATCTGGAACGCGACCCGAACGTGCGCTCCTTCCTCACCTGGCGGCCCAACACGAGCCTCCACCTGGCCGCGGGCCGCTGGCACTATGCTGAACCCCGGGTCCGGGCGCGGGAGGGCCGGGAGTACCACCTCGTGGCCCTGGAGCCCACCGGGCACCTGGACGCGGCCCTGGCCTGCGCCGCCGGCGGCGCGGGCCTGGGGAGCATGGCCGGGCGCCTCGCCCAGGTCGCGGACGTGGAGCCCGGGGAGGCCAACGGCTTCCTGGACGAGCTGACCGAAGGCCACATCATCACCAGCGACCTGGAACCGCCCGTCACCGGCGGCGAGCCCCTCCCGGCCCTGGCCGGGCACCTGAAGGCCCACGCCGCCACCCGGGACCTGGGCGATAAGCTCGCAGGCGTCCAGGCCGCCCTGGGGGACCTGGACGCCGAGGGCGTGGGCCTGGACCCCGGGCGCTACCGCGCCATCGCCCGGGACCTGGAGACCCTGGCGGTGCCCGTGGACCCCAGGCGGCTCTTCCAGGTGGATCTCTTCAAGCCCTCCGCGGACCTTCGGCTGGGCCCGGACGTGCGCAGGGCCCTGGAAGAGGCCGTGGAGGGCCTGCGCACCCTCGCGCCCCGGAGGCCGGAGGGCGCCCTGCACCGGTTCCGCGAAGCCTTCCGGGCGCGCTACGGCACCCGCACCGTGCCCCTCCTGGAGGCCCTGGACGCCGAGGCGGGCATCGGTTTCGGCCCCAAGCCCCCGCCGGGCCTGGACGGCTCGCCCCTGCTGCAGGGCCTGGCCTTCGACGCCGCGCCCGAAGATGACCCGCCCTTCACCGCGCGGGACCGGCACATCCTGAACCGCCTCCACGCCCTCGGCGATGCCCGGGAATGGGCCCTGGACGACGCGGACCTGGCCGCCCTGGCCGACCCCGAGCCCGGGCCCTTCCCGGCCACCTTCTCGGCGGTGGCGGCCCTGGCTTCCCCTTCCCCCGCGGCCCTGGCGGCGGGCGACTTCCGGGTGCTCATGGAGTCCTACTCGGGCCCCTCGGGGGCCCAGCTCCTGGGGCGGTTCTGCCTGGGGGACGCCCAGCTCGCGGGGCACGTGGAGGAGCTGCTCCGGGTGGAGGAATTCCGCCGCCCGGAGGTGGTCTTCGCCGAGATCGTGCACCAGCCCGATGGCCGCATCGGCAACATCATCGCCCGCCCCCGTCTGCGGGCCTACGAGATTCCCTTCCTGGGGGCCAGCGGCGTCCCCGAGGACCACCAGATCCCCCCCGCGGACCTGACCCTCGCCCTGGAGGGGGACCGGTTCGTGCTGCGCTCGGCGCGCCTGGGCGTGGAGGTGGCGCCGCGGCTGGCTACGGCCCACAACCCGGCCCTGGGCCTCCCCGTGTTCCGGTTCCTCGCGCAGCTCCAGGAACAGGACGGCAGGGCCCGCGGCTGGAGCTGGGGTCCCCTGGACGCCCTGCCCTTCCTGCCCCGGGTGACCCGGGGCCGCCACGTGCTGTGCCGGGCCCGCTGGCGCGTGGAGGCGGCGGAGCTCCAGGCCGGCGGCATCCAGGCCCTGCGGGGCCCGCGGCGCCTGCCCCGGCACGTGGTGCTGGAGGACGCGGACAACACCCTGTGGGTGGACCTGGACGATCCCCTGCGGGTGGCTACCCTCGAGCACCTGGTGGAGCGCCGCCCGTCCTTCACGCTCCTGGAGGCCTTCCCGGGCCCGGAGGAGCTCGCGGCGGCGGGGCCCGCGGGACGGTATTTCCACGAGCTCGTGGTCCCCTTCCAGCGCCAGGATCCCCGCCCCCCCGCAAGGCGTCCCAGGCTCGCCCCCCGCGCCGCCGCCGAGGCCCGCTGCTACCCCCCGGGCTCCGAGTGGCTCTACCTCAAGATCTACGCCGGCGCCGCGGCCTCCGACCGCATCCTGACCGAACTCATGGCGACCCTCGGGCGCATCACGGTGCAGGCCTGGGACCGGTGGTTCTTCGTGCGCTTCGCCGACCCCGAGCCCCACCTGCGGCTGCGCTTCCACGGCACGCCCACCCAGCTCACGTCCACCCTGCTGCCCCTGGTGCGGCGCATCCTGGCCCCCCACCTGAAATCCGGGGCCTGCTGGAAGCTCCAGGTGGACACCTATGAGCGCGAGATTGAACGCTACGGCGGCCTGGAGGGCATGCTCCTCTCGGAGGCCTGGTTCGAGCAGGAAAGCGCATGGGTCCTGAACCTGCTCCGGGACTGCGAGGGCGACGACGGCGCCGGGCTGCGGTGGCAGCACGCCTTCCGGGCCGCGGACACGCTCCTCACGGGCCTGGGGCTGAGCCTCACCGGCAAGCTCCGGGTGGTGGACGCCATCCGCGGCGGCCTGGGCCGCGAGATGGGCGCCGACGGGACCCTGGGAATCCAACTGGGCGAGCGGTACCGCACCCTGCGCAGGGACCTGGAATCGTGGATCCCGGCCCCGGGCGCGCAAACCTACCCCATGCTGCCCGACCCCGCCGCGCACACCCGGCGCGCGTGCCTGAACCGGCTGGCCGACGCCTCCACCCAGGGCAGGCTCTCCGTGTCCCTGGAAGACCTGGCCTCCAGCCTCGTGCACATGCAGGTCAACCGCTTCATGCGCACGTCGCAGCGGGCCCACGAGCTGGTCCTGGCCGACTTCCTCGGCCGCGTCTACCGCTCGCAGGTCGCCCGGGTCGGGCTCGCGCGCGATAAGATGGAAGGTCAGGAAAGGAACCGTACATGCCAGCCTATGAAGCCCTGAACACCTGGGAGGCCCTCACGGCCGTGCGCGCCCAGTCCCCGGTCGTTCACAACATCACGAACTACGTCGTCATGAACACCACCGCCAACGCCCTCCTGGCGCTGGGCGCCTCCCCGGTGATGGCCCACGCCGAGGAGGAGATGGAGGACATGGTGGGCATCTCCTCCGCCCTCGTTCTCAACATCGGAACCCTGAGCCGGGACTGGATCAAGGCCATGTTCCTGGCCGCGGAGCACGCCACCCGGCGCGGCATCCCCATCATCCTGGACCCGGTGGGCGCCGGCGCCACCCGGTACCGCACCGCCACGGTCCGGGACTTCCTGGCGGCCTTCCGGCCTTCCATCATCCGCGGCAACGCTTCCGAGATCATGGCCATCTGCGGCGCGGGCGCGGGCACCAAGGGCGTGGACAGCCTGGACGCGTCCCAGGACGCCGTCGCCGCGGCCCGGTCCCTCTTCGAGGCGCACGGCTCGGTGGTGTGCGTCAGCGGCGCCACCGACTTCATCGTGGGCGCGCGCACCGTGCGCATCCACAGCGGCCACGCCCTCATGACCCGGGTCACGGGCCTGGGCTGCACGGCCTCGGCCCTGTGCGGCGCCTTCGCCGCGGTGACCCCGGACCCGCACCTGGCCGCCGCCCAGGCCATGGCGGTCATGGGCGTCTGCGGGGAGATCGCCGCCGCCAAGGCCGACGGCCCCGGCACCCTGCAGTTGCATTTCCTCGACGCCCTCCACCGCCTCACGGAAGCCGACCTCAAGGGCCGCCTGCGGTCCGACGTCGCGTGAACGGCCTGCATCTGGTCACCGACCGCGGCCTCTGCCGCGGCCGGTCCCTGGAGGCCGTGGTCCTCGCCGCGGTGCGGGGCGGCGCGGCCAGCGTCCAGCTCCGGGAGAAGGACCTGGACACCCGGGCCTTCCTGGAGGAGGCCGCAAGCCTCAAGGCCCTCCTGGCGCCCTGGAAGGTGCCCCTGATCATCAACGACCGCGTGGACGTGGCCCTGGCCGTGGGGGCCGAGGGCGTCCACGTGGGCCAGCGGGACATGCCCTGCGCCACCGTGCGCCGCCTCCTGCCCGGGGCCCTCATCGGCCTTTCCGTGGAGACGTGGGAGGACGTGGAGCGCGCCCAGGACGAACCCGTGGACTACCTGGGCGTGAGCCCCGTGTTCGCCACCCCCACGAAGACCGACACCCGCGGGGCCTGGGGGCTGGAGGGGCTGGCGCGCATCCGCGCCTTCTCCCGGCACCCCCTGGTGGCCATCGGCGGCGTGAACCTGGACACCATCGCCGCCGTGGCCGGGGCCGGCGCGCACGGTGCGGCGGTGGTTTCCGCGATCTGCTCGGCCGGGGATCCCGAACAGGCCACCCGGGACCTCCTGCGGGCCTTCTACTCCAGGGTGTAGGCTCCGCCCTCGATGCGCAGGGCGAGGCCCCCCACCAGGGCCCGGGTGACCTTCCTGTGGGCGGCGTCCAGGACGCGGCCGAAGGTGGCCCGGCTCACGCCCATGCGCTGCGCGGCCTCCTCCTGGTACAGACCCTCCTGGTGGGCCAGGCGCAGGGCCTCCAGTTCCTCGAAGGCCAGGCTCACCTCCTCCAGGTCCATGAGGGGCACCCCCCGGGGCTTGAAGTAGCGCACTCCGGGCAGTTCCTCGACTCGTTTGCAGCAGGGGCGGCGCGGCACGGGGGCCTCCGGCGGATCAGTCCCGGATCAGGGCAAGGTAGAGCTCTTCCACCTTGCGCCGGGCCCAGGGGGTCTTGCGCAAGAAGGCGAGGCTGGACTTGAGGCTCGGGTCGACGTTGAAGCAGCGGATCTCCACGGCCCGGCCCATGCCCTCCCAGCCCACGCGGTCCACGAGGACCGTGAGGATCGCTTCCAGGGTCAGGCCGTGGAGGGGATCCTTGGGATGGGTTTGGGTCATGGGCGGCTCCGGGCGCGGAAGAGGGCCGGACGCGGTGGTCGCGTCCGGCCCTCTTCCATCATTCACGGCCCGGGGGGGGTTGTCACCTAGTGATGGTGGCCCCGGCGTTCCTCGCGGCGGTCCTCGCGACGCTCCTGGCGGCGCTCCTCCCGGCGCTCCTCGCGGCGATGTTCGCGGTGGTCCTCCATGCGCTCCATCTTCCGGCGCTGGCCGGGGGGCATCCATACGCCCCGGGGATCCTCGCGGCGCCAGTTGCGGTAGTGGCCCCGGGGGACCTCCACGATGTAGCGGGGCACGCGGCGCACCTCGACCCACTCGAAGCGGGCCCGGGGGCTGCGGGCGCGGTACCAGCCGTCGTCGCGCCGGCACCAGTACCACCCGTCGTTGAAGAAGACCTCCTCCTGGAAACCGGCCACCACCGAAATGCCGGGGGAGATGACCTCCAGCCGGGGCGCCACGGGCAGGCCGATCTGGATGCCGATGTGCACCTGGGCCTGGGCCGCGAAGGGGCTGAGTCCAAGGAGAAGGGCGATGGGGAGGGCGTAGGATCTCACTGGAATCTCCTATCTGGGCGGTGGGCCCGCGGAAGGAAGGTGTGCATTTATCGTTCCAATATTACAACCTCATTATTTTCAACGGAAGCCACCGGACGACCTCCGGGGGCCTTTCCATCATGTTGCATTCCGCCCCCTCCGCAAGGGCCGCGAAGGAGAAATGCCACAGGCCGGGGACCCCGCTACAATGACTCCACGTTCGAGGAGAACCCCATGATCAGCCCGAAGATGCAGGCCGCCCTCAACACCCAGATCAACTTGGAGCAGTTCTCCGCCCAGCTCTATCTGGCCATGAGCGCCCATTGCGACGGCCTCAGCTTCAAGGGGTTCGCCCACTGGCTGCGCATCCAGGCGGGAGAGGAGACGGCCCACGCCATGAAGCTCATCCAGTTCGTGCTGGACCGCAACGGCAAGCTGGAACTCCACCCCATCCCGGCGCCCCCCACCGAGTTCGGCGGCGTCATCCAGGTCTTCGAGAAGACCCTGGAACACGAGAAGGGCATCACCGCCAAGATCAACGCCCTGTTCGAGCTGGCCCGCGCGGAGCGTGACTACGCCAGCGAGATCACCCTCCAGTGGTACGTCACCGAGCAGGTGGAGGAGGAGTCGAATGTCGGCCAGATCGTGGACCACCTGCGCGCCGTGGGCGAGCAGGGAGGCGGCATCTGGTACCTGGACTCCCGCATGGGCAAGCGGGTGGCCAAGTAGGGATGGGCTTAGACCCCCAGACCCACTCGCACCTCTTCGATCAGGGCAACCGGGCCGGAGAACGTGGAACCCGCCTGGTCATGGTCATCACGGCCCTCATGATGGCCGTGGAGATCCTGGCGGGGTGGCGCTTCAATTCCATGGCCCTCCTGGCCGACGGCTGGCACATGAGCTCCCACGCGGTGGCCATCGGGGTGAGCGCCCTCGCGTACGCCCTGGCCCGCCGCCACGCCGGGGACCGCCGGTTCGCCTTCGGCACCTGGAAGATCGAGATCCTGGGCGGCTTCGCCAGCGCCCTCTTCCTGCTGGGCGTGGCCGCATGGATGGTGCTGGGCTCGGCCCAGCGGCTCCTGGAACCTTCGCCCATCCACTACCGCGAGGCCATGGCCGTCGCCGCCGCCGGCCTGGTGGTGAACGTCGTCTGCGCCCTCATCCTGGGCCAGGCCCACGACCACGGCCACGACCACGGGCACGGGCACGACCTGAACCTGCGCTCGGCCTACATCCACGTCATCGCCGACGCGGCCACCTCGGTGCTGGCCATCGTGGCCCTGGCCGGGGGCCTGGCCCTGGGCTGGGCCTGGCTGGACCCGGTCATGGGCCTGGCGGGCGCGGCACTGGTGACCGCCTGGGCCGTGGGCCTCCTGCGCGACACCACGCGGGTCCTGCTGGACGCGGAGATGGACCACCCCGTGGTGGACGAGATCCGGGACGTGGCCGGCGCCCATCCCGAGTGGGGCCGTATGACGGACCTCCACGTGTGGCGGGTGGGCAAGGCCAGCTACGCCTGCATCCTGGCGCTGGAAGGGGGCCCGAAGGACCTGACGCCCGCCGCCGTGCGCGCCGCCGTGGGCGTGCACGAGGAACTGGTGCACATCACCGTGGAACTGGGGTGAAGGCGGCCAGCCCCGCCAGGCGGGGCTTGTAGCGAATGAGGAACTGGCCCTTCTCCGCCGTGTCGGAGAAGCTGCTGCCCGCGAGCAGGAGCCGCGTTGCGGCCCGGGCGCGTTCGTTGGACCAGTGCTCGAATTCCATGCGGTAGATGGCCACGAACAGCTCGGTGCGGCCGACGCCGTGGTAGCAGTGGATGAGCGCGGGGCGGTTGGCGGGGTCGCGGATGGCCATGAGGAAGCGGTCCACGGTGGCGTCCGTGGGCACCTGGGGCGTGGGCAGGTGGATGTGCCGGACGCCGATCTCGGCCAGGGCCTGGGCCTCGTTGCGGATCGTTCCCAGTTCGGTGGTGTTGGTGCTGTCCTCCCCGGGCTGGAAGGTGCGCAGGTCGATGACGGACTTGAGGCCCAGGATCCGGGCCTGGCGCTGGAGTTCGGCCGGGGGCATCACCCCCGACTGGTACACCTGCCCCAGGGTCACGGTGCCCAGTCGGTGCCGTACATGGATGTGGTAGAGCGCATAGGAGCCCAGCCCTGCCATGGCGACCAGGACGGCCGCCCCCACCCCCCGCAGGAGCATCGATCTCGCAGACCCCGTCCGGCGATTGGGCATGTTCTTTCATCCTTTGTTTGACAAGATCATTGTGACCGGGGGACCCGCCCGCCGAAACCGCAAATCCGGTGTTTGCAAAAGGATGGCTTTCCACTCCACCCCCCGGATCCGGTCATGCCCTGATCCCCCATTCTCCCGCTACCGAAACGAAGTGTTTATGCCCGACAGCCAGGAGATACATATCTTCTTTTTCATCCCCGTTCACCCCCTTCATCCCCGGCAAAAAATTCAGCCCGGGTGGGTCGGCGCCCCCGGGCTCGGCCCAGACCCGAAGCCTCGGCACCCTGCAGCCCTCTTGCTCGGGCTACTGCCGTTCCACCCGGTCCACGTGCCCGATGATCACCACGTTCGCAGGGCAGTCCTTGAGTCCCACCACGTCATCCACGGCCCCGCCGTTCCGGGCCACCAGCACCCGGTCCCCCGCCCCCGCCTGGACACCGTCGAGGGCGACCATGGTGCGGTCCCCGGCCGTGCCGTCCTCCAGGACTTCCCGCACCAGCAGCAGCTTGCGCCCGGCGAAAAAGGCCAGCTTCTCGGTGGCGACGACGGGGGCGAGCACTTCGGCGATGAACATGGCGCGCTCCTCAGGTGGCCGAGTCCACGAGGCCCACGATGCAGGCGTCGATGGCCCCGTAGCCGCCGGGGAGGGCCTTGGGGGCCTCCCGGGCGTCGATGTACATGACCAGGTCCCCGTCCCGCGAGGCCACCAGGTCCACCGCGGCCAGGGGCTCGCCCACGGGCCGGCCCTCGGCGTCCACGCCCTGGATCATGCGGAAGGTGTAGCCCGACAGGGACTCCAGCTTCCGCGTGGCCACCACCAGGCCCTTCACCCGCGCTAGAAGCATGAGCTCTCCAGGCCTTCCAGGACGAGGCCCTGGATGATGTCGTGGGGCCGGGCCAGGATCTCGCTGTTCACGAAGGCCGCCTCCTCCCGGAGAAGCTCCTCGGCCGAGGCCAGGGCGGCCTCCACCTCGGACAGGTCGCCGGTGAAGGTGAAGTAGCCCTTGCCGCCCAGGTCCAGGTTGTACGTGAGTTCCAGGAGCCGCACGGCGGTGGTCTTCACGGCGCGGTCCGCGGCCTGCACCAGGGCGGCCAGGGCCTGGCCCTCCACGATGCCCACGGCGTCGGTGGTGAGCTCCGTGCCCTTCTCCTTCTGCAGCGCCGCCAGCACCTGGGGGTGCAGGTTGGGGATGTAGGTCCAGGACACCAGGAAGGGGTCCGAGTGCAGGTGGCCCTCCTCCACGGCCTCCAGCAGGTCGGCCTCGTCGCCGGTGAGGTGGATCATGAACTTGCCGGAGCCCACGGGGCCCGCCTTCAACAGGCGCACCTCCGCCTTCTTCAGCATCAGGTCGGCCACCTGCAGGCCTTTGGCGATGCTGGAGAGCTCGAGGATGCCGAGGGTGGGGACCAGGTTCGGGTTCGGAGTGGCCATGGGGGGGTCCAGTCGCGGGATCAGACGATGCGGAAGTGGTCCTTGAGGGTGCAGCGGCGGCGCCGGGCGAAGTGCACGGCGTTGGTGAGGCCCTCCCCCGTGGGGGAGGCGATGGTGAACGAGGTGGATCCTGGCCCCTCGAAGCCCAGGCCGTTGAAGTTGGGACCGTTCTTCACGAAGATCGAGCAGTCCACGGCGCGGGCCATCTTGTCCAGGTGGTCGATGTTCTTGGAATACATGCTGGCGGTGTGCCGGAAGCCGTGCTCGGCCTTCAGGGCCAGGGCGATGGCCTCGTGCACGTCCCGGGCGCGGGTGAAGCCGATGACGGGCATCAGGAGCTCGGACTGGATGAAGGGGTGGTCGAAGGGCACGTCGGCGAACACCAGCCGGGGCTCCCCGGAGAACGGGATCCCCGCCGCCTTGAGGATGTGCGTGGCATCCTTGCCCACGAATGCCTTGTTGGGATACCGGCCCTCCATCACGGTGCGCTCCACGGCGGCGATCTCGGCGCCGCGCAGCTCGTGGGCGCCCGCGGCCGCCATGCAGGCCTTGAGCCGGTCCGCGATGGCCTCCACCGCGATGACCTCCTTCTCGCAGATGCACACCACGTTGTTGTCGAAGGAGGCCCCGGCCACGATGCCGCGTCCGGCCTGCTCCAGGTCCGCGGTCTCGTCCACCACCACGGGGGGGTTGCCCGGGCCGCCGGCGATCACCTTCTTGCCCGAAGCGAAGGCGGCCTTGACCACCGCGGGGCCGCCCGTGACCACCAGGAGGCGGATGCCGGGGGCCTTCATGAGCTCGGCGGCGGTCTCCAGGGTGGGTTCGGAAACGCAGGTGAGGAGGTTGGCCGGGGCGCCCTCGGCCACCAGCAGCCGGTTGATGAGGTCGATGGTGAAGGCGTTGGTGCGCTTGGCGCCGGGGTGGGCATTGAAGACCACCGCGTTGCCGGCCGAAAGCATGCCGATGCCGTTGTTGATGACGGTCTCGGAGGGGTTCGTGGACGGGGTGATGGACCCGATGACGCCCCAGGGGGCAAGCTCCTCCAGGGTCAGGCCGTGCTGGCCCGAGACCGCGTCGGCCCGCAGCACTTCGGGACCGGGGGTCTTGTTGATGACCAGGAGGTTCTTCTTGACCTTGTCCTCCACGCGGCCCATGCCGGTTTCGCCCACGGCGAGCTCGGCCAGGTCCCGGGCGTGGCGGCGGAGCCCCACGCGCAGCTCCTGGATGATCTCCGCCCGGCGCTCCAGGCCGATGGCCCGGAACGCCTGGAAGGCGGCCTCGGCGGCGCCGATGGCCGACGGGATGTCGGTGAAGCAGCCCATCTGGGGTCCCGGTGCCGGGGCGCCCTCCAGTTCGCGGAGGACGCGTTCGGCGATTCTCGAGACCAGGGCGCGATCGATTTCCATGGCTCAGCCTCTGGGGATCAGGATTTCCTGTAGACCTCGGAGCCCTCGAACTGCACGGCGTCCACGATACCGATGACGACGGCGTCCACGGGCTTGCCCTCGCTCACGGGCGTCATGCGGGCCGAGGAGCCCTGGCACACGAGCACCCATTCGCCGGAGCCGGCGCCCACGCCGTCGGAGGCGACGATGGGGTTGCCCTTGGGCTGCCCCTTGGGGTCCACCGGCTGGATCAGGAGCAGCTTGTGGCCGGCGAGGGCGCCGACCTTCTGGCTGGCGACGACGTCGCCCACCACCTTGGCGATCAACATGGCCCGCCTCCGATGAACCTAGGCGTTCGCTTCGGTGCGGCCCAGGGGGAGGACGGAGTCCACGTTCTCGTGGGGACGGGGGATGACGTGGACGGAAACGATCTCGCCGACCTTCTGGGCGGCCAGGGATCCCGCTTCCACGGCGGCCTTCACCGCCGCCACGTCGCCGCGGATGATGGCGGTGACAAAGCCGCCGCCGATCTTCTCGTAGCCGACCAGCTGCACGCGGGCAGCCTTCAGCATCGCGTCGCTGGCTTCAACCATGGCGACGAAACCCTTGGTTTCGATCATGCCGAGCGCTTCACTCATGGGTCTCTCCCTGGAGTTGGGGTGGGGGGATCAGGCCTTGGTCCGGTACGGACGGCCGTGGATGGAATTGATGGCTTCGATGGCTGCCTTCATTGCGCTGTCGATCTCGGACTCGCTGCCGGCCATCATCAGGCGCCCCACCGCCCCGTAGGGCTTGAGGTCGATGAGGGAGACGTCCGCGGCCTTCTCGGCCTCGTTGGCGGCCAGCACCGCGTAGGCGGCGGGGTCGCACTCGAACAGGAACAGTGACTGCCCGGGCAGGATCATGTGCCCGTAGCGGTTGCGGTTGATGATCTGGGCGTGCATGGGTTCCACGGACCGGATGACTTCGCAGGTGGCCACGTAGGGGGTGAGGCGGTCGGCCTCCACCAGCCCGAAGCTCCCGATGGCGGCCTCGCCCGCCACCCGCACCTCGCCCTTGTCGTAGGCGTGCACCTCGAGCATGCCGAAGGTGCGCTCGACCACCTGGGCCGCGGGCTGAACGTTGGCGGCCTTGAGGGCCACGTCGGTCATCTTGTTGATGGCGATGCCGGGGGCCACTTCGATGTAGACCGAAGCCTGCTCCTTGAGGGGCGGGAAGCCCCGGGCGCCCAGGCCCACGAAGGCCGCCAGCTGCGGCTGGAGCGAATCGATGAAGCAGTAGGCCCGGAGGGTGAGGGCGCCGTCGCTCATGTCAGTATCCCTTCCCTTCGCCACCGGTGACGATGGCCACGCCCGAACTGGCCCCGATGCGCGTGGCGCCCGCGGCGATCATCTTCTTCGCGTCGGCCAGGCTGCGCACGCCGCCCGAGGCCTTCACGCCCATGCGGGGCCCCACCGTGCGGCGCATCAGCGCGATGTCGGCCTCGGTGGCGACGCTGCCCTTGGCGAAGCCCGTGGAGGTCTTCACGAAGGTGGCGCCGGCGTTCTTGCAGATGGTGCAGGCGGTCACCTTCTCCTCGTCGGTGAGCAGGCCGGTCTCCAGGATCACCTTGGTGGTCTTGTTGCGGGCGGCCTGGACCACGGCGCGCACGTCCTTCTCCACCAGGGCCAGGTCGCCGGACTTCAGCGCCCCGATGTTGAGCACCATGTCGATCTCGTCCGCCCCGTTGGCGATGGCTTCGCGGGTCTCGTAGGCCTTGGTGCGGCTGTCCATGGCGCCCAGGGGGAAGCCCACCACGCAGCAGACCTTGACCTTGGAGCCGCGGAGGAGGTCCCGGCACCGGGACACCCAGGAGGTGTTCACGCACACGGACCAGAATCCGTACTGCCGGGCCTCGGCGCAAAGGGTCTCCACCTCGTCGGCGGTGGCTTCGGGCTTGAGGAGGGTGTGGTCGATCATGGCCGCCAGGGCCGAATCGACGTTGCCGGGGGCCTTGCCGGCCTCCGGAGCCTTCGGGGCCGTCGGATCAAGGGCCTTCAGCACTTCCTTGGTGATCAGGTCTACCAGTTTCTTTTCATCCATCTCGACTCCACGTTCATCGTTCGATCTTGTCCACGCGCTTCTGGTGGCGCCCTCCCTCGAAGGGGGTCGCGAGCCAGGTGAGGACCATCTGCTCCACCACCTCGGGCGGGTTGGCCCCCGCGCCCAGGGTGAGGACATTGGCATTGTTGTGCTGGCGGGAGTTCAGGATGGTCTTCATGTCGTAGCACAGCGCGGCCCGGATCCCCGGGAAGCGGTTGCACACCATGGAGGAGCCGATGCCCGCCCCGTCGATCATGACGCCCATGGCGCAATCGCCTTCCAGCACCGCCCGGGCCACGGCCTTGGCGTAGTCCGGGTAGTCGCAGGCGGTCTTGTCCGGGCAGCCCACGTCCACCGCCTGGAAGCCCTTGGCCTCCAGCACGCCGGCCAGGCGCTTCTTCAGGTCGAACCCGCCGTGATCGGAGCCCACGGCCACCCGCATCCGGGTTCCCCGCCGGGAGAGGACCTCCCGCAGCACTTCGGAGACAAGCTGTTCGACCCGCTGTGGATCCATGGAAGTCCGTACGGAAAAATTCGAAACGGCGGACAGCGTCGGTCCGCGGGAGGCCCGGTGCAGGGAAAAATTTTTACCTGTCGGGGGAAAAACAAGCCTAGCACTACCTCCGGGGGGTGACAACCCGTAAACGGGCCCGGCGGTGGCGGCGCGGACGCGGCGGGGGATCCCCTTCCATCCACTGGCGGATCCGGTTGGCGTCGTCGAACCGGGAGTGCCGGCCGTTGGCGTCCAGGAGAACGATGAGCACGGGCCGCTGGGCCAGCTGGGCCTGCATGACCAGGCACTGCCCCGACTCCTCGATGAACCCCGTCTTGGAAAGGCCGATGCGCCAGCGGGGGCTCGCCAGGAGCATGTTGCTGTTGTGGAACTCGATGGGCCGGCCCTTGAAGGACACCGTGGCGCTGGACCGGGTGGAGTAGGTCCTCACCTGGGCGTGCCGGTAGGCCTGGTCCACGATGCGGGCCATGTCCCAGGCGGAGGCCCGGTTGCCCGAGGAGAGGCCCGTGGGGTCCTCGAAATGCGCGGTGGCCAGCCCCAGGGCCCGGGCCTTGGCGTTCATTTCCGCCACGAAGACCCCCACCCCGCCCGGGAAGGTGCGGCCCAGGGCGTGGGCGGCGCGGTTCTCGGAGGCCATGAGGGCCAGCTGCAGCGCCTCGGCCCGGGTGAGCACGGTTCCCACCGGCAGGCGGGAGCGGCTGTGGCGCAGCGTATCCTTGTCCTCCTCCAGGATGGTCAGGCGCTCGTCCATGTCCACCTTGCTGTCCAGGAGGACCATGGCGGTCATGAGCTTGGTGAGGGAGGCCACGGGAAGGACGTCGTCGCAGTGCTTCTGGAGGATGGGCTCCCCCGTCTTCTGGTCCTGCACCAGCACCGAGGCGCTGCGGAGGGCCAGGCGCTGGTCCACCTTGGCGCCCGCGGGCAGGACGGCAAGGAAGGCGGCGGCCAGGAAGGCGAGTTTCCCGGTTCGAAACTGGATCATGGGGCTCTCGAAGGGGCGTTTCCGGGGTTGGAAAAAGGTCAGACCCGTGAATGGGATAGTGACTGATAGCAATTAAGATACCATTCGGACAGGGCAAGCCGGCCGACAACTTACCAGCCTATCGGCGGAAAGGTGTCGGGCCTTGATCACATCGCTGATGGCGGGACCCTACCGGATTTCCCTGATGGTCATCCTCCCGGCCAGGATGGGTGCGGGCCCCGTGGGATCGAGACTGAGGGTGATCTGGGAGACGGGGCTGGAAGGCGTCACGACCAGGGCCACGAGGGTCTGGGTGGTGCCGTTGGCCACCGGCAGGGTCGTGCCGCTCGTGAGCACCGTGGTGCCGAAATAGACCAGATTGCTGACCACCCCCAAGCCGCCGCTCCAATCCTCCAAGCGGAAGATGTAGGACGCGCCCTCGTCAAAAGACGAGGCGGTCAAGGCGAGGGTGATCTCGTAGACCTTGCCGGCGCCCAGCACCACACTGTTTCCCGACAAGGGAAGCCCGCGCTGGGCGAGGGCCGTGTAGGCCCCAGGATAGAGGCCGGTGATGGAATAATAGCCGTAGTCGGCAGGTGTCACTGCCGCCGGCGCCGCGCTCACCCAGGCGCCTCCGGAGACGGTCAGGACGTTGCCGTTGGCTACCGGAGCCACGCCCTGCACCGCCGAGGTGCCGTTGCCCACCAGGACGGAGCCCGAGGTCAGCGAGGTGGCGCCGGTGCCGCCGTTGGCCACGGCGACGGTGCCGGTGACGTTTCCGGCGGTGGTGGCCGTGGTCGCGGTGGTCGCGGTGGTGGCGGCGGCGGCGAGGGTCGCCGTGGCGGCGTTGCCGGTGGTGTCCTGGTTCAGGGTGGGCACGTCCGCGGCCTGGATCCCCGAAAGGGCGATGCCGGTGCCGTTGCCACGCAGGTACAGGCCCGACGTGTTGCCTCCGGCCAGGGCCGCCAGGGCGGCGGCGGGCGTGGTGGCGCCGGTGCCGCCGTTGGC
>MTLE01000559.1_pt1 | contig 34233 bp, 34 predicted proteins | sample 1982461 | NCBI WGS metagenome assembly MTLE01 (sample SAMN05712605, study PRJNA340218) | biofilm metagenome | isolation source: sample SPL anode biofilm adapted to -200 mV | place: USA | collected 2012-02-03
TGTTATTGACAGGACACGTCAGCCCTGCACCCTTAACCCAAATATCGAGGGGCCTGTCGAGTGCATCTGAGGGGACAAAGGTTTCTCGGGGAATTTCGACAAACGGTTGATGAAAATTGCCGCAAGAATAACGACAGCATACATATCGATTGGATACCATGGGAAAGTACACCGTCGCAGTCATAGACTTTGAAACCACGGGCTTGTCACCGCATTATGGCGACCGAACGATAGAGGTCGGGGCCGTTCTTGTTTCAGATAATCAGATTGTGGACAGGTTCCAAAGTCTCATGAATCCCAAAATGAGGGTATCTAGCTTTATCGAGGAGTACACCGGCATTACGAACCGGATGCTCTCTGCTGCCCCGGACATCAACGAGGTGATGAAGAAATTGAAGACCTTCATTGCCAAGCACCACCTTGTCGCACACAATGCCTCATTCGACTCCAAATTCCTCGATGCTGAGTTCAGCAGGATCAACCACCGGAGAAGCAACGAATTTGCCTGTTCCATGCTGATTTCCAGGAGAGTCTATCCTGAGGCCCCCAATCATAAGCTTGAAACGTTGGTGCACTATAATAGTCTGAAAACTGATGGAGTTCATCACAGGGCATTGGCTGATGCTGAAATGACGGCTCACTTATGGATAAACATGATTCACGACATCAAAGCGAATTACCGTCGATGTGAAGTTCCCTTCGGACTCATGCAACAGTTGGGGAAAACACCTAAAAAGAAAGTACACCAACTCCTGGCCTGATAAGGATAATGCATGCACGAAGTGCGGAAGCAGACTCCAGGGGAGGGTGAACGTTACCAGTGTGAGTTGCGTATGACAAAGCTAAGTGCCACCCGTAAAGGCTTCCCGTACTCGGGCCTTTCCTTTTCTGAAGATGGCTGTACTGCCTGGATGGACGGAATATCGTACCGGGAAACAGTTTTTCCCGAGAAACGTGAAAAGCAGTTCAACAAGGTCATCATCCTCGTCATCCTGCTGACCTTTCCCGGTATCCCGCTGATGGCTTATATGGGGTTGCAACGCTCGTTATTCGTAATTATCCCCCTGATGCTTATACCCTTTTTGTTGTTTAACCGTAAGATCCACCGATGCCCACAGTGCAATACAACCACCAGAAAAATCAGCACGCCGTATATGAACTCTCCCGTACTGTTTTTTTGTAGTAAATGCCGACTGTTCTTCGAACATGGCCATATTGATGGTGGAATCCCTTTCCGGCAACGATGAAGATGCAAACTGCCAAATTTCCAGTGACTTCCTGTGAAAATGCCATCAGCGGAAGAGTTGAGACGAAACAGAGCACACCTGCCGGATTAATTTCCGTATTATGGCAAACTCATTCAACGGTTACCCCATGAAACAGCCTGCGTTCCCGATCAGTGTCTTCTATGATGGAGCCTGTTCTGTCTGTACCGCCGAGATTGAGCATTACCAGCGCCAGGACCGGGACGGAAAACTCATTGCAGTAGATATCAGCTCCCCGGATTTCGACCCTGAACCGTATCGCATTCCCTTGGCGGATTTCATGTATGAATTGCATGTCATTGACCGCAGCGGTGGAATCTATCGTGGGGTTGAAGCGTTCTGGGCTATTTGGCAGGCATTTCCAGCCTCAACGGTGTATGGTTTTATGGGAGTGGTGGTCACAGCTCCTTTCCTGAATCAAGTCGCCCGCCTGCTGTACAAGGGATTCGCCCGCATCAGGCCGTATCTGCCGAAAAAGCATAGTTGCACCAGTGACGCTTGCAGGATCGGCAAGAGATACTGATGAGTTGAGATGGAAAAATTAATTAGAAAAGAGACTCATCTTTTCCACACCCCGATACTGTTGATCGGGAGCTGCGATCAGGCCTACAAGCCGTTGGCTATTTAAGGGAAATCTATGGATCTAACTGTTGTAGACGGCGACCTGCTGGACCAGAAAGTCGATGCTATTGTTAACCCATGGAATCGCAATCTTATTCCGTGGTGGCTTTTATTGCCAAAAGGCGTCTCAGGCGCCATAAAGAAAAGGGCAGGAATCAAGCCTTTCATCGAGCTACGACGTTTTGGCGTTCTACCGTTAGGCGCTTCTGCTGTTACCTCTGCTGGAAAATTGACATTCAAAGCCATTATCCACGTTGCAGGCATTGGCCATAATTGGTGCTCATCTGAAAAATCAATTCGCGAATCAGTAAAGTCAGCACTGACAGCAGCCCAAACTCTAGGTTTCAATTCAGTAGCATTTCCACTAATTGGCGCAGGTACAGGTGGTAGCAAAGAAGACAAAGTCCTTTCATTGATGGAAGAGGAATGTCGCCGATCAAACTTTGACGGAAATGTGATTATTGTAAAATACAGGGCCAAAGGATGACATCATGGCCATTGATATTGTGATTTTATTGGAAAATAATTCAGATATTCTCGAAAAGCTCAACATCCTGCGCGGATATTGATCGCATTCCTGGCAAGATCTCAGGTCAGGCTATACGGCGGAGGCTAATGGCTTGCTGCACGTTGGGATACCATACCATCAGCGGGGGCGGTACCAGGTTTGAGGATCAAGTTCAGGGCTGATAAAGAAGAGAACCACCCAAAGAGTCGGCTTGAAAATGAAACATTCGACAGGAGAACCGAGATGAGCAGCGTGTTACACATCACGAGCGGCGACATCGCAGGCGGAAGCCTGGCCAAAGCCGGTCTTCCGGGGGAAGTGTTCGTCTGGCATGACATTCTGTATGACGGTCCCCGGCAGCCGGGTTGGCCTGATATAGATACTCTCACAGCTCGCGCGCTGTTCCTGGAGAAAACCACCGCAGGCGGTCTGGACAGGGAACTCGTTCTGAAAACACTGCGGAGCCAGTACCAGAGACTGGCGGATGCAGCCTCCCATGAGCGCATAGTTCTGTGGTTCGATGCGTGCCTTTTCGACCAATCCATGCTTGCCCATATCCTCACATGCCTCAATCACGCAGGCATCCGGCAGGTGGAACTTCTTTGCGTCGAGGCATTCCCCGGCATCGAGCCGTTCCACGGACTCGGGCAATTACAGCCGGAACAGCTTGCATCCCTCTACGCCAATCGACGTCCTGTCACGGACGAGCAATTCAGGTTCGCGGCCGTCGTGGACAAGGCATTCGCAACTCAGGATAACGCTCTGCTCACGGAACTATCGGAAATGACTGAAGCATCTTTGCCCTTGGCCCAAGCCGCAGCAAGGAGATGGCTGCAGGAGCAACCTGACCCGACAACCGGTTTGGGGCGACTTGCAAGCCTCGCCCTCACGGCGATCCGCAGCGGTTGCGATACACCGGCCGAGATATTTACGTCAGTGTCCGCCGCTGATACGCCACCACAATTCTGGGGGGACACCACACTGTGGGCCAGGATCAACGACCTTGCGGACCGCGTGCAGTCGCTTGTGCGGATCGAAGGACCTTCGGACAGACTGCCTCAGTGGGAGGGGCAGACGCCGCTCGGGGAGTTCAGGATCATAGCACTGCCAAACCGGGCTCTCAGGGGACATCCTGCCGAAGCAGTGAAAAATTGAAGTTGTGGAAACCGCATCAGGTGACATAATGCGAGACAACGGTGGGGGTCTCAGAAATCCGCTGCCATGGGCGACCCAGGCCCCCCCTGAACAGAAGATATTACAGCCGCTCTGACGGAGGGACGAAAAATGCAGTGTCTGATGGATCACATCGTGTTGAATGTGAAAGATGACGAGAGGATGATCTCGTTCTACACGAACGTACTGATGCTTGCTCCCGAACGTCTGGAGGAGTATCGGGCAGGAGACGCGCCATTTCCATCTGTCCGCCTGAATTCTGACACGATTATCGACCTGTTCCCGAAGAAGATGTGGCAGAAAAACGCTCCGGTTGGGCAAGGCCATGAGAACCTGAACCATTTTTGCATTGCTTTGCGTAAGGAAACTTGGGAAGAGCTTTTTGAACGGCTGAAGGCCAACAAAGTTGCCATAGAAGAGGGACCTGTTTCACGCTGGGGTGCTCATGGTATTGGAACGTCAATATATTTCAGAGATCCGGAAAGAAATCTCATCGAAGCACGCTATTATGAGAATAACGAGAGTTCGATGGAATGCTTTCCGGAGTAATGAGCAACAGAACCCAACCGGTCTGAATCATCATAATCATTCCGAGGAAGCACAGATGTGTGGAAGATTCGTCGCCATCATCACATACGAAGAGTTGAGGGTGATTTTCAACCTGATAGAGGTCGAGACCCGCACTGAACATCGATATAATGTTGCTCCAACCCAACTCGTTCCGGTGATTCGTGGAGCTGATCACGGCAACGTGCTTTGCCATATGAAATGGGGGCTCATACCCCCTTGGTCTAAAGACGCCAGTATTGCCAGTCACACCATCAATGCCCGCTGTGAGACAGTCGCGGAGAAGCCCTCATTTCGTCACGCAATCAAATACAATCGCTGCATAATCCCCATTTCGGGATTTTACGAGTGGACGCATTCAGGCGGAAAGAAAACACCCCATTACATTTACTTGTCAGACCACTCCCCGATGGGACTTGCTGGTATCTGGGAGCATTGGAAGTCACCCGAAGGTGTGGAACTGGAAACCTTCTCGATTCTGACCACCTCGGCCAACAGTCTCATTCAACCGCTCCATGATCGGATGCCGGTGATATTGCAACCCTCGGATTATGATTTGTGGTTGAGTAAAAACGTGCATAATCCGCATGAACTGATTCACCTCTATCAACCGTTTCCCACAGAAAAGATGTCGTTTCACGAAGTCTCCAACCAGGTAAACAATCCCCGATTCGATTCCCCAGCCTGCATTCTTCACGTCTGAAAATCCGCTTGACGTGCGCCTGCTTGTCTGGCTATCATTTGATACGGATATCATTTGATAGTACTGGGGCGCGCAATGGAACAATTGACTGTACGACAGCGGCAGGTACTTGATTTCATTACCACCTATCTCGATTCTCAGGGGTGCCCGCCGACGTTGCGGGAAATATCAGAACATATCAATGCCAAGGGTACCGTGACCGCCATACGTCACCTCGATGCACTGGAGCAAAAGGGATATATCCAGCGTCGCGAAGGCAGTTCCCGAAGCATTGTTGTTGTAGGAAGAGGTGCCGGTGCGACCAGTATCCCCATTGTTGGAAGAGTCAGAGCCGGCCAGCCGACGTTAGCCGTGGAAGAAATAGAGGGGTATTGCAACCTCGATAAAAGTTGGGTTTCCGGTAGCGGATGCTTCATTCTGCGGGTTGTCGGGGACTCAATGATCGATGACCATATTCTGGACGGCGATCTGGCGCTTAACCGCCGGTTGAAAATACGATCCTTACCCATCAGTACCTTGGTCACAACCGTCTTCAGGTTGTCGTAGATGCCACGGCGACAGGCGCCGCCAAAGAAGCTGAATGCCTTGACATGGGCATCGAGAACCATCTCCAGAGTTTCCCGTGTGTAGGCAATGCAAAACGGCATACGGCTGTTGCAGAGCCTGAACTGGGCAACCTTGATCTTGACGTTGAAGCCGCCAAGCTCGATCTGCTCGTAACTCCAGTCGAACTGGAATGCGTCACCGGGATCAAATGAAAGCGGAACAAAGGCTGCGGCTGCGCCGGTGCCGCTGGATGAATCACCGCTTTGCTGCTTGATATACCGCCGGACGCTGTCGTAGCCGCCGCTAAATCCTTCCCGTTGCAACTGCTCGAACAAAAGCTGCGCGCTGCGGCGATGACGGATCGGCTTCAGGCTGTCCTCGACAAGCAACTCTTTCAGCCGGTCCTCGTACTGACTCAGCTTGGGGCGCGGCTGCTCGGTTCGCTGGTAAACCTGCTCGGTTATGTCACTGCGGATGATCTTCTTGACGGTGTTCTTGGAAACATGAAACTCACGGGCTATCTGCCTGATCGGTTTCTTGTCACGGTGGTAGGCTTGGCGAATCTTACGGATGGATTCCACTATCAGCATCTCCTTTCTGCTCCTCTCTCTGGACAAATCCAGAGAGCATGGAGGAAGTGCTGAGGTGGGTCAAATTTGGACGCCGATTATCCCCCTAAGTGGGTCAATATTGCACGCCGATTCACAGTCAAATTCCGAGTATCACGATGTGATGGCCATCGTTTACCAAGGAGTCGGTGTTGCAGCATGATGACAGGATTGTCGAGCATCGTTGCGTTCAATACTGTCTTTCCGGACGATAGTTAAATTTTCATTGCCGATTTTCCCTCTTCAAATGCCGAGGTGGCCAAAGCTAGCAATAGGACCACGAACGTAAGGAACCTCTTCTTCATCAGCCATGCTCCTTGTGCGCCGGATATAAATAGCTTCGTGACCGAATCAGTTTGTTGGGCCACACGAACCATTTTGACTATTTCATACTACCCTCAATCTGGAAGACGAAGATAGCACGACCCTTTTGGTTTTTTGCCTGATCCTCTAAAAACATGAATCTTATATTGTTGTAGAGATATGGTGATGATATCGTTTAGATAGAAAAAGTCGGAGGAAATACATGACAAAACAGCAGAACTTAAACGCTGACGGGGCAGTCGTCAGAGATGGCGCGCTCAAGGCTTTGGCCAAAACCATTGCCCGATGGACCACCGATTGTGAAGTCTTTCAGACGGCGATCCCCGGGCTGACCTTTTTTCACCACAACAACCCGACCGAGCCGGGCATCGGGCTGCATGAACCAAGCGTCTGCGTGGTTGCGCAGGGCGTCAAAAAAATCCATCTTGAAGACGAGACGTTCATCTATGACGCCAATAACTACCTGATTGCGTCGGTCCACATGCCGACAATTTATCAGGTGGTATCCGCAACACCTGAAGAGCCTTACCTGGGACTGCTGTTGAAGTTTGACATGCGCGAATTGTCGCAGCTGATGATCGACAGCAACCTGCCTGCACCACGAACGAAAACCATTGAGCGTGCCATGGCAACCGGCGAAATGACGCTTCCCCTGTTGGGAGCGATCCAGAGGCTGGCCAGCCTGCTTGACGAACCTGAGAGCATTCCCATCCTTGCGCCAATGCTTCACCGGGAGATTCTGTTTCGATTACTCAACGGAGAGCAGGGAGCACGACTGCGCAAGATTACATCAGCGGGAAGCAGCAGCCACCAGGTTGCCCGCGCAATTGACTGGCTGAAAGGGAATTTCTCCGAGCAGTTGCGGGTCGAAGACCTCGCCGAAATGGCCAATATGAGTCCGTCGAGTTTTCACAGTCACTTCAGGTCAATGACCTCCTTGAGCCCGCTTCAGTACCAGAAACACCTCCGCCTGCAGGAAGCGAGGCGCATAATGCTCGCAGAGAATCTTGACGCAACGAGTGCAGCCTTTCGGGTCGGGTATGAAAGCTCGTCCCAGTTCAGTCGCGAGTACAGTAGACTGTTCGGGGTGCCACCGCTGCGCGATGTCTCCCAGCTGCGTCAAGTGTCCGCTGGAATCATCAATTAGAAAACATCTGCACCTCTGGACACCCACAACCAGACGCTCACTATAAAGGGGGCAGCTCATTTCAGAGCTGCCCCCTTTTATTGTCATGCCCGACACAAAACGACATCTATTGTAGGATTGTGCAAAAAACGGATAGGTCTGTGTATTTGCCTGGGCTTCCACCATGGCATTGAATGGCAGTACCTTCGTCGGCGTGGAGGGCAACACCTACGATACCCACATGATCGAGCATGCCATGTCTGCGCTCTACAACGTCCCCCACGGTGCCGGTCTGGCTGTTGTACTCCCGGCATGGATGAAGTCGATCAAAGACCAAAATCCTGCCCGGTTTGAACGTTTCGCCACGAAAGTATTCGGTGCCACCGACGCCGATGCCGGTATTGCTAGGCTGACAGAATGGTTCAGCACCATCGGAGCACCAGTCACTTTTGCGCAAGCAGGCATCCCAGTGGATGCTGTCAATTCGATCGCCGCGAACGCCTTCGGCAACGCGCAACTCTGGGGCATGGACAAACTGTATCCCCAGGAGAGAATTGCTGGCATCCTCAAACTGGCCGTGAAGTAGCGACAACCTGGAGAGCATACAGAAATGGAAGCAATTACAGAAAACGAAATAACCTTTAAGACGAATCCTGTCTGGAGTGCTGTTTGGGCCATGTCGTTGTGCGCCATGGTCTTGATCGCATCGGAATTTCTACCCGTCAGTCTCCTGACGCCGATTGCGACCGACCTTCACATTACGGAAGGCCATGCCGGTCAGTCGATCTCCATCTCGGGGCTGTTTGCCCTGGTTACCAGCCTTTTGTTGACGTCTATCATAGGAAGCATTGACCGTCGCCGCGTCCTGCTCTTTTTCACCGCAATCATGGGTGTTTCCGGTGCAATGGTAGCCTTGGCCCCGAATGCCATGATCCTGATGGTCGGACGGGCACTTATCGGGATATGCATTGGCGGCTTCTGGTCGATGTCAGCCGCAACGTTGATGCGCTTGGTGCTGGAAGAGTCGGTACCGAAAGCGTTGGCTATTTTAAATGGCGGCAATGCGCTGGCCACGACAGTCGCAGCCCCCTTGGGAAGCTTTCTGGGGGGACTTATCGGCTGGCGTGGCGCGTTCTTCGGTGTTGTGCCGTTGATCATGATTGCGTTCGCCTGGCAATGGTTCAGTATCCCCTCATTGCCAGCCAGACGTAAGCATGGCCACAAAGCAACAATAGGGAATATCCTTCAGCTCCTGACACAATCCAGGGTAGCCTTGGGGATGACCGCCGTCATGCTTTTCTTCATGGGGCAATTTACACTCTTCACTTATCTGCGCCCTTTTCTTGAGAGCGTGACGGGGGTCAATGTCGAAGAGTTATCGATGGTGCTTCTTGGGCTGGGTATTTCTGGGCTCGCAGGAACCTATTTCATCGGTCATGCCTTGAAGAGACACCTGTACAGCATACTGATCCTTACTCCGCTCTTCATGCTTCTGATCGCGGTGGGACTTATTCTGTTCGGGTCGTCTCTGTCAGTCACTGCCTTGCTGCTGTGCGCCTGGGGATTCTTTGCTACCTCGACGCCCGTTGCTTGGTGGACGTGGCTCAGTAAAACCCTGCCCAGTGATGCCGAGGAAGGCGGAGGACTCATGGTGGCCATCATTCAACTTGCAATCACCCTGGGTTCGTCAATCGGCGGTCTTCTTTTCGACACGCAAGGTTACCAAAGCACCTTCCTGCTCAGCATCGTTATTTTAGGTGCCGCGAGCGCCGTAGCGTGCGTCACCGGATGCCGCGCAAAGAAATAATACAAACCCGTTCAAGGAGTCTAACCAATGAAAAACACATTACTTAAACGCAGATTGGGTATCGTCACTTCAATTTTGTCAGGCTTATTATTATCAACCAGCATCGCATTGGGGGCCAACATGTCTAATGGAGCGGACAATTTTTACAAAAGCGACAAGATCACATTGCAGAAGGTTTCATTCAACAATCAATACAAGATGAAAGTTGTAGGAAACCTGTTCATTCCCAAGGGATTAATGCAGGGAAGCAAAAAACCCGCAATTGTTGTCGGCCACCCCATTGGGGCCGTCAAAGAGCAAAGCTCGAACCTGTACGCCACGAAACTGGCCGAGCAGGGCTTCGTAACCTTGGCGATTGACCTGTCCTTCTGGGGCGAAAGTGAAGGAATGCCACGAAATGCCGTATCACCTGACATCTATGCTGAAGACTTCAGCGCTGCTGTCGATTACCTGGGCACTCAGCCATTTGTAGATCGTGAGCGGATTGGCGTTCTGGGTATCTGCGGCAGTGGGAGCTTTGCAATCAGTGCCGCCAAGATTGATCCCCGAATGAAAGCCATTGCGACCATCAGCATGTACGATATGGGAGCGGCAGTCCGTAATGCACTCAATCATTCACAAACCATTGAGCAGAGAAAAGCGATCATTGCCGAAGCAGCTCAGCAGCGCTATGTCGAATTTGCAGGTGGTGAAACCAGATACACGAGCGGCACGGTACACGCATTGACAAAGGACACGCACCCAATCCAACGTGAATTTTACGATTTTTACCGTACACCGAGGGGGGAATTCACCCCTAAAGGTTCATCGCCAGAACTGACAACTCATCCAACGCTGACAAGTGCCGTTAAGTTCATGAACTTCTATCCGTTTGATGACATCGAAACGATTTCCCCCAGGCCGATACTGTTCATCGCTGGCGACAATGCTCATTCCATTGAGTTCAGCCAGGATGCGTACAAGCGAGCGGCCGAACCAAAGGAACTAGTTCTCATCAAAGGTGCGGGGCATGTGGATCTCTACGACCGGATTAACCTGATTCCTTGGGGCAAGCTCACCTACTTCTTCACTGAAAATCTGAAATAAAGATCAAGCGTATCAACGGGAAAGGGTGTGGTCTGAAAATCGGGCCGCACCCTTTATCGTTCGGCAACCTTCTCGGATGCAAAATCGAAATTCCTGGCACGTGAAATTCCTTGACTTCACAGTTGGTTGTACATACAACTACATTATGTCTTTCTCTTTCGACCATAAGCAATCTCTGGGCTACCTGACCAGCATCGCCAGCAGACTGCTGAGCAATATACTCGCCATGAGACTAAAAGGTGCGGGGATCGATATGACATCAGAACAATGGGGGGCAATCACCATACTGCTTAACGATAGTGCCATGACCCAAGGACAACTTGGGGAGCGACTACGCCTTGAAAAGTCGAGCGTGAGCCGCCTGACGGATGGGCTTGAAAAACGTGGCTGGGTTGCACGAACCAAGGACGCGATTGATAGCAGGCAGAGGCTCGTAACAGCTACCCCCAAAGCTCTCGACACAGCACTGCATTGCGAGACTATAGCGAGAGCCATCCTGAAAGAAGCTCAAACCGGCATGACGGAGGATGAGATGTTGGCCACTAGGTCGCTCCTATCACGCATCATAAAAAATCTGGAGGGGATCAACAAATAAGAAGACCGTTTTTATTGCCAGAATAGTTGTATATACAACACAGTTCCGACAAGGCTTGTTAGCGAATCACCACGATCCTTAAACAGCAGAATTCAACGAGGAAGGAGAAATTATCATGATAGAACAATCAATACTTGACGACACGAAATCCCTTCTGAAGCATCTCGGTTTAGATGAAGAGCCGATCGGCGTCTATTACGCTGATACCAAACCGGAAAACGCCTTTGGCCCCAAACCCGGCCCACCTATTTCTCGCGAACTGGAAGAGCAGGGGCAACTGAACATGAAGGAGGTCTTTCAAAGCTTTTCCTGCGTCATTGGCAACATTTGGCTGGCAAGGAAGAAACGGGGTACAGCCTATATCTCTGCTGAAGAGTATGGGTGCCCCGGCGGAATTTATTACTGTTCCATGATGAAACCCAATATCAGGTTCATTGAGCACTATGTAACCACAGGGTTTGAGGGAACCCCCATTCATGGTGAGCGGTACTTGCCTTCCCCTGAAGCAATGAGAAAATTCCTGGAAAAGGTCAACCCACGAAAGGCTCCGGCAAAATACTGCCTCTTCAAGTCTCTATCGCTATTTTCGGAAAGCGAGGCACCTGAATTTGTAATCTTTTTCGCCCGACCGGAAGTGTTGAGCGGCCTGTTCACCCACACCACGTTCACCACCGGGGAGATCGACAGTGTGGTTTCTCCATTCGGGGCAGGTTGCACCAATGTTGTTGCCTGGCCTCTCTACTACCAGGAACAAGGGTCGGAAAAAGCCGTGCTGGGAGGGTTTGACCCATCGGCAAGAAAGTACATGAAAACCGACGAGTTAACTTTTACGGTTCCCTGGTCGCTGTATAAGAAAATGCTGGAGACGTTGCCCGAATCAATATTCAACGTCGATGGCGCATGGACGACTGTGCGTAAAAAAGTCAATCACAGTGCGAAGACCTGGGGTGAAATCTTTTAAATAGACGTGGCATTCACCATGTTGGTTCAGCCTGTTTCAGGAACCCGAAAAAATTATTACAACACGAACTACAACACGGACTATTTTTGCAATAAAAAAAGAGGTTAGCTTTTTCAGCTAACCTCTTGTTTTTGTTATGGAGCGGGAAACGGGATTCGAAAAAGACTATAATATTAAATGCTTACAGGACGCATAATATATATCCTATAATAGCAATAAGTTACAATTCTCTTCGGTGTGTCAAAAGTTCAAACAAGTTCAGCCGAATTCAAGCAAATTTTTATCAGTCAGGAACAGTTGAGGAACAAGTTTTTGGGTAATTTATTGGTTCACCCATTCACACAAAACAGGGCAATGGAAAGAGACATTTTCATTGTAACGGATCGAACTTTTCCGCATTCTGAGATGTTCATTTGTACCGGTAGGTGTCCAAGGCACTGTTTGGAACCATCTCGGGATTTCAATCTCCTGAAGTGATTCCTTCGATGCTGTCTAACTTGAAGAAAGGTGAATCATATTTTGCAGACTCAAATTTGATTGTATAAGAGAAAACTTTGCTATGAAAGTCGTTAAAAACGTATTTCTGCTCAATCTCACCAACACTATGAATCTGGTTCTCCTTTGATATATTTCTATATATTGCATCCATACAACGTTTTGATTTATCATCATAAAAGTTTGATACTTTTGTAACCATTGTCATTACTTTGTCGAGTAATTCATAAGACAAAAAAGCTATGTCAACGAAATTCATCAAATATCCAATGACATAATTATTTTCATCTATCATAAAATGAATGTTATTAACTTCGTGGTTATTATCTCCAGAGTGTGCAATAACAGTATTTCGTATTTCTACTAATTCTTTATGTATTTCATATTCTTCTTGAGTATATATAACTGATGGATCAGGAATCGGCCTGCTTCTAGAATTACTGCTAAATATTTTACCATACAATACAGTTATTGAGTTAAATAATGACATTTTGATTAAGTCTTCATCTGGTATTGGCATCTTAAGTAATGATCTATTTAAAAAAGCTAGTATTATATCTAGCTCCCTTTTTGCGCCTCTTATCTCTGCAAACCTTCTATATATATCACCATCGCATTGCAAATATTTTACTTTACAATCATTTGTATCTGCATTTTGGCACGCTACTTTGGTATCACCAGCAACTACTTGTAAACCATAATGCTTATGCATGAATTTTGATGCCCACTCACCAATCTTACTTGTGTCATAAACCGAATTACTTTTTTCCATATTAAACACCTCAAATTGATTTACAACATCCATTATCGTCATGCCCACCAACGTGACCCACCAGTTTTAATGGGCAGGCCATACCCTTGTTAGTCCGACACTTGAATAGCTTGGATCAAAGTGGAAAAATTGCTCATTTTCATAAAAACGCCATTGGGCTTCAAGTAGCGTTCATCTATCCCATTGTTTGTTTTTGCAGAGAGTTTTTTGCAGAAAGTCACTAAGGGCAACAATATCGGGATGCTTTTCGCTGGTATGGAGGGGATTTACCTCAAAAAACAGATCAAGGGCCAAAATAATTTCATCTCGGGACCATCTGGGATTTCTTGCCATGACCACTCCAGTCTTAAAACATGCCTATCTTAGCGACTTCACAGAAAAAATCAATGATAATGAAAAACCATAAAATGAAACACTTCAAAATAAGCATTGACAGCGTATTGCTTTGGCTGTACTTGTATGAAAAATCAATCAGGTAAAATCATGTCGCCAGAAATCCATGTAAAAAATCTTTCTACCAAAATCAGTGTTGAAACCTTGGAAATATTGGACGCTCTCGCGTTACGAGCCGATATTTCCCGCAGCAAACTGATTCACAATATTATCGAATCAATTATTGACGATATGGAAATGGGGCGGAAGATTGGGTTCTTTCAGATGGCTATTTTGATCAGAAATTTTGCGAGCAAAATATCAGTCCCTGCACGTAAGAATCATAACAAGCCAGAGTTAGCGGAACGAACCATTCCAATTCGACTTTCCCCTGAATACCATCAGAAGCTTGAAACACTTGCAAAGATGGCTGACCGTTCCCCTCATTATTTGATGAAAAATTTTATTCAAGTAGGAGCAGAAGAGCTGAATTCTACACTGGTAAAGGGTATTTTACCTCTTGCTCTTCTCATCAGAGACTTGAAAGAGTCTATAAGTGATATGTGTAATAAAGGCGAAATGGCCATAGAAACATATGAATCTGGATCTAAATAACAAAAAGACTAATGTTAACGCACTTAATATTTTTACGGGCGCTGTTCCCATAACAGCTTTAAATCGTCCGTGCAGGTCTACCTCACCAATAAATATATCAAGGGGCAATAAAATATAACTGAGCGCAATAAATGAGATAAGGGACGGGCATAAAGCTGGTGCCACAATGATGATCCCACTACTAAAATAGATATGCGCCAACAACTAATAACAGCTACCCCCATTAATTAGCTAACAGAGGTATTTTCAAGACAAGCCACGGACGACTTCCTGCGCATAAGCGCAATTGGGGGTAGTTAATGGCTATTTTTGTATCTGGATCATCCGTTTGTAAAAACATCCACACTTTATCAGAAGCGGCCGCCGTGGCGCCAGGATTCGCCGGGCCATCCGGCATGACTGGCGCCACGGCGGCCGCTTCACCCGACATGGGGATACCTGTAACACCCCATGCTTCAACCCCACTTGTTGAAGCATTCCAGTTTCTCCTCTGCGGCATTGATTCCCTTGACCTGGGTCTGTATGTCGCCTGGGGGTCTAACTGGAAACGTCGCCTCCATTCCCTCGACCAGAAGAAACAGCAAGCCAGGAAAAAGGGTGGGCTTCTGGTCGCCCTCCCCTCCGGTCGTTCCTGCATCATCAAACCAGGTGGCAAGGGCGAGAACTACCGTTTTCATCTCCAGTTCGAAGCCTACAACCTCTTCATCGGCAAGGCCGCTCGTCCCGGATCATCTCCCAACGTGTATGTATCCCTTGCCGCTTCAACCCTCTGGCGACAGGGCATTGAAACGGCCCTCTCCTGGATCGCAGAAGATGTAAAAGCCATCGGTGGCGGCACCATCCAGCTCGTCAAGGTAAGCCGTCTCGACCTCTGCGCCGACTTCCACATCCCCGGCGGTCTTTCCCATGACTTCCTTCTCTCCCACAAGGTCGCCCGCACCGACAAGGGCAAGCTCTTCCTGGAGCGGGACGAGTTGCAAACCATGTACGTGGGGGATGCCTCTTCCCCCGTCCAGCTCCGCATCTACAACAAGGGGCTTGAAGTCCTGAAGGGGGGAACAAAGCTCTGGTTCCTGGATCTGTGGAGCCGGCAGAGCTGTGAAGATGTGTGGCGCGTTGAATTTCAGATTCGCCGCCCGAAGCTGAAAGAGTTCGGCGTCAACTCCCTGGACGACCTGAGACAGAAACAGGCCGCAATCTGGCGCTACCTGACTTCAAAATGGTTTTCCCTGCGGCTTCAGGACAACGACAAGGCAGAGCGCCGCACTGTTCATCCCTTCTGGCTCGCCGTCCAGGAGTGCGCCCATAAGCTCGGGCCTGTTGGTGAGCTGAAGCGCCTTTTCGGCTCATCCGGCAGCGCCTCGCCGGAATGGCACCTCTCCCACATAGACGGCTGCCTCTCCTCCTTCGCGGCCCTCCTGGGGATCACCAATCGGGCCGATGCGCTCCGGGAACTGGAAACCCGTCTTGCCCGTCGCAACAACACCACAGACTTTGAAACCGCCTGTCTGAAGAAGGGCATCCAGCGCGGAACCCTGGCCGAAGGGGGTGTCAAGTGATGGACACCTTCAACGATGCTACCCTCTCGGCCTACTTCCCCGGCCTGGTGGATATCTGCCAGGGGGAAGAGGGGCAATTGCTCTACGCCATAATGCGTGACGGGGAATTGACCTTTGTCCCGGAGCACGACACCGAAACCGAGACCTATTCCATCCCGGAGCAGAAACATTTCCAGTTTCTCCTTCCCCGCTCGTCTGAGGTCGCACGGTATTTCAGCCAGAACGACGAAACCCTCTATGACGATCTGCTGGCCTACCTGAAACGCTTCTCTGCCCTGGATGACGAGCAATGGGCGATTGTGGCCCACTATGTCTTCCTGACCTACCTGCATGACCACCAGGGGATTGATTATTGCCCCTACGTGCTCTTCTACGCCGTGCCGGAACGGGGCAAGAGCAGGACCGGCAAGTCGGTTACCTACGTTTCTTTCCGGGGCATCCATCTGATCGAGCTTCGAGAACCCATCATCTTCCGTTACAGCCAGAACATGCACGGCACCCTGTTCTTTGACCTTCTGGACGTATCCAAGAAAGCGGAGCGGGGAGGCTGTGAGGATATCCTTCTTTTACGAGCGGAGAAGGGAGCAAAAATCTGCCGCATCATGTACCCGGACCAGGGGCCGTTCAATGACACCGTCTACTATGACATTTACGGACCAACGATCTTTGCCAGCAACGAGCAGTTGCACAAGATCCTTGAAACCAGGTGCCTCCCGATTATCATGCCCAACCGCCCCGGCAACTACGAGAATCCCCGGCCGGAGCTGGCCCTGGAGCTGAAGGAACGGTTGACCGCCTGGAGGGCGAAACAGCACGGCGTGAACCTGCCCGACCTGGAACCGATTGAAGGCATATCCGGGCGGCTATGGGACATAAGCCGGTCCCTGTTTCTGATCAACAGCCTCTTGCCCGTTGCCTCCGAAGAGCTGGAGCAGGCCATCCTGGCAATAGCGGGAGAGCGGGACGAGTCGCGGCAGGAAACCCTTGAAGGGCGGCTGGTGGCGATTATCAGAGATATCACCACCGAAGGCGGGCTTGACCGTCTGGAAGAGTGGAGCATCAGGACCGGCGATATCCACGACCGCTTCAACCGGGGGCGCCCGGATGACCGGCACGTATCGCCGCAATGGATCGGAAAGAAGCTAAAAAGCATGAGCCTGCACAACCGGCTGGTGCGCGGCTATTCGGAAATCAGGATCACATCCGCCGAATATACTCTGATCCTGAAACAGTACGGCCATGGGGAAAGAGAGTGCGAACTCTCAAACAACTCTCTACCTGGTAAACATGAATCAAATCAGTGTGTTTTGAATGTGGTAGAGAGTGGTGGAGAGTGTGGGGAGGCACAGGCTAAGACTAGCACCTTCTTATGTCCCGAAGAGCGTGAAGTCTACTTCGCCACTCTGGCGCGATTAAAACAGGAGGGTGGCCATTCGCGGGATGAGATGGAGCGTTTGAGCCGGGAAGCGGTGGAACAGTGGAGGGCTGACCATGATCTCCCTTTCTGATTTCGTGTTCCGTGATGCCGCCGAGAAGGAGCATTTTGAAGATCGTCTGGCGGAAATCATTGCTGACGACCGGCTGGACGATGAAGAGGCGCTGCGCTCTGCCTGGGCTTCGGTGGAATTAAGGAGGATGCTCAATGACCGCGATTGACTCCCCTTCCCTTCCCCCGGCCCTGTTCACCGTGGAGCAGTTCGCGGAGCTGTTGCGGGTGTCCCGCACCACCGTCTTTCATCTCCTGAAGATAGGAGAACTACAGGAGGGTGTCCATTACATCCGCCTGGGCCGAGTACTCCGCTTCCGCTGGCATGAGGAGCTGTTCTTCCGGAAGAAGGCACCGCAGAGAAAACGCGACAAACCAAAGAAGCGGCCGACCTCGCCAGGATCACGGACGCTGCCATCTCAACCAGCGGTGAACCTGGACTATGGCGCCGCCGTTGGCTGAAACATCAGGCCGAAGGCCTTAACGACTATGGCGTGTGGGGTTGTGCCGTCACGCCATCCACAACCGCCTTTGGGTTTGCCAACGGAGGCGGCACGACCGGCACGGTCGGGGCGCGGGTAAACGGCCGGAATCGCTTCCTGTCTCCCCCGTGTCCCAAAAACCAGATTGTAAACGGCTGCGATTGCCGCTATGCTCGCCCTCGAACTGGAGACACACCGAAGGGAGGGTAACGGAAAGAGACAGATAACGTGAAAGCAAAGAAAGGGACGCTGGCCCTAGAGACACCAGCAAAAGAACTCGGCAGCGTCAAACGGCGCAAGGACTCGAAGAAACTCTATGTGGATTTCTACTATTTCGGACACCGGATCATCCGTTCAACGGAACTGGACGACACCCCGGCCAACGAAATGAAGGTCCGCGACTTCCTCAACCGGATCATGGAGCGGATCGAGGCGGGAACCTTCAAGTTTGCCGAAGCGTTCCCAGGGTCAACAAGGAAGGAGAAGGCGTTCTTCACCAACCTGGAGGGAAGGAAGTATAGGCCGGAACCGCATCATGTGGTATTCGGCGATTACGTGAAGGAATGGATGAAGACGGTCTTCCCCACCTTCGGCTCCCCCACCAAGCACCGGGACTATCTGGAATCCATAAAAAGGATTCTCCCCCACTTCCGGAACATGACCTTCCACCAGATCACCGGCCAGGAAGTGTTCAGGTTCACCGAGTCGCTGAAATGGAAGACCGGGGTAAACAAGGGAAAGCCGGTTTCACGGTCGCGCAAGGTAAACATCCTGATTCCCTTCCGGGCCATCTGGAATGATGCTTGCGACCATTACCGATGGGTGATCAAAAGCCCCTTTGACGGCATCCACAAGAAGCTACCCCAGACGGAGAAGAAAGAGCGCCTGGCAATTCGTTTCCACGAGTGGCGCACGTTCCTTGACAACCTGGAAGAGCATTACCGCCCCATTGCGGAACTGATGATCCTGACCGGGATGATCGTCTCGGAAATGGCCGCCTTGACGAAAGAGAGCATCCAGGGCGAATACCTCAAGCTGACCTCCTCCTATGTGCTGAAAAACGAGAAGTCCAGCATGAAGACCGCCTTCAGGAAGCGGGATATCTACATCACCGAGGCGATACGGCAACGGCTTGATATCCTGGTGCAACGGGCGGAGACTCCCTACCTGGTCACAAGCAGCAGGGGAACCAGACTGAACAGCACCGACTTTGCCAAGGTCTGGAAGAAAGCGGTGGATCAGGCCGGAATCACCCCCATGACTTCCTACACAGCGCGGCACTCCTTCGCCGCCTGGGCCTTGACCATCGGGGTCAATCCGTTGCGGCTGGTCAAGCTCATGGGGCATGCTTCGAAACAGATGGTCTATGAGGTTTACGGGAACTACGTGGAGGGATTGGAAGAGGACGCGGGATTGATCTTCAGCTACTTCGGCCAGGACTTCATCACGCCCCGGAAAAAGGAAAACCCGGTACCGTTTGGATACAGTACCGGGCACAGTCAAGTGGTGTTTCCTGCTAACTATCTAACTCCACTTAGTTTTTAATGGAGCGGGAAACGGGATTCGAACCCGCGACCTTCAGCTTGGGAAGCTGTCACCCGAAGAACCCTTCAACAGAAGATAGAAAAAGTTCTTGGCGAAAGAGCAGCCCCCGTAAGTCCACCATAAGTCCATATGAGCGAATAAAAAAACGATAGAGGAAATCGTCGAGGGGTTAAAAAATAAATTTATGCCCCCGCAAAAAAAAACAGCCCTGGCGGTCTGGAAGAGGAAAAAATAGGAAATTTCTGCGATGGATTATTTTCTGGTGGACTTATATTGGACTTACAGCGGACCAACGAAATAACCATGTGTCCGAACCAAGTCACTTAACCACTTAAAATAAATGATCTTTTTATGGTGGGCGCTACTGGGATCGAACCAGTGACCCCTGCCGTGTGAAGGCAGTGCTCTCCCGCTGAGCTAAGCGCCCGGAAGCATCTTGATACCAGACAGGCCGGTTTCTGTCAAGCCCCTCGACAGCACGAAAGCCATAAAACCGGCAGGGACAATCGCGGCCATGCTCCCCTCAGGCCGTTTTTTCCGTCTCGGCGGCAGGCTGCCTGCTCATCTTTGACTCCAGGTAGCGGGCAACATCACACAGATCATCCGACACCAGCAGAGGCATGAGAATCGACAGGGAGCACTGCACCCGCTCCTCGGCACGTTCACCGCCAAGGCCGCTCCCCTCCAGGAGTTCCAGCAGGTACTCCAACAGCGCCGTCTGCTCTGCCGCGGCGGTGATGCGCTCGGGAGCCACCACAAAGAGCAGGTAACGGGCCATGGGTCGCAGAACATCGGCCAGCCCATCATCTCCCAGAAGCGATTCCATGGCCGCAGCCACGCTTCCCTTTTCAGCCGTATTCAGGTTCCTGCGCTCCACGTAGGAGACGAGATACTCCAGGCCAGCCCGCCTGCTCGTCGTGTCCCCGGCCCTGAACAGCATAAGCTGCGCCGCCTGGAGCCTGAGCGCATCATCCTCCCCTGTCCGCAGGAAGCAGCGCAGCATCAGGACGACCTTTTGCCGGCCCGCGGCGCTCAGCTTCCGGTCGTCAAGCCTGCTCTTGATCTGCTCCAGAAGTTCCCGTTTATTGGGGTATTCATCGTACTTGATGCCCATGATCATGCCGCGCACATCACCGTCGTCCGTCGCCTCCCAGAGATCTTCCAGCGCCTGCATGATGCGACGACAGATGATGCCGACCTTCTCCTCCTTGGGAGGCTCGTTCACGCTCCAGGAGTCGGGATAGGTATCCAGGATCGCATCCACCGTGGCCGGATCCTTGATCTTTTCGATCACATAGGCGAAATAGCCGACCATCTTCAGCTGATAGGTCTTGCCCCCCTCGCTGAGCGGCCTGATCAGGTCCTCCAGGAAGTAGGAGTTGAGGCCCGCGGCGCCGCTGCAGAGATAGCGGTGAACACTGTCGGCCTTCTCCACCTGGCGCTCGATGTATTTCTGGTGCAGAATCTCGCCCAGCTGGGTCGAGGCGACCTTCTTGAAGAAAACGCTCAGCAGGTTGCAAGCGTGATGTTTGACGGAATGCTCGGCCTCATCGGAGAGCACGATATCAAGGCAACCGTCGAAGATCTTGACCTGCTCGGCTTCGTCGCTGGACGAATCGATGTACTCCTCCAAAATGGCGATGATCTCCACCATATGCTCCCTGTTGCGGCTGTTGAGCAGGGTCAGCAAGGTATCCCGCAAACTGTTGGCGTCGATAATGCCGAAAAGGAACCGGACCGCTGCGTTACGCTTGGCCGCCCCCTTTCCTCCGGCTGATTTGAGCAGCGCCAGGATGCTCTCGCCCGGATCCGCCACCCAACCCGGAATCAGAGTCTCAAGTATCACCTCGGCCTTGCGGCGCACGCGCATGTCAAGGTCGTAGACGAAGTACTTGGCCACCTCGATCTTGAATTCCCGGCTGGCTGTGGAAATATCAATGATATCGAATGCCGCCACCTTGTCCTTGGAGGAGAGCCGCGCCAGGGCCCGCTTGGCCTTGGCTGCGTTATTGATTTTTATGTGAAAATTGACTATGTCTTTGACCGACACCTCATCATCGTAATCCATGGGTGCTCCCCTCCCGGAACTGTGCGAAACGTGCGAGATTATAGCCCGAACCCCCGCCCGGCGCAACTGCGGGCGTCATAAAACCGAAGACCGGACCATGCGGTCACGGAAGGAGCGCAGCATGAGACATGTCGTCCCCCCCCTGATCCTGTTTATGCTCACCACCGGCAACGCACTGGCAACTACCAGAGTTATCACCTGCTTCTCGGACGGAGCGATCGTGGAAATCGAGGCAACTGCCTCACGGGGAAGGGCGGAAATCCCCCTCCAGGCCGGCATGATCGACAACAGCCTGCGCATCAGACCGCTGGGGAGCGCGCGCATCCGCCAGGTCCGGTTTGTCCCCTTGCGGCCGGACGCGGCCAGGGAGCGGGAGATAAAAACGCTCCTGGAGCACAGAAGCCGCCTGGAGGACCGCATCCAGACCCTGGCGACCCGCGAGGAGATCTTCACGTCGGCCGTCAAGGCCCAGAGCAGCAAGGCGCCGCGCAAAACCAAGAACAACCCCGACCCCCTGCTCACCCTACGCCAGGGAACGGATTTCGCCATGGCGCAACTGGAAGCGGTCACTACGGCCCGGCGCAAGACCATGAGTGAGATGCGCCGCATCGACGCCCGCATCGCTGACCTGCGCGAGAGGAAGAGCGCCGGGGGATCCGCGGCCCGACTGGAGGTAACACCCGCCAACGGCCGCGTCAGGGCACGCTACGCCCTGGCCGGATACTCCTGGGCACCTCGCTACGACCTGCGCGTGCACACCAACGGCACGGCTGGCCTGACCCTCTATGGCCAGCTGCCGCCCGTGCCGGCCGGCTATCTGCTGCGCGCCTCGCCCGGCGCCATGAACGACTCCACCCTGGCCGGCGCACTACCCGCTTCGGCCGGCTCGCTCTCCCGGTTGATGGAATTGACCCTGCCGGCGGAGGAGGTGCGCTTCGACAGCGGCCCGCGCGTCTCCTTTTCGCTGCTGCTGACCAACAGCGCCCCCATCCACCTCCCGCCAGGCGAGGCCGCGCTCTACCGCAACGGCGAATACCTGGGCAGGCTGGCCTTCGACGGCATCTCCTCGGGTCGCAGCAGGAGGATTTCCAGCGGAGAATGAGCGTCACCGGAAACCTCCAGGAGAAAAAACGTGGAGCTTGCGGCCTAAAGTATGCTAAGTTTTGCGGTTGGCTGGGCAGCCTGGTTTCCAATCCGGCGGATCAGGGTACCTGCGTGGCGTGACCGATCGGGAATCGTGCGCAAACGGTGGATGGTTCCGGTTGCAAAAACCAGCTTTTCAGCACAGGGAGGTGGCGGTGAACAGGGATGCGAGAATATACGTGGCAGGCCACCGCGGCATGGTCGGTTCCGCCATCGTCCGCCAGTTGCGGGCCAGCGGGTATGAGAACCTCACCCTGCGCACCAGCAAAGAACTCGACCTGCGTGACCAGCAGGCCACGTCACGCTTTATGGCCGAGGAGAGGCCGGAGTACGTCTTCCTGGCGGCGGCAAAAGTGGGCGGCATCGTGGCCAACAGCAGCTATCCGGCGGAGTTCATCCACAACAACCTGCTGATCCAGGAGAACATCATCCACAACTCCTGGCTGACCGGCGTGAAACGGCTGCTCTTTTTGGGCAGCACCTGCATCTACCCCAGACTGGCCCCCCAGCCGCTCAAGGAAGAATACCTGATGAGCGGTCCCCTGGAACCGACCAATGACGCCTATGCGGTGGCCAAGATCGCCGGCATCTACCAGTGCCGCTCCTACAACCGCCAGTACGGCACGAACTATCTGGCCATCATGCCCAACAACCTGTACGGCCCGGGCGACAACTTCGACCTGGAGAAATCCCACGTCCTGCCGGCCCTGATCCGCAAGTTCCACGAGGCAAAAATGAAGTCTGTGAGGAGTAAGGAGACAGGAGTTAGGAGTAGCGCCCCACCCCCCACCCCTCACTCATCACCCGACAACGAGGTCGTCATCTGGGGGTCCGGCACTCCCTACCGCGAATTCCTCCATGTGGACGACCTGGCCGAGGCCTGCCTGTTCCTGATGAACCTGGACGACGACCGCTATGATGCGCTGCTGAACGACCCGGTGGCGCCGGCCCTGATCAACGTCGGCTCGGGGGAGGAGATCTCCATCCGCGACCTGGCGCTACTGGTGCAGGAGATCACCGGCTTTGACGGCGAGCTGCTCTTCGACCGGGACAAGCCCGACGGTACCCCGCGCAAGCTGGCAGACCTCTCCCGCATCCATGAACTGGGCTGGCGCCACAGGACCGGGCTCAGGGAGGGGATCGCGGCAGCCTACCAGTGGTTCCTGGAGAACGGGAGCGGTCGATGACGGGGTGCTATGCATAAAACCTGGATGCGATTCCTGCCGTCATTCATCAGCAGGCGGCTTGAGAATCGCCATGAACTGCAGCGCGCCATCGACAACACCGGCTGGCTTTTTGCAGATAAGCTGATCAGGATGGGGGCGGGTCTTCTCATCGGTGTCTGGATTGCCAGATACCTGGGCCCGGTTCAGTTCGGCCTGCTGAGTTTTGCAGGCTCCTTTGCCACCCTGTTCTCCGCGCCAGCGCTCCTGGGGCTGGAAGCCATCATCGTCCGGGAACTGGTGCGAACCCCCACGGGCCGGGAAGACCTGCTCGGCACTACTTTTTTCCTCCGCCTTCTCTCCGGTGGTATCTCCTTTGCCCTGGCAATGCTCACCATCGTCATCATCAGACCCGGGGAACCGATGACCCGATTGCTCGTGGCGCTGGCATGTTCCATGCTGATCTTTCAGGCCTTCGACGTGATTGATCTCTGGTTCCAGTCCGAGATCAAGTCCCGCTCCGTGGTCATTGCCAAGAACGGCGCCTTCCTCTGCAGTACGGCGGTGAAGGTGGCGCTCATACTGGGCAGGGCGCCTCTTTTCGCCTTTGCCCTGGCCAATGCCATGGAGATAGTCCTGGGCGCCCTGGGGCTGATGATTGTCTACCACCGCGATGGGCAGTTCATGTCACGCTGGCGGGTGCGGACGACCAGGATCAGGCAACTCCTGGCCGAGAGCCTCCCCCTGGTCCTCTCCGGGATCGTCTTCATGGTTTACCTGCGGGTGGACCAGGTGCTGTTGGGGCAGATGGCCGGTGACGGCGAGGTGGGAATCTACGCGGCTGCCGTGCGTGTGGCCGAGATCTGGTACTTCATCCCCACAGCCGTGGTATCATCGGTCTTTCCCACCATCATCAAGGCACGTGAGTGCGACGAGGAGGAATTTTACCGGCGACTGCAGAGGCTGTACAACCTGATGGCCTTTATGGGATACATGGTCGCGATTCCCCTCACCTTCTGCAGCGGATTCATCATCGACCTGCTGTTCGGCCCCAGATACGCAGCCGCCGGCCCGATGCTGACCCTGCTGGTCTGGGCCGGGCTGTTCGCGAATCTCACGGTGGCCAGGAACGCCTTTCTGTTCGCCATGAACTGGTCGCGGGTGCTGCTGGTGGCGGTGACCCTGGGCGCGATCACAAACGTGCTGCTCAACGTCCTGCTGATTCCCCGTTATGGCGGCATGGGGGCGGTTGTCGCATCGCTGGTTTCCTACTGGGCCGCCGCCCACGGCATCTCCTTTCTCCATCCATCACTGTTCAGAACCGGCCGGATGCTGACCCGCGCACTCCTGATGCCGAAATTTTGGTAACCACCCATGAAACAGTCAGACCTGGCCAAAAAACAATACTGGGACGAGGTGTACGGGGCCCTGTCCGATACGAACGGGGCGGACTGGAGTCCGCGGGGCTACGAGGAGCGGGTACTCGGTCATGAGCTGGCGCGGGTGCTGCGTCATAGCCGTCCCACCTCGGCCCTTGAGGTCGGCTGCGGAGACTCCCCCTGGCTCCCCTATCTGGCCAGGGAGTACCACCTTGAGGTAGCCGGAATCGACTATTCGGAAAGGGGCTGCGAGCTTGCCCGCCACCGCCTGCAGCAGGCGTCCACCCGGGGCACGGTTTATTGCCGCGATCTGTTCACCCTTTCCCCCGAGGAGACCGGAACCTTTGACCTGGTATTCTCCCTGGGGGTGGTGGAGCATTTCGCCGACCTGAACAACGTGCTCTCCCGCCTGTTGCGCTTCGTCCGCCCCGGAGGAGTGCTGTTCACCTCCGTACCGAACCTCCGCTCCCTGCACGGCCTGGGGATGTGGATCTACCAGCCGGAGGTGCTGGCCAAACACCGCGTCATCACCAGGGAGGAGCTTGCCCATACCTACCAGAGGCTCGGTCTGCGTGACATACGCACGGGCCATGCCGGGTTCGCATCGGTGGGCATCGTATCACGGGGCGTCCAGCCCCGTTTCAGGCAGTTGGACGGCCTGGTGGTCCCCCTGGCCCAGGGCGCGAACATCCTCTTCCAGATGGTCATGAAGCACCTGCCGGTGTCCGGCGGGCTGCCCTGGCTGGCCCCCTTCATTGTTGCCAGCGGCGTCAAAAACGATCCCGGAGTTCCTGCCAGCCAGGAAAACGTCCGGCAGGGACGGGACGGATCATGACCGAGCTTTCCCTGGAGGGGCGGAAGATCGTCTTACTGTTCGGCAGTTTCGACCTGGGTGGCGCCGAGCAGCAGGGGCTGCTGCTGGCGGATCACCTCCATGCCACCCATGGCGCCGACGTCAGGATCATGGCTCTGGATCCGCGACCCGGCAGACTGTCGCACTTGTGCGATCAGCGGGGGATCCCCTGGAAGGGCATCCCCTTCCACTGGGGGCTCAGCCGCCGCTGGTACTATCTCCCCCGGGCAATCGCCGCCCTGCGGGCCGAGAAGGCCGATGTGCTCATCTCCTCCACCTGCGTGCCCAACCTGGTCTCCGCCATCGGCCGAAGGCTGGTGAACGCGAAACTCAGCGTCTGGCGCCAGGAGGACGAGGGGTTGCTCCTGAACCGCCAGCCGCTGCATCGCTGGGCAGTACGCCAGCCGCACTGTTTCATATCCAACTCCTCCGGCGGCAGACGTTTTCTTGTCGACACCTACGGCATTCCGGAACAGAAAGTCCACCTGATCCGCAACGGCATCACCCTCAGTGCGCCCCTGCGGCAGCGCGACCAGTGGCGGGCAGAGCTTGGTCTGTCCGACAACGCGCACGTTGCCTGCATGGTGGCCAACTTAAGCCGCTACAAGGATCACGAGACATTGCTGCGCTCCTGGCACAAGGTGCGTGAGGCCCGATGCGGCGCATCCCCCGTGCTGCTTCTGGCAGGCAGGTTTGACGACGCCGCGCAGCGCTTACGCGCGCTGGCCGCTGAACTGAATCTCGCCGACTCCATCAGGCTGCTGGGTCCTGTGGCAGATGTGTCCGGCCTGCTGCATGCGGTGGACCTGTTCGTCTACAGCTCGCGAAGCGAGGGAATTCCCAACGCGGTCCTGGAGGCCATGGCCGCCGGTCTGCCGGTTGTGGGGAGCAACATACCCGGCATCCTGGAGGCAGTGGGAGCGAAAGGGGCGGCATTCCTGACTCCGGTGGGCAACCATGTCGCCATGGCGGAAAAGATCTGCCTGCTGCTGGAGAACGCGCCTTTGCGAAACGAGTACGGCTCGATCCTGCGCCAGCGGGCCGTCAGCCTGTTCAGTCAGGAACAGATGTTCAACGCATCCTGCCAGCTCATCGCCAGCGCCCTGGCTGCGTTGGAAACCCCACGATAACAGCCGCAAACCGGACGCTTCATGCCACTTCTCGACGACATGCTCATCACCAAACTCAGCCGCACGCCCTTCATCCGTCTGCTCATACGGCTGGCCATGCCGCTGGGATGGCTGCTGCCGCTGTGCAACCGCTCATCCCTGTTCTTCTTCTTCCCCTTCCTGCATGTGGGGGGGGCCGAGCGGGTGCACGCCGCCCTGACCAACTGCGTAGCCGACCAGCGCCCCTGGGTGTTCTTCACCAAACGCTCGGACAACCAACGCTTCCGCCCGCTGTTCCCGGCCCGGGCCAGGCTGTTCAACACCTGGTTCCTGCTTAAACACGGCTACCCCTTCAGCATCGGCATCATGGCCGGCCTGATCAACCGCCACACACGTCCGGTGGTGTTCGGCAGCAACAGCCTGTTCTACTACCTGCTGCTCCCCCATCTGCGCCAGGGGGTGAAACGTATCGACCTGCTGCACGCCTTTGGGGGGGGAGCGGAAGAATTCAGCCTGCCGGCCGTGCCAGAACTGGATGCCAGGGTCGTGATAACCTCCCGGACGAGAGAGGATCTGGCAACCCAGTACCGCCACAGGGGGATTGACCCGAGGCTGCTGGAGCGGGTTGTACTGATACCGAACGGAGTTGAAGTCCCCCCCTCCCCGCCCCGCAGAAACCGGCAGGGGAAACTGGCCATTCTGTACGTCGGACGCGCCTCCGAAGAAAAGAGAGTTCATCTGGTGGGCAGCATTGCCGCCGCGTGCTCTGAGCGCGGCTTAACGGTCACCCTTACCCTGGTGGGTGACATTGCCCCGGAGACGCTGGGCGAAGGGGCGGCCCGATCGTGCGTCTTTAACGGGGAGATCCATGACCGTGAGGAAATGAACAGACTCTATGCCACAGCCGACCTGCTGCTGCTCACCTCCAGCCGGGAAGGTTTCCCCCTGGTGATCATGGAGGCCATGGCCCATGGCGTGGTTCCCGTCTCGACGGCGGTGGGCGGGATTCCGGAACATCTGCGTCATGGAGAAAACGGCTGGCTGATCGGGAACCATGATGACGAGGAACTGATTGTGGAAAGCGCCTGTTCACTCATTGCCCAGGCATGCTCAGACAGGCAGCGGCTTGAAGCGATGTCCCAGGCCGCATACGAGTACGCCGTCGCCCATTTTTCATCGGCCCGCTTCTGCGAGGAATACCGGCGGATTCTGGCGCCTGACGGATATGATGGCCATGCCTGAAGTCAGCGTGATCATACCCTGCTATAACCAGGGACAGTACCTGCACGAGGCGATTGACTCGGTGCTGGGGCAGACCTTCAGCGATCTGGAAATCATCGTGGTGGATGACGGCTCAACCGATCCGGCGACCCGGGAGATACTGGACGCCCTGAATCGAACGGCCACCAGGCTGCTGCGGCGTAAAAACGGCGGCCTGGCCGCGGCGCGCAACAGCGGCATAGCCGCAGCACATGGACGCTACATCCTCCCCCTGGACTGCGACGACCGCATCGCTCCGGATTACATCAGGCAGGCTCTTGCCGCCTTTGAGTCCGACCCGCTGCGGGGCATCGTCTACTGCCGGGCTGAAAAATTCGGGGCCGAGCAAGGAAGCTGGCGGCTCGCCCCGTTCAGCAGACTCCGCATGGGGCTGGGCAACGTGATCTTCTGTTCCGCGCTCTATCTGAAGAGCGACTGGCAGAGGGTCGGCGGGTACGACGAAAACCTGCAACGGGGGTGGGAGGACTGGGACTTCTGGCTGGGGCTCCTGGAGTTGGGACGAACCGTGCACTGCCTGCCATACGTCGGATTCCACTACCGCAAGAGCGAAAGCTCCATGGCCAGCGCCATGGATCCCGCGCTGAAGGCAACACTGCACCGGCTTCTGATGCATAAACACCACGACTTCTTCGGCCTCCTTTCCCGCACGCCGCAGTTCCTGCTGGAGATCTACTACCGGATGGCGGCAAGCGGAATCTACCGGCACATCAAACGAAGTGGGGGGCGCTGACCCATGAAGACCGTATTCCTGGCCCCCTTCGGCATCCGCCCCAAGGGGACCCTTCTGGCACGCATGCTTCCGTTGGCAATGGCCCTGAAAGAGGCCGGCCACGAAGCAATGATCATCGCCCCCCCCTACACAAATCCCGAGGACTCGGGCAGGGAGGAAACGGTCCAGGGGATCAGACTGAGGAACATCCGCCTCGGTGCACCCCCCGCCGCGACCACCCTGCTGCTGGGTATGCGCATGTACCGGGCCGCCATGGCCGAGCAGCCCGACCTGATCCAGCTCTTCAAGCCCAAGGGGTATGGCGGGCTTGCAGCCATGTACCTGGCCCTGATGCGCCGCCTGCGGCCCGACCTCCCGCCGCTTCTCGTGGACAGCGACGACTGGGAGGGCAAGGGCGGCATGAACGACCTGCTCCCCTACTCCCCTGTTCAGCGCCTGGTGTTCCAGATCCAGGAGCAGTGGCTGCTGCGCCGGGCAGATGCCGTCACCGTCGCCAGCCGGGAGCTGCAGCGCCGGGTGACCGACATGACCGGGGGGAGACAGACCGTGCTCTACCTGCCCAACGGCGTCACGCCCGGCCGGCGTGGCGATGGAGCGTTGGCGCGGCAGCGGTTCGGCATCCCGGCCGATGCGCCGCTGGTGCTGCTCTACAGCCGCTTCTTCGAGTTCAAACAGCAGCGGCTGCACGACCTGTTCGCCGAGATCCACGCCAGGGTGGTAGGTGTGCGCTTCCTGGTGTTGGGCGCAGGAAGGCGGGGGGAGGAAGAGCAACTGCTCCAGGCTGCCCGGCAGCGCGGCTTTGACCACGCCCTGACCATGGCCGGCTGGGTCGAACCGGAGAATCTGGCCGACCTCCTGGCTGCCGGAGACGTGGCTCCCTACCTGTTCGACGACACCCTGATCAACCGCACCAAGTGCCCGGCAAAACTGACCGAGCTGGTCAATGCCGGGGTGGCGGTGGTAGGCGACCGGGTCGGCCAGTTGTGCGAGTACCTGCCCGAAAGCCATGACACGCTCTGCGCTCCGGGGGAGTGGCGGCGCATGGCGGCACAGGTCGTGCGGTTGCTGGAGGAGCCCTGCCTGCGCCGGAACCTGGCGGATGAGCAGTACGCCCACCTGCGGACGCTGTTCAGCTGGAGCAGGCTGGCCGAGCCGCTGGAGCAGCTGCTGCGCTCCCTGGTTCACAAACGCTGAGACCGGAATTCCCCCGGCCGTCCCCCATCACACCAACGGAGATCCCCATGACCGAACGCAGGAAAAACCTGCTCTGTCTGACAGCACTGCTGGGATTGATGATCCTGCTCTTTTCGCGGATCCTCTTCACCGACAGAATCGTCCGCGCGCCGGACATCCTCAACGAATCCTACTGGTGGCTGAAGAGCTACGCCGACATGGGCCTGGCCGATCTCTTCCGCCTCAACCTGACAGCCGACTGGAATCCGTTGATCAACAGCGGCCACACCACCAACGGCGGCATGGTCTCCCAGCAGTTCCTGCTGTACCAGCGGCTGATCCTGCATTTCATCCCTCCCCCGGCAAGCGTTGCCTGGTTCATGGTGCTGCACCTGTTTCTGGGGGGCGCGGGACTGTTCTGCTGCTGCCGCCTGGTGGGATGCAGCGCCTGGGGAGCCCTGCTGGGGGGAGCGATCTTCGCCCTGGCGCCGGAAAACGTCTCGCTGATCAACGCCGGCCACGTGATGAAGATCGCCACGATCAGTTTCGCTCCCTGGGCATTCTACCTGCTGGAGCGGGGGTTCCAGAGCCGTCGCCTGATCTTCTTCATGGGCTGTGGCCTGACCCTGGCCTTCCAGTTCTTCAACACCCACTGGCAGATCGCCTTCTACACCTGTCTCTGCCTGGGGCTGTACGGCCTGCTCCGCTCCCTGGTCATCCTGTGTGCCAAAGAGGGGACATCTCCTTTCCCGTTGCTCCGCCTGCTGGCATGCAACCTGGTGGTGCTGCTGTTCTTCCTGACCAGCGTATCCATCTCCCTGCTCCCGCTGGCGGACTGGTCCAAGGACACCAACCGCGGCGTCCAGAGCGGCGCGAACCAGGGCAAGGGGGGACTGGAGCGGGATGAGGCCATGTCCTGGTCTCTGCCGCCGGAAGAGCTGGCCGGCTTCGTCATCCCCGGCTTCTTCGGCCTCTCCCGCCAGGAGGCGGGCCCGAATCCCGCCTCCATCCGCAGCTACTACTGGGGCCGCATGGTGTTTACCCAGACCGCAAGCTACATGGGGCTCATCCCCTGGCTGCTGCTGCCGCTGCCGCTCCTGTTCCGCCGCGACCGCTACACCTGGCTTGCGCTCCTGGCCATTGGAGGAGGGGTGCTGTTTGCCATGGGCAAGTACACCCCCTTCTACAACCTGCTGTTCGACAACTTTCCCGGCATCAACCGCTTCCGGGTTCCCAAGATGATCATGTTCATCCCGGTCATGGGGCTGGCACTGCTTGCCGCCAGGGGAGTGGACCTGCTGCGGGAGGAGCGGGTACGGCGGAGCATCGCCTTCCAACGCTATCTGCTGGGGGCGGGGGGGCTTGCCCTGTCACTGTTCCTGCTGCTGGCCATCGAGGCGGTGGGCAGGGAGTTCTGGCTCTCCACCCTCTCTCCCCTTTTGGCCCAACCGACCCGTTACGAACAGGGGCCTCAGCTGGTCATGCAGCGCTGGAACAACCTGGTGTTCGAAACCGCCATTGTCGCGGCGCTGGCATCAGCCTGCGTTGCCAGCCTGTACGCCCTGGCACGGGGCTGGCTTTCCTCCCGACTGCTCCCCTGCGCGCTCCTGCTGCTCTTCGTGGGAGACGTGACCAGGATCAACGACAAATTCCTGTTCCTGGTGGATGTCCCGGAGAAGAGCAGTAACAACCGCACGGCGGTGATCGATTTCCTCGGCCGCTCGCCAGGGGAGTACCGGACCCTGCCCATGAACAACGACGACCCGATGCGCTACGCCAGCAACGGGATTCCGGTCCTGTACACCTTCAACCCGGTCCAGCAGGTGCGCTGGCAGGAGTACCTGGATGCCTTCACCCTGGAGTCGTCCATGCCGGACCAGATAAACCTCAGGTACCTGGTGCTGGATGCCGGACAGTACGCCCGCGAAAAGGAACGCATCCCCCGCAAATTCCAGCCGGTATTCCTGTCTCCCGACGGTCGGGAACTGGTGCTGGAAAACCGGGACGTGCTTCCCAAGGCATGGCTGGTTTCCACGGCACGGGTTGTCCGGGAGGGAGAGCAGACCCTGCGCATGCTCCAGGATCCCGGCTTCGATGCCACGGCCACGGCCCTGGTGGAGAGCCCGCCCCCCATCCCCCTGGCCACGACAGCCCAAACGCCCCCATCCCCTCCGGGAACGGTCGCCATCACCCAGTACGGGGGGGAACGGATCGAGCTCACGGCGACCCCCCGCGTGAACAGCCTGCTGGTGCTGGGTGAAAAGTACTTCCAGGGATGGCGGGTGCGGGTGGATGGTCAAAGCGCCACTATCCACCCGGTCAACCACGTCCTGCGCGGGGTCTACCTGACGCCGGGAAGGCATAGGGTTGATTTTGTCTTCGACCCGCTCCCCTTCAGGATCGGCAAATGGCTGACCCTGGCCTCCTTCGCGTTCTTCGCCGGTATGCTGGGACGGGAGTGGCTGATGCACAGGAGAACGGCAGTGAACAGCGAGCAGCGGACAGTGAGCAGTGGACAGTGATGAGCGAGGAATGAAGAGTTCCCACGGTATACCAGCCACGGATCACCAGTCGCCCGCGGGTAGCGATGAGCTGACGCTGGATTCGCTGCGGCGCTTCGATCTGCGTCTCGCCCAGCCGCGCCAGGGGTACCGTTTCTCCCTGGATGCGCTGCTTCTGGCGGATTTCGTCGCCTGCGCCGACGATGCCCGTCTGGCCGACCTGGGAGCCGGCTGCGGCGTGATCCCCCTGCTCCTCTGCCGCCGCTTCGGGTCGGCAACGGCGGTGGGGTTCGAGAGCAACGGGGCCATGGCCCGGCTTGCCGCGGAAAACGCCCGGCGCAACGGGCTGGAGCAGCGGGCGGCGTTCGTTGAGCAGGATATCCTGGAGCTGCGGCGTCACTACCCGGTCTCCAGCTTCGACGGAGTCACCGCCAACCCCCCCTTCCGCACCCCCCAAAGCGGCAGGATCAGTCCCCGGGCCGGCCGAGACACGGCGCGCCACGAGTCAAGCGCCGGCTTGTCCGATTTCCTGGCAACGGCCAAATACCTGGTCAAGCCGGGGGGCAGGATCTGGTTCGTCCATCTCCCCGAGCGGCTGGCCGAGTTCATCCATGTGGCAGCGGGGCTCAACCTGTCACTGCTGCGACTGCGCATGGTCCACCCCGACCTGGGCTCGCCGGCCAGGATATTTCTGGCCGAGCTGGCCAAGGGACGCAAGGGGACAACCATGGTGCTCCCGCCGCTGCTGGTGCGTCGCCAGGACGGAGCGTACACGGCCGAAGCCGGCCGCATACTGGAGGAAACGCCCTGAGAGGTTTCGGCGCCCCTTTCCCTTTGCATGCCCGCAAAAGTGTGCTATAGCTCCCCTATTCTTTCCCCAAAGGAGATCTCCATGAACAGACGAACAATCGCCCTGCGTCTCGCCCTGATGGCGGCGCTTTTCGGTTTCAGCACCCCATCATCGGCAGCCGACGCCAAGCCGGCAAAGGCTCCCGCGGCCAGCGCGCAACAGCAGAAGGACGTGGTGGCGCGGGTGAATGGGAAACCGGTCTATGCCCGCGAACTGGAACGGGTCAAGAGGGCGCTCCTCACCGGCCAGCCGAACCAGCAGATCCCCAGCGAGCACCAGAAAGAGTTCGACAACATGGCGCTCAACCAGCTGACCTCGGCCGAGCTGCTCTACCAGGCGGGTGAGAAGCTGGACACCAAGGATATCGACAAGCAGGTTGAGGCCAAGATGAGCCAGGGCAAGGCCAGGTTCGCCACGGCCGAGGAGTTCCAGAAGGCCATCGCCGGAATGGGCATGAACGAGAGCGACCTGCGCGAATACACGCGCCGCGACGCCGTTATCGCCAACTTCATCCAGCAGACCTTTGCCTCCAAGGTGACGGTCAGCGACGAGGAGAGCAGAAAGTTCTACGACGAGAACCAGGACAAGTTCAAGCAGAGCGAGTCGGTCAGGGCCAGCCACATACTGATCGGCGTCGACGCCAAGGCCGATCCCGAGATCAGGAAGAAGGCACGGGAGAAGGCGGAAAAGCTGCGCAAGGAGTTGGCGGGAGGGGCGGACTTCGCCACCCTGGCACGGGAGAATTCCACCTGCCCCAGCAGCCAGCA